>Ga0209986_10000934_pt1 | contig 28731 bp, 22 predicted proteins | sample BlataG_FD_183168 | JGI IMG/M metagenome (GOLD analysis project Ga0209986, IMG submission 183168) | Deep subsurface microbial communities from Black Sea to uncover new lineages of life (NeLLi) - Black_00105 metaG (SPAdes) (version 2) | ecosystem: Environmental > Aquatic > Marine > Oceanic >...
TTTGCAGGCATACCTCAACGAATATGTGTTTCGGTTCAACCGTCGGTTCTGGCCTATGGTCGCATTTGATAGCGTTTTGGGAATCGCTGTGCAAGCACCAGCTCCCTCTTACGAGGGGCTGTATAAACGGGAGTGGCAACATCCTGGAGTGTGGCAACAATGACGCGACCCACGCGACCTATGTTTTGGGAGGCAACCGGATAGGCATCATTTCAAGTTCTCTCCTCTTCCCGGTTGTAGTTAACGTGTAGCCCACTGTTTCTTTTGAGACGGGATCTCCACATCTTTGAATAATCTCAAAGGTTTTATCGCCTGTTTTCACAAGATGAACGCCACACCGAAACGCGAAAGCGTTGGTTGTGATTAAGGTAATGACAAGCAGTGGAAGAATTAAACCAACAAGGATAATGGATTTTTTCAATTTAAACCTCCCATTAAACCTCGCCTCAAACCGCTTTAAGGACGGCAGGCCTCCTTGGGTGTGTAAAAATGATGCGGTCTAATGCTCTTGATTTGGCCGTTGTCGTGTAAAAAGGTTACAGTACATACCGTCAAAATATGAATTTCTTATATAAAATCAAGTGATTCAAAATTATGGCCTGTATTTATTACAGCATTAAACGGGCCAGTTACTTTAAAATGCCACAATAATTACATTTCCCCTTATCTCTTTGACGCCTCGAAATGGCTGGCGGCTTTAGTGCAGTTGATGGCAACCTTTTTCCTACCCACGGTCTTTTCGGTAGGCCTTGAGGCACACAATCCCAACCACCAGAAAGCCCAGGCCGGCCGCCAAGGGCATAAATGTTTTCCAGATGAGGCCTCTTTGAAGGACAGCCCTTGCCGGATCATTTGGGTCGTAATAGACCATGACCTTCTGCCCTGAAGGGTAACGCTCTGCCACGGCCTCGGCTTCGCTCTTTTTCTCGCCCCCTTCCCCACCGCTGAAGCTAATTCTCTCACCGGCATACCTGTTCCCACCGACCGGGTACTCATAGCGAACCTTCGGATAATACGTGGGCTTTTTTGAGCTATCTTTGATACTGCGAACCTGTTTCTGCACATAGGATGAGGCGACCTTCCCCTCGGCCACAGGCCACTTCTTGCTTGCATATCCCGTCATGACCTCGTGTCCGCCCCAAAGGATAAAGAAGATGGCCGCCGCGAACATGGCCAGCGTTATAAGCAGGATTGTCCTTGTAGATGAGTCTTGAGGGTCTTGCTGTGCCGCAGCTTTCATAGAATCTCCTTTTGCTCTATTCAAAACCTGGCCCGCTTTAAAGAGGAAGAGATTTTGTCTCAATGCTTCGGTGTCGTTTGCACACCTTTTCAATACACAATTTGCGAATATCTTCTTTCCGAATGCGGTCGCACAGGGAGCATTCCTTCTTTTTCACGGCAAGGCGATACAAGCACCAGCCGTCCACCCCGCCGGCACGGACCGACTCACGAGGATATTCTCGCAAGAGATCCGGGTCCCCAACCGTTGCCTTGTTGATCGCATCGATAAAATCTTCAGGATTTGCTGCTCCTTCATAGTCTAAGATATGAAGCGAGATCGGGCAGCGATGTCTGTGATCAGGGCCCGGGCAGGAGGCTTTGCCGCCGCAGGCGCGCCTGCTTATGCTGCTTGCAATTTGCGTTCAGGGGTCGATTTCGTTTGTTAAGGTGAAACCGGAAATGCCGCGTTAATGCTTACAATCTTTCCGGCTTCGATCTTTATCCCTTCAAAGGCTTTGAACTGCTTATTATCCTGAACACTGACGACTTTTGCATTATAGACTCCGGGCACAAGGGGAAACGTTCTGGACCCTCCACTTGTCCAATGTCCGATGTTGCTTTTGCTGCTTTCCTTATAGAGCTTCACCGGCGTGTTGAAGGGCTTTCCATCCAGGGTGGCGGACACCGTGAGGAAGCCGATCTTGAAGTCCGCTGTTCGTTCCTCCGTTTTCTTGGCGCCGATCTCCACGCCCCGGAACCGGATGACCGGGTTTCCTCCGGGGATATCCATCAACTTTACCTCCACGTTATAGGTTCCCTGGAGCAACTGTACGGTCCTTTCTCCGTGTTGAGTCCAGAAGTCGCTGATCGCCTTTCCGTCGGGGTCGAAGATCTTTACCGGGCAGAAGACCGGTACGCCGTTTCTGGTGGTGAGGATTTTCAAGGTTCCATTGGCAAATTCAGCTGTCTTTTCAATCGTTTCCCCAGGCAATACTTCAATACCTCGGAGATTAATGGACGGCTTTCCGGCTGTATGGTAGTCCACCACCTTGATATCGTAGGGCCCCGGCACGAACTTGCGCCTGGCCTCCCCCGTCTTTGGATGGGTTGCCTCATTGAAGAAGCTCTTCGTTTCTTTGGATCTATAGTAGAAGACCTTAGCCTCAAAAGGCTTGTCGTTCTTGATGGCCTTTATAACCAGGACGCCGTCGGAAAAGTCGGCCCGCTTTTCCACCGTTTGGCCCAGTTCGATTGTAACGCCTGAAAACCGAACGGGCGGTATTTCACCGCCGCTGACGCTTTCGGTATCCCGTACGAGAACCTCATAGCTGCCGGGCGGGAGTTTGATCTTTCGGGTCCCGGTCTCCCCCGACGTCGTGTCCCTCCGCAAGATCTTTTCAGTTCCCGATTCGTGAATCTCCACCCGGGCATGCAGGGGCTTACCGTTTTTCATGGCGATCATCTTGAGGACGCCGAACTCCTGCGCTTTTTTGACCACCTTTGCGGCGGCCACCTGGAAATCCTTGGCCGTCTTGGCCGTGAAATATTCGCCGCCGCCTGCCTGGGCCATGCACTCGAGCTGGACTTTTTCTTCCTCGGTCACGTCAAAGCCGATGACGTACATCACGAACTTGATGCCCGCCGCTTTGAGTTCCTTAACAAGGGCGCAGGGGTTGCCCTCGCAGGTCTCCTTGCCGTCGGAGACCAGGATGATCGTGGTCTCATCCTCCAGGTCTTTGATCTTCTCCGCCGTCTTTCGCACGGAAAGGGTAATGGGGGTCTTGCCCTTGGGGCTGAGGGCCTGGATCTCTTTGATCAGCTTGCCCTTGTCTATGGGGCTCAAGGGGACCAGCTCTTCCACGTCGTTGCAGTCCCCTTTGCGGCGGTGCCCGTAGACCACTAAACCGACAGTTGCGTCATCCGGTACTTTATCAATGAGGTCGATGAGGACCTCCTTGGCGATGGCGATCTTGGCTTTTCCCTGCACCTGACCCCACATGGATCCCGATGCATCAAGAATAAATACGAGGTTCCCGGTGGGCGCGGCGCCGGGGGACTTGGGGGAAGGCTGAGGGGCCGGGGCCGTTACCGATGGCTTGGCCGGCGCGGCATCGGGCGCAGGGCCGCCCGACAAGGTCATCTTGGCATAACCCGAAGGGATGTTGAACAGGGAGTCTTCGACAAGTCCTTCCCTGATGGTCTTCAGCTCCAGCACGGCATTGCCGTTGGTGGCGTAGCGGACCTCTTTCACATCAAAATCGAGTTTCAGGGCCGCCCAGACCTTTGCGGCCACCTGAGATTTTCCGGGCTCCCGGTATTCGAAGGTCTGACAGTCGTAACCGCCAATGGTTTCCTTTCCCCCCTTGGACATGGTCATCCCCTTTCGGGTCATGGCCCAACCCATAAGGGGGTTCATCATCATGGTTTTCTCGGGCTCGTTTATCTCTACGTACTGTTTCATCTGCGGATTCAGCCCCCATGTTAGACCGGTGTTTCGGTTGACAATGGTCGGAAAGGGCGGGTATCTCATGCCGCCCTTAACCTTTTCCAGACGATACATGTTGTCTTTTACATGTAATTTAAAAGTGTAATTGGCCTCCGGGCCGCTAATTATCAGGTCCGCTGTAAACTGTGCCGCGTGCGCACTGATGCCTGATACGATAAAGGCAAGAAGCAGCATAATTGTAACAAATCCGGACGACACCTTCTTTTTCATGATTTTTTCCTTTCAAGCTTCAATATAAGATACATTCAAAGTCATCTCTGTTGATGAACTACTCCCTCTCAAAGCCCTTGGGCGGGAGTGACCAACCATATTGAAGCAATACCCTGAATGAGTCCTTAAAATCATTTGGATTTAGACTGGGTCGCTGCTATCAGCATTTTAGGCGCATTTAAAAGGACCGGCAGGTTTTCTTCGCTAAGTTTTCCGCCTTGACGCTGCGAATCCGCTTGATATAGACGTGCCGCCATTTCACAGACTGTTAATCAGGGCTGCAACGTAACCGGCTCCGAATCCGTTGTCTATGTTTACCACACTGACATTGGAAGCGCAGCTGTTGAGCATGGCCAGCAGGGCTGTGATGCCGCCAAAACTTGCCCCATACCCGACGCTGGTGGGAACGGCGATCACGGGTTTGTCCACCAGGCCTCCGACAACACTGGGAAGGGCGCCTTCCATGCCGGCCACTACGACAAAGACGGATGCCTCGGCCAAAAACTCGTTATAATCCAGGAGGCGGTGGATGCCGGATACGCCCACGTCATAAAGTGTTTTCACGTTGTGGCCCATCGTCTTGGCCGTAACTGCAGCCTCCTCGGCAACAGGGATATCGGATGTACCTGCTGCAATCACCATGATCAGTCCCTTGCCGGCAGGCTTGGCGAGCCGAGGTTCATGCACGAGGACGCGGGCGTCTCGGTGATACACGGCATCGGGATATTTCTCTGTGATGACTTTTGCTTTTTCCGGGGAAAGGCGTGTGACCATGACCGTGTCTCCCTGCTCAACCATGGCGTTCGCAATTCCCAGGATTTGCTCCGGTGATTTTCCTTCTCCGAAAATCACCTCAGGAAAGCCCTTTCTCAAAGGGCGGTGGTGGTCCACGTGGGCATAGGTGAGGTCCTCAAAAGGAAGGCGCTTTAGCCTGGCAACCGCCTCGTCAACGGTTGCACGGCCGGCAGCGACAGATTCCAGGAGTTCTTTTAACGTGTTGGCATCCATGATGATTGCGAATTCCCTGAACTCTACGGACTAAAGAAGTACTTTGGTCTCCTTATGGCCTTCAACCCGGATGGCCCATCTCGGGTTTGCCTGTTTTGTATGAGCCTTGGCGCTACCAGTTTTCATTATGTCTCCGATTGGAGGAACTCGTTGCTATGCAAAGAGCTTTTTTTTCAGACACGATTGAAAAGATGGTCACGATGCAAATAGTGATTACAAGAAGATGCATTCTCCCAGATTGTGGATATGCCCGGTCATGTTCATGCCGCACGGGTTTGATAGATATGAACTTCTTCTTCCAATCTATCCTCAAGATTATCCTCAGCAACCTCCAAATCATAACGGCTTTGAAGATTCATCCAGAATTGTGCGGACATTCCAAAAAATTTTCCCAACCGTATCGCTGTATCAGCGGTAATAGATCTTTTCCCATGAACAATTTCATTAATGCGCCTTGGAGGAACACTCGTATCCTTTGCCAAACGATACTGACTTATGCCCATAGGCTCCAAGAACTCTTCAAGAAGAACTCGCCCTGGATGAATAGGTGGCATTTTCGTTTTTTTCATTCTTGCTTCCCCTAATGATAATTCACGATTTCAACATGATGCGCATCACCGTCTTTCCAAACGAAACATACTTTCCATTGGTCATTTATGCGAATGCTGTGTTGACCTTTACGATTGTCTTTCAATTCTTCAAGCCTGTTTCCTGGCGGAATTTTCAAATCGGCCAAGTCGGTTGCCGCATCCACCAAGACAAGTTTTTGCCTTGCTTTAATTTGAATATTTTGAGGCAATTTCCGTGAAAATTGTCTGCGAAGAATTTTTTGGGTTTCCTTGCACTTGAATGACTTGATCACTAATAGATTAATAACACATGGCGTTATTAATGTAAAGCGTTATTATGCAAACGTAGGCAGAGGGAAAAGAAGTGTTGCTGGGATCGATCGAAATCCTCGACGATCCGCCAAGCGGACCTTACTCGTATTTTTCCCTCGGGCCTTGTGAAATTAATTAAAAGCTATAGTTGAGGGAAGAATGGCGGCCGTGGAATTAACCTGGACGGCGTTTTTTTCCGTTTCAAGCTCATGGGTGTTGGGGCGTAACTGATTCAGGAGGCAGGCTGGCAAGAAGGACCGAACCAGGACATCCGGCTTGATTTAGCAGGCAGATGTGGTATCTAGTTTGAAGTCTCGAAGTTTGATAATAGTCCACTTAAGGCGTTAACATTATAGACAGGATTTACTGGATGGACAGGATGTTGTTGCCTTTCCTGAAGAAAGGCAAAAAGTATCGTCCCTCTTCGAGGGAAAAAATGGGTCTAATTGACGGGAAATTATTTACTGCGGAACCAGCGTGGATTCGGGCGGTTATATTTTTTTCTGCCCTGGGCGGGATTGAGTTTTCTACCTTCCATCCAGCCGTCGCAGCTTGGCAGATGCTATGGCGAGGCAAGCAGGGAAGGGAGAAATTAAAAACCAAATCCTTGAGATCCTGTTCATCCTGTCAAAAAGAATGAACGAGGGTACAGGCCCCTTTTAGGGGCCTTCCTCATACCACCAGTTCTACTGGTGGTGGCTGATTGCCAAAATCAAGCAATGAACTTTCAAGACACTGCAATAGCAGCATCTGAGTTTGAGGCAGGCCGCTGCATGCTTGGGAGGCTCCCTCACGGCAGAGATCTGTTGGGAGCTGTGGAGGATTTTTGTGCGGACCATTCGATTCAAACCGCGGTCTTTTCAATTATCGGGGCGGTTTCATCTCTAACCTTTGGCGCCTATGACCAGAAGCAGCAGGTATATGTCACTGTCAAGAAAGACGAGCCATTCGAAATTGTCCATTGTACCGGCAATGTCTCATTGAAAGGTGGCAAGCCCAGTCTTCATGCACATGGGGCGTTTGCAGATATAAATGGTCAAACCATTGGAGGGCATGTCTTTTCCGAGACCATGATCTATGCAGGAGAGATCTACATCCGTGAACTCTTGGGCGCGCCTGTGACAAGAGAATACGACGAGGAAACAGGGCTGTTTTTGTGGGAGATGAGGAGGAAGATCGACAATGGATCTAAGACTGGAACGGGTTGAAAACCCCAAGAAACGTCCGGACGACTCCAAGCTGGGCTTTGGGCAGGTTTTTACTGATCACATGTTCAACATGGATTACGCGCCTGAGTCCGGATGGCATAACGCGCGCATTGAACCCTACGGCCCCATTGTCATGGATCCGGCCACCATGGTCCTTCATTACGGTCAGGCCATTTTTGAGGGCCTGAAGGCATACCGGACCAGTGACGGCAAGATCCAACTGTTTCGACCAGAGCGGAATGTAGCCAGGTTCAACCGGTCAGCACAGATTATGTGCATCCCCGAGGTTGACGAGGCCTTTGCTTTGAGCGCCATAAAGAGACTGGTTGCCATTGAGAAGGATTGGGTTCCCAGGGCGCCCGAAACATCGCTCTATATTCGCCCCACTATCGTTGCCATGGACCCCTACCTGGGTGTGCGCCCGTCACACACCTACCGTTTTTTTGTTATCTTGTCTCCAGTGGGCGCTTATTATCCTGAAGGCTTCAATCCTCTGAAGATATGGGTTACTGACAAGTATGTTCGAGCAGTGCGGGGTGGCGTGGGCGAAGCCAAGACGCCGGCCAACTATGCTGCGAGTCTTTTTGGGGCCGAGGTGGCCAAAGAGGCTGGTTACACCCAGGTACTGTGGCTTGATGCTGTCGAACGGCGGTACATAGAAGAGGTGGGCACCATGAATATCTTCTTTGTCCTTAACGGAGAGCTGGCGACCCCGCCCCTTGGAGGGAGCATCCTGCCGGGTATTACCCGGGATTCTGTTCTTGCCCTGGCTCGGCGCTGGAATGTGCCAGTGGCCGAACGACCTGTCACAATAGACGAAATCATGGACGCGCACAAGAATGGTTCCCTTCAGGAGATATTTGGCTCGGGAACGGCCGCGGTGATTTCTCCGGTAAATCATCTGGCATGGCGAGATGAAGAGTTGACGATTGGGGATGGCGGAGTCGGGCCCATGGCCCAAAAGTTTTATGCGGCTATCACTGATATTCAGTACGGCCGGGCCGAAGATCCCTCTGGGTGGATTGTTCCGGTAGAATAGAAACAGTAAGGATGGTGGAGAGTCATTAGAGATGATTATTGAGCAGGTCAAAGTCGGTTTTATGGAGGTTTTCTGCTACATTCTGGGCTGCGAAGCCACACACAAAGGGCTCCTGATTGATCCGGCAGGAGACGAAGAGCATATCTTGGATACGGCTCGTGGTTTGGGGCTGACCATTGAGTCTGTGGTCAACACCCATGGCCACCCTGATCACACGTGCGGCAACGGGAAAATTGTGGATCTCACAGGCGCCAAGATATACATGCATGCCCTGGACGATCGGCTTTTCAGTACACCCGAAGGGCAATCCATGGGCAGACAGATGGGGTTTGCGCCATCCCCTCCAGCAGATGTAGTAGTGGAGGACGGCGACACCATTTCCTTCGGCGAAAATGCCCTCACCGTGCTTCACACCCCTGGACACACCCCTGGCGGAATCTGCCTGTACGCAGAGAACAACCTTTTCACCGGCGACACCCTTTTTGTAGGCGCGGTGGGGCGAACGGATTTTCCGGGCGGATCTTTGGATATATTGCTTCAGTCCATAAAGGAGAAGATCCTTTCGCTCCCGGATGAAACCATTATCTGGCCGGGCCATGACTACGGAGTAAGCCCTACTTCTACTGTGGCTCGTGAGAAGAAACACAATCCGTATATTACGGATTTTCAGTTGTAGATTAGTTGAGACAGATCCCATGGACACACCCGATCTCAATACCGTGCTCGACTTTGAGCCCGAAGATTTTCTGACCAGCCTTTTTCGCACGGCAAAAGCCATCTTGCTGTCTCCCGGGTTGTTTTTTGAAGGCATGAAACGGGAAGGGGGCTTGCGAAACCCTCTGATATTTCTGGCATCCTGTGTCTTGGTTCATACGGTGCTTGTTGCCCTGTTGCTCAAGAGTCAAGGCCTTATAGCCCGCAGCTTGGTCTTGGGCATTGTTCTACCCTTTGTAACGGCGGGAGTCCTTTACTTCATCATCACAAGGCTTTTCAAAGCGTCAGGGACCTATGAGGCAGCCTTCAGGGTAAACGCCTATTCAGCGGCAGTTGCCCTGCTGTCCTGGATTCCTCTGGTGGGCGTTCTCCTTGAGCTCTATCGGATTTATCTGATTGTCCTGGGTCTCAGTTTCGCCTTTTCGATCAAAGCCTCGCGGGCCTTCTTGGCCGTCATACTCACAGTGTTCGTATACTTGGTTGCTTCCGCGGCCCTAACCCATATCACCGGAGGGCAATGGCCGAACGTCGGGCCTTCCTGACACCTGTATGGCTACTGAAAAGAACGGTCTACCTCAAATGGAATTCGACATACAGTTTCAGCCGTTTGCCGACAAGATGGAAAAAAACGGCCTTGCCCCCATCGTCATAAATAGCTTCAGGCATTACTATGGGCTCTTGGTTCGGGGCGAGATCGGCCTTATTTCGAATAAGGATATCGATCCTGTGGCAGAAGGTGAGATTGCCGACGCAGAAAGGCTCTCTGGCCTTAACAAGGCAGGCCAAAGAGCCATGGAAAAATCGGTCCTCATCAAACTGAACGGCGGACTTGGCACAAGTATGGGGCTCTCCCGAGCCAAGTCCCTGCTGGAGGTCAAAAACGGTCTGAGCTTTCTTGATATCATTGCCAGGCAGGTTCTCAGTTACAAACGCAAGCAGGGGGTCAGGCTCCCTGTTGTCTTCATGAACAGTTTTAACACCGAGGCTGACACCCTTGAGGCCCTTGCCTCTTATGAGGATCTGCCCTCTAAGGGCATCCCGTTGAGTTTTGTCCAACATAGATTCCCGAAGGTGTTTCAGGATGCTTTGACGCCCGCCACGTGGCCTGCTGATCCTGCCCTGGAGTGGAATCCACCCGGCCATGGTGATATTTATACAGCGCTGGTGACCTCAGGGATACTCGATAAGCTTTTGGATGAGGGCGTGCTTTACGCATTTGTCTCAAATTCGGACAACCTTGGCGCAGTCATGGATGAGAGCATCCTGGGGTTTTTTGCGGAAAACAACTATACTTTTATGATGGAGGTTGCGGATCGGACTGAAGCAGACAGCAAGGGGGGGCACCTGGCCCGCCGGAAAAACGGGCGGTTTACGTTAAGGGAAATAGCCCAGTGCCCTGAAAACGAGTTAGACGAATTCCGGGATGTCAATGTGTACAGATATTTCAATACCAACACCATCTGGGTGAACCTGGAAGCGTTGAGGGAATTACTTGATGCCCACAACAACGTGATTCGCCTTTCAATGATAAGAAACCCAAAAACAGTCGATCCCAAAGACGAATCTTCTCCGCCCGTGTATCAACTGGAAACCGCCATGGGGTCGGCGATTTCGATTTTTGACGAGGCCACAGCGATCCGGGTGCCTAGAAGGCGTTTTGCTCCTGTCAAGAAATGCCAGGACCTTCTCGCCCTCTGGTCAGACGCCTATGTGCTCACAGATGACTACCAGGTCGTCCAAAACCCGAAAAGGCGTTTGAGCCCACCGTTGTTACAGCTTGACAACAAATACTACAAGAAAATCGACCAGCTTAAGGCCCGGTTTCCTCATGGCGCCCCATCGTTGCTACAGTGTGTTTCCCTTAACGTCCAGGGGGATGTGGTCTTTGGCAGGGGTGTGGAAATCAAAGGCAACGTCGTCATTGCCAATCACACGGCGCGCCAGGTGACCATTGCCGACGGGAGCGTGATAGAGCAGGACCTGGTTTTTTGATATCGGACAGAGGCAAGAGACATGAGCAAATTAGGGATCTTGGCGGAATTCTGGGAGTTCTTGAAGTACAGGAAAAAATACTGGCTGGCGCCTATCATAATCATGCTGGTGCTCTTGTCAGCCCTGATTCTCCTTACCGAAGGGTCTGCCTTGGCGCCATTTGTGTACACGCTCTTTTGATGGAATTGAAAAGTAATAAAAAAGATATTGAGATATCCGATGAAATGATTGCCAGCTGGCAAAGCGTGGTCAATACACTGGCAGAGATTATTGATGTGCCAGCAGCCTTGATCATGAAGATCGATTCTCCCTATATTGAAGTCTTTCGCGCAAGTGAATCCGGCAGCAACCCTTATGGGGCAGGAGACAGAGAGCATCTTGCCGGCTTTTACTGTGAGAAGGTTATAGAGACAAGGGGCAAGCTTCTGGTTCCGAATGCATTGAAGGATAGCGAGTGGGATAAGAACCCGGACATAAAACTGGGTATGATTTCCTACCTCGGTTTTCCGCTTCTGTGGCCTGATGGTGAAGTTTTTGGCACGATCTGTGTGCTTGATTCAAAGGAGAATAGATTCGGAAAACTCTATGAAAAGCTTATGTTAAGGTTCAAAGACCTTATCGAGGCCCACCTTGCTCTATTGTACAAGAATTCTGCTGACAAGAAAAACCTTGAAGGTGTCCTTGATAACCTTATAGAGGGGATCATAGTCCATGACAAGGAGAGGCGCATCCTGTTTTTCAATCGGGCTGCTGAAAAAACTACCGGTTATTCCAGAGAAGATGTGCTCGGAAGAGACTGCCACGAGGCCTTTGGAGGACCCTTCTGCGGAAACCGATGCTCCTTTGAGGAAGCCCCGCCAGATTCCTCGGATCAACTTTACCACTCCCTGAATATCCTCACGAAGAAGGGTGAGTCCAGGCGTATTGAGATGGTGGTGACTGACAGGAAAGATGATGCCGGACGTTTTTCCGGCGTTATCGCCTCGTTCCGGGATGTGACGGAACTCATAGGGCTAAGGATACGGCTCGGGGATATTAAGGGCTTTGCCGGGCTCATTGGGCGGGACCCGAAGATGCTCCAGGTTTATGGCCAGATACGAGACCTTGGCGCCAACGACTATCCGGTTCATATCACAGGCGAGACCGGCACCGGAAAGGAACTGGTGGCGGCAGCCATCCACAATGAGAGCTGGCGTGGAGAGGGTCCTTTTGTGCCGGTCAATTGTGCAGCTCTTCCAGACGGCTTGCTTGAGAGCGAACTCTTCGGACATGTGAAGGGGGCCTTTACCGGAGCCGGTCGGGACAAGAAGGGCCGCTTTGAGCTTGCGCATGGCGGCACCCTGTTCCTGGACGAGGTGGCGGATCTGCCCGGGTTTGTGCAGGCAAAACTGTTGCGGGTTCTTCAAGAAGGGAGCTTTGAGCGGGTGGGTGACGATAAGACTACGTTTGTGGATGTGCGTCTCGTTAGCGCTACCAATAGAGACCTGAAACGCGAAATGGAAAGAGGCAATTTTCGCGAGGACCTCTACTACCGTATCAACGTGGTCCCCATTCACCTGCCGACGCTCAGGAAGCGAAAGAACGACATTCCTCTTCTCCTGGAGCACTTTCTTGAGAAGGCCCGAGAAGAGGGACAAAATACGCTAGGTCTTTCCAAAGACACCCTGGCCGTCATGATGGACTACCCCTGGCCCGGAAACGTCCGCGAGCTTCAGAGCGCCCTACGGTTTGCCCTTGTAAAGTCAAGGGGCCGGATCATTCAACCCGGCGATCTTCCCTTGGAACTCAAGAAATGGCAAAAGGAACGACCCTCTCGCGGCCCCTCCAGAAAACTGAACCCGGCAAGTGTCCGGGCTGCTCTGGCCAGCAGCGGAGGCAACAAGGCCAAGGCGGCCAGACTCCTTGGTGTGGGCAGGGCCACCCTGTATCGATTTCTTGCTGATTTTCCGGATGTCTCATGAGACATATTCGTCTCATGTTTTTCAGCGAGACACTCTTGCCCTTTCCTCAAGGCCTTACCTTGAGAGGAAACTCGCACCGCAATCCACATTAACCCACCCATAACTATCTTTTATCAAAAGCGATTAACCGGTTTTTGCCTGGTGCCCCTATCAATCGTTCCACTTGTCAATGAATTCTTCCCGCTCACGTACTTTGGGACTAAGCGCGCACTATGGTGTACAACACCTGTTGCAATATCAGAGTGTTGTCTTCATCTGTTTTTGCCGTGAGGCAGGATGTCTCAAGGGTGTCTCAGGTTGGGTGCATCAAGGCAGGGCACTTCGACAGTCTAGGTAGTCGTTAACCGTTTAATATTAAAGTTTTTTTGCCCTGTCATCTTGTGCGGTTTTGCCCTGGCACGGATCTTGATGATTCAGAAGAAAAAACGTGTTTGAAGAAAAGGAGTTCTTTGAAAAGGTCGATTGATACCCCGCAGCTTGCTGCGGGGAGCTTCATTTCCAGGAGGTCGTGTGTGCATGACTGATGCAAAGCAAAAAGGGGTTCCCAATCGTCTAATTGACGAAAAGAGCCCTTACCTTCTCCAGCACGCCGGCAACCCCGTGAACTGGTATCCGTGGGGTGAGGAGGCTTTCCAAAAAGCGAAAAGACAAGACAAGCCCATCTTCCTGTCCATAGGCTACGCCACCTGCCATTGGTGTCATGTGATGGCACACGAGTCCTTTGAAGATGAGGAAGTTGCCCGGCTTTTGAACAAGTATTACATCGCCATAAAGGTGGACCGTGAAGAGCGTCCTGATGTGGACAAAATCTACATGTTTGTGTGCCAGTCCTTGACAGGACATGGAGGGTGGCCCCTTTCCATTTTTGTGACGCCAGAAGGCAAACCTTTTTTTGCCGGCACCTACTTTCCGAAGTCGAGCCGGATGGGGATGCCAGGTTTTGTGGATATCCTTAAACAAATTGCTGATATGTGGCGCGACGACCGGGGAAGCATCCTGAAATCCAGCGAGGCCGTCACAGGGGCCATTCAACGCGATGCACATCAGGATGAATCCGTACATGCTGTGAGTGTCGACACATTGAAGAGGGGTAACATACAACTCTCAAGGACCTTTGATCCTAACCAGGGCGGATTTGGGGCTGCACCGAAATTCCCAACACCACACCATCTTACCTTTCTTTTGAGGTGGCACAAGCGCAGCAGCGATTCCACGACCTTAGACATGGTGGAGAAGACTCTGGAGGCCATGAGAAGAGGTGGTATCTTCGACCAGATAGGTTTTGGTTTTCACCGTTATTCCGTGGATGCAAAGTGGCTTGTGCCCCATTTTGAAAAGATGCTCTATGATCAGGCCCTGTTGGCCATGGCGTACACAGAGGCGTATCAGGTAACAGGCAAGGTCAAATTCGCCCGGGTGGCCCGTGAGATATTCACGTATGTGTTGCGCGATATGACCGCCCCTGAGGGCGCATTCTACTCCGCAGAAGACGCGGACAGCGAGGGCAAAGAAGGCTTGTTTTATGTTTGGACTCCCCGGGAGGTGAAAGAACGTATTGGGGACGAGTTGGGCGATCTCTTCTGCCGCTTTTACGACATCACTGAGGCAGGCAATTTTGAAGAAGGCAGGAGCATTGCGCATATGCGCATGTCTCTTAAAGCCTTTGCCGAAAGAAAGGGCATGGATCTGAAAAAGCTTGAGGCAGTCTTGGAAGATGCCAGAGACAGGCTCTTTGATGTCCGCAAGAAACGGGTCCATCCCCTGAAAGACGACAAGATTCTGACCTCCTGGAACGGCCTCATGATCGCCGCACTGGCAAAAGGATACCAGGTTTTTGCTGATCCAAAGTATGCGGACGCAGCTCAAAGGGCTGTGGCCTTCGTCCTAAAAGGCCTGAGGACCGCAGGCGGCCGGCTTCTCCGTCGATACAGGCAAGGGGACGCAGCCTATCCAGGATACCTTGATGATTATGCCTTCCTGGTCTGGGGATTGATCGAATTGTATGAGGCTACCTTTGAGGTTTCCTATCTTGAGGAGGCTATTACCTTGAATAAGGCAATGATAGATATCTTCTGGGATAAACAAGGTGACGGGCTTTATTTCACGGGAAAAGGAAACGAACCTCTTATTGCGCGGAGCAAAGAGATCTACGATGGGGCACTGCCTTCAGGCAACTCAGTTGCAGCCTTAAATTTCTTGCGCCTGAGCCGCCTTACAGGCAATTTCGATTTGGAGCAAAGGGCCGCGCAATTGATGCAGGCTTTTGCCGGACAGGTTACGGACCAACCAATGGCTTATACCCAGCTACTCATTGCCCTTGATTTTATGGTCGGCCCCAGTCAGGAGGTTGTGGTTGCCGGAGACCCTGCCCTCGAGACCACCCAGAGCATGATCAATGCTATACGCAGTAGGTTCTTGCCCAATAAGGTGGTGGTGCTGCGCCCGGAAGGGGCCGGGGCAAAAAGGCTTGTTTTATTGGCTCCCTTTGTGGAAGCTATGGTTTCTACGAATCATCAACCCACGGTCTATATATGCGAGCAGTATACCTGTCAGGCACCTATAAAGGATGTGGGGCAATTGGAGGCAGCCCTTCATTGACTTTCCGTCAGAGATGTCATATTGGCAAATTGGCAACAATTTGGTTTTCCAAAACATGTGAAAGGGAATAACGACGATGAGCAAGACTGAACAGAACTTGATGGAAGCTTTTGCAGGGGAGTCACTGGCCAACAGGAGGTATCTGGCCTTTGCCAAGCAGGCAGAAAAAGAAGGTTATCCCCAGGCAGCCAGACTCTTCAGGGCGGCTGCCGAGGCCGAAACTGTGCACGCACTAGCTCATCTGCGTGCCCTTGGCCAGGTTAAGGGTACGGCTGAAAACTTGAGGGAAGCCATTGCAGGCGAGACGCACGAGTTTGTGGAGATGTATCCGGCCATGATCCGGGCTGCTAAGGAGGAGAACAATAAGGCGGCAGAGACCTCCTTCACCTATGCCAATAAGGTGGAAAAGGTTCATGCCTCACTATATCAGAAGGCATTGGACAACCTGGAGTCTGCCGAAGAAACAGACTTCTATGTATGTTCTGTATGCGGTTACACCTGCGAAAAGGAACGTCCGGACAAGTGCCCGGTTTGCGGTGCCATATCGAAGGCTTTTCTTAAGGTAGATTAACGGTTAAGGTTAAACGGGGAAAAGGGAGGTTGCTATGGAAAAACAAGCATTGATTGATGTGTTGAACAAAGATATTGCCGATGAGCATGCAGCAATCATACGGTATCTAGTCCACGGGTGGATGGAAGGGGAAGATACCCCTCTGGGGGCGAGCCTCATTTCCATCTCCAGGGATGAGATGTGGCACATGCACTGGCTGGGGATGATCCTAGGCGAATTGGGAGGCGAGCCCAACTTCACACCGGCTCCGTACCCCTATGATCCAACCAGCCGGGCCACGATGCTCAAGTCCTATGTCGAATACGAGGAGAACCTGATCCCTCATTACAGCGGAGAAGCGGATAAAGTAGATGACCCCCATATCAGGCGGGTCCTTGAAAGAGAAGCCTGGGAGTCAGCCATACACGCCAGGAAGTTTCAAAGAAAGCTCGATAAATTGAGTCCGGAAGAGGCTGCACGTCCTCCAGGAAAAGCAAGTGAACTGCCCAAGGAATTGCTGGATAGTCTACAGGCAGAGGTGACAAGTAAATATACCGAGATGCTGCAACACCTGCGCACTGCCTGGGTCTTCCAACAGGATAAAACCATGGGCTGGAAGATTATGGACCAGGCTATGGAAAAAATGAGACATCTTGCGCATTTTGCCGAAGATATTGCCGAAGATGGTGTTGCCCCTAAATTCAAGGCGGGACAGATTGACATAAGTAGTGCCATTGGGCAGGCCTTGAAAAAGGGACTGGAAGATGTCCGGACAGATCGTGAACGGCATTTAAGGTTCAGGCAAGACAGCGAAGTGCAAAAGCACTCCGGGCTTGTGATCAATCTGGACCTCACCGTCCAGCAGGAAGAATACGAGGCGGCAGAACTGAAAGACTGGGAGGGAGCCCATGTTACAAGTTGAGGATTTGCAGGTTAAGCTTGGTGACAAGGAAATCCTGAAACACATCGATCTTGAAATTCATCCAGGGGAGACCCATATCCTGTTTGGTCCCAACGGGTCGGGCAAGACATCTTTGCTTATGACGATTATGGGCTATCCCCAGTACAGGGTCACTGGCGGAAAGATTGTCTTCAAAGGAGAAGACATCACCCATATGCCTGTGAACGAGCGGGCACAGCTTGGTATTGGAATATCTTACCAGCGGCCTCCCACAATCAATGGCGTGAAGACAAGGCAAATGATTCAAATCTGCGCCAAGAGAGCAGTGGACACGGAAGCCCTGGCGGAAAAGGTGCATTTTTCTGAATTCCTGGAGCGTGACATCAATGCCGGGTTTTCGGGCGGCGAGATCAAGCGCTCGGAGTTGTTGCAGTTGATGGCACAGGATCCGGACCTGTTGCTCTTTGATGAGCCTGAGTCAGGTGTGGACCTGGAGAATATTTCACTCATAGGAAAGACCATAAGCGAATTGCTTCAACGTGACTTCAGGCTGAACGCCAAGAGAACACAGAAGGAGCGGCGCCAAGAACGGACCAGGATGGGCCTGATTATCACGCACACGGGCTTTATTCTCGATTACGTGACAGCCGACAAAGGACAGGTGCTTTACGAGGGCGTATTGACTTGTTCGACCAACCCCCGGGAGATTTTCAAGTGCATCAGCCAAGTCGGATATGGGGAGTGTGTAAGATGTGCGATTTAGACGAAAAAGCCCGTCAGGCAAAGGAAAAGAAGGCAGGGCTCGGCCCGGACATTGATCTTGATGCCTATGAGTCGGAAGCCGTTGCCCATGAATATGTGGAGGATCTTCATGTCTTATCTGAAGCCGATAAGAAACGGATGATCCTGGCGGGGGTAGATGCCGAGGAAAAGGATAGGTCGGGCACCTTCATACAAAAAGATACGGTGGTGGTCCATGCCCATTCCAAGCAGGAGGGGCTGGAAGTGATACCAATTAAGGATGCCCTGAAAAAGTATGACTGGGTTCAGGATTACTACTGGAAACTGGTGGCAGTGGACGCTGACAAGTACACCGCCAGGGCCCAGCTTGACTTGCATAACGGCTATGTCATCAGGGCCCTTGCAGGCAGCAAGGTGATCTATCCTGTCCAGGCCTGTATGTATCTGGAAAAAGAAGGCCTAAGCCAGAACGTTCATAACATTATTGTTGCCGAAGAAGGCTCTGAGCTTCATATCATCACGGGTTGTGCAACGGCGCCCCATTTGCAACGAGGCCTCCACGTTGGCATCTCTGAGTTTTACGTCAAGAAGGATGCAAAGCTCAGCTTCACAATGATTCACTACTGGGCAGAAGAGATGATGGTTCGGGCCAGATCGGTGGGACGGGTGGAGGAGGGGGGTCTTTTTCTCAACAATTACATTTGCATGAGGCCGGTGAAGTCTCTCCAAATGTACCCCACCACGCATTTGGTTGGAAAGGGTGCTGTGGCGCGTTTTTATAGCCTGCTTGTGGGAAGTCCCGGCTCTGAGATGGACGTAGGAGGCCGGATTTTTTTAAAAGAGCCGGATACGCGTGCCGAGATCATCTCCCGCGCCATCACAAACGGCGGGAACATTATTGCCCGGGGGGACCTGATAGGTGAAGTCCCCGGGATAAAGGCCCATCTGGAATGCCGGGGTCTAATCCTCAAGGGCGGGACGATTCATGCCATACCGGAGCTTCAGGGCATGGTCGATGGTGTGGAGATGTCTCACGAGGCAGCCGTGGGAAAGATCGCACAAGAGGAAATTCTTTACCTGATGTCCCGGGGCCTGAGTGAAGACGAAGCCACTGCAACCATCGTGCGAGGGTTTTTGAGCGTGGATATTCCGGGGTTGCCGCCTCAGCTCAAGGCAGAGATTGATCGTGCCGTGGAACAGAGTGATAAGGACATGATGTAGACCTCACAGAGTGTTTTTTATACATCCTTCCTTGTCGACAAAAAGAGTGTTCATCGTGTTTGCCAGCAATTGTCAACCAACTATGTTAAACAAGGGGCCGCATCAAAACTAAACACATCATAGCTGTGCTGATACCGACCATGGGTTTCTGCTCAGCTTTATCTGCTGTTGGTGATAACAGGGGCGCGCAGAGCATGGTGCTTCATGGTGGAAGGTCTGGGGAAGGTTCCTGGCAGCATTGAGCATCTAAAGGGAGAAGGAAAACTGCAAAGGAAAGAGGCCATGAATCAGTGCCGGGCCTGTCGCATAGAAAAGGCCAGAAAAGGTGAAAAGACCGGCCCGACCAGGTGCACGGGGTGCCACAGTATCAAGTAAAAGTGGGGTTCGAGTGTTATTCAGCCAGATACATCATTCTTAAGGCTTTCCCTGTTCTGGGGAGGCCTCCTTTTTTTTCTCGTCTTTGAACTCCTGGCCGCGTACCGGCGGAGTTCTGTGTCAAAGTTGAAGCGTTGGGCAAATAACCTGGGGCTTACCCTGTTCAACAGCTTAGTTCTTCAGTTGGTCTTTGCAGGGTCCATTGTCAGTACGGCTTCTTATGTCACTACCCATCAATTGGGGGTGCTCAATCTGGTGGATTTACCCCCATGGGTGAAGCTTCTTGCTACGTTGGCCTTCATGGATTTCATGCTGTACGTCTGGCACTTGCTGAATCACGCAGTCCCTTTTTTGTCATAGTGGATACTGAAGCAGGAGATTTCAAGGCCTCCGAGAATCCCGGGGCCTCAGCCAAAGATGCTGCCTGTGTTGATGCTGTGGAATTCTTGGTTGCCAAAGGGGTTAAGGCTGTATTGACCGGGAATGTGGGGCACAACGCCTTGGTTACGAGGCAGGACACACCCATACGAATCTACTTGGGAGTCTCAGGTACGGTTCGCAATGCCCTTGAAGAATTCAAGAAGAAGAAATTGTCGCGGGCAAAGGAACCTTCTGTGGGATTCATGGAGGGACTTAAGAAAGGGGATGAAAAAGGCTAAAATCATCCTTACCGTCTTCATTTTTGTGTTTGCCACAGCGGTCACGGCCCAAGATGATCCCATGAAGGGTCCGTGGCAAGGCTCCAGGGTAAAGGCAACGCGCCACGAGGGACCAGGAGATCCAGCGAATGCAGGGATTTTTCTGGTCGAATTCTATAGAGAATATCTTTCACCCGTTGTTGGAACTCGTTGCCCCATGTATCCTAGTTGCTCTCAATATAGCATTGAATGCTTTAGAAAGCATGGCCAGCTCATGGGCTGGGTCATGACGTGGGATCGCCTGTACCGGTTGCGGGCGCGATGAATTACATCGCTCTCCATGGGTGATCGTTAACGGGGCGCAAAAGTGCTTTGACCCTGTTGAAAACAATGATTTTTGGTGGAACGATCGGGCAACTCGGACAACAACAGTGAACTTCAAGTAGCTGCAACGAGCAACGTTATGCCAAACAAGACGATGGGCAGTGATCCAAAGACGGATAAAAGCCCGCTGGACGCAGATACGCGGGCTTCATGCTTTGTGCAGATGATTGTTACGAAGCCGTCATGTTATGATGATCGAAGAGAACGCACTTTCAAGAAACCGGCGTATGCCATGATCTCATTGGTTGGCGAGGCATCGGATCAGATTGGCCATTCGATCCTTTGACATCGACTGAGTTTTGGGCTACAAGAACTAGATTTGAATGCTTCGTTAGTCAAGCAGTGCCCTTTCCACTTTTCTTCCAAAAAATAATTGTTACTCAAGAGGTGCCATGATGACAAAAAGATGTTTCAGGGGTTCCTTCTTGGTATTGATTTGCGCCTTGCTAGTCAGTTGTGCCGCCGACACCCCGGAAGGTCGAGCACGGAACCGGAGGGTCGAATTGACGCCGGTTCATTAGGAACTGGTGAGTTGTGGCCCCCCTTTCAGGGGACAAATCAGAGTCACGTCCTTACTCGCAACGCCTTCAGAAGATCAACGGGCCAACGAGCGAACCGGCAAAGAAGTTAACCGAAAACATACAACTGGTGTCTGACCAAGACTTTCGACCTGGCTCCATCGTATTACGGTTAACCTATGTCTGAACTGGAAGAGAAGGTGGAAACGGAGGTTTGGATGGTATCATCAACCCCTTGAAAGAGACGAAACTGGTAATCACCCAGAGGTGGGGACGGAGGATTATTGTCTGGAGTCTCTTTACGAGAAAAAGGAACTTGAAAAGATATTGTGCGAAAGACTTAAGGAATTGCCGGGGGAAGCAAGGGCCGTGTTTGTACTCAAGGAGGTGGAAGGTCTTTCTTATCTGTAATGGCACAACCCTAATATTAGATATTGCTTCTACTTTCGCCCATCCATGGCTCCGTCAATCGTTACCAATACTCCTCACCAATACTCCTCCCTCTTGGTTACTAACTGTGTCGTTGCACCGTACCGATTCGACCTTGCTGGATTGATGGTTACTTGTGTGAATTCCAAGTTCGTCTACCCAAAAACATTCTTAGATTTATCCGATAATGTCCAGATAGGAGCTGCTATCCATGACAATTTAGAAAACTGTCTCTTCTAATCTCTCAATAATTCTTTTTACATCTTCTGCGGCCTCACATCTTCCAAGAGGAGTTCCCATTAAACCGGCTTTCAATATTTCTGGGTCGTAATGTACTAAGCCGAGAATTTCGACCTTTTTCTTTTTTAACGCTTCAATCATGAGGGATTCGAGTTCTTTTGATTGAACTTTGTTTAAAATCGTCCAGACCCTTTCTATATCCATTTCACTGCAGAGTTTAGCCACTTTTTCTGCGATAGAAAAAGACTCAAAAGTTGGGTCGGTAATAACAATAACAATATCTACATTCTTCTCAACCCCTCTGCCAAAATGCTCAATTCCAGCTTCAACATCGATTAATGTTACGTAGTCTCCTTTGACGATAAAATCCCTGTTTACTTTTGACATTGGTCCATCGCAACCCTCAAAAGCCTCTTTAATCTTTCCTGCCTGAAATAGCACTATATTTCCTTTTTGAACAAAGTATTCGCGTGGAATCTCTGACAAATCTATATTTTTCTCTGTAACTGCCGATGTGTCATCTAATCTCGTAAGGGGTTGGGGATTATCCACCGGACACTCTACACTCTTTCTTCCTCCAAAAAATTCTATAAGAGGCTTAGGCCCTCTCTTTAATCCAAACATTAATCCGGCCAGACCTCCAGGATTGGAAGCATCACCATCTAAAACCACGATCTTATATCCTCTATCACGTAAAACATGTGACATCAGAGCAACGAAAGAGCTTTTCCCACTTCCTCCCTTACCACAAACTAATAACCTCATTCCTGAAAATGATTTCCTGGATTCAGAAACCTGATCTGTTTTTTCTTCGCTGATTTTTTGCACCCCTAATACCTCCTCTGTATTATTTTAGCCTTCTTCTTCATTCTCTATCTTCTTTACGCCCTCAGAAGAAAGCAGCCCAGATTTTAGGGCTGAACCTGCTATCAATTTCGAGGATTGTATCGTAAATACAATGAGGAAATCAAATAATCCGTCTGAAACAGGTATATCTCTATCAAAACTTCCTGGCAAATCCAACTGTCATTGCGAGCAGATAAGCGACGTCGAAGCGCGTCATGAGGTCATGAAGCTGGCCAGATTCTTACCAGCCTCATCCTGTTTCATGTATTGGGGCTGGGGCTGTTTTCGGAAGGCGGTATGCAAAAAAAACCGTTGCTCACATTGGAGCCACTGCCCACGCAATTCTAGCCATGCCCTGAGCTTATTCTTGACTCTGCCTACAGTCAGGAGATAAGTATGGTGTTCTTGGAACTTGCCCAAAATTAGGAACTGCAATCCTATGTACAATAAGTAAAGAATATTTGTCATTGTCCACGAATCCGCAAAGGAAATGGAACGAGACGTCCCTTGACCTTGGACCCCGGTTAAATAAAAAAAATTTAACAGGGCAAGCAAAATTGAACGCTTTGCAAAGGTCTCGAAACTTACAATGGATCGGAGGAAACCATGTCGTCAGACTTGTCGGAATTGACTGAGGCCATAGAACCTATTCTGAAGGCCGCGAATAACCTCAAGAATGTGGGTCATATCTTGCGGGAGAGTGAGAAGCTCAGAAGCGACCTTAACAGGAACGCATTTGTCCTGGAAATCCGGGCCGACAAGCTGGACAAGACCCTCAGCAAACTGAAAGATCTCCAGGATTCCATCGCAACAGCAGGAGAGTGGCGGGAAAAGCTTCTCAAAGAAGCAAGGCAGGCTCAAGAGAGATTCAAGAATTCCATTGCAGCAGAGTTAGCAGAGATCCTTAAGCCTCATGGCCTTGAGATTATAGGAAATTTTCCGGAACTCAAGTGCTGGATACTTACCCTCCTCTTTTCCTTTGAAAAAGGTGGGTCTGTAAAGATCTATTATGGGCCGAAGATAAGCCTTCTCAAGAAGGTCCCTGTTGAGGCCGGAAAGATAGCTGAGGCTGTTATTTCCCTCGTCAAAGAGCTCAATGACCCCCCACTTGACGATGAGCAATTTATTAAAGAGCTTTATGTGTCCTATTCACGTGCACTCGTAAGGGAGGAGGGGGGCAAAGTTGAAGGGAAGCAGCCTTCTACTGTGCCGATTGGAGGGGTTATGCAGGAGATGAGCTTTTTGAAGCAAAAGAGGAGCTTCCGCATAGACCCTAAAAAGGAGAATTTCACCTCATATGGCAGGGTCAAATTTTCGTATGATCTTGCCAGGCTGAAGACCAGAAGGTTTGGAGACAAGGAGCTTCGCCTTGTTGTTGCCTCCTTGGAACAGACAAAGAAAGAGGAAACAAGCCTCTGGGTGCCGAAGATCCCGCAAGGGGATGGAACCCATTATGCGAGTGTAGTTTTTGTGTAACCTGATAAAATCGCGTAGCGATTTTATATAAGGATTTGTCATGATCGGACTCACCCTCACCCAGAATATTGCGAGACAGATTATAGAAAGGGTAGGCTCATCCGGCTCCCCGCCCGAGTGGGGTTTCCAGTTCTTCACAGCAGGCCTGGACTGGTACCTGGAAATCCTTGAGGAGGACTACCTTAAGACATTCATCAAAGAGGGTGGCGCCTCATTCAAGATGCTTATCGGGACCTACGGTGGTGGAAAGACCCATTTTCTTTATAATATCAGGGAGCTTGCCTGGAAGAACGGCTACATCGTGAGCTACTGCTCCTTAAGCCCCGAGGAATCGCCTTTTTATCGGATGGAGAAAGTTTATAAGACAGTTGTGGAAAACGTGATGTATCCGCTCACACCCGAGGAGCTCTTTTCCGGAAGACAAAAAGGTATAGAGGCTTTTCTAAAGGTCCTTTGCCAGAACGCAAGGGAGACGTTTAACAGGGAAACGACCGATAATGAAAAGCTGGTGGAGCATCTCACCGGTTACGCCGCAGATTTTGTGAGGGGAATAGAGAGTGTTAATTTTACAAGAGCCATAAGGGAAGCATTCATAGCTCTTAGTGAAGGAAACGATTCCGATTTTGAAGATCTTATCCAGTGGATCAAGGTCGATGGCTATGACAGACACGTCCATCGGCGGTTCGGTATCCTTCAGCCCATCGATAAGGGGCAGGCATTTTCCGCTATCCGTTCTCTCATTCAATGGATAAGAAATCTCAGGTACAACGGCCTTGTGATCCTCTTTGACGAAGCCGAACAGGTGCCGAGCCTCACCTCAAAACAGCGAGAACTCATGTTGAGCAACATCAGGGAGCTCATCGATGAGTGCGGACATGCTGCATTTAAAAATGTTATGATATTCTATGCCATTCCTACTGAAGCGTTCTTTGAAGGGAAGTCCGGTGTCTATGAGGCCCTGAAACAAAGAATATCCACTGTCTTTGACTTTTATAATCCAACAGGAGTCAAAATAGACCTGGAGAGACTCGGACAAGAACCGGAGGCACTTCTCAAGGAAATTGGGGAAAAACTTCTGGTCATTTACGAGACCGCATTCAGGGCCACCCTTCCAAGGAAAAAGTGCGAAGATGCCATCGCCAGGATTGCCCATGCCGCATATGAGCAGAGATTCGGGGACATAGGCTACAAAAGGCTCTTTGTTCAAGGCCTCATAAAGGGATTTCACTTCCTGCGGCATGAACCTTCTGCTCAGATAACTGAGAGCTGGGCCTTCGATATGGTTCAGAAATGAACTTAGGGGCTTTGCTCCAATACTCCAATACTCCGGGAAAACTTCCGAGATGCTTATGGTCAGACCAGACAAAGCAACTGTGGACGATATCATGGTCATTGAAGCATTTCGGCTGGGTATCGTCCCGTACAATGCCATTGAAGCGTGGACACAAGGGCGCTCAAGGGAACTAAGGAGCATAAGGGAATGGCTGAATGATCTGGGCCAGGGAACCCTTATTATCGAAGGCCCGTATGGAAGCGGCAAGACCCATCTTCTCCACCACCTTTACGCTACTGCCATAAGGTCTCGATATGCGGTATCACTATCCGATCTTGAGCCCTCTGAGGCAACCGCTGCATTTCCAAAAAGGATTTACCGACGGATTGTGAAAAACCTCAAAGCACCGATCGGCGGCGAGCAGGTTGGATTCAGGGGCCTGATGCGCGCCATTGCCGAGAATGCGGATGGCAACCCGGTTGCCGATCATCCTTATTTCGGAGCCCTCATCGATGAACTCCGGAAGGGCGAGCTCAAAGAAGATACCTGGGCGTGGATCGAAGGAAGGGAGGCTGTGAAAGGAAAATACGGGAGCCTCTGGGACTATACCACCGTTGCTAACGTATACTGCCACATGCTCAGTTGCATTGGCTGGCTCATGGTGAAGGTCCTCGACTTGGACGGATTTCTGATACTCTTTGATGAGGTTGAGACAGCAAAGAGTGTGTTCTATCAATACCAGTTCGTGAGAGGGCTCAATTTTTTCAGGGGGCTCTCTATGGTAGCCAATGACGAACCAGTACTTCTCGAAGAAAAGGTAGTAAAAAATCTCACGAGAAAAGGGGAAGAGACAGGACTTGTCTATTCAGGGCATTTCCCGATCCCTTATCTCTATCGGATCCCGTCCTATCTCAAAGTCGTATTCGCTATAACACCAGCAGTTTTGACTGGTGAGTTCCGCAGATGGCGCAGCACAGTTCCCCTCCTTGAGCTTGACTCGCTGGGCATTGATGACCTGCTCAGATTGTTCGACACATTTGTCAAACATTACGAGAAGGTTTATGGGGTTCATATTGACCGTGCTGACATGAGGCGGTACTTTAGAATTCTGCTTGAGAGAGGCGGCTATGCATCAACGCGCATATTCATCAAGTCTATGGTGGAACTGATGGACTTCATCAGATTCTATCCACACGCTAACACAGAGGCGATCCTGGGTGAATGAGGCAGAGATAAAAAAGTTACTCAAAAGGGCCTATGGCCCTTTTTTCGGAAGCTTCGGAAGGTTAACCCCGATACAGTCACTCTTGGTCCCGGCCCTCATGAAAGGGGAAAATGCAGTTGGTGTCTCTCCTGCTGCGAGCGGAAAGACGGAGGCCGCCCTTGCCCCCATTGTCGAAAGGGTACTCACAATCGGGGGAAGACCTCTTAGCATCTTATACGTGGCTCCTACAAGGGCCCTTATCAACGATATTGAAAAAAGGATCAGGGAACCGCTTGCATCTGTCGGCTTGAGTCTTTCGGTGAGGACAGGAGACAGGCCTGAGTTGCGCACTACGCGCCCGGAAAACGTGCTCCTTACCACCCCTGAGTCGCTTGACTCTCTCCTTTGTCGCTACCCCCGCATATGGAAGGATACAAGGGCTGTCATCCTTGATGAGATTCACCTGCTCGACAATACTTACAGGGGCGATCAGTTAAGGATATTGCTCCGCCGCCTCGAAAAATGGCACACAGAAAAACCCATCCAGTACTGCGCACTGTCAGCCACAATCTCACAACCTGCAGATATGGCAGGCCGTTACTTTGAATTCGCTGCGGTCGTAAGGCCTGGCACAATGAGGGGAATATCGGTTCACTTGTTTCCGGATATGGAGGGGGTAATCCAATTCCTGAGACAGAATAAGTACCATAAGGCTCTCATCTTTTGCAACAGCCGGAAGAATGTTGAAGAGCTTGCCCTCAGCCTAAAGGGTTTCTGGCCCCAGGACAGGATTCTTGTGCACCATGGAAGCCTTTCCAGAAAGGAGAGAGAGTCTGTAGAGAAGGCCATGCGCACCTGGCAGTGGGGCCTGTGTGTCTGTACAATGACCATGGAGCTGGGTATAGATATCGGGGATATCGATGCAGTGGTCCTCTACGGCCCACCACCCACCCCCTCGGCCTTTATCCAGAGGGCGGGGCGTGGAAGCAGGAAGAGGAATGAGATGCTGGCCATCGGCTGCTACAGAAATGATCGTGATGAGAGGGCGCAATTTGAGATATATTCGCATATGGCGGAAAAGGGGTTGGTTGAGGAGATTGAGTACACGGCTGACATCTCGGTCTGTGTTCAACAGGTATTTTCTCTCCTTTACGCAATGCCCGGAGGTTTGAGATGGGATGACATGCGGGATATACTTTCCCCACTTTGTGAGACAGATAGCTTCAAGGCCATATTAGTCCATCTTGCGGATCTCGGCTTTGTCGAAGAATCCGCAGGCAGGTATCGGGCAACGACCAAGCTCATGGATATGGGATACAGAGGATACATACACTCGAATATCCCCCAAACCCGAGATTTTCGTATTATGGACGCTGGCACGGGAAGGGTAATAGGAGAATTATTCATTGAGGCCGCTGTGGGGTCCCATTTCGTCCTCTCTGGTAAGGTGTGGCAGATTCTTCAGGTAAAAGCAAAACAGAAGACGTTAATTGTTGGCCAAGTCGGACCATTAGATAGTCTGGCTCACTTCAGGAGAAGGTACTCCTGCGGTGCATTTTCTAGATACCTCCCCAGAGAATTAAGGCTTTCTGCAAGGATTGATTACTAGCCTGAATTTTCACCTTACTAATTGGACTAAGAAATTGCCCGTCGGGCTTCAGTAGAGCGCGAGAGTGACAACTGCGGGAACATCGAATTACCGCAGGGTTATGCGGACGGTTTTGTTCTGGAGCCATGGGAGCCGGAAGGGGCTATTAACGAAACCTGAATGGATAAGGATCGGATTGTTGGCCCTTTTATTCAGCCGCACCTCGATTTCTTTTGGCCCGATAAAGATTCTGGCTGGGGTATCAATGAATTTTCTAAAGACGACTCCAGCGCCGCTATGTTCGTAACCCCTGAGATGTTGTGCGAACATTTGATATGTCGCTTTCCCGCAAGCGTGAGCAGGACATCAAGGTCAATTCTGATGGCTACAGAAGATGACAATGCGATCGTGTGAAAGAAGGCCACTGTGTTGGCGATTGAATTTTCGATCAACATTCGCAATGCATAACGTGAAATGAGATCGGAACAGGATGTCTTCTTGTCGTTTGTAATGATTCCACACTATCAGCTAGTTGGCGTGGCCCGACCCCCGTTCGTTCACTGGAAACCATAATGCGTATTGATCTCTACGCCGAAGATGGTTGGCTGGGGGATGCCGTGCAGTTCCATGGGTCCGCCGGTAAAAGAAACCCAATTGTTCATCACACTGAACGTGATGACCTGGAAGGCAAAAGTGGCAATGGCAAAATAGTCGTCACGGACTGGTTATTCGCGTTATTCGGGGACGCCCTTCAGATTTCCAGATGTGTGTAATATGATTAAACGCCAAGGTAGTCCATCGTGTTTAGCCACTGCAAATTTTAAAGCTATTCCCAAGCTTTGGTTAAAACTGTAAAACTGAAGGGCGTCCCCAATTTTCCGACCGGATGAATAACCCGCTCCCCGGGCCGTACACGGGGGTTTTTGGGACGGAAAGTCAGCCCGATCAGCATCTTGCCGGAAAATCCTTTTCCCCTCAATGCCCCTGACAATAATGTGGTGGAACGCTC
>Ga0209986_10000935_pt1 | contig 28719 bp, 24 predicted proteins | sample BlataG_FD_183168 | JGI IMG/M metagenome (GOLD analysis project Ga0209986, IMG submission 183168) | Deep subsurface microbial communities from Black Sea to uncover new lineages of life (NeLLi) - Black_00105 metaG (SPAdes) (version 2) | ecosystem: Environmental > Aquatic > Marine > Oceanic >...
GGTGGCCGGTGCGGTGGGCGGTGCGGTGTCGGCGTTGGTGGCCGGGCAGGACACCGCCACGGTGATCGCGGATCTGGTCGCCGCGCTGCAGGGCAGTGCCGCGGTCCAAACCGGTTTGGGGGCCTTCGCCGCCGATGCCCTCAATGGACTGCTGGGTGATGTGACCTTGTGGGATGCGTTGGGGGATCAGGTTTCGGTGCTGATCACCACCCTGGGAACGAACACCGACGTGCAGGCTTACGCCGCGGAGACGGTGTCGGACCTGGTGGCCGGTTTCCTGGTCGGGAATCCCGTCGCCGCCATCGTCGGTGATGCGGTCGGTGCCGCGGTGGCCGGGCTGCTGGCCGCCCCGGGTGTGGCGGCGAGCCTGGGCTCGCTGATCGGCGGCCTGCTGCCTGACCTGTTCGCCCAGCCCGGTCTGGTTCCGGTGATCTCGAACGCCCTGGGCGGCGCGGTGTCGGCGTTGGTGGCCGGCCAGGACACCGCGGCCGTGATCGCCGCTCTGATCGACTCACTGCGGGCCGCCACTCCGATTCAGGACGGATTGCAGGCCTTCGCGACCGATGCCCTCAACGGACTGCTGGGCGATGTGACCTTGTGGGATGCGTTGGGGGATCAGGTTTCGGTACTGATCACCACCCTGGGAACGAACACCGACGTGCAGGATTACGCCGCGGAGACGGTGTCGGACCTGGTGGCCGGTTTCCTGGTCGGGAATCCCGTCGCCGCCATCGTCGGTGATGCGGTCGGTGCCGCGGTGGCCGGGCTGCTGGCCGCCCCGGGTGTGGCGGCGAGCCTGGGCTCGCTGATCGGCGGCCTGCTGCCTGATCTGTTCGCCCAGCCCGGTCTGGTTCCGGTGATCTCGAACGCCCTGGGCGGCGCGGTGTCGGCGTTGGTCGCCGGCCAGCAAGACACCGCCGCGATCATCGGCAATGTGATCGCCACCCTCCAAGCCAGTGCAGCGGTCCAAACCGGGTTGGGGGCCTTCACCACCGACGCCCTCACCGGATTGCTGGGTGATGCGACGCTGTGGGCTGCTCTGGGGGAGCAGGTTTCTCAGCTTCTGATCACACTGGGAACCAATGCCGAGGTTCAGGACTACGCGGCGGAGACGGTATCGGAGTTGGTGGCCGGCCTGCTGGTCGGGAATCCCGTTGCCTCGATCGTGGGTGATGCGGTCGGTGCCGCAGTGGCCGGGTTGCTGGCCTCCCCGGGTGTGGTGGCCAGTGTGGCACCGGTGATCGGCGCAGTGGTGCCCGACCTGTTCGATCAGCCCGGTCTGGTGTCGGCGCTCACGGATGCGGTCGGTCCCGCACTGTCGGCGCTGTTCTCCGGCTATGACTCCGCGACGGTGATCGACGCCTTGATCGCGACCCTGCGCGCCAGTTCTGCGATTCAGGACGGCGTCGGAGCGGTCGCGACCGACGCCCTCAGCGTGCTGCTGGGCGACGCGACGTTGTGGAATGCGCTGGGCGATCAGGTCGCATTCGTGATCACCACCCTGGGTACGAACACCGAGGTGCAGCAGTACGCTGCGCAGACGGCAGCGGACATCGTCTCCGGCATTCTCGTCGGCACTCCGGTCGCCTCGATTGTCGGCGATGCGGTCGGTGCCGCGGTAGCCGGACTGCTGGCATCCCCGGGAGTGGCGGCGAGCCTGGGCGCGGTGATCGGCGGCCTGCTGCCCGACTTCTTCGCTCAGGCCGGTTTGGCAACGGCGATCGCCGATGCCGTCGGTCCGGCCGTGTCGGCGTTGGTCGCCGGCCAGCAAGACACCACCGAGATCATCGACACTGTGATCGCCACCCTGCGGAGCGATACGGCCATTCAGGAGGGGATCGGGGCGTTCGCGACCGATGCCGTCACCGCACTGCTGGGCGACGCGATCCTGTGGGATGCGTTCGGCACGCAGGTGAGCGACCTGATCGACGTTCTCGCAACAAATCCCGAAGTCCAGGCCTACGCGGGCCAGCTCACCGATCAGTTCGTCACCGAGGCGCTGTCGTCGCTGCCCACCGACGTCGTCGATCCGGTCGCTTCCGCGCTGGGCTCCGCGGTCGTCGAGTTACTTGCCATTCCCGCCTTCACCGGTGGCGTGGCGGCAGTGGTCGGAGCGGTGGTACCGACACTGCTCAACCAGCCCGGTCTGGTCGATACGGTGGCCGTCGTCGCGGGGCAGCTCGCGGCAGCTGTGGTGGCCGGGCAGGACACCGGTGAAGCTCTGCAGGAGGCGATAACCTACCTGGAATCCGATCCGGTGATCCTGTCCGCGGTCGGAGCGACGATCTCGGTGGCCCTCGGGATCTTTGAGACCATGGTGTTGGACGCCCCCGAGTTCCAGCAGGGACTGGGCGCCATCCTCACCGGGGTGGTGAACCAGATACTCGGCAACCAGGCCGTCGTGGCGTACGTCCTCGAAGCGGTGGGTGAGCCGTTCGCGGAACCCCTGGCGGTGCTGCTGACCAATCAGGAGGTCACCGCGACGATCGCCGACGCACTCGGGGTGACGGTGACCGACTTCCTGGCATACCCCGGGTTCAACGCGGCGTTCGTCACAGCGGTGAACCTCGCCGTCGATCGGGTGCTCTCCGGCGTCGAGGTATCGACTGCGATCTCGGACGCGGTGACAGCGCTGCAGGCCGACCCCGATTTCCAGGCGGCGGTCTACGCGGTGATCCCGACCACCGTCGCGATCATCCTCGGCGACCGGGCGGTAAGGCAGGCGGCAGGTTCGGCGGTGGCCATCGTGGTCACCGATCTGCTCAGGGAATACGGCATCACCATCGGATTCCTGGATGCCGCCGCGGGACGGGTGGTCGGTTCGGCAACGGAATACCTGTTGGGACAACTACCGACGTGGAATCTCATCGATACGATCGCCTCGGACATCATCGTCGGGAAGATCGGCGCCGACGATATCCTCGGCGTCGTCACCAATCAGTTCCGCACCGATCCGGGTCTCCAGATCGCCGTCGGGATGGCGGTGGGAGCAGGAGTTGGTTTCGGGCTCCTCGGTGACAACATCTTCGGTTTTTTCGTGTTCCTGGGAGTCGGTGCCACGGCGTCGGTCGGTATCGTCGCCGCTGTCGCGCTGGTGAATCTCGTCGAGGCGATCTCCCGGCTTCTCTTCGGCGGGAACGCGGGTGTGCCGACACCGAATCCGGCCGCGAGCCTCAGCGAGAGCCACGTCGTCCAGATCTCGACGGTCTCGGACTATTACGTGATGCACGCGATCGCGCCGCACTGGCACGACGCGGAGTCGATCCATCCCGCTGCGGCTGGCTACAGCCAACTCGCTCTTGCCGATCTGAAGGTCGATATCGCCGAGGCCGGGCCGGATGCCGTCACGGTGAGCATGACTTTCGACGCCGGGACGGCAGATGGTGGCCGAGCCCCGATGGCGCCGCTGATGGTGGATATCAGCTTCCCCGTCGGTGTGTTGTTCCCCTCCCCGGGGTCAGCCTTCTCCGCACCACGGCCGGTCAAACGGCGTCAGTTCGCCTGATCCGGACCTCGCCCACCGGCGAGTCAAGTGATCGTCAGTCCGCCGTCGACGACGATCGTCTGCCCGGTGACGTACCCGCCGGCCGGTGAGGCCAGCCACACCGCGGTCGCCGCCAACTCGGCGGCGTCGCCCAACCGTCCCATGATGATCCGCGGCATCAGGCCGTCCAGGTAGCCGGGCTTGAGTTCGTCGGTCATCTCGCTGGCGAAGAACCCCGGCGCCAGCGCGTTGACCCGAATCCCCTTGCGCCCGCTCCACTGCTGCGCGAGGTCCCGGGTCAGCCCGATCACGCCGGCCTTGGAGGCGCTGTAGGCGGCCTGTGGCAGCCCGGCGGTGGTCAGGCCCAGCACGCTGGCGATGTTGAGGATCGAACTGCCCGGTTCCATCACCCGCCCGCAGGCCTGCGCCATCCAGTAGGAGCCGTTGAGGTTGACGTCGATGACGGCGCGGAACTCCTCGGCGGTCTCCCGGGACGCCGGCACCGCGGTACCCACCCCCGCGTTGTTGATCAGCACGTCGACCCGGCCGAACTCGGCCATCGCCGCGTCCACCAACTGCCGGCACTGCTCGGGATCGGCGACATCGGTCTTGCGGGTGTAGGCCCGTCGTCCGGCCGCCTCGACCAGCGTGGCGGTGTTCGTCATCTTCTCCACCCGCCGGGCGCCGAGCACCAGATCGGCGCCTGCCTCGGCGAAGGCCTGCGCAAACGACACCCCCAGACCGGACGATGCGCCGGTCACGATGACCACGCGACCGTCGAGGCGGAACGAATCGAGCACGCTCACCGGGGATCCCGCAGAATCTGTCGCGCGATGGCGTACTTGTGCACCTCGGTCGGCCCGTCGTAAAGCCGGAAGGCCCGCATATCGGAGAAGATCATCCCGACCGGGGTCTCATCGGAGATGCCCATGCCGCCGAGCACCTGCACGCACCGGTCCGCGACCTTGAACAACTCCTCCGACACCGATGCCTTGACCATCGAACTCTCGTGGCGGCCCTTGGCGCCCTGATCCAGGGTCCAGCAGGCCCACCAGATCGCCAGCCGGCACTGCTGAATCGCAATCTCGTTGTCGGCCAACATGAACGACACACCCTGATGTTCGCCCAGCGGCTTGCCGAATGCCGTGCGGGTGCGGGCGTGCTCGACGGCGATCGCCTGCGCCCGCGACGCCGCGCCGAGCCATCGCATGCAGTGCGTGAGCCGCGCCGGGGCCAGCCGCATCTGCGCGTAGCGCAACGCCTGGCCGACCTCGCCGAGGACCGCCGAGGCGGGTAGCCGCAGATCGTTGAATCGGACCACCCCGTGGCCCTGGACGTAGTTGCGGTCCATGGTGTCCATCACCCGTTCGAGTTCGATCCCGGGGGTATCGCCGTGGCAGAGGAACAGCGTCGGTCCGTCGGCGCCGTGCGCATTCGGCGCGACTCGGGCCATGATGATCCAGGTCTTGGCGCCGTCGGCGCCGGTGATGAGCCACTTGAGACCGTTGATCACGTAGTCGGTGCCGTCCGGTCCGGAATGGCAGACGGCTTCAGTCTTGAGTTGGCCGGGGTCCGATCCGGCGCCGTCGGGTTCGGTCATCGCGAAGACCGAGCGTTGGCGGCCGTCGATCACCGGTACCAGGAATTCCTCGGTCTGCTCGGCGTTGGCGATCTTGGACAGGATGAACATGTTGCCCTCGTCGGGGGCGGCACAGTTCAGCGCCACCGGCCCCAGCGTCGACCAGCCGGCTGCCTCGAACAGGACTGCCTGATCGCAGTGTGAAGGCTCCCAGCCGCCGAAGCGGCGCTGCGCCTGAAACGTCAGAAGGCCTGCAGCCCGGGCCAACTCGACCATCTCGGTGCGCAGTTCCTCGTTCGGGCCGTGCCGCGTCAGTCGCGGGTCGCGCTCGAAGGGAACGATGGTGTCGGCGACGAAGGCACGGATCTCGTCTCGGCGCGCCGCAACGTCGGCCGGAATCTCGAAGTCAATCATTGATGTCTCCATTCATAATCGCCGTCGCTCGCGCGAACAGGCGCACCGTCGCGGTGTGCAGGATGTCGCCGATCTCCCTGGGTGCCAGACCCGCTGCGGCGCGGGCGTGCGAACCCTCCAGGATGATGCCGAGCTTGAAACAGGCCAGCACGGTGTACCAGTCGATCCGGGACAGGTCGCGGTCGGTGTTCGCCGCGTAACGCGCCACCAGTTCGTCCGGGGTGGCCAGGTCGCCGGCGGTCATCAGTTCATTCGGCAGTACCGGCTCATGGCCGGGGCGGTACCACGTCGCCAGCATCCAGCCCAAGTCCTGCAACGGATCCCCGATCGTGCACATCTCCCAGTCGACGATCGCGACCACCTCGGGTCCGGTGGGGGAGAACATCACGTTGGCAGCGTGATAGTCGCCGTGCATGATTCCCGGGGTGAAGTCGGACGGCTGATGGTTGCGCAGCCAGGTCGCGACGCCGTCGACGTCACCGATATCGGGACCGGGGTAGCCGTCGAACTTGGCGTAGGACTCCAGTTCCGAAAGCCAGCGCGGCACTTGCCGTTCCAAGAATCCCTGGGGTTTGCCGAAGTCCTCCAGCCCCACAGCCCGGTAGTCGACCGCACCGAGTCTGGCGGCGGCGTCGGCCATCGACAGGCCCATCCCATGCCGCACGGCGGCGTCCCCCGCGTGCAGTGCCGGCAGTCCGGCGCCGGCGTTGAAACCGTCGATCGGCTCCATCAGGTAGAACACCGCATCGCCGAGCACCGAGGTGTCCTCGCAGACCGCGATCAGGTGTGGGTGCGGCACCTCGGTTCCGGCCAGCGCGCGTAACACCCGGGTCTCCCGCAGGATCACCGTATTGCTGACCGGGCGAAGGTGGCGCGGACCGCGGCGGAACACGTACTCGCGTCCGGCGCGGGTGAACCGCAGCATGACGTTCTGGGTTCCGCCGGTGATCTCGGAGACGGATTCGACCGGACCCTCGCCGAGGCCCTGCTCGGACATCCAGGCGCCCACCCGCGTCATCTCCGGGGTCAGGTCGTCCACGCTCGCGAAGCTACCTCACGTGGTGGCGGCTTGGGCTTTCGACCACGGCAACCAGGCGTCGATGGTCCGGAAGATGCTCCAGCCAACCAGGGTGCCCAGCGCGATCGACAGGATTGCCGAGCCAACTTGGCCCAGGTCGGAGAGGTCGGCGTTGCCGCCGGTGGCGGCCTGGCTGACGTACATGAAGCTCGTCGTCGAGGGAACCAATGACCAGAACGACACCACGATGAGAACCACCGCCGGCGGCGCGGTCCTGATCCGGGCGGCCAGGTTGGCGAAGAGCACCGCCACGATCGCGCCGAGGAAGCCGGCGTGAACCGGGGCGATGACGGTACTGGCGATCTGCTGGGTGATCAGCGCGACGGCGATCGCGGCGGTCAACCAGAACAGCGAGCCGCGTGGCGCGGAGAGGTATACCGACAGGCTCAGGCCGACGACGACGATCGCCAGGTAGAGCGACCACCAGCCCATCTGCGGCGACGGGGTCTGCGGAGCCACCGGCCCGGCGAGGTGCATGCCGATGATCACCCCGAACACCAGCAACGCCAGTTGCGAGATCCCGTACACCAACCGGCTGGCCCCGGAAATGATCTGGGAGGCAGCCAGTTCGGTGGCGCCGACGGCCAGGGCCATGCCCGGTATGGCGGCCACCAGGGCCGGGCTGATCACCCGCAGCAGGCCGTCGTTGGCGCTTTCGGCGACGAACCAGACGGCCAGCAGGGTCACGACGAACGCAGCGAGCGTCGGCAGGATCGGGGTCAGAGATGGAAGCGGCTCGCTGAGCATCAGGATGGCCCCGGCCACCAGACCGAGGAAGAAGTAGCCGGGCAGCGACGCCCAGGTCGGGTTGATCATCATCCCGAACCCCACCGAGGTGACCGCGGATGCGGTAATGGTGGCCACCTTGCCGAACCGGGGTGGCCTACTGCGGGCCGCGGCCACCGCGGCGACCGCGTCGGTGGGGGTGATCGCGCCGGACTCGGCCAGGCTGGCGATCTGGTCGATCCGACCGGCGGCGTCGAGTTGCAGCGACGACCGGGTCGATCCGTCGATCTCGTAGGCGTCCCGGCCGATCTGGATCAAGAGCATGGTCGGCAGGACCACCGTGCGCACCCGTTCGGTGGTGTATTTGGCGGCGATCAGGGTCAGCCGATCCTTCACGATCGACGTCGGCTGGTCGACCTCGACCAGGGCGATACCGATCTCCCGAAGCATCGCCGCGACGTCGTCCGGGTCGTAGGAGTCCGGGGGAGCCAGTGCGGTCGCCGGGGTCTTGCGCAGCGCGTCCAGGATCCGGCGGCGACGGTCATGCCGGTTCACGGAGCGGCCGTTCCGGCCTGCTGCCTGCGGGCCCGGGCGGCCTGCCACGGCCAGTAGCCGGTGACCTCGAGTTGCAGCGAGAAACTCAGGAAGGTCCTGATCAGCACGATGCCGCCCAGTACCGCAACGCTGCTGGCGTTGGGCGTGATGGCCACGGTGCGGATGATGTCGGCGGCCACCAGGAACTCCAGGCCCAGCAGGATGGACCGGCCCAATTGTTCGCGAAACACCCGGTAGACGTCCCCGGACTTGCGGTGCAATCGCGATAACGCACCGGCCGCGGAGATCAGGGCGCCGATCGCGATGGTCGCGACGCCGACGCCGTCGATGACCTTGCCCACCGTCTCGATGACCTCATAGAAGCTCATCGCAAGGAGTCTAGGGAGCCACCGGTCGGAGTCCGGGCTTCACAGCCGGTCCACAGCGGGGGCATAGGGACGGCCCAGAGCGGCGCCCATACTTGAGGCATGACGTCATCCGCGGCTCAGCGCGTCGTGATGCGGCGCGCCGACGGCAGCCCGATCAGGATTCTCGTCGTCGACGACGAGGCCGTACTCGCCGAGATGGTGTCGCTGGCATTGCGCTACGAGGGCTGGACCATCGGCACGGCTGCCGACGGGGCGTCGGCGGTCGCCACCGCCCGGGAACTGCGCCCCGACGCGGTGGTGCTCGATGTGATGCTGCCCGATATGAGTGGGCTCGACGTGCTGCGCACGCTGCGTGAGAACAGTCCTGGGTTGCCGGTTCTGCTGCTGACCGCCAAAGACGCCGTCGAGGACCGCATCGCCGGACTGACGGCCGGCGGTGACGACTATGTCACCAAGCCGTTCTCCATCGAGGAGGTGGTGCTGCGGCTGCGGGCGCTGCTGCGGCGCACCGGGATCAGCGCCGAGGACAACAGCGCCCAGATCGTGGTCGGCGACCTGATACTCGACGAGGACAGCCACGAGGTGAGCCGCGGAGGCGAGCCGATCGTGCTGACCTCCACCGAGTTCGAACTGCTGCGGTATCTGATGCGCAACCCCAAGCGGGTGCTGTCCAAAGCGCAGATTCTCGACCGGGTGTGGAGCTACGACTTCGGCGGCCGGTCCAATATCGTCGAGCTTTACATCTCCTATCTGCGCAAGAAGATCGACAGCGGTCGCGAACCGATGATCCACACGTTGCGCGGCGCGGGTTATGTCCTTAAGCCGGCCTAGCCGATGGTCGCTGCGGGCCCGCCTGCTGGCCGGGCAACTCGCCCTGCTGACCGCGGTCTGCATCGGGATCGGGACGGTCACCGAGGTGGCGCTGTACCGGTACTTGGTGGGCGAGCTGGACAGCCAGCTGCTCCAGATCGCGCAGCGCTCCTCGATGATGGAGCGTCGGCCGCCACTACCGGAATATCCGCACTCCCGGCCGCTGCGGCCGCGGCCCGGACCCGGGCCGGACTTCCTCGATGCCCCCGGTCAGCCGATCGGGATGGTGGCCGTGGCGGTCAACGGTGCCGGCACGGTCACGGCGGGCATGCTCGGTCGCAGCGGTGACCGCGACCCGCTATCGGCAACCGCGGTCGGGCAACTCGCCGACCTGCCGGGCCAACGGGGCCCGGTCACCCGCAACCTCGGCGGGCTGGGCCGCTACCGGCTGGTGACGATGCCCGCTCGGCGCGGCGGCAGCACCCTGGTGATCGGGGTGAGCATGGGTAACGTCGAGCAGACGCTGGCCCGGGTGGCGCTGATCTTCGCGGTCGTCACGACCCTGGCACTGCTCATCGCGATATCGGTCGGGATGCTGATCATCCGCCGCGCGCTGTCACCGCTGAACCGGGTGGCCGGCGCGGCCGGGGCAGTCGCGGACCTGCCACTGGATCGCGGCGAGGTGGCGCTGCCGGTACGGGTCAACGATGCCGACGCCAACCCGAACACCGAGGTCGGTCGGCTCGGCCTGGCGGTCAATCGGATGCTCGACCACATCGCCGCCGCGCTGTCGACCCGGCAGGCCAGCGAGAGCCGGGTGCGTCAGTTCGTCGCCGACGCCAGCCACGAACTGCGGACGCCGCTGGCCGCCATCCGGGGCTACACCGAACTGGCCCAGCGCCGGCGTGCCGAGGTGCCCGACGATGTCGCCCATGCGATGAGCCGGGTCGAGTCCGAAGCCGACCGGATGACCCATCTGGTGGAGGACCTGCTGCTGCTGGCCCGGCTGGACTCCGGGCGCCCCCTGGACAGCGAGCCCGTCGACCTGGCCAGGCTGTGCGCCGATGTGATCAGCGACGCCCACGCCGCGGGCCGCGGGCATCATTGGACCCTGGACGTGCCCGCCGAGCCGATCCTGGTCGCCGGTGACGACGCCCGCCTGCACCAGGTGGTGGCCAATCTGCTGGCCAATGTCCGGGTGCACACCCCGCCCGGCACGTCGGTGACGGTGGCGTTGACCGCCGATGCCGACCAGGCGGTGCTGCGGGTGACCGACGACGGCCCGGGTATCCCGGCCGAGTTGCAGTCCGAGGTGTTCGAACGATTCGCCCGGGCCGACACCTCGCGCTCCCATCGGGACGGTTCCACCGGCCTCGGCCTGGCCATCGTCTCGGCGGTGGTGCGCGCCCATCACGGCACGATCGAACTGCGCAGTGCGCCAGGGCATACCGAGTTCACCGTCCGGTTACCGGTCGGGTCCGCAGGCCCCCGCCCCGACCCGTCGTAGCGCAATCGGTTCTAGCAGGGAAGAATTCGCGGAATGGACCAGAAATCCCCGACATCGGCGATCACGGCGGCCAACGCCGGTCACCTGAATTCGCTCCCGTTCGACGACACCCGCGATGTCGAGGACGCCGACCGCGGCTTCCTCGGCGCACTGGAGCCGTGTGTCATCACCGCCGCCGACGGCCGGGTGGTGTGGGACAACGACGTCTATGACTTCCTGGGTGGCGAGGCGCCCCCGTCGGTACACCCCAGCCTGTGGCGGCAGTCCGCGCTGGTCGCCAAACAGGGCCTCTACGAGGTGGTCGAGGGGATCTATCAGGTCCGCGGCCTGGACCTGTCCAACGTCACCTTCATCGAGGGCGATACCGGCGTCATCGTCATCGACCCACTGGTGTGCACCGAGACCGCCGCCGCCGCGTTGGCGTTGTACCGAAGCCACCGCGGGGACCGCGCCGTCACGGCGGTGATCTACACCCACAGCCATGTCGATCACTTCGGCGGAGTTCTAGGGGTGACCACCCAGGCCGACGTGGACGCCGGCAAGGTCCCGGTCGTGGCACCGGAGGGTTTCATCGGCCACGCGGTCCAGGAGAACGTCTACGCCGGAACCGCGATGACGCGCCGAGCCGCCTACATGTACGGCACCGCCCTGGACCGCGGCCCGCAGGGACAGGTCGGTTGCGGACTGGGACAGGCCCCGTCCACCGGCGAGGTGGGCATCATCGTGCCGACCCTCGACATCACCACCACCGGGGAGACCCACACCATCGACGGGGTCCAGATCGAGTTCCAGATGGCGCCCGGCACCGAGGCGCCGGCCGAGATGCACTTCTATTTCCCCACGTTCCGGGCGTTGTGCATGGCCGAGAACGCCACCCACAACCTGCACAATCTGCTGACCCTGCGCGGCGCCCTGGTGCGTGACCCGCACGCCTGGTCGGGCTATCTCACCGAGGCCATCGACACCTTCGCCGACCGCACCGATGTGGTGTTCGCCTCGCACCACTGGCCCACCTGGGGCCGCGAGCGGATTGTGGAATACCTGTCGCTGCAACGGGATCTGTACGCCTATCTGCACGACCAGACGCTGCGGCAGCTCAACCAGGGCTACACCGGCATCGAGATCGCCGAGAGTTTCGCGATGCCGCCGGCCCTCGAGCGGGCCTGGCACACCCACGGCTACTACGGTTCGGTGAACCACAATGTCAAGGCGGTCTACCAGCGCTATATGGGCTGGTTCGACGGCAACCCCGGCCGGCTCTGGCCGCATCCGCCCGAGCAGGCCGGTCCGCGCTATGTCGCCGCGATGGGCGGTATCGACCGGGTGGTCCAGCTCGCCCAGGAGGCCTTCGATTCCGGTGACTTCCGCTGGGCAGCAACATTGTTGGATCATGCGATCTTTACCGACGAGGGCCATGCCGGTGCCCGTGCCCTGTACGCGGACACCCTCGAGCAGATGGGCTACGGCGCGGAGTGCGCAACCTGGCGCAACTTCTTCCTGTCCGGGGCGACCGAACTGCGGACCGGCAACTTCGGCACGCCGGTGAGCACGCAGGCACCGACCATGCTCAGCCAGCTCACCCCGGAGCAGATGTTCGACGTGCTGGCGATCTCGGTCAACGGCCCCCGGGCCTGGGATCTGGACCTGGCATTGGACGTGACCTTCGCCGACCTCGGCACCAACTACCGACTGACGCTGCGCAACGGGGTGTTGGTCTACCGCAAGCGCCCCGCCGACGCGGCGACCGCTACGGCGACGGTCACGTTGGCTGCCAAGATGCGGCTGATGGCCGCGGCTCTGGGCGATTTCAGTTCCCCCGGACTGGACGTCACCGGCGATCCCGGTGCCCTGCAGGCCCTGCTCAGCGTGCTGGACCGGCCGGACCCGGCTTTCGACATCGTCACGCCGTGACGGTTCAGGGGAACCCGCCGTCGGCGTGCAGGATCGACCCGGTGGTGAAACTCGACGCGTCCGACATCAGAAACAGTGCGGCCCCGACGATCTCGGCCGGATCGCCGGCGCGCTGCAGGGCGTAACCGGCGAAGGCATTGGTATCCGAGAGATTCCAGGCCTTGCTGATATCGGTGCGGAAGGGGCCCGGCATGAGGGTGTTGACCCGCACGGTGGGGCCGTAGGCCTTGGCCAACCCTTCGGTCAGCGCGTTGAGGCCGGCCTTCGCCGCGGCGTAGGGCAGATATGACGGGTGCGGGCGCAGCGACCCGTGCGTGCTGACGTTCACGATCACCCCGCCGCCGTCGGCGACCATGCGCTCGCCGGCCAGCACCGACAGCCGGAACGGGCCCTTGAGGTTGAGGTTGACGACGGTGTCGAACAGCTTCTCGGTGACATCGGCCAGGCTGTCGTAGGTCGGTGACATGCCGGCGTTGTTGACCAGGACATCGAGCTTGCCGAACCGCTCGTAGACGGCCTCGACGAGCCCGTCGAGCCCATCCCAACGGCCGACGTGGACCCGGTACGGCATTGCCGCCCGGCCGGTTTCGGATTCAATCTCATCGGCAGTGGCCACACAGTTGTCGTACTTGCGGCTGGCGATCACCACATCCGCCCCGCAGCGGGCCGCGGCGAACGCCATCTCCCGGCCCAGCCCGCGGCTGCCCCCGGTGACGAGCACCACCCGGTCGGTCAGGTCGAACAATCGGTCGGCGTAGGCCACAGGTCACCCTATCGCCGGGAAGTTAGGCTGCGCCCATGCTGCTCCTGCTGATCCGGCATGCGCTGCCGCTGCGCACCGAGGCCGGGCAGGGGTCGGATCCCGACCTGACGCCGGAGGGCGTCGAACAGGCCCACCGGTTGCCGCGGGCGCTGGCCCGATTCCCGGTCAGTCGGCTGGTCAGCAGCCCACAGCGGCGGGCCTATCAGACGGCTGAACCGGTTGCCGCGGCGCGGAACCTGACTATCGACATCGATGAGCGCCTGGCCGAATACGACCGCGGGATGTCGCACTACATTCCCCTCGAGCAGGTCCGTGCTGAGCGGCCGGAGGACTGGCAGCGAATGGTGGGCGGCCTGCTTCCCGCCACGGTGGACGCCGACGCCTTTCGCGGCCGGGTCCGGGCGGGCCTAGCCGATATCGTCGCCGAGGCCGGACATGACGACACCGTCGCGGTGTTCAGCCACGGCGGGGTGATCAACCTGGTGCTGCACGAAATCCTGGGGACCCCGAATCCGTTGTCGTTCCCGATCGACTACGCCTCGGTGACCCAGGTGCGTCATTCCCGGACGGGAAGGTTCACGGTGGCCGGGGTCAACGGCATCGAGCACGTCTGGGATCTGCTGGCCCACCGACTGCGCTGACTACCGCTTCAGCGCGAACTGCAGATTCTTCTTCGCCGCGCGCCGCAACTGGAACATCCGGGCGGCGCTCACCAGGGCGGTGATCAGGCCGCCGCCGACCGCAGCCAGCAGGATCGCCACCCCCAGTGGCAGGTCCCAGTGCCAGGTGAGGAAGGTGAACTGCGTCGAGGCGGTGTTCTGCGTGATGAAGATCAGCAACACGATCAGGATCAGGAAACCCAGGATCAGCGATGACCACAACGCCGCCGCCCGGGTGAATTTGACGTCCTCCGCATGTGCGGCGGGAGGGATACCGGTATCCGGCCCAGTTACCACCGGCGGCACCGGATCGGCCGGCGAAACATTCGATTCGCTGCTCATAGGGCCATCTTCGTCTCCCCGAGGCCGGAAGGAAACCACCAATCCGGCAACGGGATCGTAACGACGGGTTCCAGCCCGGGCTGACCCAAACGAAGACAGCTACCCGCTCGGATGGATAGGGTCGGAGCTACCGGGCGAAAGGACGAACGGGTGCGACGCTGGTTGGCCGCGATCGCGTTGGCCGTGATGGTGCCGTTGCTGGGCGGCTGCGGCAGTTCCAACCCGCTCGGTGGGGGAGCGGTGTCCGGCGACCTCAAGTCGGTGGTGGTCGGGTCGGCGGACTTCCCGGAGTCGAAGATCATCGCCGAGATCTATGCCCAGGCGCTGGAAACCAATGGTTTCACCGTGATGCGGCAGTTCGGCATCGGCAGCCGGGAGACCTATATCCCGGCGCTGCGCGACCACTCCATCGATCTGATCCCTGAGTACACCGGCAATCTTTTGCAGTACTTCGAGCCCGACAACACGGTGACCAGCCCGGACAAAGTCGAACTGGCGTTGTATCGGGCGCTGCCAGGTGACCTGGCGATGCTGGTGCCGTCGCCGGCTACCGACAGCGATACCGTGGCCGTCACCGAAGCGACCGCCAGCAAGTGGAACCTCAAGACCATCGCGGACCTGGCTGCCCATTCCTCGGAGGTGAAATTCGGCGGGCCCTCGGAGCTACTGAAGCGAGCCGAAGGCATTCCGGGCCTGAAGGCGGCGTACAACCTGGACATCACGCCGGACAACTTCGTCGCGATCAACGACGGCGGGGGCCCGGCGACGGTCCGGGCGCTGCTGGACGGCACCGTCAACGCGGCCAATATCTTCAGCACGTCACCAGCGATTCCGAAGAACAAGCTGGTGGTACTGGCCGACCCCAAGAACAACTTCCCGCCCGGCAATGTGGTGCCGCTGGTCAGTTCGCAGAAGATGTCCGATGAGTTGAAGACGGTCCTGGACGCGGTGTCGGCCAAACTGACCACCGAGGCGCTCACCGAGCTCAACACCTCGGTAGCCGGCAACTCCGGGGTCGATCCTGACGAGGCCGCCCGCGACTGGGTGCAGGACAACGGCTTCGATGTCCCGATCGGGTCCCGGTAGATGATCTCGTTCGCCGGTGTCACCAAGCGATACCCGGACGGCACGGTCGCCGTCGATGATCTGACGCTGGACGTTCCCGAGGGCACGCTCACGGTGTTCGTCGGGCCGTCCGGCTGCGGCAAGACGACGTCCATGCGGATGATCAACCGGATGGTCGAGCCGACCTCGGGAGCGGTCATCGTCGACGGACAGGACGTGTCGAATACCAATCCGGTCAAACTCCGACTGGGCATCGGATACGTCATCCAAAGCGGCGGGCTGATGCCGCATCAGCGGGTGATCGACAATGTGGCGACCGTTCCGGTGCTCAAGGGGCAGTCCCGGCGGGCCGCCCGTCGGGCGGCTTACGAGGTGCTGGAGCGGGTCGGACTGGACCCCAAGTTGGGGGCGCGTTACCCGGCCCAACTGTCCGGTGGGCAGCAGCAGCGCGTCGGCGTGGCCCGGGCCCTGGCCGCGGACCCTCCGATCCTGCTGATGGACGAGCCGTTCTCGGCGGTCGACCCGGTGGTCCGCGACGAACTGCAGGCCGAGATGCTGCGGTTGCAGAGCGACTTGCAGAAGACCATCGTCTTCGTCACCCACGATATCGACGAGGCCGTGAAACTCGGGGACGCGGTGGCCGTCTTCGGCCTCGGCGGAACGCTGCAGCAGTACGACACGCCGGCCCGTCTGCTGTCCAATCCAGCCAACGACTTCGTGTCCGGATTCATCGGGGCCGATCGCGGTTACCGGCTTCTGCAGTTTTTCACCGCGTCCACCTTGGAACTCAAGCCCGTCGCCACGATCAACGAGCACGAGATCGACGAGTTGGTCCTGGGGGACGGTGAGTGGCGTCTGGTGACCCACCCCGACGGTTCGCCATTCGGCTGGATCGACGCCGACGGTGTCGAATGCCACCGGGACGGCGACACGCTGTACGACAGCGTGACCGCGGGCGGTTCGCTGTTCCGACTCGGCGGCACCCTGCGGACCGCACTCGACGCGGCGCTGTCGTCGCCCTCGGGTGTCGGGATCGCCGTCGATGACGCCGGAGTGGTGATCGGCGGCGCGATGGCAGACGACGTCATCGACGCACTCGACGAGCAGCGCCAGGAACAGGAACCGGAAGATGAACCGCCGCCGGATTCAGTGGAAGAACCTCCGCCCCAATCGGATTCAGAGACGGACTGAAACCTCTTGCAGTATCTGCTCAACCACCTCGACGGCGCCTGGGCGTTGACGCTGATCCACGTGCGGCTTTCGCTCATCCCGGTGCTGTTGGGCCTGCTGATCGCCGTTCCGATGGGGGCGCTGGTCTGGCGGCATACCGCGCTGCGCCGGTTGACCACTCTGGCCGCGAGCATCATCTTCACCATCCCCTCGCTGGCGTTGTTCGTGGTGCTCCCACTGATCATTCCGACCCGGATCCTCGACGAGACCAACGTCATCGTCGCGTTGACCCTCTACACCACCGCCCTGCTGGTGCGCGCGGTCCCGGAGGCGCTGGATGCGGTGCCTGGCCACGTTCGGGACGCCGCAGCGGCGGTGGGCTACACCCGGATCGGCCAGTTGCTGAAAGTTGAACTCCCGCTGTCGATTCCGGTGCTCACCGCGGGCCTGCGGGTGGTGGCGGTGACCAATATTTCGATGGTGGCCGTCGGCTCCGTCATCGGAATCGGCGGTCTGGGAACCTGGTTCACCGAGGGCTACCAGGCCGACAAGAGCGACCAGATCATCGCCGGGATCATCGCCATCTTCGTTCTGGCGGTCATCATCGACGTCCTGATCCTGGCGGCCGGGCGGCTCGTCACGCCCTGGGCCCGGAAGACCAAGGCGGCCGCGTGAACTTCCTGCAGCAGGCACTGGCCTATATCTTCAGCGCCGAGAACTGGAGTGGCAAAGCCGGACTCGGCGCGCGGATCCTCGAGCACCTTCAATACACCGGGATAGCGGTCGCGGTATCGGCGCTGATCGCCATCCCGATCGGACTGGTGATCGGCCATACCGGCCGGGGATCCTTCCTGGTGGTCACCTCGGTCAACGCGCTGCGGGCGCTGCCCACCCTCGGAATTCTGCTGCTCGGTGTGCTGCTCTGGGGGCTGGGCCTGCTGCCCCCGACGGTTGCGCTGACCCTGTTGGGCGTGCCGCCACTGCTGGCCGGAACCTACGCGGGGATCGCCAATGTGGATCCGAAGGTGACCGACGCAGCCCGGTCGATGGGGATGTCCGGGCGGCAGGTGCTGACCAAGGTCGAGGTGCCCAACGCGATGCCGCTGATCCTCGGCGGTCTGCGAACCGCCACCCTGCAGGTGGTCGCCACCGCGACGGTGGCGGCCTACGCCAGCCTGGGGGGGCTCGGTCGCTACCTGATCGACGGGATCAAGGTCCGGCAGTTCTACCTGGCTCTGGTCGGGGCGCTCATGGTGACGGTGCTCGCACTTCTGCTCGACGGTCTGCTGGCGATGGTGGTGTGGGCGTCAATACCGGGAACCGGCCGGTTGCGGGGCCGGCTGCCGCAGCCACTGCTCGATGACGAGGTGCGCCTGGACGCGGGAGCGCGGGGGCGGACTCCGGACTACAGCCGTGCTGGCCCGTCGCCTACGGTAGAGGGGTGGTGACTGCAGCCGAGGGTGCCAGCGCGCGACACTGGCCGGCGATCCTGACGTGGCGCTCTCAGGACGTCTCGCGCATCGAATCGGCCCGGGTCCAACTGAGCGGCAACCGGATCAAGGCGCACGGCCGGATCGTCGCGGCGGCCACCGAGACGAATCCGGCGTTCAGCGCCTCCTACGACCTGGTGACCGATGACACCGGCGCCACCAAACGGCTGTCGCTCACCCTCACCCTCGCCGAGCGGGACCGGCAACTGTCGATCGCCCGCGACGAGGAGGGCATGTGGCTGGTGACCGGTCACGAGGGCGAGGTTCGCGGAGCGTACGGCGGGGCGCTGGACGTCGACGTCGTCTTCAGCCCGTTCTTCAACGCACTTCCGATCCGCCGGACCGGGCTGCATCGCACCGCCGAGTCGATGACCATTCCAGTGGTCTACGTCCACCTGCCGGAGTTCACCGTCAGTGCGGCCACCATCAGCTACACCAGCTCCGGCGCGGATGCCGGCGAGGGGATCAAGTTGCACTCGCCGGTCGCCGACACGACCATCGTCGTCGATGACGACGGGTTCATCGTGGACTACCCGGGCCTGGCAGAGCGGATCTGATCACCGCGCCGGAACGTCCGGCGGCGGCGAGTTCCGCACGCCAGTTCTCCCCGCCGAGCACCACCGCGACCACATCGGGCCGGGGGAAGCTCTCGAAGCGGGTCCGCGCGGCATGTCCGGCGTAGACCAACTCCGCCACCGAGCCGCTGTCCACCAGCGACGCCCGCACCTGGTGCAGCAACGCCAGCGCCGTATCCAGGGCCGGGATCAGTTGATCGGCGTTCGCCTCGCACATCGCCCGCACCAGATCCGGGGCCGTGGCCGCCACCCGGGTGCCGTCCCGGAACGATCCGGCGGCCAGTGCGAAGGCCAGCGGCACCTCGCCGGCGGTGGCGGCCAGCGCCTCGGCGAACAGATGCGGCAGGTGCGAGATGCTGGCCGCGGCCAGGTCGTGCTCGTCGGACCTGGCCGGGACCACCACGCTGCCGCAATCCAGCGCCAGGTGCATGACCTGCGACCAGATGGCCGCATCGACGTGTTCATCGACACTGATCACCCAGGGCGCCCCGGCGAACAGGGCGGCGTTTCCGGCCGGCCAGCCGGAGTGGGCGGTGCCGGCCATCGGATGGCCTCCCACGTAACGGTCGAGCAGGCCCGCAGAGCGCACCTCCTCGAGCACCGCTGCTTTGACGCTGATCACGTCGGTCAGCGGGCAGTCGGCGGCCAGTTGCCCGACATAGCCGAGTAGCTGCCCCACCGCGGGCATCGGGACCGCCAGCACGATCAGCGCCCGGCGGTCGGCCGCCCAGGTCAACGCCTCGGTGAGATCGGTGCCGGCCTCGAAGCCGTCCGCCCGGGCGGCCTGGGCGCCCTCGGCGGAACGGTTGTAGCCGAATGCCTCCCGGCCGGAGGCGACGGCCGCCCTCAACACCGACCCGCCGATGAGCCCCAGTCCGAGCACGCACACGGGTGTCTTGGTCACGCTTTCCAGGTTGGCACACCCGCTGCCGGGGGCCACGCTCAGCTAGTCAACCGCCCTGCTCAGGGACTAGCGTATGGCGCCATGGAGGCACAGCGAGCGCCGGCGGCGGGGTCCGGGGACACCCCCTTCGGGTTCGCCGTGGCCGTGGTTCGCGAGGGTGTGGCCTGGCGCTGCTCGCCGCTGAGTGCCCAGGCGCTGACCAGTCTTGCCGCCGCTGAAACCGAGCTGCGGGAATTGCGCAGCGCCGGAGCGGTGTTCGGTCTCCTCGACGTCGACGACGAGTTCTTCCTCATCGTGCGGCCGGCCCCGTCGGGCACCCGGCTGCTGCTGTCGGATGCGACAGCGGCGCTGGACTACGACATCGCCGCCGAGGCGCTTGAGAAGCTCGACGCCGATATCGCGACGGAGGATCTCGAGGACGCCGACCCGTTCGAGGAGGGCGATCTGGGCGTGCTGGCCGATATCGGGCTGCCGGAGGCGGTGCTGGGCGTGATCCTTTCCGAGACCGACCTTTACGCCGACGAACAGATCGGCCGGATCGCCCGCGAGATGGGCTTCGCCGAGGAACTCTCGGCGGTTCTCGACCGTCTCGACCGGTGAGTGCGACGGCCGACGAGTCCCTGATCCGTGCCGCCATCGCCGCCGCCGGTGCCGCCGGGTGCGATGACGTGCCGATCGGTGCGGTGGTCGTCGATGCCGACGGGGTGGAACTTGCCCGCGCCGCCAACGCCCGCGAGGCGCTCGGCGATCCCACTGCGCACGCCGAGATCCTTGCCCTGCGGGCCGCCGCGGCGCGACACGGCGACGGGTGGCGGCTGGCGGGGGCCACCATCGCGGTGACGGTCGAGCCCTGCACCATGTGCGCCGGCGCCCTGGTGATGGCCAGGGTGGCGCGACTGGTGTTCGGCGCCTGGGAGCCCAAGACCGGTGCCGCCGGTTCGCTCTGGGATGTGGTTCGGGACCGGCGCCTGACCCACCGGCCGCAGGTGCGCGGGGGGGTGCTGGCCGATGAGTGCGCGGCGCTGCTGGATGACTTCTTCGCGCGGCACCGCGATTTGGGCAAGCCGGGCGCGGGACCGTAAGCTTTGCAACGGTGGCGTGTCCGAGCGGCCTAAGGAGCACGCCTCGAAAGCGTGTGACGGGTAACCCCCGTCCGAGGGTTCAAATCCCTCCGCCACCGCCATGGAGTCCCCGGCCTTTCCGTTGACGGGGTAGCTCATTCACAGCTATGGTTTCCTGATCCCACAGCAAAATCTCAGGAATTAGCGGAAGCGCGGGGCGGATGTCGGTAATCAAGCGTGGTACGCGGGCCGGCGTTGCGGCGGTCGCACTGGGGTTGTCCCTGGCCGGCCCACAGGCAGCGGGTATCGCCGGTGCCGACCCGGCCGATGGTGACGCGTCCTCGGTCTCCGCGCCCCGCCCCGATCAGCCGAAGGGGGCCCGATCCGGCCGTTCAGCAGCCACAGCAGGGTCGAACGACACCGCCCGAAGGGGCCGGCTGAGCCCGGGGATCCCGGACGCGGCGGACACCGCCGGCGTGGTGCCGATCCCGGCCGGGGCCACCGGCCCGACCCCGGCGGTCAGGGTTCCCGGCCGTCGGCCCGCAGCGGTCCACGACGACACCCCCGCACCCCCTGCCGGACAGTCCTCGACGGCAACGCCGGACATAAGCCCAGCTAACGAGGTTGGCGACTCCAGCAACACCGATTCCGGCGCGGTGACGTCCCCCACCCCGCAGCCCGCCGCCGCGGGCCAACCCGTCCCCGCGCCCACGGCCGTCGCTGTCGGCAATCCGATGCCGCCGGCGTTCCAGTTGCCGCCCATCTTCACGCCCGCACCCGGTGCGCTGGCCGCGCCGATCGCGACCATCGGATCCGCGGTCAACGTGCTGTTCGACTCGGCGTCGAACTGGTTGTCCGGGCTGCCGGCCAGCCCGATCACCAAGTTCCTGGAGGGCGCGCTGCTGCTGGTTCGCCGCACACTGGTCACCATGTTCCCGGCCCTGGCCCCCGGACAGACGACCGGGCAATCGGACGCCACCGACGCCGGCGCATACATGACCGACGCGGAACTGAACGCCTATCTGCTCGAACTCGCCCAGCAGCAGTACGGCGGGCTCTTCGGACAGACCGTGCCGGTGTACGGATACGGACCATGGCCGGAGCCGTACCTGAAGGCGGCCGCGGACTTCGGCCGGCCCAGCGGCGCCTCGGACACCAACACCCAGGTGGACGGGGTCGACGAGGCCGATTTCGTCGAAACCGACGGCCAGTACATCTACGTCGCGCATAACGGCCAGTTGACGATCGTGCACGCCGACCTGACGCCTGCCTCGCAGTCGGCGCTGTCCGGCGACGTGGTCGGCTCGTATCTGTCCGGGGACCGGTTGACGGTGATCACCCAGACCGGCTCCGGCTGGTACGGCCCGATGCTGAGGATGGCCTACTGGGGCCCCTGGGAGCCGTGGAATCCGCAGACGACCATGACCGTCTACGACGTCTCGGACCGGACCGCACCCGCGGTGGTGACCCAGACCGTCTTCGACGGCGGATACCAGAGTTCGCGGGCGGTCGACGGCATCGTGTACCTGGTGCTGCAGCGGTCGGTGAACCTACCCGCGCCGCAGTACACCGAGACCCCGGTGGTCAAGGGTGAGACCGCCTACCTCGGTGGCGAGGCCGATGCCCTGCTGAAGCGGCCCTGGGGCGGCTCCGAGATCACCGCCTACCGGACCTACGAATCCTGGGATTCCTACGTCGCACGAGTGGGTTCGCAGATGGCGGATCTTTCACTGCCGCATGCCTACACCGTCGACGCCAACGGCAATCTGGTGGACCTCGGCCTGGTCGCCGGGGCGGGTGACATCGTCGCCCCGCACGCCGACGGGCAGCAGGCGCTGCTGACCGTGGTCTCGGTGGACTCCGGTCAGAGCGGTGGCGGCTTCGCCGACAGCGTCGGCAGCCTGGTATCGGCGACCGGCGGTGCGGTGTACATGACCCCCGGGGCGCTGTACGTGGCGTCCAACGAGGACAGCTACACCGATTCGGGGTGGTCCACCGACACCCGCATCGACCGCTTCACCATCGCCGGAACCGATATCGGCTGGCAGGCCAGCGGCGTGGTCTCCGGAACGTTGATCAACCAGTTCGCCATGGACGAGCGGGACGGCTACCTGCGGGTGGCGACCCACAGCACGGGTTCGCAGCTGGTCGACGGCACCTGGACCACCCGCAACGACAGCGGCATCTACATTCTCGACACCGCCGGGAACACCCTCGACGAGGTGGGCCGGGTGACCGGCCTGGCGCCCGGGGAGCGGCTCTACGCCGTCCGGTTCATCGGCGATATCGGCTATCTGGTGACGTTCCTGCAAACCGATCCGCTGTTCGCGGTGGATCTCAGCGACCCGACCGACCCGGTGCTGCAGGGCGAGCTGATCGTTCCGGGCTTCTCCAACTACCTGCAGTCGGTCGGGGACGGACTGTTGTTGGGCATCGGCCAGGAACGCGAGGCCGGCGGCTGGAACACCCACGTCCACGCCTCGCTGTTCAACGTCACCGACGGCACCAACCTGACCCAGATCGACCGCGAGTTCCTCGACCCCGGATACCAGTGGTCGTGGTCGGACGCCCAGTTCGACCACCACGCGCTGCTCTACTCGCCCGACGACGGACTGCTGGTCGTTCCGGTGGGCGGCAGCGGCTACGACGCGCAGGGCGGGTACCGCTACGACCAGTTCCTCAAGGTGTTGCGGGTCACCCCGGACGGTATCGAGGTCGTCGGCGAGATCCACCCCGACGAACCGGTCCTGCGCACGGTGCGTATCGGTGACGTGCTCTATGCCGTCGGCGACACATCGGTGACGGCCTACCGGGTGGGCGACCTCAGCGAGATCGGGAGCAGCGCCCCGGCCCCAGGTGTGGTTTAGCCTGGAGGCTCAGGTAATCGACCCTGATCGGCCGCGGCGCGGATCCACCCTGGTCGCCCGCCGTGGGTTTTCTGCGGCAACACACTTCCTAACGTCGGCGCGGGCCTAGGGTTTCACCAGGTATTCGAGGCAGCGGCGGAGGTACGGACGATGGAACTGATATCGCCGGTGGATGCGATGTTCCTGCTCGCGGAGTCACGCGAGCACCCGATGCATGTCGCCGGCCTGCAATTGTTCACCCCGCCCGAGGGTGCGGGACCGGACTTCCTCCGCGACATCTACCAGGGCCTGATCGGCAACGACGACGTCGCCCCCACCTTCCGTAAACACCCCGCCGAACTGCTGGGTGGCATCGCCAATGTGACTTGGGCCTTCGACCGCGATATCGACCTCGAGTACCACGTGCGGCGCTCGGCGCTGCCGTCCCCGGGCCGGGTGCGCGAGTTGCTCGAACTCACCTCACGGATGCACGGGACGCTGCTGGACCGCCACCGTCCGCTATGGGAGAGCCATCTGGTCGAGGGACTCAACGACGGCCGGGTCGCGATCTACACCAAGATCCACCACGCGCTGATCGACGGTGTCAGTGCGATGCGGACGATGCGCCGGGCACTGGCCACCGATCCGGATGATCACGACGTCCGGATCATGTGGGGCACCAACGGGCGACGGTCGGGCCGTTCCAGGCCGCAGCCCTCCCGCTTCGGCGAGCTGGTGAAGATTGCCGAATCCGTTGCCGGACTAGGCCCTTCGGCCTTGTTCCTGGCGCAGAAGGGGTTAGTGCAGCAGCAACTGACCCTGCCGTTCGGGGCGCCGCGCACGATTCTCAACGTGCCGATCGGTGGGGCCCGGCGCTGCGCGGCCCAGTCCTGGCCCATCGCACGGTTCATGGCGATCAAGCAGGCCGCCGGGGTGACCCTCAACGATGTCGTGCTGGCGGTCTGCGGCGGTGCCCTGCGCGCCTACCTGCTGGAGCAGAAGGCGCTGCCGGACAAGCCGCTCATCGCGATGGTGCCGGTCAGTCTGCGCGATGACGCGAACTCCAGCGGGGGCAACCAGGTCGGGGCGCTGCTGGCCAGTCTGGCCACCGACCTCGAGGATCCGGCGAAGCGACTGGCCGAGGTCAGCGCGTCGATGCGGAACAACAAAGAGGTGTTCCGGCAGTTGCCGAAACTGCAGCAGATGGCGCTGTCGGCGTTCAACGTATCGCCCCTGCTGCTGTCGATGCTGGCTCCGGCCATCGGTTCAGCCGCTCCGCCGTTCAACCTGGTGATCTCCAACGTGCCGGGTTCGCGAGATCCGTTGTACTGGAACGGCGCCCGCCTCGACGGTAACTATCCGCTGTCGATCGCCCTGGACGGCCAGGCGATGAACATCACCCTCTCCAACAACGCCGACAATCTCGACTTCGGTCTGGTCGGATGCCGGCGTAGCGTGCCGAGTCTGCAGCGGATGCTGGGCCACCTCGAGGACTCGCTGACTGAACTCGAGTGGGCGGTGGGCACGGTGGGAAGGAAATCCGCGGGAAAGAAGGCGGCGGCACCCCGTCGCAAGAGGGCCGCCGCCACTTCCCCGAAGCCGGTCAGGGGCAGCTGACCGCGATCTCGAACGGCTTGGTCACCGGCTGCATGGGATTGGCCATATCGACTCCGGTGGCGGTACCGGTAACCGTGTAGGTCTTGCCGTCCTTGGTCGCCGTGGCACTGCCGCCGGGCGCACCCTCCTGGAACCCGAGTGCGACACCGTTGACGTTCCCCAACCCGACGGAGGTCACCGTGGAGGCGTCCTCGGCCATCACGATCCCGATCCCGGTGGCCGCGTCCCCGACGCCGATGGTGAAGGTGCCGCCGTTGGATGCGCAGGCGACCTGACCCTGGACGTCCATCGGCTCGCCGTCGATCGTGACCTTGGCGGTGCCCGCCCCGGCAGAGGCGCTGACCGATCCGGAGGTCGCCGTTGCCGCACTCGCCTTGTCTTCGGCCTTGTTGTCGCTGGCCTTGTTGTCGCCGGCCTTGTCGCCGCTGGAACAGCCGGTCAGGCCGGCCACCACGAGCGCGGCGCTCCCGACGCCGATCACCAATCCACGTAACACGGGTGTTCCCTTTCGTTGCGGAGACCCGGCGGGCAGGCCATCCGGAGACAATTGACGCAGCGGTGTACCCGTCCCGGATCCGGTCTAATCATGGCGGGCATTGGTTAGATGGCGGGCGTGCCGTACTTCACCGTCGAAGCCGAACTCCCCGCCGCCCGGGGCCGCAGTGGTGTGATCCACACCCCGCACGGGGACATCCGCACACCGGCGTTCGTCGCGGTCGGCACCAAGGCGACGGTCAAGGCGGTGCTGCCGGAGACCATGGGTCAGCTCGGCGCCCAGGCGGTGCTCGCCAACGCCTACCACCTCTACCTGCAACCCGGCCCGGACATCGTGGCCGAGGCCGGCGGGCTGGGGGCGTTCATGAACTGGCCGGGCCCGACCTTCACCGACAGCGGCGGGTTCCAGATCATGTCGTTGGGTGCGGGTTTCCGCAAGGTGCTGATGGAGGACCCGGACCGCGCCCAGTCCGACGACATCATCGCCAGCGGCAAGCAACGACTGGCCCATGTCGACGACGACGGCGTCACCTTCATCTCGCACCTGGACGGTTCCACCCATCGGTTCACCCCCGAAGTGTCCATCGGGATCCAGCATCAGCTCGGTGCGGACATCATCTTCGCCTTCGACGAACTGACCACCCTGGTCAATACCCGCGCGTACCAGGAGGAGTCACTGGCCCGCACCCAGGCGTGGGCGCAGCGCTGCCTGGACGAGCACCGCCGGCTGGCCGCGATGGACGGGCCCGGGCGTCCCGAGCAGGCGCTGTTCGGTGTGGTGCAGGGCGCCCATTACGAGGACCTGCGCCGCCAGGCCTGCCGCGGCCTGGAGTCCACCGTCGACGCCGAGGGTGTCGGGTTCGACGGGTACGGGATCGGCGGCGCGCTGGAGAAGCAGAACCTGGCCACCATCATCGGCTGGTGCACCGAGGAACTGCCCGACACCAAACCCCGTCACCTGCTCGGCATCAGCGAACCGGACGACCTCTTCGCCGCGATCGCCGCCGGGGCGGACACCTTCGACTGCGTGTCGCCGTCCCGGGTGGCCCGCAATGCCGCGGTGTACTCACCCGACGGCCGCTACAACATCACCGGTGCCCGCTACCGGCGGGACTTCACCCCGATCGACGCCGAATGCGACTGCTACACCTGCGCGCACTACACCCGCGCCTATATCCACCATTTGTTCAAGGCCAAGGAGATTCTCGCCGCCACGTTGTGCACCATCCACAACGAGCGCTTCATCATCCGGTTGGTGGACCGCATCCGCGACGCCATCCCCGCCGGTGATTTCGAGGCGTTGCGCGACGAGTTTTTGGGCCGCTATTACAGGTCGTGACTCGGGCAGGGGAGGGCGCGGGGGAAAACGAAAAAATGAAGGATCGAAAGCCGCAGCCTCTGTGGTCCTTCGGATAGTCCGCCCGCAGGCGGGATCCGCGCCCTCCCGGGCAATGAAACAGGAGCCCGTCGGCTACCGCAAGTTCTTCAGGTGCACCAGCGAGACCAGACCCAGGTCGGTGTAGAGCGTCCGGGGGGTGAGCACCCGGAAACCACGTACTCCCGGCCGTCCGGTGGCGGTCTGGACGATCTTGCGCGCGATCCGGAAGTCCAGGTCCTTGAGCACCCCCCGGTCGGTGGTGGTGTCGAGCAGCGCCGAAAGTCCGCCAACGGCAAAGGGACTCGCCACATCCAGCATTACATTGGTCATCTCGACCAGATGGCCCGCTCGTTGATGGGCCGGCAGCGGCCACAGCGCCGGCGCCGCCCCGTCGATCCGTGCGGTGACGCGGCCCATGAAGCGCCGCAGCCGATGCGGGCCGACCGTGAGCGCGCCGGCGTGACTGACCGACAAGCCCAGGCAGTCGATTCGGTTGCCGCCCCGGTAGGCCGCATCGGCGCTGGACGGCATTCCGGTGGCGCTCAGTGCGGTGCGGCATTCCTTGGCCGTCTTGCGCCGGACGCCCAGGGGGCCGAGCTCGCGGTCGATCCGGGCGTCGGCCTCATGCATCGCCGCGAGGTCCGGATGGGCGACCAGGAAGTCGTCGTTGTAGCGCGCGTAGAAGATCCCGTCGATCTCCAGAATCGCCCGGTCCATCGGCAGCACCGCCAGATTCGAGATCACCGGGACGATCGGCGTCCCCATCGGGACACCCTCCAGTCGGGTGAACTCCGCGCCGCCGGAATCCCGGACGACGGGCCGGATCAGCGCCGTGATCAGGTTCCAGGTGCGCTCCGACAGCTCACCGCTCGGGCTTCCCAGCGCGGCGATCTCCCGCAGGATGGGCCACAGTGCGGCATCGGGTCCGACCGGCAGGCCGTCGCCGTAGTGATCGAAGTCCGACTGCAGCACATACAGTGGCGGCCCGGTCGGTCCGACCCGTCGGCGGTGGCGGCGGACGAACGCACCCAGTGCTCGCATCGCGGCCGCATTGGTCAGCCCGGGCAGGTAGGAGTACACCCCGGGCAGGCCGTAGCAGCGGGCATTGCGGGTGAGCAGTTGGTAGAGCGCCGAACCCACGACATGGTCGGTGAAACCCGGCATATGTGCCGCGCGGGTCTTGTCCTTGCTCTCCAGGGACCAGAGGTCGACCGGCTGCGGCCGGTAGTCCCCGGCGGCCACGCTGCGGGCGATGGCGCGAGCCAGGCTCCGGCGCTTGGTGGCGGTGTCGAAGTAGCTGACCCCCTCGGCGACGTCGGTGAAGGCCTGACCGCGCTGCTGGCGCTTGGTGAAGATGCCCAGGATGACCTCTTCGTAGGTTGCCGGTTCTGCCAGACGCCGGTCGATGTCGACGGGTTCAACCACGGCCGGAATCCCTTCCCGGGCGAGCATCAACAGCACCGAAATGCCATGCCCGAACGGTGTTCAGCCAGTTTCTGAACAGTGCCGGTTCGGGATCGGCGGGAAGGATGAAGAGCAGTCGCAACGTGGCGCCACGGTACAGCGGTGTCAGCCAGCGGCCGGCCAGTGCGACGGTGTCATCGCCGTCGTCCAGGCTGGCTGTCGATGCCCGCACCGCGGTGGCCAGCAGCGTCGGGTCGAGGGTTCGCATATCGGTTGCCCCGTCGAGGGTTTCGGTGTCGAACGCGACGCCGTCCGGGAAGAGCCGCCGGAATTCGGTCCTCAGGGCGGCCAGATCATGCGGTCCCGCAGTGACGTCCTCCGGCGACGGCAGCCAGTTCCGGTCCAGCACTGCCTGCAGTGCCGCGCGACCGTCCGGTGCGGTTGCGGCCATGGACCGGCCACGTCCCGCGGTACCGCCGGTCATCGACTGCAGTTCCAGGAGGGCCCGCCGGCCGGCG
>Ga0209986_10000936_pt1 | contig 28679 bp, 34 predicted proteins | sample BlataG_FD_183168 | JGI IMG/M metagenome (GOLD analysis project Ga0209986, IMG submission 183168) | Deep subsurface microbial communities from Black Sea to uncover new lineages of life (NeLLi) - Black_00105 metaG (SPAdes) (version 2) | ecosystem: Environmental > Aquatic > Marine > Oceanic >...
AAAAAAAATTTTAATAAAATTAAAAAAAAATAAATAAAATTTAAAAAAAAAAAAAAAAGATTTAATTAGTTTTACTGAAAAAATATTTTTATTTAACTATTTTTATTTTTATGTTTTGGAGGGAGATGATAAATTAGATTTTAGAAATATTAATTTTAGTGATAAAATAAAAAATACCGAAGAAATATTAAAAAATCATGAAAAATATTTCATAGATAAGATAGAAAAAATAAAAGATAAATATTTATTGAAAATAAAAGAAAAAGAAGCATTTATATTGAATAAAAAAAATAAAAATGAATTGATTAATAAAGCAAAAGAAATAAAAAAACTTAACAATAAAATAGTATTTGAAAATAATTTTGAAAGAGAAAAATATTATGATATAATAGATAAAAAAAAATCTGAATTAAGAAAATTGCAAGAAGAGATTTCAGATTATCCGAATATTGAAAAAAAGATAAATCATGATTTAGATGAATATATTAAGAAATTGGAGAACTATATAAATAACATAAAAGATATTAAAATGTTTCCTATGAATGAATATGAAGAATTTATTTATTTTGTAAATGAAAAACAAAATAAAATAAAAAATTATGATAAAATTCAAGAAAATTTTATTTCACTTCTCAATATTTATCGGCTAATAATATTTTTATTATTTTTTTATAATATTTTAATGTATATTTGATCAATAAGAAAAGAAATAAAATAATAAATCATAAAATAGTATTTATGTTTTATAATTTTACATTTTTAAAAGTTAAACAACAGTTTGACTATCCGAATCTAATATAGTGAAAAAATTGGAGAAATGATTTGTTCTTGGCTCCAATTGTGGATTAACTTCTTCCTGATAATAATTATACCACGGACTATTTTGTGAAAACATATTTTGAAATCGTAATGAAATATTATCTGGTGATAATTGTTCTTCATAAAATGATCTCGGTACAAATCTATATTCTATTTTTGGTGGTGGACATTTCATTTTTGATTTGGTGTAACCAATAACAATTAAAATAATACCAATTAAAAAAAGTAAAAGAACAAATGATTTAATCATAATATATTAAATATTTATTAGATAAAAATTTAGATAGTCTTAACATTCTTATTTTGATTATATTCATTAAATTCAGTTTTTAAATTACTATGACTTTCATTATTAATAAGTTTATCTATAATATCATCTTGAATTGTTTTACTTTCGTCTTGTTCTACTTCATTGCTTGTGTCTTCATTAATTTTTTCATTTTCTCTTTTGATTTTTGCATTTTCTTCCTTTATTTCTTTTTTACGTTTTCTTAATTGTTCTTGATAATAGAAATCTCTTTCTTCTTCATTTTCTTTGTATGATTTGACTAAATTATTTAATTCCTTTTCAGCATATTGCTGATTTTGGATATTATTGGGATTCGGATCCCATGGTAACCAATACCCAACTTGTCCTACAAAGACATGAAATGATTTATCCATTCTCTGTAAAACTTTTGCTCTAATTTCAGCTTCACGTCGGCTTTCATAAACTCCTCTAATTTTAAGACCACGTATGCTTGTTTTATTATCATTTTTTGAATCAAAATCGCTTTGTAATTTTTGATGATACATTTCTATAAAATCTTGAAATTTATCTTCGATATTTTGATCTGTTAATTTTAAATCATTATTAAGGGATTTAAGAAATTTTTTACAAAAAAAGATATTTTTATCTTCAATTATTTTTTCAGGTGATACAAAAGATAAACATACATAATTTTGTCCTGGAATCGGTTTATCAACCTCCAAATAATCAATTTCTTCTAATTCTTTTATTTTTTCCATTATATATATTTAAGATATTTAAGATTTAAGTATTTACGCAATGAAAAATATTAATGGTTATAAAAATTAAATTGACTTAAAGAATAGTATAATTTTAATAAAAATTAATAGAAGTTTATATGAAATTTTTTTTCTAATACTATTATATACAAAATCATCATGGCAGACGAAGATTCAGTATTTGACTTAAGAGAAATAGGCAAAAGAGCCGTTAAATATTTTGTGGAAGGTGCTATGGTAGCAATTGCTGCATTTTATATTCCAAGAAGAAAAATGAGCTGGGAGGAAGTACTTATGATTGCATTAACCGCAGCGGCAACCTTTGCTTTACTTGATATGTATGCTCCAAGTGTAGGTGCAACAGCAAGACAAGGTGCAGGTTTCGGTATTGGCGCAGGACTCGTACAATGGCCTGCCGTCGGAAACGGTGTTGCTAACTATAGAGGTTTCTAAATTTCAGTAAAATAAAAATTATAAGTTTTATCAAAAAATTTTTATTATTCGTTCTATTTTAAAATTAATTTCGAATAATAAAAAATTTCTAATTTTAAAGTAAATATATGAAAGATAAATTTATTCTTTTTACTTTCATGATATTACCTATACTATTTTTATTTATTCTTATGAAAAGAAAAAAAACAAAAAATAAAATAAATCGTTTACAAAATATAATTCCTAATCTTTTTGAAACAAGACCATATAATGAATATAAAAAAAAAAATTTAAAACTAATAATAAATGAATATTAATTTTTGTTTATTTCGTTTATTAATTTACTTATTTTTTCAAAATAATTAAGATCCAAGATTTCCATGAATAAATACTTCTCATCAAATTTATTTTTTTTTAGATTATTTAATGTATCCAAATAATAATCATTTACTTTATTTATTATCATTCCTAATTCAGCAATTTTTTCTAATTTATCTGAATTTTTATTTTCATTTATCGTAATCTCATGACTTGTATTTTTAGTATCATCATTTTTAGAATTTATAGGTAACGAATATTTATTTCTGATTTTATCGAATCTATCATTATTAAACATTATAGGTAGTTTAATATTTTTTGAATTTATGAGTATTTTAAATTTTCAAAAAATATTATTTTATAATAAAAGTAATATAAAATTATGACAGCAATTAGACCAACAGATAGTGCCCTTAGAGATCTTATAAAATCAGACGACTATAATGCAACTTTAAATGAAATAAATGCAAAATATGCCGAAATGGATAAATATATTGGGAATCTAGAATCGGATATAGACTCCATACACGATTTTGAAAAAGAAATGCTTGCAGACAAAGAAAGAGGTTATGATGTAGGAACATCATTAGATACTTTAGGATTTCAAAAAGATTCTTTACAAATTGATTTGGATTTTTTTGTTCACATGAAGGATGTTTATATTAAAAAATTATATGGGGATTTATATAAATATTGTGATGCAATTATTGATAATGCCCTAGCAATTGAAGAATTACCAGTCGGACAAACTATGGACCAAGTTAAAATAAGAAAATTTAGGGGAATGATTCCATATCCAGCTCCACTAATAGAAAATCCTGATGCAAGAAATGAATTAGGCGAATTAATAGAAAATATACCCGAAAAAATACCTGATCCATTTGCAAAATATGATATGAATGGAATTTTCGCACTTATTAACTGTACAACCGCAAACCTACGAGAATTATCCGAAGATATAAATACTTTCACCGATAGAATTAATTCCGCTAAAGAAAAAGAATCTAGAGGTTTCAGTGTAGGAAATCTAATAATGAATTTACAAGGTCAACAACAAAAACTAACATTAGAATTTACATCTTATATTGAAAGATTGACAAAATTTTTAGATCAAAACAAAAATTTTTCCGCACGATGTCTTAATAGAATTAAATTGATTTCATCCGAAATCGTAACCGCTGAAGAAAAAGCTGAATTGGATGATGACAATATTGATGAAACAGCATAATTTGGTAATTAAAATTTCCAATAAATAATAATTATTAATTGGAATATTTAAAAAAATTTATTTTTTTATCTATTTTTTTTTTTTTATTACCAAATTTACATATTTATCGTGATAATATTTTTTTAATTTATCATTATTTAGTTTACCATAAATATGTGATAAATGATTATATATTAATCCCAAATCCTCATTAGACAAATGATCACTTTTATTCAAACTATAAAATAAAAACTTTTTAGATTTATGTAAGTTCCCCATTCTATAATGTAATTTATCAAAATTAATAATAGTATCTATCAATTCCAATTGACTTTTATCACCACTTAAATAAAACAAAATAATACAAACAATAACAATTCCAACATTTAATACTAATTTAATTTTATCATCCTTCGAAAGTAATTTCACCAAATTCTCATAACAAATAAAAATAGATGTCCATAAAAATGTAAAGATAAATATCTCATACCATAATCTAAAATCGCTAAATTTTCTTTTTTTTCGTAATCTCTTTGGCTCCTTTATTTTAATAATTGATAATAATAAAAATGATGATATAAATGAAATAATAATTCTTAATTCCAATCTAAAAAATTCCAAAAAATATGAACATATACCATAAACACCTACCCATAAACCTATAATGATTATTAAATGATACCAAAATAACAATCCTGTTTTTTGTATAATTTTATCCATTTCTATAATTATATAATATTAATATAATATAACATAATTATTAATGTATTCTTGAACTCTTATTCCAATAATATTTATTAATATATAAAATTGCATATATTTGATTAATTACGGATACCATCAAATAAGATGCTGTCCCAATTACAATTGCATTCGCAATAATTAAGCAATCTTTATCATCCAATCTAAAGTATTCATAAATTAATTTATTCAAATATAAAAATTGAATTATTAAGATTATTGAACCCAATAATCGATATATTATTTTTTTTTTTGAAACCTCTTTATCAATAAAAATAGGATTAATTATATTATATCTAAGCAACGGATTGGAATGTTCATTGATAAACCAAATAAATGTCGTCAATGAAATGAAAATAATAAATAAAACAGATCTTATGTCTATTTTTTTTAAATTTAAATAAATAATACATAAACAATAAATAGATACCAAAACTATTAGTCTATCTAAACCAAAAAACCCATTTGGTACTAGTAAAATACCTGAACAGAACACTATTAATGTACCAAAATAAATATAAACATTATCAAACAATAATAATATTAATAATATAGCTAAATTAAAACCATATGTTTTGCAACTTAAACGTTTTGACTTAAAAATATCATCTGCATCATCTGAAATTTTTAGACTTATTCCTAAAATTATCAATAAAAAATATATTTGATATGGATTCGTACATTTAAACAACATATTTATTATAGAATTATATATTATTTTTTTTTTTTGGATAATTTATAATTTTGATTTGATAATACTTTTATGAGCACTTTCAATATCATCATAATCATCCATATCATCTAAAATTTCATTATCGTTTTTATTTTCAAATTTAAAATTCATCGATTCCACGCTTTCATTAATTTTTTGTATAATATTTTTAAAATTTATTATAACTTTATTGAATATTAAAAATGATGATTTATTCGTATAGTTTATATTAATTACATTCCAATCATTTTTTTGTAATAAAAACATAATATCATAAATACATTCACTGATTGTTTGAGATGTAAAAAGAGTATAACAGATTTTATTTCCTTTAATTTTCATTTCATTTTGTAAATATGTATCAATTAATGAACTCTTCATATTAATCATCCATTCTTCCAAAAAATCTTGCTTGTCATTTGTTGGAAAAATACATTCAATTTTTGTTTTAAATTTTTTCAAATTTTCAATAAAATTCAATCTAAATATTATAAACATTAACTAATTAAAGAATACTATTTTTAAATAGATTATCAAAAATTAATGTGTTTTTAAATTTAAAGATTTAATTAAAATGATAATGTAAATTAAATTTAATGATTGAGAATATACAATTCAAAAAGATTGATTTTATACATGATGATTGTATGTTTGTTATTAATAATTTTCCATATCATAAAGATGAAATAAATTTTATCTTAAAAAATAAAAATGTATATGAATCCAAAATCGATAAAATTAATTATAATTATAAAAACAGAATACTAGTAATTGCCGAAAATAAATTGGATAAAAAAATTATTGGTATTTCTATTATAAATTCCATATTAATACAACAAGATGTTAAAAAAAATAAAAAATCAAAAACAAAACAAAAAAAAAACATATGGGAAATTATATGGTTTACGATACAAGAAAAATATAGATCAAATAATATTGGGAATAAAATGATAAGTTATATTTATAATTTGGCAAATAGGCATGAAATTTATTCACTTATTATTGAAAGCTGTTTAGATGCCTTACTTTATTGGATCACTAGAAAATTGCCATTAATAAAAATAATTCTTTCTAATAAGAAATATATAGATTTGAATAGATATTTTAAAAATAAAAATGAAATATTTTACACTAGATTCCTTAATCATTTTACAGATACAACATATAAAAATTTGAAATCTGGATTTGAAAATAAATTTATGATTAATGAATTTCCCAATTTATTGTTTGAGGAATTGTATAATGATAAAATAATTAAAAATAAAAAAAATAAAATTATCAAATCTAGTTATTTTATAGGTAAGCCATATCGATTTAATATTAACAATTCTTATCATATTATTTTACCTATAAATGTATCTTTTATTAAGAAATTAGAAAAGGAATTTCTTTTATTACATAATATTTAAAAAAATAAAAATTTTTTTTTATAAAATAAGAATAAGTATGTTAAACCTCCCAGATGAAATAATTGTAAATATTTTTATATTTTTTGATCCATTTAAGAATAGATATAATTTATTGCTCAATAAAAATTATCAAAATATTTTAAATTCAAATATTTATTATTATAACATATCTATTTATTTTAAACATATTAATAGCAATTATCAAAAAAGTAGATTCATTATTGAATCTTTTTTAAAAATGAAAAATTTTAATTGTTTAACTTGTGGAGAAAAAATATTTGAAAATTATACAATGCTTTTGAGTCCATGTTTAAATTCATATATTCAAGGTAAGTTAAAAATACCAATTTTATATCCACTATATCATTCCAATTGTATCAAAAAATATAAAATTTTAAATAAACATAATGATAAAATTTATAATTGTCCTTTATGTATAAATTTGAATAAATATGATGGGAAAGACACTAAAGAATTAGATGAAAAAAAAAACTTAACATTAGGAATAAAAGGAAAAATTTTGATTTAATGCAATGATAAAAAATAAATTTGAAATATTATTTCTATGAAACATATAGAATAATTAAAATTATGTCCTGGAGATTGAACCATAGAAATTTAAAATTAGATGGCGAAATATTTGAGAAAAATGTAAACCAAATGGACTTTAAAAAAAATGATGATTGTAAGAATATATTATTTCAAGCAAATTATTGTTTGAATAATTTAAATGATATAAATAATGATGGTTGTATTTTAGTAATTAAAAAATATTTTAAAAATTGTATAAATAATTATAAATTATCTTAAAATTTAAATATGGATTCATGAATATTTTATTGACAACATATAAATATATAAATGCCAGTAAGATACCCATTACATTCAATATCTTCAGATTTACTATTACGTTTTGTTAGTGCTGTTGAAAAAATGGTTGAAGATGGAATATTATCAAGAATCGGATCAATCCATGGATCGTTTTGTGAACATGGTTCTATTAATTTTTTGAATTGGCACAGAATATATATTCTTGAATTTGAAAAACAACTTCAAATTGTTGATCGAAATTTAGGTAATGATGGTGAATTAGGAGTACCCTATTTAGATTGGAATATTTCATCTTCTTTACCTGAAATATTTAGATCTAGATTGAGTGATAGGAATTTAGCAGGTTTCACAAGAGATACAACTTCAATTGGCAATTTTGAGGTAAGTCATTTATTTAATATACCATCTTATTTTGATTTTAATCAAGCAATTGAAATGGATCCTCATAATTTGGTTCATGTTGCATTTGGAGGAAGTATGGCATCAGTTCCTGAAGCAGGTTATGATCCAGTTTTTTATTGTCACCATGCAGGTGTAGATTTTTATTATCAAAGATGGTTAAATAGAATAGGAGTAAATAATGCATTAGAACAATTAGAGAGAGAATTATTACGCAATGATTCAGATTTAGATTCAAGAATGCGTCCATTTCGTAATTATACACATAGAGATTGTTTAGATTTAGAAAAATTACAATATAGTTATTCTGGAACAAGAAATATGAAAAATATAATTGATTTTAATCGTTCGGAAGAAATTTATTATACAAATGAAGAAAATAAAAATAAAATTAAGATTATCATTCCAAATTGTAAAAGAAGTGATCCTTTATTCAATAGTAAATCATTTCATATTTGTGTTTTTATATATAAAAATAAAAAACAATATTTGGATGATTTAAATAATTATGATTATCGTAAAGACTATAAAAATTGGAGAAACCATAAACATTTTTGTGGTGAAGCTGGTATTTTTAATGGTAAAGGAAAAGAATGTAAGAACTGTATAAAAATACCTATTTACAATATTGAAATAGATATTACAAAACATTTTAAAAGATTAAAGATAAATAAAAATAAATTTTTTTTTAAAATATTTACTAAAGATGAAAAAAAAAGAATCGCAGAAATACAAAACACTATATTGTATCCTCCACAAATATTTAGAAAAATTGGTAATATCAATGAAAATGATATATTATTTGGAAATAAAACAGAAAGCTTAAAAAGGATACAAAAATTTTTACAAAAAATAGATTTATACCATGGTGAAATAGATGGACAATATTTAAATAAAACAAAATCAGCATTAAAATATTATCAGAAATTTCATGATTTGAAGCAAGATGGAATCATTGGAGATAAAACAAAATTGGATTTCAATAAATGTAGATATGATTTTTTTTCAGATAAAAGTGAAAATAAAATAATGAAATCAAGCAGAAAGATTAAATATTATTTTAAAGATCCACCATCATATTTAAAAAGAAATGATATTATTAAAATTATTTTATTTGTTATGAATCAATGGCAAAAGATTATTAGTTTTAATTACGAAGAAACAAAAGAAAAAAATGAGGCTAATTTAATTTTTGATTTTTCATATGAAATGAATTTTAAAAAATATGATGGTATTGAAAAAGAAATTTGTAAATTAAATAAAGGAAATATTTATCTAAATATGTATAAAAAATGGACAATTGAGGATGAACCTAAAAAATACGAATATTCTTTAAAAGCTGTATTATTACATATTGTTGGACATTATTTCGGATTTGGACATTCAAATAAAAAAAATTGTATTATGTATCCTAAATATAATTGCAAAAAATTGTCAATTGAAAATATTGATGTTAAAATTTTAAAAAATGATCTAAAAATAATTGATTAAATATTTAATTATAATTTTTTTTTTAAATATTTGTATATATAAATGGAATTATTTAAAAAAAAAAATTTTAATATATTATTTTTAATTTTTATTTTTGTATGTCTATTTTTTCTTTTTTTATACATTGAAATAAAAAATAAAAAAAAAAATAAAGAAATGTTCCAAGAAGGATTACCAATTCATGTAGACGATGAAATAATTGAAATCTCAGAAAATAATCCATATGAAGAAATAATTAGCATCCCGGGTCCACCAGGTCCACCAGGTCCCCCAGGACAATGTATTTCATCTAGTGATCTACCCAATACAAATACTAAATATGTGATTGTAAAAGAATTGAAAGGAAATAATTATACACAAATGAATAGGAATATTAGAAATAAAAATATATTACCGAAATTTAGAAATAACAATAATAATAGAATTTGCATAACACAGAGACGAAGGAGATTAAAAAAAAAAAATAATAATTTATTAAAATTATTAAATGAAGATCAAGATGTAGATATTTAAATATTTAATTTATCTTAGTTACATAAATATATGATCTAATAGGTGTATCTTTATTATCAGGATTAGGAATAGGCTTGGATCCTCCGAATTGCCAAAACCACGAATTAAAATATCCATATAAATATCGTTGGAACCATGAAGGATCTGTCAAAACATCTAAAATGAAATAGTAAATATTTTTACTATTTTTAAAATTATAGTTTGCATATCCCCATGTATTTGCGGATCTAACTAAAATCCATCTATAATCTTCTGTATAATCTTTTTTTATCAATATTTTGGAATTGTTACTACTATATAATTTATCATAAAAATCTTCACTCTGATAGCATCCATATCCGAAACTAGAAGAAATTAGCCATAGATTAAAATACCATTCTAAATTTAAAAATTTTGTATATTTTTTATTAGTAGTCATGATAGAATTTAGATATCTTCCTGACTTGGATTTTTTTTTAATGAGATTTTTAACTTGAGAATAATATTTTAGTAATTGCATTTCTCTAATTTTTGGATGTTGACTAATACTACAAAAATGTTCTAATGCGCCAATATTGGTGATAGCGTCGAATTTTTTATGAATAGATAATAAAATATCTTTATTGATATCACCAACTATAATATCATTTATACCTTTGGAATTACAAAAATCAGCTTGTTCTTTAGTTATTGTTAGACCTGTACAAATTATATTTTTTTTTTGACAAAAATTAATCCATGAACAATTTCCACATCCAATGTCTAATAATGTCATACCGGGTTCAAGTTTTAAATATTTAAAATAGGTTTCATATTTTAGATTTAGAGATTCTTTATTGGATAAAGACCAATTATTATTAAACATACCTTCTGTTAAATCAGTTCCAGATAAATTATTTATATCTTTTATAGTATCAACATAAATATTAGCCCATCTATACCAATTTTGTGTAACTTCGCTCTCATCTTTGGGTCCTTGAGTATAAAGCGAATACCATAAAATTTCGTGGATTACAAATATAATCAATAAAAAGAAAATGAAATAGAAATAATTATTAAAAAATAATTTAGATAAAATTAGAGAAATTGTTATCCAAAGCCAATATCCTATAGTATTTCTTTGTATTGAATTATATTTAATTTTACTTTGGGGAGATGCATATTTTTTAAAAAAGGATAATAAAATCCAAAAAATAATTAATCCAAATGTTAAATAAACTAAGTAAATATTTAAATTTTTAGTATAAATTTTCATCTTATATTAATATATAATATATTAAAATATTAAAATATTAATGACAAAAAAATTCATGATTAAAGATGAACATTATATTTTTTTTTTAAGATGAAAGGAATATCGTCGGAATCAAAAAAACTTGGAAAAAATCTAATATGACATGATATAGGATTAGTCCATTTTAATTTTAGTTCTCGAGAGATTGATTTTGCTTTATTGTACGATAATCCGAAGCGAATAACAGATGTTTTTACTTCACGCCCAATCATCGGAGGAGCAATTACTGCCCATGAGTTTTCAATATATTTTAAGGATAATTTATATAAAATATGATAGGGCTTATGACCTATCTGAGTGTTCCTACTTTGCCAAAGGCAAATCGGAACGCTCCGAAATGTAGGATCAAAGGAATAAATATTTTTTTTGTATTTCAAGTGGTAAATGAAACATTATATATTATATTTATAAAATTTTTAGGAAATATTATATTAATATGTAATTATACTTTAAATGATAAGGCATAACTAAATTACATCACAACCATCTATGTTTTAAAAAGAAGATGAATAAGGTAAAATTTAAATTTCAAAATATATAATAATATTTTTATTATAATAATTTAATGAAAAAAAATATAATTATGAAAACAACAAAAAAAGAGATCAAAAAGGTTTCCAAGGATGTAAATAGTGATGAGATTAAAACAAAAGATGAAGAAACAAAAATTAATGAGGATGAAATGAGTAATGTTGTAGGCGAAGATATTTCAAAAAAAGTATTTACTGCTATTGATAAAGGAGAAAAAAAAATAAAAGAAATTAGAGAGGATATAGATTTAAATAAATCAATCATTAATGAAATTGTTTTAAATATTGATAAAGAAATAGATTTGGTAAAAAAGGCACAAAAAGATAAGGAAATTATAGAATATTTCAGAGAAGAAAAAATAGATAAATTACTAAAATTAACAGAAGAAATTAAAAATTTAAAAATACAATTAGAGGAAAAAATAAATGAAAAAAAATCAAAAGATATTCAAATAAAAAAAATAAAAACAGATAAAGAAAATCTTGAAACATTAAATTCAAGATTAAAAAATGAAATGATACAATTATTAGTTGATGCAACAAAAGATGAACATACTGATGAAGATTGGGAAAATTTTTTTTTTCCAAAAGAATAAAAAAAAAAAATAAAAAAAATGTAATAAGAAATGATGGTAAATTCATGGATAGAAATAAAGAATTTTTAATAATAGTAAAAATGAATTTTGATTTAATAGATAAAAATATGAAAAATATTGAGAAAGGATTTAAAAAAAAAAAAATTTTTTTTAATTTTTTTAATTGTATCTATTTAAATAAATAAATATATATATATGAAAAGAATAATAAATTATGGGTAATGGATTATTATCCCCAAATAAATCTATTGAATTTTGTGATCCACAAAATGTTTCAAACGAATGTTTAAATTTATCTTATGGTTTATGTGATATTTGTCAAGAACAAACACCATTAATGAAATTACCGAATTGCAGACATATATTTTGTAAAGAGTGTATAAATAAATTAAATAATAGATGTGCAGTTTGTAGATGTCAAATATCGAATAAACCTACTAAAGAACAATATGATAAAAGAATAATTGTGAATTTAGAAGAAATAGGATTATTATTATAATTATTATAATTATAATTAATAAAAATATGAAGAATCAAGATTATAAATTAAAGATATAATAATAATATATTAAAGAATTAATTATGTTTAAATATTTATCTTGTAATACTGAGTCTGAATATTTATTTTTTTCTCCGAACAAAATGTCAATTATTAAATTGGGGAAAAGAGTTATTAGATCATCAATAATATCATCATTAATTACAATTATTTCGAATTCATATATTTTGTCAAAATCTGTAAAGGATTTTAGAATTATTACGCCAACTATATTTTCATTGTGGACATCAATTTGTATATTATTTTTAGGTACATATGGTGGTTATAAAAAGAATATTCCGATTTTGACATTATTAACAATATTTAGTCCAATGACGGGTACTGCTTGTTTATGTTTGACATATATGGTATCTTATATTCATTTAAGTTTATGTTTAGCTAATCCATGGTCTTATAAAAATTGTATGTATTTGGATTGTATAATATCAGATAACAGAACATTTGATAATCAATGTTCATTAGATGAGTTATATGAATCGGGATGTCCGATTTTACCAAGCGAATCATGTAATAGTGTGGATTTATTTAGTTTATCATCTGAAAACAAAAATATATTATCAATGTTAAGTTTTTGTGCGAGTTTAATTCCATCAATGTACGGGTTATTAATGATCATAAGAATTGAGAATAACAATTAAATATAGAATATATAAAAAATATTAAAATAATAAATAATTTTTAATCATTATTTAAACGAAAGATTTTAATAATAAAAAAAATGACAAAAAGTGAAAATAAAGAGAGAAAAAAAATTATTAAATTGGAAAAAAGAAAAAAGAAAAAAAATTCAAAAAAAAATAATGATGTTTTAGAAGAAATTTCAATAACAGGAGTATTAACATCCAGACAAGACTCACCAGACGTTCAAATCGATTCTTTTTCAATAATTTTATATGGAAAATATCTAATAAAGGATACAGCTTTAATAATAAATTCAAATCGGAAATATGGAATTATTGGGCAAAATGGCTGTGGAAAATCGACATTATTAAGAGCGATTGCAGCAAAAGTATTACCTATTCCTGAGAGTATTGATATTTATCATTTATCAAAAGAATGTGAACCATTAAAAATAAATGCTTTGGAAATGGTTACACGAAAAGTAAAAGAGAAAGTAAAAAAGTTAGAAGAAGAATTAGAAAAAATTTTAATTGATGATCCCGAATCTGAAAACATAGAATTATTAATGGAAAAATTGGATATGATATCAATCGATACTATAGATCAAAAAGCAAGTGAAATACTTTTGGGTCTCGGATTTACCCAAAATATGTTGGAAAGATATACAGAAGATATGTCGGGTGGATGGAGAATGCGGGTAGCATTAGCTCAATCATTATTAATGGTACCAACATTATTGTTGTTAGATGAACCAACAAATCATTTGGATCTTGAAGCTTGTATATGGTTAGAGAATTATTTAGCAAATTATCCTAAAACTTTAATGATAATATCTCATTCGCAGGATTTTTTAAATGGAGTATGTACAAATATAATTGAAATAAATCAAGAACAAGAATTAGAATATTATGGTGGTAATTATGATATATATTGCAGAACAAGAGAAGAAAATAGAATCAATCAGATGAAAAAGTATAAAAAAGAACAAGATGATTTAGATAAATTAAAAAAATTCATTAGAAGTTGTGGGACTTATTCAAATTTGGTAAAACAAGCACAATCAAAACAAAAAATAATAGATAAAATGATAGAAGCAGGATTGACTAAAAAACCAAAATCAGACCCAAAATATTCATTTAAATTTCCTGAATGTAATTTTTTGCCAACGCCAATTTTATCTTTTAAAAATGTTTCATTTGGTTATGATGGTCACAAAGAAAATTATTTATATAAAAATCTTGATTTCGGTGTCGATCTTGATTCGAGAATAGCATTAGTAGGACCTAATGGAGTTGGTAAATCGACATTATTAAAACTAATGATAAATGAATTACAACCATCAGAAGGCGATATATCAAGACATAGTCATTTAAGAATTGCATATTACAATCAACATTCTGAAGATATATTAGATTTAGATCAAAACCCAATTGAATTTCTAAGTGATTATTTTTCGGAAGGAATTGTACTAAAAAATACGAATGGTAAAAAAATAAAACCAGAATTTAATCAATGGCGAAGGATTTTGGGATCTTATGGAATCACAGGAAATAGACAAACAGATCCTATGAAAAATTTATCAGATGGATTAAAAACAAGAGTAATATTTGCTATATTAGGATTGAAAAACCCACATATTTTATTACTTGATGAGCCAACTAACCATTTAGATATGGATTGTATAAATTCTTTGGCAGAAGCAATCTTAGAATTTGAAGGAGGTATGATTTTAGTATCTCATGATTTTAGATTATTATCACAGGTAGCAGAAGAAATTTGGGTATGTGATAATAAAAAAATTACTAAATGGGAAGATGAAGAAGGTATAAGATCATACAAAAAATATTTGCAAAATAAAAGTTTAAAAAATTTAAATCATTAAAATAATTTAAAGATTTTGATATATATTAATAAAAAAAAAATGATAAATAAATTTTTTTTTTTATTTCTTATTTATAATTTTAGGATTGAATACTTATCATCACAATATATATAAAAATAATTATAATTATTATGAATTAGCTATTCAAAAATGGTGTCATGATGAATATCAAATACATGGATTGTGGCCACAGATTAATCAAAATGAATATCCAACTTATTGTATAGATGTTAATTATTCAATCATTGAAGATGAATTTAAAATAGAAATGAACAAATATTGGAATAATCATTGTAATGTAGATAATCAAGAATTTTGGGAACATGAATGGAAAAAACATGGTTCATGTGTCAGGGAACAATTAAATTATAATCAAAATGATTATTTTAATAAAACTATAGAATTATTTAAACAATTATTAGGAGAATACGAAAAATGTAATGGATCTGAAAATTGTATTTTAGGATGTTTTGATTTAGAATTTAAAAAAATAGAATGTAAATAAATTATGATAGGGCGAACGCCCTATTGAGTTGTGCGCTTTTTTGTCAATACTAACTTCGTTGCCGTGTTTGCACTTTGCCTATGCAACTTGGAACGCTCCGAAAAGATTTATTTATAATTTTCTAAGCAAATCCGGATTAGTAATTATTTGTTCAACTTTAGGAAGATTTGTAAGTTCGATCGGTTGAAATTTGAACCCTTTTGAATAATCATTTATATCTTCAGGAGCTACCATATAGAAAGTCGTATTATTAAATTGTATATTTAAACTTCCTTTGCCTAATTTATCAAGTGTTTGTATGACACTGGATTCGTTCCATTTCTTATAACTAAAGGGAAGTAAATTTAAATCATTATTTATTTGTGAATATGTCCATATTTGTTTTGTTAGAGTGACAAATTGGCATCCAGAGATAATCAATCGAGGACCGGAGAGTAATGTAAATCGTTCAGCAGAAGGATCATAATACCAATCGGGAGGTAACATTACAAGTGCATGAGTTGTTTTGTCATCATCATCCCCAGGAAGGATACCAGTTCCAAGGAAATAACATCCTAATGCTGCTATTTTATTACATTGAAGAATAGCGCGTCCACTAAATTGACAATCAGCAATGCTAACTTTATCGTTACCATTAAGAGTTAATGAAGAAAATTCTCTATTAGGAGGACCAAATTCCCTGCAACTAAAGGAGCATAGTTGTAAAAATGTATCTGTTACTCCATCAAGATTCAAAAATTGTGAGTTAATTTGAACAAGAGATGGTGGACATCCTTCATTGCCATAGACTGATGAATCTGGTGATAATGCTTTTGGCTTAATATATGAAATCCAATTACAACTACTTATAAATATTCTGTATAATGAAGGTATATTTAGAAAAAATAAAGGCACCATCAAACAATGATCTTTAAGTACAGGTTTATAATTGCCATCTTTATCAGTACCCAGTGGTGGTTCTGATAATTGAATCCACACATTCATCATTAGTACTTCAACTGATCTTCTTGACCTCCATTTTTTTATTGACTCAGCACTTGCAGCTTTTAAATTTCCTTGTAGAATATCTTTATAACGATTTTTACGTTTGTCATAAATATCATAATTTTCAATTTCTGGAGCTGCCATACCTGGCAATTGTTCACTATATTTAATATTGATACCTAACCATCCTGATAAAAAGAAATTTTGTAATAGTAATTGTAAATCAAATTGAGCAGTACTAGATGCTGTTTGATCGGTTAATCCAATCAAATTTGGTGTAATTAAATCAGCAAATATATCATTCTGAGTATTAGAAATTTCTTTTTGTTCATTAATATTAGGAGCACTATCTGTTTCAGGATCTTGTTTATTAATATTCGTTTGATTATTTTCTTCTACTGAAAAGACGCCTAATTCTTGTAGATTCCATATATTTAGTATGAAACTTCCACGTAACGTACTTGCTCCCTGTCCTGCACCTATGATTCTTATATTTTGAATATCTGTAAGTGGTCTTCCGATTTCCAATGTATATAATGCAGAGGAATATGCACATCCAGGACCTATTAAAGTTCGATTTGGACCCTCGACTACCCATGTTTGACCATGACCTAATACAATTTGTAAAAGACCAATATGAGTTACATTATTATCTTCAATACTTTTATTTAAAGCATAAATTGCTTTAGTTAAACTAGTAAATCCAATACCACCATCTTCTGCAATTACACGTACTTCTCGTGTTTTTGATTCAATAACTAATTTTCCTTGTTTTAAATCATAAAGCTCAGTATATGTAATACTGACTTGATTCTGCGGAATAGAAACTTGATCATCAAGAATTTCATTGAATTTATTTATTTGCTTTTTTTCATTTTCAGATATAATATTATTATTCAATTCATTTTGTTTAGAAATAATAAATTGTATTTCTTTATTTATTTTTTCAAGACTATTATTAGAGTGTATTTTTGATAATAAGAAAAGAATCAAAGTTACATAAAAAATTTTTTTATTTTTATCCATTACTATAGATATAATAAAAAAGAAAATTATGAACAAAATTAGTAAAAATAAAATATAATAAAAAAATTTTTTTCAAAAAAGATATAAATGAATAAAAATTTAATTATTATTATGGCTGGTGGTCTAGGAAAACGTATGCAATCCAATATACCAAAGGTTCTTCACAAAATCAAAGATATTCCAATGTTAATTATCATTGTAAAGAAATGTTTATCTTTAAATATTGAAAAAATATTAATTGTATTAGGGAAATATAAAAAAATTATTGAAGATTGCCTAAATAATTTTTTGACTGTTGAACAATTAAATAAGATTGAATATATTATACAGGAAATTCCCAAAGGAACAGGTCATGCCATCCAATGTTGTAAAGATAGATTAAGATATTTTGATGAAAATATAAACGTTTTAATCATTTCTGGTGATACTCCTCTTTTTAGTATTAATTCCATGAATAAATTACTAGATAATAATAATAATATAAGTATAGTATCAACGATTTTAGAAGAACCATTCGGTTATGGAAGGGTAATAGAAAAAAACGGTAAATTTGAAAAAATAATAGAGGAAAAAGACGCAAACGTAGAACAAAAAATGATAAAAAAAATAAATGGTGGTATATATGTATTTAAAATTGGGCATTTAATCAATCATCTATCAAAATTGAAAAATGATAACAAACAAAATGAATATTATTTAACAGATATGATAAAAATTATTAAAGACGAAGAATTATGTGATGTTAAAATATTAAATATTCCAGAAACTTCAAATATAGAATTATCCGGAATTAATACAAAAGCTCAGCTCGAAGAAATTAATAATTTTAAAGATATTTTATTCTTAATAAAGGTTTAATTTTAATCACCATCTAGAATTTAAATTTTAAGAAAAAATTATTTTATGGCGTTAAATTATAGAATGCCAACGATTGGATGGAAAAGTAATTTAGAACATGTTGCCTTAAATTATTACGTTTATGATCCAGTTTTAGAAACTGAATCAATAGTACCAACACAATCATATGTAGATGCTGCGGTTCAAGGATTAAAAGTAAAGACTGAAGCCACCGCAGCAACAGACGGTACTTTACCAGCTAGATTAGCTGACCCAACAACATTTCAAGATGGAGATATACAAGATGGAATCACATTGGCTGCTGGTAACAGATTATTAGTAAAAGATGCTAGCGATCCAATAAATAATGGAATATATCTAATCGGTGCTGCATCGTCAACAAGGACACCAGATAATGATGAAACCGCCGAAATTCCACAATCATTTGTTTTTGTTTCAGAAGGAACTCTCTATGGGTCAACAGGATGGGTATCCACAGTTGATCCAACTGGTTTTACTTTAGGTGCCAGTGATGTTACCTATTCACAATTTTCATCTGCAGGTCATATTACAGTAAGTAATAATTTATCTAAAGTTGGAAATAATGTTTCATTAAATTCAAGCTTATCTGGAATGGTAGATATAACTGGTTCTGGGGAATTAAATATGGGTACTTTAAGTTCAGGTGGTGGCGCATTTACTGTAGATGCCGATGGTGATACAGTAACAAAATCTTTAAATAACTCTTCAGGTGGAATAACCAATGCTGGTTTAATTTCTGGAGCCACATCCATTGATGGATCAGGCGATTTAACAATGGGTACCATTACAATGAATGGTTTTAGTGTTAGTGGTACTGGAGACACAGTTACAAAATCATTGGATAATTCAGATGGAGGTATAACTAATACTGGCGCTGTAAGCGGTGCAACTACTATAGCAATGGGTGGTGCACTATCTGGAGCCACATCCATCGATGGATCAGGTGATTTAACAATGGGAACAATCACAATGACAGGATTTTCAGTAGATGCTGATGGTGATACAGTAACAAAATCTTTAAATAACTCATCCGGTGGAATCAGCAATGCTGGTTCAATTGCTGGAGCTACTTCCATTGATGGATCAGGTGATTTAACAATGGGAACAATCACCATGACTGGATTTTCAGTTGATGCTGATGGTGATACAGTAACAAAATCTCTAGATAACTCTTCAGGTGGAATCACTAATGCTGGTTTAATTGCTGGAGCTACAACAATAGATGGATCAGGCGATTTAACAATGGGTACAATTACAATGGCTGGATTTTCCGTAGATGCTGATGGTGATACAGTAACAAAATCTTTAGATAACTCTTCAGGTGGAATTACTAATACTGGTGCTGTTAGTGGTGCAACTACTATTGCAATGGGTGGTGCACTTTCAGGTGCTACATCCATCGATGGATCAGGTGATTTAACAATGGGAACAATCACCATGACAGGATTTTCAGTTGATGCTGATGGTGATACAGTAACAAAATCTCTAGATAACTCTTCAGGTGGAATCACTAATACTGGTGCACTTTCAGGAGCTACATCCATCGATGGATCAGGTGATTTAACAATGGGTACAATTACAATGGCTGGATTCTCCGTTGATGCTGATGGTGATACAGTAACAAAATCTCTAGATAACTCTTCAGGTGGAATCACTAATACTGGTGCACTTTCAGGAGCTACATCCATCGATGGCTCGGGCGATTTAACAATGGGTACAATTACAATGGCTGGATTTTCCGTTGATGCTGATGGTGATACAGTAACAAAATCCCTAAATAATAGTTTAGGTGGAATCAGTAATACTGGTGCTGTTAGTGGTGCAACTACTATAGCAATGGGTGGTGCACTTTCGGGAGCTACATCCATCGATGGCTCAGGCGATTTAACAATGGGCACAATTACAATGGCTGGATTTTCCGTTGATGCGGATGGGGATACAGTAACAAAATCTCTAAATAATAGTTCAGGTGGAATCACCAACACGGGTTCAATTGCTGGAGCCACGACAATCGATGGTACAGGTGATTTAACAATGGGGACAATCACAATGGTGGGATTTTCGGTTGATGCCGATGGTGACACTATAACCAAATCACTCAATAATAGTTCGGGTGGAATTACAAATGCTGGTTCAATTGCTGGAGCTGTTAATATTGATGGTTCAGGAGATTTAACCATGGATTCAATCACAATGACAGGATTTAGTGTCGATAATACTGGTGCCACCACAACACTTTCATTAAATAATAGTAGTGGTGGTATTACTAATGCTGGTTCAATTGTAGGAGCTGTTAATATTGATGGTTCAGGAGATTTAACCATGGATTCCATTACTATGACAGGATTTAGTGTCGATAATACCGGTGCAACAACAACACTTTCATTAAATAATAGTAGTGGGGGTATCACCAATGCTGGTTCAATTGCAGGTGCAACATCTATTGATGGAACAGGTGATCTAACAATGGGAACAATCACCATGCCAGGATTTTCAGTTGATGCCGATGGTGACACCGTAACCAAATCAATCAATAATAGTAGTGGTGGTATTACTAATGCTGGTTCAATTGCAGGAGCTGTTAATATTGATGGTTCAGGAGATTTAACCATGGATTCCATTACTATGACAGGATTTAGTGTCGATAATACCGGTGCAACAACAACACTTTCATTAAATAATAGTAGTGGGGGTATCACCAATGCTGGTTCAATTGCTGGAGCTGTAAATATAGACGGTTCAGGAGATCTCACAATGGGGACAATTTCAATGACTGGATTTTCAGTTGATGCTGATGGTGATACTATCACAAAATCAATTAATAATACAAGTGGAGGAATTACAAATGTAGGAGAGATTTCAGGTGCTACTGATATAACTGCATCTGGAACTATTACCGGATCAATGATTCATGATGGTGTTTTCAGCCACAGTGGTGGTATCGCATATGGTGGATTAGTATGTAATATCCTACTAGATGGTGTTTTATATCAAGTCAAAATTTTCCCATGTTAAAAAAAAACTTCGATCCCTAAGAAAAAAAAAAAAAAAAAATTTTATTAAAATAATATTATATTTTTTTTTTTAAAATTCTTTTACATCATTTGTTTTGGAACCCCATATTTTTTACCCCTACGTTCCCACCAATTTGATATATATTCGTTATAAGACCAGCCATTATTTTTATTAAATCCAATGACTGACGAAAATTCAAAAAATCTGTTAGGATGCATTGGACATTTATCTAATTCTAAATCACAATTTGTTTCCTTCGAAACACCTTTTAAATTATTCCAAATTTCTATTGATTTATTATATAATTGTTCCCACTCATTATCACTTAAATTTTTCCAGGTTTTATCACATTTTTCCTTATCTGTTTCAATTGATGACATTTAATTATCTAATAATAATATTTGATTAGGGTGGTACAATTTCAATTTTTTTTATGCTTAAAAAAAAAATAAATAGATTTTTAATGATTTAATTCATTGAATTGTGTAATTTCTTCTTTTCCCATTGCTGAAGTTACTGTAACTTGAAGCTCTTTATTATTTTCATATTTTTCTTGAATATTTCTTCCTAATTGAGAATCAGCACAATTTTCTCCAGGAAGTTTAATATGTTCAATGATTTCGGATGTATCATTATCCATTAATGATGTATATCCATCATCTGTGATATCACATAATATATACATTTTATTTTCAACTACAGGTTTTGTCATATTATGCGAAGTTGGTGAAACATCTTGATATTTTTTACCGGTAAAAATATCGATTCCAGTAATTGATGCTTTTGCATGACCATGTTTTCCAGTTTTTGATGTTGTAATTTCAATAACTTTACAAGGTTTATCTTTCAATATGACAATCATTCCTTTTTTTATTTCTCCAGCACGAATTGGTTCAGTAAGCGAAGTCATGTTAAATTATTTGTATAATCATTCAATTTATTAATTAATATCAAATTTTTTTAAAAAAATTATTTAGTGAAGAATACTTAAACAAATAATTATGTGATTTTTATAAAATAATTAAAATAAAACAAAAGGATTATCATTTAATAATAGAATTAATATTGAATCTTAAAGATATTCATTTATATTTAAAAATCCAAACTTTATCCAAATATTATTTAAAATTAACAAGAACATATTTACGAAATCAATGCAAAAAAAATAAAAATAATGATTTTTATCTTAAAAATGTTAAGGATTGTTCATTAAATTATTATAGTATTTTACATAAAAAATGTATAATTTGTTATGGAAATATTAATAAATTTAATAAAGAATGGAAGATTTTTATTCATCATGATTGTTTAATTAAAAACCTAAAAAATATTTGGTATTATCCACTCTTTAACATTAACAAAGATAAAATACCTACTAAAAAATTAATCGGTTACATAAAATGGAATCGTAAAAATAAAATATATCAAGCTGGATGGTATCATAGAGTACCTTTTATCGAAAATTCACTTACAATCGAATATCATCTTAAAAAAAAAATAAAAAAATATTAAATGTTGTATATGTAATTTAAAAAATTATAAATAAAAAAAAATTATTAGTATTAATCATATGATTATTATTTTTTTAATTTTATATCTTTTTTTAAAAAAAAAAAAAGTTTCTTATCCTTTACAATCCGGATCCTATAACATTCATTTAATTGTTAAAAAAAAATCACAATTATCCATTACTAATATATATAAATATGATTTGTGTCTAGAAATTTTACCTCATCCAACAAATAATAACTATCTTCTATTTGATTTATCTGATTATGATTTAATTTTACCCGAAATCATGTGTAAATGGATCATCAAAAAAGATTCAAAAAAACCTAATCATCTTATTCTTTCCAAAAGTGTTAACCAAAATATTAATGAATCCCAAGATTTACATACAACAAAAACATTTATTAATCCAAATCATTTCAAATTATGTTCTTCAGATCATATACATAATAATTTATATATTTTTCACTTAATTCATAAATATTAAATTATTCTTTTAAAAATAATTTATACGTATATAATAAAATTTTCAATGATAAAAAATTTATTAAAAAATTATATTCATACAAATAACTCTGATATTTCTGATGATTATCTTTTAATTAATGACGAAACAAATAATCTTGATGAAAATATCATTAAATTTAAACCATCCGAATCAATAGGCATTACTTTTCTAACTTCCCCTGAAAACTCATATCCAAAAATAGTTTATATATTTCCTAACTCACAAGCATTTCTTAAAGGACTCCGATGCGGAGACATTATTAAAAAAATTAATAATATTGATCTCAAATATATTCATCCAAAACAAATAGAAGATATCATAAAATCTATCCATGATGATTATACTATTGAAAGACAAAATGCTAAAATAATTAAAACTATCGTTGGTCCATGGAATAAATCAAAATATTCTAATATTGTTCAATGTATTGATAATAATCCTAATTCAAATGAATTAAATTACGGATATCATAATTTACTCGTTCGGTTATAATCGTCAGCAACAGGATTCGAACCTGCGCGGGTTTCCCCAGTAGATTTCAAGTCTACCACCTTAACCACTCGGTCATGCTGACATAGTAATAATAATAAATTAGTACTATTTGTATAGATATTTTAATCTTTAAATAGATTTTAGTACAATATTTTTTAATATTTATATTTTATTTTTAATAATCGTTGAATTGAAAATAACTATTAAAAAATATGTTTAAAATAAATTTATTTAAAAAAATTATAATATATATGTAATATATCATACTGGTAGTGAAAATGCTATTACGATATTCTAAAAAAAATTTATTTTCAATGGATAAATTAAGAAGAAATATATCTATTTTAATTATTAATGCTTATGATAAACAAGGATTAGAAAAGGAACGCATTAATAATATTCATGATTCTTCAATATTATTTACTAATATCATAAAAAAATATATACCAGAAGATGAACCTTTAAAAATAGAAACTATATATCCTGCGATTGAAAAAAAAAATCATTCAATCATCTGGTTAGAACAATTTGATGGTATTATTTGGTCTGGATCATCGCTATCGCTTTCAACATATAAAAAGAAAATAGATTTTGAATATTGTACAAAAAAAGCTAAAATAACAGATTTAAATAAATGGAATCATTATCCTCAAAAAATCCAAAGACAATTGAATTTATGCGAAAATGCATTTAAATCAGGTACTCCACAATATGGATCTTGTTGGGGGATGCAAGTTGCATCGGTAGTATGCGGATATAAATGTGTCAAAAATAAAAAAGGATACGAATTTCCATTTGCCGATAATATTACATTAACTAAAATAGGAAAAAACCATAAAATGTATGAAGGAAAAAAAAATAATTTTGATGCTTATTGTTCACATAGAGATATAATTATTATTGATAATATTAAAAATGATGTTAAATTAAATATATTATCAAAAAATAAAAAATCTCCAGTACAATCAGTAGAAATAAAAAAAGATTTAGGCGAATTTTGGGGATGTCAATATCATCCTGAATATGATTTAGATGTAATCAATAAAAAAATATTATACAAAAAATTTCCAACTAAGAACTTAATTTATAAAAAAATTAAATCTGATGAAAAAGAAATTGAATTAAAAAATTGGGTTCACCATATTATTGATAAATCTAAATCCAAATCCTTTCTTTCAAACTATATTAAAATAAAAGCAAATATTCAAAATAATAATAAATGGAAAATTCAAGAATTTGATCATTTTGGTGCAATTATAAAGAATATAGATCTAAAAATTATTACATTTGATGATATTAAAAAATTAAGATATTTATTAAACCATTTTGAAGTAATTTTTTTTAGAGACCAAGATATTTCGGATCGCTTTTTTATTAAATTTGCAAAATTATTTGGTAATATACATTATCATCCATCTTATCCTAACATTAATGAACTTACAATATTAGAAAATAATAAAGATAAACCACCTTTAATCGAAAAATGGCATAGTGATATGACATTTATTGGTAATCCACCAATGGCTACTCTTTTATTTGGATCAATTATACCAGATAATCCTAAAGGAGGCAATACGGAATTCTTATCAACATCATTATCATATAACGATTTGCCAAATTCAATTAAAAAAGACATAGAATCTTTAGAAGCAGAACATAGTTATGAATTTGGATTTCAAGAAAGTATAGCACTTGGCAATAAAAATGTAATTGATTCAGTAAAAAAAAATCCGCCAATAAATCATCCAGTTGTTCGATATCATCCGGAAAATGAAAGAAAATCATTGTTTATAAATCCATTATTTACAAAAAGAATCTTAAATATACCCGAAAACGAAAGTAATGATATATTAGAATATTTATTTAATCATATGCAAAAAGATAAATATAAAATATCATTTGATTGGGAAAAAAATTCAATTGCATTTTGGGATAATCGTATTACCCAACATAGACCCATTAATGATTATTATCCACAATATAGAAAAATGAAAAGAATAACTATTATTTAATCTTAACTCTTTTTAAATTTGGTAAAATACAACTACAATTATTCACATTTTTTTCAATATAAAATTCTGAATAATTTTTATTAAAATAAATATAAGGTCGCAAATTCTTAAATTTTAGCATTTTTATTACATCTAAGAATAACTAAATCAATTTTTATTTATAAAAAATTTTTACAAAACAAATGATTTAAGAAAATGCAAATATCATATATTATGACTTCAACCTTAGAAAGAACTATATTTTATTTATATTTTAGTACTATGACTATTTGTATTTTGTTCACTATATTTATCGTTTTATCATTTTTATATTTTATTTTTGGATTTTTAATCATTTTTAAAAATATGAACGTAGAATGTCAACATAATTTTTGGGAAATCAATCTTATGATGATTGTCACTAATTTAATAAATTTTATTTTAATTTTTGTTTTAAATAAAAAAAATCTAATTTATATTACTTACTTAATCCTATTAATATTCTTTTATAGCGTATATGTTGGAATATCTTTATCGCAAATTTTCATTAATCCTAACAATTGTATCAAAAATAATGATAATTTTACAAAAATATCTAAACTACAATTTAGCTTAAATTTACTAATCCTATTTATATTAATTATTACATCAATTTATAAAATTTATAATTCATACAACTCATTCAGAAACTCTAATAATAATAGAGACATAGAAATTTAATGATTGTAATATTTTGGATTTCCATAAGGATATTTACTTGTCAAACTTGGACAAATTCGTTTGCATTTTAAACATCCCCATTTTGTTGGATTGGTCAAACTTGGGCAAGGATCTCTTTTGCATTTGTAAATATAGCCATTCTGATAATAATTATAATAATATTGTGGAGGACATCCTTCACATGATCCATATAAATAATATGCTGGTCCGTACATTTGTATTTTTTATAATCTATCTTTACATAAAAATATTTTCCTTTTTTTAAAAAATACAAAATTAAGAAATTTCACAAGATTCCAAATAACTATATTGTTTATAATCATTACTATCCTCTAATATTTTGCTATAACATTCTTGTTCGATTAAAGTATTACAATCTGTAATAATTTTATAAAGATTTTGATCACTATCATTAAATATAATTCTTTCTGACCATTTTTTGTCATGAATAATCAATTTCAATAAATGACATAATCCTGGTATTTCATGATGGTATAATAGTCCAATATTGGGATTTTTTATAGAGATCAAGTCCATTTCTTTCAGAATTTTCGCCAAAAAATCATCTTTTTTACTAAAATCCATAGTACAAGATCTAATTAAATTATTTATATTAAAACATCGATCTAATGCAACCATAACTTTTAATAAATTTTTTTTTTGTGTTTCTGTTTTTTGTATATTTTTTTCACAATTACGTCTCAATACTGCCTGTGGATGATTTTCAATTGTATAGGATAGTCCCGATGAATCCAAATCATTTCCACATCTCTTTTGACAATTTTCCCAATATTCATTGATTATATTGCTATAATTCAAGGCAAGATTAGGATAATCTTTTAAAATAGTATTAAATTTAAGATTTTCAAATTTTGACTCATAGATTATTTTTACCATTCTTAAATGATCTCCTTCATATTCAATTTCATTACTATTCTCATCAAACAATCCACCAAATAAATGTAATGTAAATGGTGCAGATAATTCATGAGGAAATCCAATAATTATTTTTGTTATTTTTTTAATAATTTCAGATTTTTTTTTAGAAAAAAATGTATCCAATGTATTAAAATCTAATATAACTTTAGATTCTATTATAGTTCTTAAATTTTTATCTGCATGACACCATAAATACGATTCACAAGTATTTAATTCGTCTTTATAAGTGATCGTATTCCCTTTTTTACCTATTAAAAAATATCCAAATTCTTTATCACAACTTATTTTTTTTAAAAATCCACATAAATTTATAGTTTTTTCCATATCATGAAATCGATCATTCTGAAAAATTATTATTTTTTTTTTTTGTGAATTTTTTAGATTTTCCAGCATTTCATTTGTAAATTTCTTATCTATATCATCTATTGATATAGTTAACTTATCTATCGAATTATTTTTAAATATCATTTCTTTAAATAGGTCAAATATACCACAATCATTCGATTTGGATCCCCAAATATTTACATGTTTATCTTTACAATTTTTTATGAACCATATTTGATATTCATCAAAATTTTTTGACTGATAAATCCCCATTCCTACTTTTAATCCTATAAGAATAAATAATATTCTAATTCTTAAATAAAAAAAAAAAAAAAAATAGTTCTTAATGAAATATATAATTTTAAGGATATAAAGAAAAATCATTGTAGGTCTGAAGTTGTAAATCATTTAAATTTGTTTGTTTATTTTTTTTTTTGTGTTTTCTC
>Ga0209986_10000937_pt1 | contig 28667 bp, 18 predicted proteins | sample BlataG_FD_183168 | JGI IMG/M metagenome (GOLD analysis project Ga0209986, IMG submission 183168) | Deep subsurface microbial communities from Black Sea to uncover new lineages of life (NeLLi) - Black_00105 metaG (SPAdes) (version 2) | ecosystem: Environmental > Aquatic > Marine > Oceanic >...
CAAACAAGCCAATCACAAGGGGCGACATACTGGTGGTTGCATCAATCGGACAAGGACTACAATTTGTGGCAACTACGGTTTCTCCAAGCAAGCATGTGCACGTCACTTCCACAACTACTGTGGAGGTTCTCACGAAGCCATCCGGGCCGGAGGATGTTACTGTGCCTGCGGTGAATTACGAGGACATTGGAGGTCTGGGCAAGGAGCTTCAGAAGATTCGAGAGATGATTGAGCTCCCGATGAAGTCGCCCGAGCTCTTCAAGCGTCTCGGAATTACGCCACCGAAGGGAGTGCTTCTCCACGGTCCTCCAGGGACCGGCAAGACGTTGATAGCTCAAGCTGTCGCGAATGAATCGGGTGCAAACTTCAAGGTCATCAATGGCCCCGAGATTATGTCCAAGTTCTATGGCGAGTCGGAACAGAAGATGCGCGATCTCTTTGAGGACGCAGAAAAGAATGCGCCAAGCATAATCTTCATCGATGAACTGGATAGCATTGCCCCCAAGCGCGCAGAGGTGACGGGTGAGGTTGAGCGCAGAGTAGTTGCGCAACTTCTCGCTCTGATGGATGGTCTCGCAGGTCGGGGCCAAGTTATTGTCATTGGCGCCACGAATAGAGTTGATGATATCGACGAGGCGCTCAGGAGACCTGGAAGATTCGATAGGGAAATTGAGATTGGGGTCCCAGACAAGAAGGGCAGACTTGAGGTTCTCCAAATACATACGAGGTCTATGCCTCTGGAAGAGGATATTGATCTGGAGAAGTTGGCTGCAGTTACACATGGGTTTGTTGGTGCTGACCTCTCAGCGTTGGCGCGTGAAGCAGCGATGCAGGCTTTGAAACGAGCGTTACCTCATGTAGACCCGGAAACAGGTGACATCCCCCCTGAAATTCTCAACGACCTCTTCGTCACCCAGGTTGACTTTGACACGGCAGTTGCTGATGTTTCGCCCTCTGCATTGAGAGAATTTCTTGTAGAGCGACCAAATGTACTTTGGACGGATGTGGGCGGTCTTGAGAAGGTCAAAGGACAACTCAGAGAGGCTATCGAGGCTCCACTCAAGCACCCAGAGGTCTTTGAAGAGATGGGCATACGATCGCCAAAGGGAGTGCTATTGTTTGGCCCCCCGGGAACAGGCAAGACACTCCTGGCAAAGGCAGTGGCTACTGAGAGTGAAGCCAACTTCATCTCAGTCCGCGGACCTGAGATCTTCAACAAGTACGTTGGCGAGTCCGAGAAGGCCATTCGTGACATCTTTAAGAAAGCTCGTCAAACGGCACCTTGTGTTCTTTTCTTTGATGAAATAGATGCAATCATGAGTGCCAGAGGAACGCGAGATGATACTGGAGTTAGTCAGAGAATCGTGAACCAGTTCCTTGCAGAACTTGACGGTATGCAAACCCTGCGAAACGTTCTAGTCATCGGCGCAACGAATCGTGCGGATATCCTGGACCCAGCAGTTCTACGCCCAGGGAGATTCGATGCGATTGTGTTCGTTCCTCCGCCCGACAAGGCAGCGCTCATCGAGATCTTGAAGGTCCATACAAAGAACATGCCTCTTGCTGATGATGTGAGCTTGGAAGAGATTGCTGATAAGGCCGAGGGGTTCTCGGGTGCAGACGTCGAGGGATTGACTCGAGAAGCCGCCATGGCTGCAGTCAGAGATGATTGGAAGGCAAAGCCTGTTGCGATGAAACACTTTAAAGCGGCAATGCAAGAGGTTCGACCAAGCATCTCTTCCGATGATATCAAACGATACCATTCGATTGCTGAACAGGTGTTCCGAAGGCAACCTCACAGGGATGAAGCTGCTGCTGCATACATATAGAGTAACGACTTGGGTGTGAGCGACTCATCTTGCGCCCCTTGTCACTTTTTTTTCAAGCAGGCAATACCGTGTGGCTTGAGCTTCAAAGTGAGTATTACGACTGAAGGTCCAATTGGCTCAATAACGCGTAGAATCTATCAAGCTGCTCGTGAAATACAGTCACGATAGCCTTTTGAGCCGCAGAGAGGAGCTCTCCTAGAATCCCACGAGCACAGGTGAGTTAAGCGCATGAGCGATTTCTATCCGATTACTCCGATTGTGGTCATAACAAACACAAGCTACGCTGGTCAAGCTGGTGTTCTAGGTGAGAAGTGGGCTGTTCGGGTCATCAGGGGCCAGAAGATTATCGCTGAGAAGCCAATTAACGAACTCGCACTGGAAAGCATAGTTGGCATGATATACGGTCACATTAGAATAGAAGGTCTTGGTAGACACGCTGTGGCGCAGACCGCCGGGCGACTTATGCAGTTCTCTCGTAGATACCAGCAGTCTGGCGTATGTCCGAATTACGCAGATCCTAAGCTGGTCTATGGCGATGATGTGGAAACGTCTCCCACAGTGTATGCAGAGCCAGAAACAACTGTAGCAGAATCCAAGGTAGAGGTCACAATTGTGGAGGAGCTGCCGAAAATATCTGCCTTCAAGATAGGCAAGGCTTGGACTGCTATTGTCGAGGCGCACTCCGTCATGATTGCGCGAATGGCAGCGTATGGGGCATCCTTACCTGAGGGACATCTTGAATCAATGTTCGAGCAAGCCGCAAGTGACTTCGTTGACCTTTGGTTTGCTCAGGGTGAAGCTTCTGAGCTGATATCCCGATTCGCTGCAATGGTACAAAGCTGTTCTAGAGAGAGCACTGTGTCTGAGTCAACAAAAAGCAAGATCATCATTGAAACCGTGAACTGCACGCTGTTGGAGAGTGCTGGAAACCTCAAAAAGACTGGAATCACGTTTCCGTCAGGATTCCCCTGCAAGTTTCATGAGGAAGTCGCAAAGCAGATTTCTGCAAGGACCAAGACTAGGATATCCATTAACACAACTTCTAGCGGATGCACGGTCACAATTGTCCTCTCGTGAATCAGAGTTGATTCTAACCCAATAGTCTTAAAACAATCCGACTGAATCAACTATCATAGACGAGACCGCACAGCTGTTGTCTCGATTTGGGAGAATAAACAACATGTCATATCTTACGTGGCGTGAACACATTCGCTCAGGACCGGTGTGTCTTGGAGCGATTATCGTGATTGTGGGTGCAGTTATCGCTTTGCTACCCTCCATCAGTGAAGCATATGATTTCCTGGCACCCAATACTGTACTTGCAGGCGGGTTGGTTGCTGCTCTTGGACTTGTTTGCATAGTTTGTGGCTTCTTCTTCACCAAGAAGAAGCGCGACTCAGTGCTCACACGAGTCGACACGCGTGTAGATGATACGCCCCCCCCACCTCCACCACCAGACTAAACGATTCCTGAAACTTGAATTGTTCAGCCAGGGGCCCCGGGAACATCGGAAAGCATGTTCCATGGGCTCCTGACATTCTTCTTTTTCTTGACTAATCGCCCTTCTGCTTTCAAGCAATGAGGGGTGCAATTGACCACCCAGACTTACGGTTCTCCTGAGGGGAGTTCAACGCACATACTAGTAATCTCAACCAGTGGTAGTTGACCCCGCAAACGCTTATACGTAACGAAGTCAGGTCAAGATAGAGAGGACCAAAGGACGGTACCAGTTCTATGATAATCCTTGAATATCGTGATAGCAAGTTCCATGAAGCATCTGGACCATCAGTGTCAGGTATTTCCTTGAAGGTTGATGAAGCCCAGAAGAAACTCATACTGATCGTCCCAGCTGGGGTTAGTATGATTCAACGCAGGGCAGCTGAGCGAAACGCTCGTGGCATTTCGAAGATTGGATTCCAAACAAAGACCAGCGGTGGTGTTGGTCGCGGGTTTGAAATCGTGTTCGAAGGCCATGGCGGAGGACTACCAGATCGGCTCAAGCATTCTCCAAGAGAGGTTTATTAGCTCTACCATGGTCGGCGGCCGGTAGACACTTGTCTGATGCAGCGCGAAGAAAGGGTCAACAATTAGAAGTGCATAGGAGGAGCGTGAACAGCCATGTCGAATGATGATATCAAGCGAATAATTGAGGAAGCTACCAAGGAAACCCTGAGGGAGTCATTTACCGAGGCAGGCCAAAAATACATCAAAGCCGCCGAAGCCTTGGAACAGAGAGGCGATTCTACAGGAGCGGAAAAGCTCTACCAACAGGCGGCTGCTACATTCTCAAAGGCAGCAGAGAAATACAGAGCATCGAAGAGCTTCAAGAATGCCGCACTGAACATGACTTCCGCTGGAGACATATTATCGGATATGGGTCAGTCAGTCCAGGCCATAGCTGCATATTCGCAGGCAGCAGATGACCTCTATGCCGCCGCTGGCGAGCATTTGATGTGGGGCGAAAACACTGAAACCAAGAAGGGCGCCACGTTGGCGATGGCGGGCTCTATGATCTACATCATGATAGGCAAAGAGGTTGATGGTTTCCATCGGGCCAAGACATTCTCGGCTGAGAATGCCTCCAAGATGATGTTTCCGGATGTCGTTCGCCTTAGCCAGATTCCTCAGATGCTGGAAAGTGCAATCCAGTCTGTGGATGTCAATGCGTTTGCAGCTGCAGAAAATGCAGTTGTTACAGAGCTGAAAACTGCGTTAGCTAGTTCTGGTGCTCAGGAATTCTCAAAGTACGTCGACAAGGGTCTCGACATGGTTAGGGAGATACTCCGTGGGAAGCTCAAGGTTCCAAAAATCATCATGAAGCTGAGCCTTCCTATTGACATGACATTTGTCGAACAGTTCCCGCTTCGCGTCATCATCCAGAATGTTGGTGATGGAGCTGCCACAAAACTGAGAACAGAGTGGCACATTGATGAAGGTCTCGATCACATATCTGGTGATAAGACCAAGACCATATCTTCACTGCCACCTGGCGAATCAGCCACATTCGAAATCAACGCAAAATCCTCTCAAGAACTCATGGGCGTCAAAGAGTACTCGATACTAGTTCGTGGCTCATACATGGACGAGCTCAATACGGAGTACTCGCTACAAGCCGGTCCTGGAACTCTAGTTCTGAAAGATTTCAAAATAAGTGAGAAGATTATACGCGATTTGGATGTGACCGAGGCTAGAGTGGAAATTCTGAGTTCCACTATCGATGAGTCTCCTCTCGACAAGAATCCGCTGCATAGAATCGTCGGAGGCCTCTCGGACTCTCTGAAACAAGTCCGGGCCGACGTTGATGAAAAGGATCTTGATACAGCGAAGGCGCGACTCGGAGTCGTTAATCAGATGGTAGATGCGATGGACGCAATCTTCGGAGATGAAGCCATGATGGAGGAGCTGGCTAAGACTCGGAACTACGAGAAGAAGGCCTACGCGAAGTCTGTTTTAGAGCCCGTTCGCGATAGTGTAATTTCAGCAATCGCTGAACAGGAGCACAAGATGGAATCTGAGGTTTCTTCCACAAAGCCTGAATTGACCATTGAAGCCGAGAAGAAGAGGAAAGTCGTGAGCACACTCACAGGGCTCAAGGCGAAGACTTCTGAGATTATCAGAAACCTCGATCAGATTTATTCTCAGATGCCAAGTGCAGCGACCACAGACATGCCTGATGAAGCTGCAAGAAGAACTAGACTCAGGAGCGCGCTGGAATCGGCTAGGACCAAGACAGTCGATGTGGAGTCAAATCTTGGCGCCATTGCGAAAGATGAAGCCTTTGCACTGAAACCGACCTCGGATGTCCCAACCAACGCCGACCTCACATTGGTTGTTCTGAGGTCTCTCAGGAATAGCATAACTCAGATGATTGATGAGAAGAAAGCTGAGCTGGAGTAGTCCGCACTCTACCTTTTCTCCATGAATGCCTCCAGTCTGTCCATTGCTTCTGTAATAGTTTCAGGCGGCGGAAGGTAAACACTCCTGAAATGACTCGCCCCGTATGTTGGACAGAAACCTGAACCAGGCACAAAAACCACTCCTGTTTCATTTAGGACGTCAAGGACGAATTCTGTATCGTTCTTCCATCTGTTCCTGAGATCGATTTTGGGCATGATATAGAAGGCAGCATCAGGTATTGTTGTAGAGATGGAATCAATTGAGTTGAGTCGAGCGGCAATTAGGTCTCGACGACCTCTCAACCTTCGCATTACTCCCTTTAGGTGACTTCCGTCGCTTCTGAGAGCCGCAGCAGTGGCCAGCTGAGCAGGAGCATTGGTGCAAATTCTGATTCTGGCTTGCCGGACCATTGCATCTCTCAAAGGCTTCAGCTCTCCGTCATCATCGTGGAAATACACGTATCCAACTCTCCAGCCAGGTGCAAGGTATACCTTGCTCACACCATTGAATCCAACAACTGGGACATCACCCGCAGCTTTGACCATTGGCGTCTGATCCTTGTCAAAAGTGAGCTGGTCATAAATTTCATCCGAGATGAGAGGGAGATTGTGCTCTCCTGCGATGTTAGCTATCTCTTTCAGCACTTTGTGGTCATAGACTGCACCAACCGGATTGTTAGGGTTGATGACAAGTATACCAACAGTCTTTTCGTTGATTTTGCTTCTTAGGTCATCCACATCTGGGCTCCAATCTTCTTCCTCAACTGTCCGATAAGTGATGGGAACACCTCCGAAGTAGCCCGTGAATGCGATATATGGGGGATAAGCAGGTCCAGGTATGAGGAACTCCGAGCCTTTGCTCACTAAGGCCCCCGTAAGGAACTGAATTGCTTCGGAAACTCCGTTTGTGACGAGTACCCTTGACGGGTCGATGTCAATGCCATTTACTCGCTTCTCCTTCTCAGCAGCCGCATGTTTGAGCTCATCGAGCCCCTCTGAAGGTGCGTAGCCATTGGTGCCATCTTGAAGGGCCTTGTAGAATGCGTCAATCATGAACTCAGGAGTCTTCCAGTCGTACTTGATGGGATCACCGATGTTCAAGTACAGCGGAGTTTTGCCTTTCTCCTTCTCATATCTCTTGGCCGCGACTACGATATCACGGATAGCATATCTGAGATTCGCCGCACGTGGGGTTATTGTGAGTTTCATGAATCAACCCTGACCTAGCATCAGCTATGTTCCGTATATCGTTTGCTGTTAAACGAAGTGCATTCGTATGCGGCGTTTGTCAACAGCTAATGACGAAACCATACAATCTACTCCATTGAGCGACTGGTCTTCAAATCTCTTGATAGGTCAAAGCGTCAAACTTGCTTGCACATTATGTGTTCCTTGGAGGAGCTGAGATTCTCACACCGATATCCCTATCGTTTGCAGGATGAGCCATTCCTGTTACCGGAGAGCTAGATCGAAAGATGGATTCAAGTTCATCACCAACAATAATCCCACAGGATTGATGATACGGATGATTGTCTGATTATAGTCCTCTTCTGAAATTTAGTGAAGGTTTCTTGTCTGCGTCGCCTTAGTGGCCATTCAAGTGAGCCGCTTTTTTGCTACTCAATTGATAGGAAATTCCTGCGGCCTTGACTTCATGTTGATGCCCCGATAATTCCCTTTTGCTTAAGAATCACAATAACTACGATTACGACTATAGCCCCAACCAAACCAATCATAACAAGTACCATTGTCATGTCACCACCTTCTGTTGGGGTCGTTGTAGTCGGAGTCGTTGTAGTTGTTCCAGTTGTAGTAGTGGTAGTTGTAGTAGTGGTAGTAGTGGTAGTGGTAGTTGTAGTAGTGGTAGTTGTAGTAGTTGTCGTGGTTGTAGTTGTACCAGAGGAGTTCACTGTGATAATGACAGAATCACTTACGGAATTGCCACCAATATCTGTGGCAATACAGGTGTAATTCCAAATCCCCACCTCAAGTCCATTAAGAGAAATTCTGATGAACTCTTCGGAGGCATTCCATAGACCGGACGTGAGTATCGTGCCATTTCTTAATATCTGATATGTCTGCGGATGATTGTCAGTCGGATTCCAATCAATGAACAAGCCAGTCTCTCCTTCTGTGAATTCCATATCCAACGGACTGTCAATAGTGGGATCAGTAGCATCTACGACGTGAGCCCACACTGAATCACTTGCCCAGTTGCTGTAGGTGTCATTGACGTATAGTGTGAAGTTGTATGAGCCCAGACCAAGGGAATCGACATTGATGGATATCGCGGAACCCGCCCAGTTTCCCGAGTCAATCTCTGAGCCGTTCCTAAAGATAATGAAACGATGCGGATTTGAATCAGATGGGTTCCAGGTGATGACATTGCCAGTTGCGCCCTCACTGAACTCAAGATCTGAAGGCGAATCGATTGTCGGATCGGTTATGTCTCGAACGGTAATTACTACGATATCACTTGAATGGTGTCCTATGGTATCATAGACATCGATTACCAGAGAGTGCGGTCCAACTGAGAGGCCGTCAACATTGACAATGATGTTGCCTCCCGCCCATGTTGCGTTGAGAAATGAAATACTATCAATTGTCACGTTGTAGTGACTCGGATGGTCGTCATTTGCGATCCAAGTGATTGTATTTCCAGTGGCACCGTCATCATAGCTTATGTCATCAGGAGAGTTCAGAGCAGGATCTGTATCATCGCAATACACTGTCAGATTAATCTTGACCAGATTTCCAAGCGAATCCATCGATACTATTGTTAGGATGTAGGTTCCATCTGACCCCGGTTGGAATCGATAGCTGAAGTAATGGTTATGGTTTCCGGAAGTCTGATTTGCACCGGGCTCCGGCAGTATTCCATCAACTAGTAGGGCAGTCCAGTTGACCGTAGCGAACTCCTCGTACGAATGAACATCCACGTCCACGAAGCTGTCAAACAAGTAGTCATCTGGACAACTGATACTGATAATATCTGGACCAGTGTTATCTATTCGAATGTAGATTGATTCTGTGAAGGTCTTTCCATCAACAACAACAATCATCTTGAATTCATACAGTCCATCTACAAATTCACTTGTATTCAGGTCGAAGAGAAGATTGCCAGTTAGACCGTTTGCAACCTCCGTTTCGTTCAATTTGACCGTGAAGGTTCCAGTTGTACTACCCACATATAGCAAACCTACAATAACATTTGAGTGACATTTGCAGGAACTATGCCAGTGAGCAAGTCATTGTCCAATGGATTAGCTGACGAGAGATATACCATGACACTGGTTGGTGGTATAATCAATGGAAGCTCATCAGAGATGTAAGTACTCGTTGCATAGAATCGATGACGCGTGTCTCCAATGCCATCTTCATTTGCATCGCTCCCTGAATAATCGAACCAATAGTTGCCATAATCCGTCCTGTTCAGGGTGAATTCATATGCGTGTTGGGCAGTGAAGGAGTATGCTGAGTAAAACGCATTCACATAGAATGTGTTATTGGTCGTTTCAAGGAAATACGAATCAATAGATATTGTTCCCGTCGAGTTGAAGGTATTCCTGGAGAACATATTGTCACTGGAAAAGAACAGACTCACTAAGTGCGTGATTGTCGAGTTCGTAACGGTACAGTTGTTCGAGTACGCCAAGTGTAGACCATCAACTGTTCCAATCATGGAACCATTGACCGTCACGAACTCGCAGTATGCAATAGTGAGGTGATTGGTATCCAGCCCTGTGTGTGTCGTTCCTGTTTCGTTGTAGATGAAGTACACAGGCTTGCTCTCTATTGTGTTGCTTGTATCGATGTCCTGATTCCAATGTGCTTTGGACCATAGATTCGCGAAGACAATTCCTTCATCTGAGTTCTGGATACTGCAATCTCGCATCTTCGTCAGGGTCGTGCCATCAATCCTGATGCCCACAGTGCCAGTATCAAGGGCTATGTTGTGGAGTGTTATGTTCGTGCTCATGTCCAGATGCACGCCAATCGAGTACCCACTAATAGAGAAATCAGAAATGGTCATGTTCTCAACGCTCCGCAGATAGACTCCTGTCGTGCAACCAGATATGGTTTCGTTGGCAATCAGATCATTATGCCCACAACTTTGTAGGTGAATGGGAACATCAACATCCGTGTAAGTGTTCCAAGCAGCATAGAGACTCCCTCCGATACTAGTGCTATGGATTCCGTAGTCAGCATCGCAGACTGTGTTGTTTATGAGAGCAAGACTACTTGCACCCAATCCACTCACAATCGTGCCGCAGTAATGGAATTCGTTATGCTCAACCCGCATAGTTCCGCCACAGGGAGTAACGGCAATTGCACAGCCATAGAAGTAATTGTCAGTGATGTTGCAACTATCTGTGGTGTGGGCATAGCTTGGAGCAATAGCATTGGTGAAGTTCATAATTTCACAATTATACATGATTCCTGTTGACGTGCCTAGACGGAGAACGTTTGAACCATTGAATCCATAGCAATCGCGTACCTCAAACCAATCTATGTCGAGTTCGAAGTGAAACATACCACCGCCGTACAGACTGAAATTGCCACCAGTGATTGTCATATTCGCGGTCGAATGGCCATTGATAGCGGAAACAGTCACATGCGTAGCAGTCATATTCGTTACAACAAGTGTATTGCCATTCCAGAAACGGACTCCAGTATTAACCAGTGACACGTTTAGGAACTGAATTAGAACCACACCGGTGCAACCAGTTGCATACACACCGTAGGTCGCAGTTTCAACGTGTACGTAGGTCAGAACGGGATTCGCACACACGGAAAGAATCACACCAGTATCAACGTTAGTCATATGGATCTCAGTGATGTTTAGATTCACACAGTTATCAGCGCGAATGCCGCAATGACTTGCACCATTAATCGTGATTTCAGTGATAATCACATTATCCGCTAGTTGTAGAAATATGGCATCATACGCATTCGTGAGAACCAAGTTAGTGAAGTACGTATCATCACTCATTGTATGTATGTGGTAGATATCGATGAAGTGTGTGCCGTTGACGTACGCGTAGCTTCCAGGAGCTACGAAGACATAGAATCGGTATGTTTCATTCAAAGCCCTATAGAATCCGTTGTATTGATAGAGCGCCCCATCTGGGTCTATGTTCAATCCAAACTCAAAGTCAGATGTACAGTTGAACCAGATTGTAGCATTCTTGATGTACATTACGGAACTGGCATGCACTCTCAATTCGCCTCTCAGAGTGTAGTTGATTGGAAGAACGTAAGTATCCACAAAGACCCACCAGTCCGCGTCATCAGAAGGCCACGAACCCCATACCATCAGGGGGAGTGAGTCAGTGCCCGCAGAAATCACGTACGATGTGTCGCCGATTAGGTTTCCGTCTGCGTCGAACCCGTCATAATCCCAATAGAAATTCCCATGCGTGCCATTATGAAATGCGTTGCCTGTGCCTCCACCGTGGATGTAGTCGTTCTCTCCATTGAAGAAGTTAAAGTAGATCGTATTGTGGTCAGCATTAGCCCACATGTAGACTCCAAAGGGCACATTGACAAAAGTGTTGTAGAAGACCGTATTATGGTCAGCGTCCTTCAATATGATTCCGGTACTTCCACAGCCAGTCAGATTGTTTTCCTGAATCAGGCAGTTCGCAGATCCATCTAAAATCATTCCATACGTGACTGTGTCAAAAGAGAATACAGTGATTGTAATCAGTGACGAGTCTGAAGCATTCACGCCTGTTCCACAGTTTTGGCAGTGTATCCCGGTTGCATTCATGTTTGTGCAATCAACCAAGAGTAAACCGACACTATAGCCAGTGAAATTACAGTTCTGAATCTCACCGTCCGACGAGCTGGTCAGACGCATCGCAAACTGACTGCCCTCGAACGTAAGATGTGACGCATCTAGACCGGTACAGTTGTAGGCTATTATCCCTGCGGGGCAATCGGAGAAATCTGAGTCATGAATCTGGCACTGTGGCGAACTGGTCATGTTAATGCCCAATTGGCAACTATCGAAGTTTAGGTCAGTCATACTGCAACCGGAGCAGTATTCAATGACAACACCTCTTTGACATTCAATGAACGTCACATTCTCCAAGCTGAAGCCCATTTCACTGGATTCTATGTAGATGCCAACAGATGTTGAGTATAGTACGACACTGTCCAACAAGCTGGAGTTGGCACAGCCCGTGAAGTACATCCCAATTCCTCCAGTATGGTTCGCAACATTGTTGCTGATTGTCCCATTAATATCGTCTGCGAGATACAGACCCTGTAGACCATCGCTAATCGAGTTGTGCGCGATAAGGGTACTGGTGGAGGACGCGCTATGATGAATCCCAGTGCCTGTTATCAGTGAAATCTGGTTGCCCCAAATGACGGCGTTACTGCTGACACCTTCAATGGCATTATGACAGCCTGTGATTATGTTGTTGATAATCGTGATATTATCGGAACATGGAGTGCTGGACGGGTAGCAGATGCCATTGCCGCCACTCAACGATAGCGTGTTGAGCTCAATCGTTGCGTTTGGACATCCGGTGAAATACAGGCTCTCATCTGAATCGGTAATCGTATTGTTGTAGAGCCAAAGGAAATGGTTGCCTACACAGTGCAGCGGATTGAAGTCATAGTATTCCTCAAACGTGCTGTTGGCAATTACAAGATGATCGCAGTATCTTATGTCAACTGTAAAAGTATTGAAATGGCAGCTTTCGAATGTCAGGTAATGCGTGTGATCCCAAACATCGAGGTCTGAAATAAGGCAGCCTGAAATCGTGACATTCACATTCGGAGCAGTAATCCTGAATGTGCCGCTTGCAGAGCTATCTTCAACCTGTTGTCCTGCAATGCCAGACAGGGATATGTCACCACTCAGGACTTGCACCTCTGAGAATAGCATGTCTTGGTCATGGCAGTCCAGAGTCAACGACCCCGAATCGATCACCGTGCTCTGAAACCGTATTTCACCGTACGAGTCAATTGATAGACCTCGCGTCACATTCGAATCCACAAAAGCAAGAAACGTTCCTCCCGACAACGATATTGATGTGGGGTTATCAGTGAGCAGCATTGTTATGTTGAGAAGCACGAGCGCACCAAGAGAGGAGTTGTAAATCTCGATGCTAGAAGGGATGCTGAGATCATGTGCCCAGTAAGCGAGAGGCTTCTGAATACTCCAGACTCCGGAACCGGGTGGCAAATCTCCCACTCTGAACATTGGGTTTGGGTCAGTTATGTTTGCATCCAACACATACGGGGAATCGCCAAACCAGTCGTTGGTCGAGTCCCCACCGGTGTAGTCAGGGTACCAGAGATTACCGTGCGTTCCGTTGGACCAGCTGGTTCCTGTATGATTGTAATCTCGGGCTGACAAGTCATTTGCGATGAAGGCATTCTGGTAGACTGTGTGGTTTAGGCTTGTGTCGCTCATCTCAATTCCAATAGCACTCTCAACTACCATGTTCCCATACACGGTATAGTTGCTGGGACAGTACGACATGCCAACCATACCTATTTGGATCCCAGTCCCGCCGCAGTCCTTAACAACGTTGTAGCGTATCGTATGGTTATAACCGCCCATGGAAAGGATGCCAGCATCGTTCGTCGACTGTATTGTGTTGTACTCGACAAGATTCCCAGAGCCCGGATGCTCTGTTCCATACCTACCCAGGAGAATCGGACACTCACGGTAGTTAGACCCAGGTGTTTCACGTACGTTTTCGAAGATGTTGTTTGAGAGAACACTGTTACTGGCGTAGAGCTGGATTCCACAACCCCACACGTCTCGGAATGTGTTCGATTCTATAGTGATATCAGCGGATCCTATTCTCATACAATAGATTGCCCTTGTAGTACTCTCCAGCCCGATTCTCTCAAAAATGTTTGACGTTATTGTGCTATTGGGAGCAGAAGCAACGGAAATCATGCTCCGGCAGAGCGTTCCTTGGTAGCCATTCACAATGCCATAATCATGGAATCTGTTTCTATGAACTGTTGCGTTGCTTGCGTCACCCAAGAACACCGTGAAAGACGCGTTGTTGTCAGGATTGTAGAAGTCATTAGATGTGATGTTGATTTCGTCCGCATGATGTGCCCATATGGCCCGGTCGACCCAATTGAAGAGAGTATTATTGCAGATCAGGATGGCGTGAGAAAAGGCAGTCGTTTCTGTTGATCGGATCTGGATAATGTCGAAGTCCTCAATCCGAGAGTGAGTGATACTGCCATCTGAGCCGTCATTGTACAGAATCTGAAAAGGACTATGGCCACTGTAGGTATAGAGACGGCTGTTGTTAATAATCAAGGCACAACCGCTTTCCACACTGATTGAGGGTGTCTCATAATTCATATTGTTTAGGCTTACGTTTGTGCCGCTTATGGTGAGTGTTGCCCCGCTGGTTATGATTATTCCCCGCTTTAGGTCCTGAAAAGTCGTCCATGTTGTATCAGTGCTTATGGTTACGTCGTCAGTGTCACTGAGTGTGTACACGATTCCATATGGTGAATCACTCTCGCTTTCCGTCAGTTCAGAACTCCCATCTCTGGTTACATCCGAACTGCCTGCACCAATTGCAAGAAACAACAAGAAGACAATTACTAGTATGTTATGAAGTGGCAGCGTGCTCTTTGACACTTTTCAATCTCTCCCTATGCAATAGCCGTAGGCAAAGCACCGCATAAATCTTATGCTAAACTATCTGACAAATTCAGGATTTCAGAGTTCACTTTAGCAAAAGGAATTTATAGCCAGTATGCGGAACGCGTAGTGTTCGGTGTTCATGCGTTCCGGAGTTCGTTTCACCGGGGTTGCCAGGTTAGAATGGCTTGCTGAATCCGACAATTTCGATTGAACTCACGAGCAGATGGACCATTCATCCTCCGATTCCTGTTCTTCGGAATATCATTTGTGGCGCCTGCATAATGCGGAAACAACGTGGCTCGTAGGTTCATTCGTGGGTTGTTGCTTCCTGAGCGCGTAATCTTACTTCTTGAGAAGCTGACCAACTTCTCTTGCATACTTCCTCATCTGGGTCACTGCCAACCCCATTGAGGTGAGGTCCTTTGCAGCGCCCATGAGGAGAAAGTCTCCTGCATGAGAGAGAACCACAAATCCTCCTTTTCCACGGATTACAACCTCATAGAGTTCGTCAAGGTACAGCTTGTCAGCAGCCATCTCTCCTGTCATGAGCAAAGCGGCACTCACAGCTGCCATTAGATCCGGATCCGCGTCTGATTCTTCTGTCGCAAAATAAGCCAGCTTGACTCCTTGTTTGCTCACTACGGCAATGGCATCGAGGTCAGCGTAATTGGTCAGGCCCATCAGGAGCTCTACAAGCTCCTTCTCCTTCTGGGGGTCGATATGTGATGACATTCTCTTTACTCCTTGTGTTTCCTGGTCGATGTTCATTTCGCAACGAGCTTGCTCTTCTTCTTGCTCGCCTTCGACTTGGTCTTTTCGGCCGTTGGCTTCTCTTCTTCGATCTCAGAACGGAAGAATGTGATGAGATCGCCAAGTCTTTCTTTCATCTCTGCCTTAATTGGACTTAGGATAGCGTCAGGTGTGCCTTTCAAAAGCTCAATGCCCAACACCTTTCCGTTGTTCACAATCACACGTGGAATGAAACCCTCTGCCATGAATGTGCCCTCAGGTGGGTTCCTTACTTTCTCGAAGCGTCTCTCTACCTTCTCCTGTCCGAAAACTGAAATCCTGTGTTCTGCTACCGTGAACAATGTGTTGTAGACAATCAGCAGCTCTCTCTGATAACCGTCCGGAGGCGCAACAGTTTCAAGCTCCTTTATCATCTCATCAATCTGAGCTTGATTGACTGATGGTGCGGCAGCACTTGATGGCTGTGATCTGGCTGTTGCGACTGGAACCGGCGGGGGTTCTATTGGTCTGGACGCTTGTGGCCGGGGGGCCGGTGCATATGGAGTCATTGTGGTTTCCCCTATTGAGGGTTGAGTTTCTTCCACATTTGGCGTCGGAGGCCTAGGTGGAGGTGCACTATCTCCCGGCTTCATCACTTTTACTGCGATAGTTGTGCCGTCAAGAGCAGTAAAAAAAGTGGGGGGTTCCTCACCTTCATCTACTGGTCTAACCTTGAAGTTGAAACCATACTCAGACCGGAGGTTTGTGGCAACTCTCGCGCCGATGAACTTCCTCCTGATATTCGCCTGACTTCCTTTCCACAGGTAAATGCTCTTCGACGAGTCATCCACGACACATAACACCTTCATGGAATCCAAGTTCTCTTTTGTGAGCTCGATTTCTTTTAGAGTGCCATCCTCGAAGATTTCGTAGCCTGTAACCATAATGGATCACGACGCTGCCATTTTTCCCCTGACCGCCAAGATGTATCTTCTCTCACGAGGATGAAGACTGGTAGTGGAGTGAGTCAAGAGTCTCAGCATTTTGCATATCACAGTTTGTGGTATAATACTGTTGTGTGTTTGTGTGCTGTGAAATTCGATGCCCGGGGTTGATTCAACGGCATAGCTGATTTCTTAAAAATGCCTTCTGTCCAGAGCATGAAGTTTCATCAACCACATCAAAGACATTGCTAGTCAGTCTTGAGAAGTGATGCTGAGCTAGATTCGAAAGTAAACCAGACTCCAGAACACTCGTTCTCTTTCAGCATTCGTATCAGGTCCTCGTCTTGAGTTATTGAGGTGACCTTGTGGTTTCCGAATTGCAGAATGACTTTATGCACCCCTCCTAATGGGATGATTGAAACTACCTCGACAGCGGGGGCATCTGGTCGCTCTCCAAGGCCGATTCTGATATCCTCCGGCTTTACAGAGAAGACAACATGCGAACCACTCTGACTCGTTCCGCTCACTTGGAATCTCCAATCGTTGACATGAACTAGAATCTCGCTTCCCGTGTTCCTCACAACTTCTCCGGCGAAAACGTTTCCTCCTCCGACAAAGCGTGCAACAAACTCATTCTTCGGTTGATTGTACAGCTCCTCCGGAGCCCCGACCTGACTAACAACTCCATTGTCAAGTACAGCTACTCTATCCGAGATGGCAAAGGCTTCGGATTGACTGTGCGTCACGTAGAGGGTAGTAACGCCAAGTTCTCTCTGTATTTTTCTAATCTCGAACTGTAGGGTTTCTCGCAATTGGGGATCTAGAGAAGAGAGCGGCTCATCTAGGAGAAGCAGTTGTGGCTCCTTGGCCAGCGCTCGAGCAAGTGCAACGCGCTGTGCCTCTCCACCGCTTATTTCTCGCGTTCTTCGGAAGAGGAGATTGCGGATGCCAAGTAGGTCTGACAGCGCTTCAACGCGAATGATTGTCTTCTCCCTACTCCACCCAGCGACCTCCAATCCAAAGGCTATGTTCTGGTAAACTGACATGTGGGGGAAAAGCGCCACTGATTGGAGCACCATCCCAATTCCTCTTTCACGCGGCGGGACATCTAGTATGTTCTCACCGTCAAATGTGAGCGTTCCATGATCCGGTGTTATGAACCCCGCAACCATCCTGAGTGTTGTAGTCTTTCCGGAGCCGCTCGGCCCTAAAAGGGCCAGTAGCTCGCCATCTTCAAGCGTCAAATCAATGGGTCCAATGTGCGTACCATCTGTGAACTCTTTTGCCAATCCACCTAATACAACACTGACCATCAGATTGCCCCCTTGAATGCGCTCTCAGATGCTCTCTGTATCACAAGAAATGCAATGAAGCAAACAACCAGCAGCAGGAGTGATGCAGCACCGGCCTCCACGAACCTCCTGACTCCAAGGTTCTCGTAGATAGTCACTGCTAGGGTTACGTTCTGCTCTCTCCTAAGGAATAAAGTCGCTGACATCTCGCCGATTGCCATGGCAAACGCAAAGGCGGCACCCACAAGTATCCCTGGCGCCAGTAGTGGTAGTTCAACAAAGAAGAGCTTCTGCAATCTGCTCGCCCCCAAGGAGTCTGCTTGATCTAGAAGAGAGGGGTCAATGCTTCTAAGAGAGCTCTCTATCGCTCGAGCAGTGAATGGCACTCCGATAAGTGTCTGTGCTATGATAATCAAAGGCCACGGATTCGCGGCCCAGCCAGTTGGAACGGCTATGAAACGCAACAATCCGTAAGCTATTGTAATTGATGAAACTCCCAAAGGCAACAGTATCATTACTGACGTTGAATTCGATAGCAGACCACTCCTTGACCTAAGAGAGTATGCTAATGGAATACCCACAACCACCGAGAAGAGAGTTGCCAACGTTGCGTAGAAGAGAGAGTTGGTTAAAGGTAGAAGTCCTCCCTCAACCTCCAATAGGTGCAAGAATCCTTTGAGCGTGTACTGCCCAGTCACTGGATCAAATACTGCAGAATCAATGACAGCAATCATCGGGCCTACCACAATCACACCGATCAGAAGAGCGTACAGTATCCCGGTTAAAAGACGGGGCCATGACAGTTCCGCAATGGGAACTGTTTTGATGAATGAGGTCTGTCCAGCATCTTTCTTGTCCGATCGCATGGCTGCGGCGTAGGCTATGGCTAAAGTCATCAAGATTAGGATCTGAATCACTGCAATCGAGCTTGTCATGCCAAAATCAAATGAACTGAAGGCGTAGTAGATTAGAACCTCCAAGGTCATGTAGCGTCCTTGTCCAAGAGCAAGTACTATTGGAAACGACATGAAACAGAAGAGGAAAGTGAGGATTGTAGCGCCTAGGAGTGAGGGCATCACATGAGGGAGAACGATTCTACGAAGCTTCTGAATGCCTGAGGCTCCCAGCAACTCAGCTGTATCCTCGATATCGGGGTCCAATCTCTCAAGGGATGCAGAAACCAAGAGAATCACAAGAGGTATGTTGTAGAATGCATGCGCCAAGACGATTCCGGGCACACCTGCTGCGAAGTTCACGACCGACTCAGTTGCTCCTGTCAACGCCATGGCGACTGAATCCACGAATCCATATGAGCCAAACATTCTGAGGAAACCGACAACCACGACAATCGGGGGGAGTATGAATGGTAAAATCACTGCCGCGCGCACAGCTTGCTTTCCCTTGAACTCAAGACGTGCGAGTAGGAAAGCTCCAGGAAGACCCAGTACGACTGCGAGAATTGTGCTCGCGGCCGCTTGGAGAAAGGTAAACCATAGTGTTGCGTGTGTGACTTGTGAACTCATAACATCTTGAAATGAAGACCCAGGGCCAACCACTAGTCCCAGAATCAGCACGCCGAGTACGGGGTAAACCAGAAAGCCCACTAGCAGCAGAAGCGGGAGCGCCATTACCACATGTGTTACAATCGAGCCGTTTCTCATGTGCGAGTTTCCGCCTACCCTCTTATGATATCGTTCCACTCTGATTTCCAGGATGCAAGATTCTCCGCTATCTCAGCTTGGCCAAGCAATTCGTTTAGGAGGATAACCTCGTCTGGTCTGAGAGCGTAATCAAACGCGGAATCCAGCTCGACGTTCATATTGGCCGGAAACATCCATTGGTTGAGAGCGACGTATTTCTGTACGACTGGCGACAGGCAGTATTCAATGAAGAGCTTCGCGAGTTCAGGGTTGGGCCCATTCTTAACAAGTCCCATGCCCTCAACCTGCATCCACGCGTAGTGCTCTCCGTCGAAGTAGATGGGCGCAGTGCCGACATCAGGCTCCGCTTGGGTGTAGTAGGCTGAATACGCGGGATCTGTTCCATAGCTGACCATCATGTGCTTTGTCGCACTATCATACCAGGCTGCCCATGCTTCTGACCAGCCCGGTTGTATATCGATGTCATTTTTGACATCTGACCACCAATCTATCCAATCGGTACCAAGCAGCTTCTCATGGACAGCTATCTCTGTCAAGAGGAAGGCAAGTCCGGGACTGCTCAGGTACGGGTCTTCTGTAACCAATGCGCGCGCCATTGCAGGATCAGCTAGGTCCGCGAAGGTGAGATTCGCCAGTTCCGGGTGCGTTGTTGTATTCATATCTGCCATGGAGTAGATGATTGTCACAAGTCCGAAATCGAAAGGTACTACATAGTGCTCAGGATCAAGTGCTGAAACTATGGAGTCATCAATCAATGATAAGTTGGTGGGCGTGTAAGGCTCCAACACGCTCTTCGCCGCCTCTTCCAGAATCAGTATGTTGTCAATACCTATGACCACATCAGCGATTGGGTTCGCTGCTTCCGCCTCCAGAATGGCAACTAGTGTGTTGGCATCATCGGCACGTCTATCAATAACAACATCAACGCCGTACTCTTCCTCGAACGGACCAAAGAAATCCGTGTCGTTATTGTCTCCCCAATCCATGAAACTCCCGTAGGTGTAAATGGTCAGGGTCCTCTGTTGAAACGGATTGAACATGATTACGGCGGCGGCCGCGATGATGATGACCACAACGACCGCAGCGGCTGTAATTACTGTTTTCGGGTCGCGTCTGGAGGGGTACTCAGTCATTTCCATTGCCTTTATATTGCTGTTATACAACCGCGTTATAGAACGCTACCCAGATAAATAGTTTCCCTCGAGGTTGAAGGCGTGAGACCCCCTTGTGAGCTGGTACAGAGAGAGTTCCTTCCGTCTGTGAGGACACAATTAGCGAGAGAGCTTAGCAAGAGAGGGCTCTCTCAAAGTGAGATTGCACGGAGAATGAGCATTACACAGGCGGCTGTGAGCAAATACTTGAGCCAACCTAAGGCGAAGAGTTCACCCATTGATGAGGTTTCATCATTGGCCTGCAAGTTGGCTGAAATGGTACTGTCAGGTGAATTCTCAGCTGCTGATAAGATTAAGGCAATTTGCTCCACGTGCATGGTGCTACGAATTGGTTCTCATACTTGCAGGAGTCACAAAGAGCGATTCGAGGAGCTGAAAGAGATCGATTGTCAGATTTGTGCTGAGCTGCTGGGTGGAACTGAACCTAGGTTCTCAGAACGTGCGCGTGTTATTGGCGATATGGCAGCTGCTGTCCGTGTGATAGAACAAGCATCTGGGTTCGATCGAATCATGCCTCAAGTTCGAGCGAATATAGTTGCGTGTGATGAAACCGCAAAATCGATTGATGATGTTGCAGGCGTGCCAGGAAGGATAACGATGGTGGGAGGACGAGCGCGCGTTCTTTCTGGACCTCGGTTTGGAACATCTGCTCACACCGCAGAGCTGCTTTTGTGGGCCAAGAGTTCTTGGCCAAGAGTGCGGGCTTGCCTGTGTGTGAGTGGAAACGAAGATGTAGTTCAGGCCGCCGAGTCGAATAGGTTCAAGGTTCTTAGACTCAAGAGTCCCGCAGTTGATCCAAAACGTATCTCTAGCGCAGCTACTCGTCTTGTCAAGGCACAAAAGCGAGTTCCACGATTGCCTGCGCTCCACGTTCCCGGCGGCGTTGGTATTGAGCCCATCCTTTATCTATTCGGAAAGGATGCAATTTCTCTCGCTAATCATTGCGTTGATCTTATTGAGGCTCTCTAGAGTAGATTAGTGCTTCAGCTTCAAACCTGTGTTACACAGCCTTATTTTGCGGCCCCAGCACTGGAGCCTAGTACACTTCCAAGGGAATTCAACAATGCTAAATATCCGACAGGGCGGTATGCGCGATTGCAAAGACCTCCTAGACGTATACATGAACACACATTGGACTGAAAAATACACCACTGTTGAGCAAGTGAAAGCAGTCCATCGAGGGATTGACTTCCAGAAATGGGGCTGGCTAGTGGGTGAGGTGAAAAACCGTGTTGTTGGTGAAGTTCTATTCCGTGTTGAAACGAATCCCGTAGCCGGAAGGATTGGCATCATAACTAACATAGGAGTCGATGTACGGTATCAGAAGAAAGGGATAGGCACAAAGCTGGTGGCAGCTGCCGAGAGTGCGCTCAAGGCCAAGAAGGTTGGTCGCCTGTTTGCCACTTCACCTCCCGATGCATACAACTTCTGGATGAAGATGAAATGGTTCGCAAGGGGTTCATTGATGGATATCGAGGCTTCTCCGTCGAAGATACCTATCAAGAAGACAACTGAAGTCAGCACGATGCGTCTTGAGGATGTCACAAAGCTCCCGAAGTCGATGCTGTTTTCCAATGTAGCATATCCTGGTCTGCTTGCAGAGACTGCAAGTGCGGTCGTTGATGGTGGACGACGGGGTGAGCTCTTCGAGTTCTATTCTGAGGATGCTCTCGTCGGCGTGGGCGTCTGCGCAGACTATGGGAACAGGACAGCCATGTTTGTAGCAGATATGACTGTGAGTGGGACGCAGTACTTCGATGTTGTCGTATCTCGAACTGCTAGAGTGGCAATTCAGTTGAAGGCACGAACTGTTGCGTCGAGGATCCCAAGCGACAAGGTTCAATCTTATGGGGGCCTCACTCGCTGGTCCTCTCGACTTGTGAGGAGCATCCCAATCACGAAGCTAGCCTGATTCGCCCATCACAAGCGGAATTGTCCAGTTTGCAAAGATAAGCGCAATACCGATTGCCCAGATACTGCTCAGATTGAAATGCCATACCATCAACGGATATGTTGTTACACCAAGAGCGAGAAACACCACTGCAATCACGATAATGAAAATCAAGTCCACGATTAGGACTGGCTTGATTGGTTGACCATTCTTCCTACGCCATAAGGGAATGAAAACAGCAATTCCAAGGAGAAGAAGCAAACTACCGATTTCCTCAATCCGAACTGAAGCAAAGCCGAACTTCTTCTCGACCTCTCCATTCTCTCCTTCCTCGGTGGTGAGGACGACCTTAACGTCGTGTTCGAACTTCGTGTAGTTACCCACATCAATGAGGAAGGTGTTCTGGCCGGCTGTTACTGTGATGTTCACGAGGCCAGCAACCTCATCTCCATCAACATAAACAGTCATGCTGACTGTGTCCCACGTCGTGGTAATGTTCACTGTAAACTCAGCAAGGCCTACAACCATCTGCTCTGAGCCAATGAATTCTACAATAGGCACACCGTGATTGTCCACAACAAGAACCAACATGGTTTCGTACTTGTGTTCCAAGTGATCATACGCCGTGAATGTGAAGTTATGCTCTCCCTCTGAGTAGCCAGTTGTATTGAGGTAGAAGGCAGATGTCCCTGCGGGAATGGTGATATTCGCTACGTCAGGGGCTTGAATGCCATCAGCAAGTACTGATAGTGTTACATTCTCGAAAGGTGTTTCCACAATCACCTCGATCTCAGCATTTCCTGAAATCGTATCATAGTGTGCAAGACCCCTCACAAAGAAGAATACATAGTCGAGGAATTGATAGCTTCTTACTCTCGAAACCTCAAGTCCTTCTTCAGTGTATATCGTAATCCTGACATCGAAGACGCCATTTTCGTAGCGACTACAGTTGATGGTCAGGTTCGCTAATCCCACGGAAATCAGGGTCTGATTGTACTCCTGTGTTATTTCGTCATCGACAGTGACGTTAGCATAGACTTCAGAGTAGTCCGATGAGATGTTGACTAACAGGTCTGAAAGGCCCGTAAGTGCAGAACCAGCCTCAGGCCCTATCAATTGAAGAGCCGGTGGGCCATGGTTATCGACGTTGAATACCAATGTGTAGCTCTCTCTATCTGGTGGCGTAAAGGTTTCATCCTCAAACAGCATGGTGAAGTTTAGATTACCCTCAGATAATGACGTCGTGTCTACCGTGATGTTGTGTGGTCCGGCGGCTATAGGGGTCTGGTTGTAGTCGACATAGATATCTCCCTCTATGAATAAGGTGAGATTCAATGGACCATTGACAGAGGTGACATTGACTGTCATATTGAACGTATTAGACACGGTGCTCTGGTTTGCCATGTTCAAGAGCGCAATGGAAACATTTTCTGAATCAAAGCCCGCTCTAATCATTGACTGTGATGAGAAGCCAATTCCAGTTAGACCTTCAGCGTCCGACTCAACCAAAGGCTGCATTCGGATTGATCCAACGATCAATGCTGATATGATTATGAGCGCTAGTAGTGTACTGGTCTTCCTCATCGTGGAGCCTTCCTGACAATCAGTGACCTGAAGTCGGGCCGTTGGGCCAAAGTTCTGAGTCCGTTTTTAAAGCTAGCGCCAGTTTCATAGTTGTACAACTATATTGTTATAGGGCGCCAGTCGCGGAATTCATTGAGCTCTACCGTGGTGTAGCCGATGACTGTTGACAAGGATGAAGCAACTTCCATAGATGTGTGGTCGCATTCCGAGAAGCTCTCTTCAAGAGTGAAGAAGCTGCGGAACCAATTCTACTCCTTTGACGAACGAACTGAAACGAACGAGCCTTACGCGTTCTCAACAGGGGCTCCTTGGGACCATGTGTACTCATTCCATGATTGGGCAAATGAGCCAGCCTACTACATATTTCAGGCATCTATTAGGGAATCCCTCAGCGCTATGGCAGTTGACCTCGAACTACCCGATGATTTCTGGGATCACACACTGCCAATGCGCAGAGCTATTGTGTTCCATGAAGCAATGACGCACTATATGCCCACGCTCATACTCGATGGTGAGATGATAGTAGGCTTTCATTTCAATACGGCTCTCTCAAGGGCATTGAACAACGATGAGGCGAAAAAACGGAATAAGGGGCTAAATAAGTGGTTCAAGGAGGCCAGCCGTCTCAACGAGTTCGGCGTAGGGACTACAAGTGCCGCTCCTGGACACATCATTCCCAACTACGCGAAGGTTCTTCGAGTGGGTTTCCGTGGCTTGGTAGAGGAGTATGAGAATATACTGAAACAGCCAATCTCAGCTGAACACAGGGAGTTCGTTGAGGCACTTATTCTAACGTGCAAAACGGCACGTGCTGTCAATCGGAGATATGCCAAGGAATCTCAAAAACTAGCTGGGGTCGAGTCCGATTCGCGGCGCAAGGAGGAGCTTGAGGAGATCGCACGCATCTGCAACAAAGTACCTTGGGAGCCTGCGGAGACCTTCTGGGAAGCTTTGCAGTCACTATGGACAACCCACATGCTCGTGATGGCCGCGGAATCTTATCCTGGTGCAGGACTCTCACATGGCAGATGGGACCAGTACATGTATCCCTACTACCGTGCAACCATCGAATCCGGAGAGATGACTCGCGAAGAGGCCAAGGAGCTAATGGAGTGCTACTGGATAAAGCACAACTATGTGTATGATTTCCAAGGAAGCCTCGGAATTAACCAAGGAATCAACTCTGGTTTCGGACAGCTAATAACTCTGAGTGGGTGCGGACCGAATGGCGAAGATATGACAAATGACCTGACCTGGCTTGCTCTCGAGGTAATCGATGAGATGAACCTTCTCGAGCCCAAACCTAACATCCGCCTGCACAAGAATACTCCACAGGAGTTCCTTCTGCGCGTCGCTGAGATGGTCGCAAAGGCTCAGGGTTCACCGTTCCTCATGAACTTCGACGAACACAGCATTGAAGGAATGGTCTGGCAAGGAGTACCACGAGAAGAGGCTTGGGATTACGGTATTGTTGGCTGTCTTGAGAACACAATGCAAGGGAACGATCGATCTGGAACTGTGGACGTGAACATCAACCTTGCCAAGGCTGTCGAGCTTGCGCTGAATAACGGCAAGGATGTTGCTACCGGAAAGCAGGTGGGTCCCAAGACTGGTGATCCATTGAAATTAGCGTCTTTTGAAGACTTCATGGCAGCAGTGAAGAAACAGCTGGCCCACACAGTCAACCTTCTGATTGACTGCGGCAACATGGCTGACACGCTTCGAGCGAAGTATCAGCCAGTTCCATATCTGAGTGCGCTCATGGATGGCTGTGCCGCGCGCGGGACGGATGTGAACCAAGGCGGAACGGACTGGAACTTCATAACACTGGAGGGAATGGGCATCGCTACTTTGGCAGACTCAGTCGCTGCAGTCAAGAAGATGGTCTATGAAGATAAGCGTCTAACGATGGAACGTCTACTCAAGGCACTTAAGGCCAATTTTGAGGGCTTTGAGGAAACACGGCAACTCCTGAAGTCGAAGGCTCCTAAATTCGGCAATGATGATGACTATGCAGACTCGATTGCACGAGAGCTTTCTACATTCTGGGCTGAAGAAGCTTTCAAGCGCAGTAATCCCCATACCGGTCGGAGATATCGTGCTGGCTATCTTAGCTGGAACTATTATATCCCTCTTGCTCCTTTGACTGCCGCTACTCCGGATGGGCGTCGCCGAGGCGAATTTCTATCTGGTGGCGTTGGCGCAGTTCAGGGGATGGATGTGAGGGGTCCCACGGCATCAATACAATCCGTGGGCAAGCTAGGTCTCGAAGTGGTTCCAAATGGTGCATCTCATACGATTACAATCAGTCCCTCCATGGTCCAAACCCGCGAGCATATCGAGAAGCTCGGTGCGCTCCTAAGAGCGTACAACGAAGTAGGCGGCACCGCGCTGCAAATCAACGTTATTGATGCAGAAACTCTTAGGGATGCACAGAAGAATCCTGACCAGTATTCAAATCTGCTAATCCGCGTGACCGGATACAATGCTTTCTTCACTCAAATAGGACGAGAGCTTCAAGCGGAAATCATTGCGAGAACGGAGCATAGTGTTTAATGACTGCAACAAGTGGTATCATTACCAACATCCAAAGATGCTCTACGGAGGACGGTCCAGGTATTAGGACAACTGTCTTCATGAAGGGCTGTCCCCTTCGCTGTAGCTGGTGTCACAACATCGAAACAATCAATGCTGAATCGCAGATTGTCTGGTATGCTTCGAAGTGCATCGGGGATGAAGCGTGCATCGAAGCTTGCTTGCAGGATGTTCTACAGCTCACACCTGAAGGTATGCAAATTAACCGCGAGAATTGCATTGCGTGTGGAAGTTGTGTGAATGCTTGCCCCACAGGCGCGATTAAACTAATGGGTGAAACTTGGGATGCCAATACGCTGGTTGAAGAGCTCATCCGTGACAACACGTTCTTTGAAACCTCTGGTGGCGGCGTAACGATATCCGGAGGGGAACCCACATTCCAGGCTGACTTCGTCACAGAAATTGCTTCAGGTCTAAGAGAGAAGGGCATCCATGTTGCCTTGGATACCTGCGGATACTGCAGCGAGAATGTGATGGAGAAACTGCTTGAACATGTTGACATGGTGCTGTATGACTTGAAGCAAATGGATTCAGCAAAGCATGAGGAGTACACCGGTGTACCGTTGGGAAGAGTACTGCAAAACGCCCGCCAAGTAGCATCAAGCGGAAAAACCATGTGGGTTCGAACCCCCATCATTCCCGGTCACACTGATAGTGCAGATAACATCCGTGCCATCGCAGATTTCATTGTCAAAGAGCTGCCTAATGCGGAACGATACGATCTTCTCGCATTCAACAAGATGTGCCTGGACAAGTATGCATTGTTTGGCCTTGAGTACCCCTTGAAAGATTATGACCTAATGAGCGAGGGTGCAATGGACAAGCTCTGTTCAATCGCTACTGAGCGGGGTGTATTGAACGTGCACTGGTCCGGAATGACCAAGCACAAGTCTGGTAAGAAATCAATGACTATTCCAAACAAGGAGGTCAGTCGCTGTGGTTGAAATACTATCCGAAGAACTAGTTGAAACATTGAAACCTCTTTTGAACCCCAAGTTTATGGCAACCAAAGACAACACTGGCGAGCCCAATATTGCCATAGTCCTGTCGTGGACTGTATACCCCGATGGTAAGAGGCTCGTTTACGGCGAGTTTATGAACAATAAGACCAGGAAAAATCTTGAGGCCGGTAATAATGAGATTGGACTTCTAGTGATGACTACTGACCTTGATAATTGGATGATTCGGGCTGATTTTGAGTCGTATCATAGGAATGACGAAATCTACGAGTTCATGGTAATGACGCCGCTCTTCAAATACAATCAGTATACACGTGCACGTTCGGTTGGCGTGGCACACCCTCTATGGTCTAGTCCCAACTATAAATTCTCAAAGATGTCAGTCTTGTCATCATACGTGAAGGCGAAGCTAGCCGCCAGAAAGATTCCGACAGCTAAGACCGATGAAGGCAACATGCCTAGGAATATCGTGGAGCGTTTCAGCCGAATGGTAGCAGTAAAGGCGATTGCATTTGTGGACGATGATGGCTATCTCTCGCTGTTCCCGTCATTTGGCATTGTCCCGGCATCCTCGAACCGGCTTGTCGTGCACAGAAGCGAGGAGAAACGAAGGGGACTTGAACTCAAGGACGGTCAACGAGTAGCAGTATCGCTCGTCACGCTTGAACCAGCAGCATTTCAAGTGAAGGGTACGTTTAGAGTGATTAGTGATAGCGTTGGCGTTATTGATCTGGACCGAGTCTATGCCTGTTCGCTTCCTCGACCGGGCGTTAGGGTGGACCTTCCAATGCTAAAGCGCGTCTAGCGACTTGACATGAGAGCTTCGTCACACAACAATCCTTTTCTGTCTGGCCAAATGGCACGCGAGCGGAGGCTCTCTCATGAAGCCAACTCAGTTCGAGTCCAAGGATGGCAGAATAATTGCCACACGTCATGCCAATCCAGAAGACGCAAGAGACCTTTATAGCGGCTTTCGGCAGGTAGTCGAGGAGGGGTTGTGGCTACCTACCCTTGCACCCAATGCATCTGTTGCTGATTGGGTGACTTGGATTCAGCGCACTCATCATTGCAGAGAGGTTCTGCTGGTTGTGCATGTGGATGGTTTGTATGCCGGGCACCTGACGCTTCAGCCAGAGGAGTGGACGGCGTCGCAGCACGTTGCCAAATTGGGAATCATAGTTCTCAGCGATTTCAGGAATATAGGTGTGGGTCGGGCGCTAATGCTCGAAGCGGAAACTGCCGCTGTCGAAAGGGAGTATGAGAAGATCGTTCTAAGCACCTTCGAGACTAATTCGATGGCTCTATCACTCTACGAGTCACTCGGTTATCGAATTGTGGGGCGAAGAGAGCGTCATTTCAGGATGCCGAAAGGCTTTATCGATGAAGTGCTTATGGAAAAGGCATTAGACGTCTGATTTGACGTTCTGAGGATGCCGTACCAATGTGGCAGAAGATTGTCGAGCGTTTCAATGAT
>Ga0209986_10000938_pt1 | contig 28610 bp, 30 predicted proteins | sample BlataG_FD_183168 | JGI IMG/M metagenome (GOLD analysis project Ga0209986, IMG submission 183168) | Deep subsurface microbial communities from Black Sea to uncover new lineages of life (NeLLi) - Black_00105 metaG (SPAdes) (version 2) | ecosystem: Environmental > Aquatic > Marine > Oceanic >...
CACCCACATGTCCCATGGGATTGGTTCCGGGATAAATAGGTTTTACAAGATTATACTCTTCCTCTAATATAAATTCTCGCACAACTTGGAGTCCATCACCGCAGCTTAGCATTAAGATAGCACCGCATTTCTCGATTTCCTGCCGATATTCACTTAAACGTTTTTTTGCTCCAGGGAGCATAACAGGTGAACTCACCAAATGGCGGGGTAATAGCAGCTAGTATTTCTTTCCCCTTTTTTGACAAGGTATCTGCCATTTTCTTTACCTCCTCCTCACCACCGGTATGGAAAATCGTGGCACAACCACCACATCCAACTATGACGATTTTCTTTTTCCCTTCAAGGTATTCCAGAATCTCCTCAAGAGGTTTTTTTACCTGTCCAATCATATTATTCTCTCCTTATCTATATTTACCAAGACTATTAGAACTGTTTTTAACTGTTACCTGAAAAACAAAGTATGCAATCAAAATATGTTTTCATTTAGAGAAATTGAGATAACGTCTCCTTACAAATCAGTAAAGGACGTTTCTTGTCTAAGAGTAAAAAGAGTAGTAGATGCTTATCATAAAATTTCTGTAAAATAACCTTAAATTAAGGGTGCATAAAGCCTCCCTGCGAGGAGAGGTTGAACTTCGTATTGCCCCTGATGAGGAAACAGAAATAGCAGAGATTAGAATTTGGTATAAGGATACACTTATCGATGTCTACCAAGTTAAAAACTTTAATTTCCAGTTAGTGAAATTTTAAAATTTAGCTAGCAGCTCTCTTGGTGGTTGAGTCTTTTGTAAATAGAAGAGGGTATACTATATCACTTGTACAGCAAGGAACCCAAACTGCAAGAAACAAAAATAAGAAGATAAAAGGTAACATCCAGCTTGCTATAGTTATCCGGTGTTGTGTAATATTGAATAATGATGCCCATGTACTCAACAACACATGCCCAGCATGCGGAAATTTAGTTGTAGGCTTCCAATAGCCAATCATAATACCAGCAAATGCTAATGGATTTATCCACCATTTTGCGACAAATGGAATAATAAATGGTATACCTATTCCAAGTGAATACGCTCCTATATAAGGAATTATTGTATCGCTTAGAGTAGCTATTCCAATCGATCCTGTATAGCCAATCAAAATAGCCCTCCAAGGCTTACCATGAGTATATGATTTATATATTGCTGTGGTTACCAAGGCACTAAATATAACATGGAGTGGATGGAGGGTGTAAAAAGCAGTGTATGAAACTGAAGGAGGAACATCAGAAAAAACTATTATGAACATAATGGTGACTCCTGTAGCAGCCCCAAAAGCAGTAAATGGAGCATGTCTTTCAAGCTCTTTTGCTATTTGTGCAGACATTTTTAACATCTTTTCTCATTTTTTCTTTGCTTGCGCTCTAAACACAGTCCCTCTACTCAAGTAAAAGGTGAGAAAATTGAAATTATGACTTTAGCCTTGAATGAGCTGGGCACAGTACAATTTGTGCGAGTCATCGCTTAAGTAGAAAAACTCTTTCTCTAGCTCCCAGGTATTAAGCGAGCTATTGGAGCTTAAGGTTGGAGTGGTTTTAAAAAGAGCCTTAGTGTACGGATGCGAGGGAGAAGCTAAGATTCTGCTGGACGAGTCTTCCTCGACTATCTTTTCAGATCGCATCACCGCTATTCTATCACTTATCTTTCTTGTCAATGCTATATTGTGGTGATAAAAAGTATGCTTAAGCTCCTCTTGGATATTGTTTAGTAACTTTATAATTTTGGCCTGAACACTAGCATCCAAAGAAGAAGTAGGTTCCTCTGCAACTTTTACCTCCTTGTTGAGAATTATTCTCAATTCAAGAGAAAAAAATTATTGGCACCCTCCACACAATCCACAAAAATGAATTTGATGACTGTTTATCTTGAATTTGTGTTTTTTTGAGAGCTCGGCCTCTAACCCTTTGATAAACTCGAGGCAATGTTAACCTGAAACCTGCGTTTCTGAATCTGCCATGAAGACGGGGAGGACTAATCATATTTGCATTCCCTCTAAATAGTTGATAATGATTTTCATTTTTATTATACTCGATATGTAAAATTTGTCAACTCCTGGAATTAAATCGACATGTGACCGAAATTGGTATAACACTTCCTGATGAAATAAAAAGTCCGGGCAGCAAAGGACAACGAATATTGAAAAGTTAAGGATTGTTCAAAATGGAGTAGTTTCTATCAGGGCTTAGCTATCTTATCTTAACTAGATGGACAGAACAGGAGATGCAGGGATCGTAAGCTCTGGCCACCATCTCTAATTTTGCTTGGAGACTCTTCTCTGGCTCATTAATCAGGCGCTCGGCCGAGGCTTGAAAATCCTTTTCTATATTGGCTAAATTTTGAGCGGTGGGGGTGATGACATCAGCTTTGGTTACTCTTCCTTCCTTATCGAAAGTGTAACTATGATAAAGTGTTCCTCGGGGGGCCTCAGCAGCGGCCGTCCCCTGACCAGCTTTGGGTTTAATCTTAACCGGTTTCTCATCCTTTATTCCTTTTTCAACTATCTCATCAATAATTTGGATAGATCTTTCTATAGAGTAGATTATTTCAATGGCCTGGGCGGTGTTATTGTGAAGTATATTTTCAGTAGGCGAATCGAGGCCTAATTTTTCTTTGGCTTTTTTAGCTTCGGAATTTAATTTGTGACCATTGAGCATCACTCTGGCCAGGGCACCAACCATAAATGGTTTACCTTTAAAATGGCTCTGTTTTGCATGAGAATGAGGAACAACTGTCTCATTGCAAACCTCTTTATATGATTCAATCTCCTTTGACTCTCCGCCAGAAAAAATAATTTTATCTCCAAAAAGACTGTATTCTTGGGCTGAAGAACCTAATGCTGCATAGACAGTGGGGGATTGGGAAAAATTTGGAATTTCTAAACTGGCTATAAACTCAATGGCGGTCAAAGCCTCTTCCAGTCCTTTTATTAACTCCTCTTTGAGCCTGAGGAGAGTTTCCTTAGTAGGTACCTTGCCGAACCCACCCAGAATAGCATTAACTGGATGGACAGCTCGACCTCCGATGGTTTCCTGAATAGTATTACCCAGTTTTTTTAATCCTAACCCTCTCTTCACTTCTTGAGGATGATCACTGACTAAGGTAAAAGCCCCGCTGTAGCCAAGAAAGTCGGGAAGGGCTAAACAAAATAAATGCAAGGCATGGCTCTCAATATTTCCTCCCTGGACTAAAAGGTCCCTTAATAGCTTCGTCTGAGAACTGACTTTGGTATCAAAAGCATCCTCTATGGCCAGTAAAGAAGTTATGGTATGGACAGCAGAGCATATAGCGCAGATACGTGATAGTATGGGTGGTATTTCATTATAAGATCTTCCCACCACTAAAGCTTCCAGGAATCTGGTTCCCTCAAAGATATCCATCTCAACCCTGACCACTTTTCCATCTTCAATGGCCACGTTAATTCCTCCGTGACCTTCGACTCTACATAAATGATCAACCATGACTGATTTTTGCATTTTCTTCACCTTTTAGTAAAATATGTTTGCAGAACTTCGGCCGGGGCAGCATAAGTACGCAATTGATTGCGTATATCTCCCAGAGTGAATCCCTTTTCTTTTAATATTTCTACCTCAGAGGCGATATTAGCCTCTTCCACCGGACCTCGACAACCGCAGCATGGTATGCCATAGCTCAGGCACCGTGCATTACAGCCAGCAACCGTTATGGGTCCCAGACAGAGCTCACTTTTCTCCACTAAAAGACAGGTATTTTCATTTAGCTTGCACTCGGTACACACAGCATATTTTGGCAGAACCGGGATGTCTCCATGAACCAGAGAAGCAATTGCCTGCAGGAATTGTTCCTTCTCTATAGGACAGCCGGACACGGAAAAATCAACCTTTACGAAACTATGAAGTGGTTGAGCAGGGATGCTCTTAAATATCTGCCCTCGAGGGCCGTAAACCTCATCCTTCAACCTCTGAGGTGAGACCTCATTCTTCATAGCCGCCACCCCTCCCCAGACGGCGCAGGTGCCCAGGGCGATAAGAAGCCTTGATCTTTTTCTAATTTTCTTTAGCCACACCTCTTCCTCGGGTTGAACCACTGCTCCTTCCACAAAGGCTATGTCCAGATCACATTGCTCGTCATTTTCACTCATAGCAGTATGAAATGATCTAATATCCAGTACTTTAAGAATGTCCATAAGCTCGTCCTCGCAGTTGAGGATCACTATTTGCTCACCGGCACACCCGGTCATTCCGAATACACCTACCTTTGGCTTCGCCATAACTTTTTCTCCTTTATATCATCTCTGGTAAATTAATGGCATCCCAGTAGGTAAATATGGGTCCATCAATACAGGTATATTTATAGCCGATGCTGCAGTGACCACATTTACCCACGCCGCATTTCATTCTTCTCTCAAGGGACATCAGTATTCTATCTTTGGGAAGATTTCTCTCTAAAAGCTTTCTTAAAACAAATTTATACATAATGGGTGGTCCACACACGGCAGCATAAGTTATCTCAGGATCAACCTCAACCGCATCAAATAGCTTGGTCACTACTCCAACTTGAGCTGGCCAGATTCCTTCTTCATCTTTGTCCACGGTGAGAAGACATTTCATATCCGTTCGGTCCAGAAGACTCAATAGCTCATACTTAAAGAGCATTTCCTCAGAAATTCTTGCGCCCAACATAAGTATAATCTCTTTGAATTTAGAACGGTTATCCAGAGCATACCATAAAAGAGATCTTAAAGGAGCCATACCCAGACCACCAGCGATAATTAAGAGGTTATTTTTCTCCATTTCTGCCACCGGAAATCCATTACCATAAGGTCCTCTTACACCGACCAGAGAATTTAGAGGAAGTCTAAACAGAGCCTCTGTCACGCGGCCGATTTTCCTTACGCATAGCTCAATTACTCCTGGACGTGTAGGGGAAGAAGATATAGAAATAGGAGCTTCCCCTGTCCCAATGAGGCTTAATTCAACAAACTGACCTGGCCTGTAAGTAAAGCTCTGCCCCATTTCAGAATCCTCGAATCTGAGTTGAAAGAGCCGATGTTCCTTAATCTGAGGAAGAATCCGAACAATTCTGGCTAAGGATGGTTGATAAATATTGTCCGCACCACTTGTTGAAGGATGGTTACTCATAACTGGCACTCCTTATTTTAGTCATTACCTCAACGATATCTATTTTTGCTGGACAGGACTGGATACATCGTCCACATCCAACGCAGCTTGGTCTTCCGTATTGAGCCACGAAACCTCTCTGTTTATGAAAATATCTATTTTTAACCCTGGCGGATCTTTCACTTCTAAAATTAAGACCTCCGGCGACGAGAGCGTAATCTTTGAATAAACAGGAATCCCATTGCCTTCTGCGCTCACCAGTTTTGCCGTCCAAATTTAGCTGATCAAAGACATCGTAGCAATAACAGGTTGGACAAACCATTGAACAAGTGCCACAACTCAAGCATTTTTCTCCGATTTCTTCCCAAATCTTGCTATCATACTCCAGGTCCATTATCTCCGGCAAATTATAAAGTTCGAGATCTATTTTGAAATAATTTTTCCTCTCATTCGATTTCCTTTTGTATTCTGCTATGTCTTCTTTATCCACCTCTTTGAATAAAGATTGATTGGCCCGCACCATATCGTCTCCTAAACTAGTGGCAATTCTAACTAGATAGGAGTCATCGATATCCGATAAGAATAGATCAAACCCATCCTCAACGAAATCTGTTTCCATCGAGCGGCAGAAACACATATCATCGGGGATACAACTGACCCCAATTATTGATGTATTCTTCCTTCTGGTGAAATAGTAGTTATCTACATACGTGCCAGAAAAAACTAAATCAAGAATCTTTAGACCATGAATATCGCAGGAGTGAAGTCCCAGAAGGACATATTCTTTGTTTAAATTATCCTGCGGTGGCTCATAACCCTTCTCGGGTGAAAACCTGAACATAGTCTCAGTGGGCGGGAGAAAATATTTTTTGGGGGGCAGGATTGTTCTATTATAGTTAAGCTCAATTTTCGAGAGATCTTCAATTTTTGAGAATAGATATGTATTTTCATCTTTTTTTATAGGAGCATGGATCTCCCCGAATTTGCTTAAGCCCCCCATAAACTTATCCAGGTTTTCTTTAGGCAGTTTAACTATTTGCATTTTTTTGCCTCCTTAAGACTCCTTCGATATTTTATCCGACAGAACTCTTTTCATTAGTCCCAGTAAACTTTGGCAGAAAGACAGTGAAAGTGCTTCCTTTCCCTTCCTCACTTCTCACCTCGATGGAGCCCCTATGAGCCTCCACAACTTTCTGGACAATAGATAATCCTAATCCGCTTCCAGTGATGTGCTGAGTTTTTCTATTTTTCACCCGGAAGAATTCATCAAAGATAAAGGGGATATCTTTTTGAGGAATGCCTATCCCCGTATCAGATACTTCTATAACTACATAATCTCCTTCCCCTTTTGCCTTGACTGAAATCCTGCCTTCCTCATGGTTATAGTCTATGGCATTACGGATGAGGTTACTGAATACTCTTTCTATACTTAATTTCTCCCCTTTAATGAGGGGAAGATGGGCAGGGATATTCACCTCTAGAGTAATCTTTTTGTTTTTTATCTTTTCCCTCAAGAGATCCACCGTCTTATAAAGAATTTGAGATAGATCCAGAAGTTCAAGGTTTTCTAACATCCTGCCAGCTTCTATACGAGACATATCTAACCAATCTTTAATGAGGACTAAAAGTGTATTGATTTGACCACTAGCCTTTTCTAACATCCCCTTCTGCGGCTGAGTCAGTCTACCAACTATGCCGGCCCTAACTACCTCAAGATACTCTTGAACATCAATGAGAGGTCTTCGCAGTTCATGGGAGACCATGCTGATGAAGTTCTTTTCTATCTTTTCTTTTTCTCGGCGCAAAGAAAGAGATTCAAGGACAAGTTCCCTCCTTTCTAAACCTCTTTTTATGATAATCCGAAGCTCATCGGGGGTGAATGGTTTGGGAAGAAAGTCATAGGCCCCGCGCTTCATAGCCTCAACGGCTGATTCTATAGTGGCATAACCGGTGATGACTATGGAGATGATGGTGGAATCAATCTTCCTGATTTTCTCCAGAACCTCCATTCCACTAATTCCTGGCATTTTGAGATCAACCAGTACCAGATCAGGAGGGAATTCTCTTACCTTACGTAGACCATTGGCTCCATCGGCAGATGTCTCTGTGTGATATCCACTTTTACTAAGCACTTGCTGGCAGGCATTGCGCATAGTCTCTTCGTCATCAATCACTAAAATAGTGGATTTTTTTGGTATTGGTCTTTTCCCTAATTTTTCCATATCTACTCTATTTATGGAGAAGTTTTTCAACCCGCTTTAGCAAATCAGCTGCCTTGATGGGTTTATCCACGAAATCATCTGCTTCCAGATACTCCCCGTCGCTCTCGGGAGAAAACTTAAAACCTGTCTTTTTAGTTACTCCGGTGATCATAAGCACAGGGATTTTTTTAAGTTTAGGATCATGCTTAAGCTTGTAGCAGATGGTAAATCCATCATCCAATCTTTGCATCATCACGTCCAGAAGAATTAAATCCGGCTCCTCTTTTTTAATCTTCTCCATTGCCTCTTCTTTGTCATAGGCAGCTTCGACTTTATAGGACCCACTTTTTAGGATAGCCGTAGTTGCCTCCACAAAAGCAGGATCATCGTCGATGATAAGAATTTTTGCTTCTTCGTTCATTCTCCTCACCCCCTTAATCTTTCCCAGTTTTTTGAATACATCATGGACGGCTAATCTCAGTTCTTCTCTGTCAAAAGATTTTATGTAGTAGTAGAAAATATCTTGTTCTCGCACCCTGGCTTCTAGGTCCGGGGTATTACGGGCAGCAGTCATAATCACGTCTATTTTTGGGTCAACTGTCCTTACGATGGGCAAGGCCTGGTAACCCTTCATTTCTGGTAACTCAACATCGATGATGAGACAATCAAACTTTATGTCTTTGAGTTTCTGCAGCCCATTGGTGAGCCCCTCACTTATTTCGACCTGGTATCCTTCGCTGGCGAAAAGAGAAAGAAGCTCTTTGTGGGTCTCACGGTCAGAATTTATGATTAATACTTTTCCGCTTTTTTGGTAATACATTTTAATCACTATATAATTGTCTGTGCAATTTTTATACCAAATTTTCTGAAGTCAAAAAAAACCACCCGCTAGGCTCCGGGTGGTTGATAAATAAAGAGCTATCAGTGATATGTTAATCTTTTTTCTTTTAGATTCCTTTTTCCTCCGTGGGAGAGTTTCTCCCCAATAATGGGGAATTATTCCCCAAATTTTCAGTTATTTGGTATTTTTTCATCTTGACACGCAGTGTCTTACGATCTACACCTAGAAGTTTAGCTGTTTGACTCTTATGCCATCCTGTCTCTTTGAGTATCTTTAAAATGTGTTCGGCCTCAACATCTATAAGGCGTTTGTGGTTTCCAGCCATAGGCCCAGGGGATACATCAACCGCCAGTCCATAGTAGGACAGATCAGAAGGCTCAATAACATTGCCTTTAGCCAATACTACGGCCCGCTCAATAGCATTCTCTAACTCTCTTACATTCCCCGGCCAGCTATACTCTGTTAGAGCCTTCATTGCTCTTTGGGAAATGCCGGTTAAGTTCTTTCCCCTCTTTTGATTATATTTTTTCAAGAAATAGTTGGCCAATTCTGGGATATCTTCCGGCCTTTCCCGCAGCAGCGGCAAGGTTATGGGAACGACACTCAATCTATAAAACAAATCCTCCCGAAATGTTTTTTCCTGAATAGCTTTTCTCAAGTTTTTGTTAGTAGCGGCAATAATTCGCGCATCTATCTTAATGGTTTTTGAACTGCCTATCCTGGTAATTTCTCTTTCTTGAATTGCTCGCAGCAGTTTAGCTTGTACATTTGGTCCAATATTGCCAATCTCATCAAAGAACAACGTTCCTCCATTGGCTACCTCAAATCTACCGTGTTTGGTAGAGGCAGCATCGGTAAAAGAACCCTTAACATGTCCAAAGAGTTCACTTTCAAAAAGATTTTCTACCAATGCACCACAGTCTACGATGACGAATGGCTTATTCTTGCGCTGACTATGATAGTGTATCGCCTTGGCCACAAGTTCTTTGCCTGTACCGCTCTCTCCCAGAATGAGTACAGTACTATCAGTGGGCCCTACTCTCCTTATCAATTCATATACTTTTTGCATTACTTTACTTTTTCCAATAATGACCTCTGACTTACGCTTTACCTCCAGTTCCTGACGAAGGTAAATGTTCTCCAGAATTAATCTCTTTTTTTCCAGTGCCCTTTCTATAATTAGCCGAAACTCCCCTGGGGTAAATGGTTTGGGAAGAAAGTCGTAAGCGCCACGCCTCATAGCCTCAACAGCCGATTCTACGGTAGCATAACCGGTGATTACAACTACTGCTGTTTCTGGACTACTCTCTTTAATCTTCTCTAAAACTTCCATTCCATCAATACCGGGCATCTTTAAATCAAGGATGACTAAATCGAAGGATTTTTCTTTCAATAACTCCAATCCCTGGTATCCATCTTCTGCTAGCTTGACATTGTGTCCTTGACGGGAGAGTATCTGCTTGCACGAATCACGCATCACTTCCTCATCATCGATTACCAGGATATTGGCTAAAATAGACAGCTTAGCCATGATTTCCCTTTTGTTTCCATAGGTAATTTAATGGTGAAAGTGGCCCCTTTCCCTACCTTACTTTTCACCTCTATGCTTCCCTTGTGTCTTTCAATGATTCCGGCAGTAATTGCCAGTCCCAGACCGGTTCCGTGACCCGCTTTTTTAGTGGTAAAGAATGGCTCGAACAATCTTTTTATATGGGCTGGTGTGATTCCACAACCGTTATCGGTGATGGTAATTTCTAAAAATCGACTATCCGGGAGAGCATCAGTGGCAATGATCAGGCTTCCTTTTCCATCCATTGCTTCTGCAGCGTTTAAAACGATGTTCATAAAGGCCTGCTGAAGTTGAGATCTGTCTCCCATAATATTGGGTAGGGAGGGCTGGAATTTCTTGGTAATTTTGATGTTATGAAACAGCGCCTGATCTTTAACTAACGATAGGGTCTCTTCCAGTACTACATTTATGCCTATAGGTTCCACCTTAGGCTGGGGCTGGCGGGCAAAATCGAGAAGTCTTTTCACGATGTCCTTACAGCGGGTGGCCTCTTTTATTATTCTCTCCGCATTGGCTCTTTTCGAATCATCCACGTTTAGATCCTCTAGCAACAGGTGACTGTATACTAAGATTCCGCCCAGAGGATTATTTATTTCGTGGGCTACACCAGCAGACAACTGACCTATGACGGCTAATCTCTCTGAATGAATCAACTGGCTCTGAAGGTCTTTAAGCTCTTTATAGGCTCTTTCCAGCTCTTGAGCCTTGGTTCTCTCGGCTTCTGTTGCGGCAGCTTCAGCGAGAAGCCATTTAGTCTCTCGTAGATCCTTGGCTACTCCGATGACACCGATGATTTCTCCCTCAGAGTTTCTCATTACCGAGCTACTCAAAGTCATGGGGATTTTTTCTCCGGATTTACTTTTAAAGTCAATCTCTAAATCCTGGATGGATGATTCCTTAAGCTTGCTTAAGTAAGATTCATTAAAAGGTCTTCTCTTTTCTTTTGGACTGGCAAGGATCATTTTAGCCGTTTTTTTGATTATTTCTTCTTTCTTATATCCCAGAAGATCTAAGGTGGCCTGATTGACCATGGTTATCTTTTCCTCAGAATCCACTACAATCAGGGCATCTACCATGCTCTTGAGAATGTTTTCCGTGAATTCTTGAGCCTGAAGAAGTTCTCTATTCTTTCTTTCAATTTCTGCCTGGTTATTGGCCAGTTCGGCATAGATAGTTTCCATCCTTCTGATGATCTCAATCCACATGCTCTCTTGTAATTGCTCCTCAGATAGGCTCACGCTCTTTTTCATAAGTATCCCCTCTTAATTATCCCCTGCACTGCCAACTCAAAAGTAGCTATGGGTTTATTCATTTTCAAAGCATGTACAGTACAGAAAAGACAAGGATCGTAGGATCTGATGATATGAGCAATCTCGACGGGATTCTTCTCATCTTCCACTGAGGTACCAATTAGAGCCTCCTCAACTGCACCTGGATTGCCGTGAGAGTCCCTTGGTGAAACATTCCAGGTAGTGGGAGTTATCACCTGGTAGTTCTTAATTTTGTCCTTTTCAATTATGATCCAGTGACCGAGTGTGCCTCTGGCTGCTTCAGTCAATCCTTTACCCTCTGCCTCTTTTGGCTTTTCTGGTTTTATATAAAAAGGCTGGGAGGGGTCGATTTCCTCGAGCCAGATCTTTAGTTGCTTCAGGAGTCTCACTCCCTCGTGGAGTCGTGCCAGAACTCTGGTATAGACGCTGGGCCCTAAATCACTTACCAGGTTTAAAACCAGGGGATCCCTGTCGTTTATCATCCTGGCTAGTGGACCGACTTCCACCACATTCCCGCTATAACGCGGTGATTTAGCCCAACTATAGGCCCCGGGTTTATCAACATCGGGCTCGGTCACTCCCTCAAAAGGATGTCTTCCTTTTTCATAACCCTTAAGCCAGGAGTATTTAATGTCCTCAGTGATTTTTCCCTCATTAAAGGACTTAAATTCTCCGTCAAAATAACCACTCTTAAGCCAGGTCCTGCCGTCTGCCAGCTCATATCCCCCGGAGGAGAGGAACTTGCCGGGCCCCTTACCTATTTTATCTAAACCAAACTGGGGTGCGGATTTGATAAAAATTCCCAGGTCACTATTCTCGTGACTATCTTCTCCCATCCAGAAATCGATATCTTGTAAATTTTTATTTTCCAGCCAACGTTCAATCTCACTACTAAGAAAATCCTGTTCCAAAAAATTTTGGAATTCTACCAGGATACCCTTTGCTCTAATAATTTCGCTTAGGTTGACTGGTCGGGTAGTCCCACCAGGCTGTAAGGCAAGAGTATTGGGCCATTTTCCGGCAAATAAACCTAAAACCCCGAGAAGATTGGTCCGCGCCCTAATGAATTTTGAATAGGAACTGCCTTCAAAAGGGGCAAATCGCTTTGCCAATTCTCTGTGGTCGCGACTAGGAAGGTATTTTTTATTGACTAAATCTACAACGAAGAAAAGATAAAAGTGGGTAAGATGGTTGAGCAAAACTTCAGTGGCCAGAATTATATTTCTAGCTAAATAAGCATTCGGAGGCATTTTTGCCTTGAAGGCGACTCTCAAGGCATTAGAACAGGCGGTGGAATGGGATGCACTACAGATGCCACAGATTCGAGGGGTAAAGACCAGAGCATCCATAGGGTCCCTTCCTTTGAGCAGCCTTTCAAATCCTCTAAACATCACCCCGGAAGCATAGGCCTCTGTCACCTTGCCATCTTCTAATCCCACTTTTATCTCCAGATCTCCTTCCGCACGATTAAATGGACTTATCTTAAGAGTTTTTTTCAACTTTTATATCCTTGAGCTATTCTACATCAACTCTTTTGAATGAGACAGCATTTACCAGGAGTCTCTTGGGACAGGCGAGCTTTGCCAGGCCACTTATTCCCACATACCAGGCCTTGGGGACATCAAGAGGTAGAGTGGTGGGAATATCTCCAATTTTCTCTGTTTCAAAGAAAGGTACAAATCCATCGGGAAACTTGGGGGAGGTACAGGAAATACAGGGAAATCCCCCCCTGGTACAACTTCCTGTTCGGCCCAGCCATAATCTCTCGTTACAATCGGATTCACACTGGGTAGCTTTGCAGCCTAGATTTTCAAACAGGCATCCTTGCTGGGAATACTCCTCGGCCGAGGCCTTAAATTCGTAATATTCATTTCGGGGACAGGCGTGATGGGCTAATTTGCTGTAAAACACCTCTGGTCGTTGGTATTTATCTAGCCCGCTGCTATCTAGTTTTCCCGAAATTAGAGCAATAAGAGTTTCCACGATCCAATCTGGATGAGCGGGACATCCAGCAATATTGATCACAGGAAGACCGGACCTAGAGGTATAATTTGGCCCGAGTAGACCACCCTTTTTCTCATGAAGAAATTGTAATCCCGTGGCCTCCATAGGATTGTTGCTGGCAGCCGGAATTCCACCGAAGGATGAGCAGGTACCGATGGCCATGGTGTAATGGGCAACTTTTGCCAGGTCCAAAATCCAATCCTTGAAGGGACGATCATGAAAGATGAAGTACTTACCTGTTCCCTTGGGACCATGGTAAATTGCTCCCTCCACCATTAATACGTCCAGCCTTTCTTTCCCAGACTTTAACCTATCAAAGATTTCTAATACCTCTTCCCCCATGGTCGGGCTCAAGTCCGGATGCCACACGAACCTGGCGCCCAGCATTTCAAGAGCTGTAAGAATGTCCGGCTGGTCTGCATTCAAAAAGGAAATAGTGGAACCCCCACAACAGCCACTCTGTAGCCATAATAAGTTTACCATGCTATCTCCTCCCTTCGAGCCACAAATCCACCATTATTATAGAAAATAACACTAACTAGTCAACTTTTCTTGACAAAAAAAGAAGGCTTATTATATTTGTGATAGATTTCACAGAGTGTTTAGGAGTCAAAAATCGTAGCGTAGCTTATTAATGCGGATGTCTTTTGATAAAAAGGAAGGTCTGGGGAGGAATTTCCTCTTTGGTTGATAAAAAGAGAGAGCCCGAGGAGAAATTCCTCTCTTAGTTCTTGACAAGAAAAAAAAATATTATAAACTTATCTTGTGATAAATTTCACAAACTTAGGAAGAGGAAAGATGGAAACTTACTTTATTAGTAAAACTAACTTTGAGGCTCTTTTGAGAGAAATTAGCCAGAAATTTCCCTTTTACGCTCCCAGAAAGAAAGGCGATTTCCTCTTCTATGAAAGAATCGAGCCTGACTCATTAGAAAATATCACTCTTGGGGAAATTCGCCCCATTCAGCCTCTTAAATCTTTCCTCATTCCTCCTCGAAGAAAAGTGGGTGAATATTTCGCTTCAAATTTTACCTCTTCCAGCGAGGAGAAAATTATCCTGGGAGCAAAGACATGCGATCTGGAATCCTTGAGAATCCTGGACAACGTTTACGCCAATGGAGATTTTAAGGACCCCTTTTATATTGAGGAAAGAGGCAATATAATCCTGATTTCCAGTGATTGTACTAGGGCCCAAGATACGTGTTTCTGTAGTTTACTAGATCTAACTCCCTATCCCAAAGAGGGGTTTGACTTAAATCTTTCGCTGGTAGAGGGAGGTTTTGTTCTGGAAGTAGGCTCGGAAAAAGGTAAAAAAATAGTTGAGGAAAATAAGGAATTAATGGAAGAGGCAGGCGAAGAGCAATTGAGCCAAAGAGAAAAGAGACGCCAGGATGTGCTCCGTGAGGTAAAAGAAATTAACAAGGATTTTGATTCTGAGAGAAGTTTTCGAGAAATCATAAAGGATAGCTTTAATTCTCCGGTTTGGGAAGAAGCTGTTGAGAAATGTGTGGACTGCGGCGGATGTAATCATATTTGTCCTACCTGTCGTTGTTTTCTTCTCTTTGACGAGAAAGGGAAAAAGGGGTTTAGCAGAACCTCCCTCTGGGATGCCTGTTTATATACAGGTTTTGCTCGGGTTGCCGCCGGGGCCAATCCCAGGATAAAACTTTCCCAAAGATTTGCCAATCGCCTCCTTTGTAAATTTGGCTTCTTTCCGGAAAACCTGGGACTGGATGCCTGTACTGGCTGCGGGAGATGTATCAGCGTCTGTATAGGTAAGATAGATATGAGAGAAGTGGTAAGAGATTTAAGAGTGAAAGTCTAACCACGGGATGAGGAGATGGAAAGTCCTTATCAACCGACAAAAGCAAAAATTTTAGAGATAATTCCTGAAACTCCTAACATCAAGACATTTGTTCTTAAGCCCGAAGATTCCCTGGAATTTAAGGCAGGACAATTCGTCCAGCTTACCGTGCCCGGATTGGGAGAGGCTCCCTTTACTCCTTCAAGCTCCCCTTATGAAAAAGAAAAGATTGAAGTTACTGTGATGAAGGTGGGTAGTGTAACTTCGGTCCTCCACAGCTTAAAAGAAGAAGATACTATAGGAATACGGGGATCTTATGGAAAGGAATACCCTCTTTCTGACTTTGAGGAGAAGGAAATCTTAATTGTGGGAGGAGGAGTAGGTCTTGCTCCTTTAAGATCACTCTTTCTTGCTCTTGCCAAAAATATCGAAAGATACAAGAAGGTTCTTTTCTGCTACGGAGCCAAAACTCCGGAGGATATCGTCTATAAAGGGGCTGTCTTAAAGAACTGGCAAGATCTACATCCGGAAAAGATACATTTTCGCATCACCGTGGATAAGGCTGATGGAGAATGGAAAGGAAAAGTTGGATTGGTCACCACCACCCTGGACAACCTGGAGGAAGAGATCAAAGACATTCAAAAGAGTCCGGTTATAGTCTGTGGACCTCCTATAATGATGAAGTTCACTACCTTTAAGTTGCTTGATATAGGCTACCGTCCACCCAATATTTTTCTGAGCATGGAAAAGAATATGTCCTGCGGGATAGGTAAATGTGGACATTGTCAGATAGGAAAATACCTTGTCTGTAGAGATGGACCGGTGCTTACCTACGATAAAATAAAGGATATTCCCGCTATCTGGGACTAAATTAAAATGGCCAAGCGATTATTTATTGATCTGGATAAGTGTGCAGATTGTGAGGAATGTACTGTAAAGTGTAGATGTAGTTACCCTTATCATCCACAAAACAATGGAATAATCTACCTCAGGGAGTGGTTACATTTCCAGCTCATTTGCCGGAAATGTGAGGATGCTCCTTGCCTTAATGCCTGTCGATATGAGGCCCTGGAGAGGCCAGAAAATGATATTATAAAAAGAAATAATTTTCTCTGTGTAGGATGCAAATCCTGTGCTCTAGCCTGTCCTTTTGGAACCATTTATTTTGAAATGATCCCCTTTCTTACCTTTAATTGTGATCTCTGCGAGGGAAGATTGGAGGAAAAAGAGATGCCCCTTTGCAGCAAAACCTGTCCGAAAGAAGCCATAAAATACGGTGATTTTGAAGCTGATCCTAAAGAAAACAGGCATCTTTTGAACAACGTGGTGGTTCAGGTGACCCCCTGGAAAAAGGTATGAGCAATGGCGGCTAACATTTTTTACTTTATCGTTTTTCCTGGTTTTCTTTTTACTGCCGTGGTGGGGCTGTTGGTAAGCTGGGTGGATAGAAAAATCACGGCTCGTATTCAGTGGAGGGTTGGACCTCCGTGGTATCAGAATTTCGTTGACTTTTTTAAACTTCTGGGTAAGGAAACTATTGTACCGCGGGGGGCTGGGCGGATAGGCTTTTTGTTTGCTCCCTTAATGGGGTTAATTGGAGTAACTCTGGTATCCCTCATTCTCTGGCAAATGAATCTCAATCCCAACAGGTCCTTTATGGGAGATGTTATCGTACTTATCTACCTTTCCATTTTACCTGCTCTAGCCATCATCATAGGTGGTTCTTCCTCTGCCAATCCTCTGGGAGCTATAGGAGCATCGAGGGAGATGAAATTAATTTTGGCTGATGAACTTCCCTTTATTATGGCTATCTTTACTCCCCTGGTTAAGATTGGTAGCCTCAAGGTTGGTTCCATCATCACTTATCAGCTAAACCATGGCATGATGTTTACTCATCATCTTTCTTCGGTAATTGCCTTAGTAGTGGCCTTTTTATGTATGTAGGCAAAGCTTACCTTTGTTCCCTTTGATATACCGGAAGCTGAGCAGGAGATTATGGCCGGTCCTTATATAGAGTATTCGGGTCCTCTCCTGGCCTTATTTAAATTAACTCGGGCCATGATGTTGTTTGCTATGCCGGTTTTTCTTATCACTATCTTTTTAGGGGGGATGCAGTTTAACGGATGGGCTAGCGGCTGGTCAATTGTTAAATATCTGGTTATCCTCATTCTCATAATACTCATAAAAAATACCAACCCACGTCTCCGAATAGATCAGGCACTAAAGTTTTTCTGGCTAAGGATGTTTCCCTTATCCTGTATAGGGTTCGTCCTGGCCCTGGTGGGACTATAAACAATGAACAAGCTCTGGGCATTAAAGAAATCCATCTGGGTCTATCATCTCTGTTCCGGATCATGTAATAATTGCGACATTGAGATTCTGGATTGTCTCACTCCCAAATTTGATCTGGAAAGGTTTGGTATTCTTCTGGTGGGAAGCATTCGGCATGCCGATGCGATACTAGCTACTGGGTCGATCAGCCGAAAGGCTCTTCCCAGAATAAAAAGAGTTTATGAGCAGATGCCTCAGCCAAAATTGGTCATTGCTGTGGGAGGGTGTGCCTGCAGCGGCGGAATTTTCAAAAATGCCTACAACATTGTGGGACCCTTCGATAAAATTGTCCCGGTGACTGCCTATGTTCCCGGCTGCCCTCCTAAACCGGAGGCCATCATCGATGGGGTGGTAAAGGTAATTAATAGTCTGTAGAAAGGAAACTTGGGATGGTGCAACAAGACGTAATTAAGGAGCTTAAAGAAAAATTGGGAAAGAAAATATTAAAATGGGAAGAAAAACCTCCCAAGAGGTATTACCTCACTATCCCCCGAGAAGATATTTTAGAGACAGCGAATTTTATCTTTAAAGAGCAGGGGGCAAGGTTTATCATTGAATCGGGGGTGGACACTCCCCGGGCAATGGAAATACTCTATCATTTTTCTTTTGATGAGCTGAATAAGATCGTTACCCTGAAGGTTTTGCTGCCTAAAGATAGGTGTGAAGTAGAATCTATCGCTCCCATAATTCCTGGAGCTAACTGGATTGAGAGAGAAATCGCCGAACTCTTAGGGGTAAAGTTTCTAAATCATCCTGATCCTCGAAGACTATTACTTGCTGAGGACTGGCCAGAAGGAGAGTTTCCTTTAAGACAAGAAGTAAGGGAAAATCAATGAACCGTAAAACCATAATTCCCATTGGTCCTTACCATCCTTTGCAGGAAGAACCAGAGTTTTTTGAGCTGGAAGTAGAAGGAGAAAAAGTTATCGATATTAATGTTCATATCGGATACAATCATCGCTCCATAGAAAAAATTGCCGAGTCAAAGACTTTTGATCAAATGGTTTTTTTAGTTGAGAGAATCTGCGGGATATGCTCTACCTCACATCCCATTGCTAACTGTAATGCCGTGGAGGATCTAGCCGGAATTGAAATTCCAGAGAGAGCCAGGTATATAAGAAGTATAGTGGGGGAACTGGAAAGGCTTCATTCGCATCTTCTATGGGCCGGATTAGCCGGACATTTCATTGGATACAATACTCTCTGGATGTGGATCTGGAAATATCGGGAGCCAATCCTGGAAATTTTTGAAGCCGTTACCGGCAACAGAAATCATTATGCCATGATGATCCCGGGAGGTGTGCGGCGAGATATAAAGGAAGAAGATATTCCCTTTCTTTCGAAAGGCCTGGATGAGGCCGAGCGAAAAATTGATATGGTAACCAAAGCAGTTCTGGATGATCCCGTACTAGCTGCTCGCCTTAAGGGAGTAGGAATTCTCTCCCGAGAGGATGCCATTAACTACTGTGCTGTAGGACCTACGGCCAGAGCCTCAGGAATACCCATTGATGTCAGACGGGATGATCCCTATGCTGCCTACGACCTGGTGGACTGGGAGGTAATCACCCAGGAAGAGGGGGATGTCTTTGCCAAAGCGGTGGTAAGGCTCCTGGAGTGTTTTGAGTCCATCAAGATTATTCGTCAGTGTCTAAAGATGCTTCGCACCGTAAAAGGTGAGATTGCGGCCAAGGTTAAGGAAATCCCTCCTGGTGAGGGAATCGGTCGTCACGAGGCTCCCAGGGGAGAGGTCTTTCACTATGTGCGCTCTGATGGATCCAATATGCCCGTCCGACTTAAGGTGAGAGCCCCTACCTATGTAAATCTTCCCACCTGTAAGGCCACCGTGCCTGGAGAGAGCGTAGCCGATGCTGCCATAATTTTAGCAGCCATTGACCCCTGTTATTGCTGTACTGAGCGAATTGTCACCATAAATAAACGTACCGGTCAGCGAGAATTAAATGGGCAGGATCTTTTGAGACTATCCCGGAAGAAGACAGAAAAAATTTGCAAGAATATGGGGAGAAGGAATGTCTAGCTGGTATCTAATGCTGAGTATCTTCGTTCCTTTGCTAGGGTCGCTGTTCTGTCTGATATTTCCCCGAAAGATCAGGGGTGTCTGGTCAGTCATAATTGTCTCTCTTTCTTTTATTTTTCTTCTTTTCCTGCTTCCCTCCATTATGCTAGGGGAGGTGATAAGGCTCAATCTGGCCTTCTCAGGTACCGGATTTTTCAGCTTTTCCTTCCTTGCCGATGGAGTAAGTCTTATCTTTGCCCTGGTATTTTCCTTCATCGGGATAATTATTCTCTTATACTCCTTAACCTACATAAAGCCTTACCATAATCAGAAGGAATATTACTTCATTACTACCTTGATGATTTCCTCCTTAGTGGGAATTTCGTTCTCGGCCAATTTAATGCTACTTTATATCTTCTGGGAGGTAGCTGCTTTATCAGCCTGGCGACTTTATGGCTTCTTTAGAGGTAAAAAGGAGGTCATTTTTGCCAACAAGGCATTCTTGCTAACCTTTCTCGGTTCATCTTTTATGCTTTTAGGATTTATTCTCATTTATCAAGCAAGAGCCACCTTAGACCTGGTAGTTCTTCGAGGACAACCGGTATCTAACTTAGCTCTTTTCTTCATTCTTCTGGGAATAATCGCTAAATCTGCTACTTTGCCCATTCAAGTATGGATGCCTGATGCTTATTCAGGAGCGCCCTCTCCTGTCTGTGCTCTTTCATCGGCCCTCATAGCCAAAATTGGGGTCTTTGCTTTTGTGCGAATTTTTTTGTTTACTTTTACCGTTTCCTGGGACTGGATTTTGTGGCTGGCGGTTATTTCCTCGCTTATTGGGGCAGCAGCTGCCCTAAGGGAAAAGAACATCAAAAGAATTATCGCTTATTCCACTATATCTCAAATTGGCTTTATCCTTCTGGGCTTGGCTCTAGTGGGGAAGATTGGACTTTTAGCTGGACTTTTGTACTTTGTTATTCATGCGGTAGCAAAGACTGGTCTTTTCTTAGGGGCTGGGATAGTAGAGCAAAGATGTAAAGAAAGCAACCTTGACAAACTGGGAGGCCTGGCTAAGGCAATGCCCGTTACCGCGGCAGGATTTCTCTTCTGCAGCCTTTCTATTATGGGCTTTCCTCCCTTTGGGGGTTTTTATGCCAAGCTCATGGTGATTTTGGCCATAGTGAAAGAAGGCCATTTCTGGATTGCTGGTCTGGCTATATTTACTGCTATCCTCACTATGCTCTATCTATTCAGGTTGTTTAATGGAATCTTTTTAGGCCAAAGAGAAATCTCTTTCAGTTCTAAGGGCCGTGGATCTATGGTTGCCTGTGTGCTTTTTTTAGGCATTGTCTCTTTAGCTATAGGCCTTTTTATTGGCCAGCTCCTGGGTCTACCCAACATTGCAGTAGCCCAGATTTTCAGATGAGGTAAAAATGAGTTCCCATATTCTCCTATATCCTCTGTTTTTACCGCTGATAGCCGGGATTATATGCCTTTTAATCCCTAGGAAGGGAATAAAAGAGGGTCTTTCTATAGTGGTGAGCTTGACTGCTTTCATTTTAGCTCTCATTATCTTTAGCGCTAAGGAGCTGGTTTTCACCAGACCCTGGCTTTCCATCCTGGGAGGAATAAACTTTTCCCTGCGAAGTTATCACTTTTCCTCCTTTATCCTTGTTTTTCTCACCCTTTTTGGCTTCCTGATCTGCCTTTATTCAGCAAAGTTCATGAGCGGGAGAAAAAGGTTAAGGGAATATTATGCCTATCTTTTATGGACGATTGGTGCCTCCAGTGGAGCTATTTTAGCCAATAACTTTATTCTATTCCTCGTGTTCTGGGGAGCTCTGGCTCTATTACTATATGGTCTTCTTTCTCTTGGTTCTTATCGATTAGCTACCAAAGGGATATTTATCATTGGAGCAGCCGATTTTGCCTTCATTCTGGGAGTACTCTTCCTTTATAAGCTCAGCGGAACTTTCCAGATGAACCAACTGGGTCCTATTTCTCTTACCAGTCCTCTCTCCATTAGTGCTTTTATCTTGCTCATGATAGGAGCTATAGCCAAAGCAGGGACTATGCCTTTCCACACCTGGATACCCGATGCGGCAGAAGAGGCTCCCCTACCGGTAATGGCTCTCTTACCTGCTTCTCTGGATAAACTCCTGGGTATTTATCTTTTGTCCCGGATTTGTCTGGACTTCTTTAGATTGATCCCTAACTCAGCCTTAAGTATTCTCTTAATGATCATCGGCTCCTTTACCATCATGGCGGCAGTAATGATGGCCTTAATACAACACAACTTAAAAAGGCTTCTCTCTTATCATGCAGTGAGCCAGGTGGGATATATGGTTTTGGGTATAGGAACAGGGATTCCAGTAGCGGTAGCAGGGGGGATATTTCACATGTTAAACAATGCCATCTATAAATCGTCCCTTTTTTTAGGGGGCGGCGCGGTTGAGCACAGGATGAAAACCACCGATCTGGATAGACTGGGAGGTCTGGCTAAGCTAATGCCTGTCACTTTTATCACTTTTTTTATAGCTGCTCTCTCCATCTCCGGAGTTCCTCCCTTTAATGGCTTTTTTTCAAAATGGATGATCTATCAAGGAGTAGTGGAATTGGGAAAGTTTGGAGGCACAGGGAATTTATGGATTCTGTGGCTTCTGGCAGCTATGTTCGGCTCAGCTTTAACCTTAGCCAGCTTTATGAAACTTGTCCATGCCACTTTCCTGGGTACCTCTTCCAGTTCCCCGCCAAAAGATATTAGCTCAAGTCCCAGGGAGGTAGGTCTTTCTATGACTATTCCTATGGTGATTCTGGCTTCCGCGTGTATTGGCTTTGGGATCTTTGCTTATCGCCTGCCCCTGAGGTTGTTCATTCTGGCCTCAGTTCCCGGCATACCCTCTCCGGCGGAGTGGATGGGATGGTGGCAGCCAGGCTTAGCTACTGGCTTGATCATTGTTGGCATCATTATAGGAGCCGTAATTTACCTTTTAAGCAAAGTAAGACTGTTTCGTGAAAGTACCTCCTATATCGGGGGAGAGGAAGTGAGCCCCGAGATGAAGGTCTCCGGCGTTGATTTTTATGATACGGTAAGAAACTTTTCCGGACTGAGCAAGATTTATGAGGCAGCGGAAAAGAAAAAATTAGATTTTTATGATTGGGGTATGGCGGTCTGTAGGGCCATGGCCAACATCCTTCAGATTCTAGATCGAGCCATAGACTATATCTGGCGGGGCCTCGCTCATCTAGCCGTTTTAGGAGGAAAGGGAGCGAGCCTCTTGCACAGCGGAATCCTCCATACTTACCTGGCCTGGTACCTGATAGGTCTTATCCTGTTGCTTTTAATTTTCTTATTATAGAGGAGAAAATGTTACCACTTTACTTATTATTATTCTTAATGATCCTCGGCTCATTAGTAGCTGTCCATACCAGAACCCTTCTTTCGGCTGTTATCTCCTTATCACTGGTGGGACTAGTTTTGTGTGTAACCTTCCTTTACCTTCAGACTCCTGACATTGCCATCACTCAGATTATTGTAGAGATTGTGGCTCTGGTTATTTTAATTAGAGCCGTAGCTACAGGAAAGGAAGTAAGTGATATTAAAGGGAAAAAAGAGGTCTTTAGCCTGGTAGCCGTGATCGCCTTTATTGTTATTTTCGGATATTTCGCCTACCAGGCTCTCACCTTTATTGAATTTCCCAAATTTGGCTATCCCCTGATGAGAGTATCTCAATTTTACGTTGAGGAGGGATTGAAAAGGACAGGTTCGGCAAATCTTATTACTTCAGTAGTATTAGGATTCAGGGCTTACGATACCTTAGGAGAGGTAACGGTTCTCTTTGCCGCCGTCCTGGGAACCGTAGTAATCTTAAGAGGAGTGGGAAGGAAAAAATGAAGGGAATGACCATAATTGTAAAAACCATAACTAAATTTCTTTCTCCTCTAATTATTCTCTTTGGTGTCTATATTGTGCTGCATGGACATCTTACCCCGGGAGGAGGATTTCCTGGAGGAGTGATGATTGCCTCTTGTTTTATTCTTCTTACTCTAGCTTACGGAAAGGAGGTCGCTTATAAAAAATTAAAAAGATCAACCAGTTCTGTAATAGAAAGCTTAGGTGTCCTCATCTTTCTTATTCTTGCCCTTCTGGGAATTTTCATGGGGGGCTACTTTTTCTTGAACTTTCTTCCCCTGGGACATCCTTTGAAAATAATTAGTGCCGGTATCATTCCTCTTTGTTATATCGGTGTGGGACTGGAGGTGGCAGGAGCAATATTTGCCGTTTTTTTGGCCCTGGTTCTCTTCAAAGCTGGTGAAGAGAAGGAGAAGCCCCAATGATATTTTTCTTGTGCTTTGTAATTTTTCTTATTGGCCTTTACTGTGTTATTGTCAAAAAGAATATCTTAAAAATAGTGATAGGAATAGCCATTATGGAATATGCGGTGAATCTTTTTTTAATTCTTCTCGGTTATCGCTGGGAAGGAGTCCCGGCTATAGTAACGGAGACAGTTACCCAGGCAAGGTTTGTTGATCCTCTGCCCCAGGCACTGGTTCTCACGGCTATAGTTATAAGTATAGCTACCTTAGCCCTGATGGTATCTCTTTGTATCCGAATTCACCAGAGATATAAAACATTTGATATAACCAAAATTCGCAGGTTAAAAGGATAGTCCAAATGAATTTGATCCCCCTCTTTATAGCCGTTCCTTTAGGAGTTGCCTTTATTCTAGCCCTTTTAGGAAAATTTAAGGAAGTGGTGAGCGATCTTCTGGCAGCTCTTTCTACTCTTAGCCTGGCTATTCTCTCCTTTGTCCTCATTGGTCAACTTAAGACACACGGAATCTTTGTCTATACCGTGGGTAAGTGGACTCCACCCTGGGGGATAAATCTGGTTCTCGATGGACTGAGTCTATTGATGTTGATTATTATAAATACGGTTGCCTTTTTAGTCATCATTTATTCGGTCAGTTACATGAAGAAATTTACCGCTAAGTCTAGATACTATGCTCTATTTTTGCTCATGTTGGCCGGGATGAATGGGGTAGTCTTAACGGGAGATTTCTTTAACCTCTTTGTCTTCTCGGAAATTGCCGCTATCTCCTCCTATGCACTGGTGGCCTTTGGAGTAGAGGCGGAGGAACTGGAGGCATCCTTCAAGTATATGGTTATGGGATCAATTGCTTCTATTCTTATTCTCTTTTCAGTGGGGCTGCTTTATGGTCTCACCGGAAGTCTTAATATGGCTGATGTGGGAAGGATGATTCAGGGAAGAAGGAACGTCCTTCTTTCCTTCTCTATGACTCTCTTTTTAGCTGGTTTTGGATTGAAGGCAGCCGTAATTCCTTTCCATGCTTGGCTTCCCGATGCTCATCCCAGCGCTCCTGCCCCCATTTCAGCAATGCTGTCCGGGGTTTTGATCAAGGCTCTGGGGGTCTATGCCTTGATGCGGATTTTCTTCAATGTCTTCGGTATGGGTCTTCAGCTTTACTGGACCTTTATGATTTTAGGATGCGTCTCTATGATAGGAGGAGGCCTATTAGCTTTAAGACAGGAAGACCTCAAAAGGCTCCTTGCCTATTCCTCTATCTCTCAGATTGGCTATATAATTTTGGGTTTGGGATGTGGTAATTACTGGGGCATTATGGGAGCGCTTTTCCACCTTTTGAATCACGCTTCTTTCAAATCGCTTCTCTTTTTGAATTCGGGCGCGGTGGAATACTCTACCGGAACAAGAAAACTGGAGAAGATGGGGGGCTTAAGTAAGGTAATGCCGGTCACAGGGGCTACCTCAACCATTGCCTCTTTATCCATTTCTGGAATTCCTCCTTTTAACGGATTCTGGAGTAAGCTCTTCATTATCATCGGCCTTATTCAGGCAGGGCACTTTGTCCTGGCTGTTATAACTATTCTGGCTTCCGTTTTGACCCTGGCCTATTACCTGAGGATGCAAAGATACGCCTTTTTTGGAAAATTAAGGGAGGGCCTGGAGAAAATAAAGGAAGCTCCTCTTTTGATGAGTTTTTCTATGATAGTCCTGGCTATAATTTGCCTGGGGGTGGGGATTCTCTTTTACCCGGTAATGAAGATCGTACTGGAACCGGCAGTGGAGGTTCTACAGGAAGGGATAAGATATAGCAGCCTTGTCCTGGGAGGATAAAGTGAAAAGACTAGCACTTTTTATTGTCTCGTTTCTTTGCTGGATGGTTCTTACCTGGACACTGTACCTGCCTTCAGTCCTAATCGGGCTGGGCCTGGCTATCCTCGTTAGCTTCTGGTTTGCCGATTTATTCATTGAGGAGCCCCGAAAATTTTTCCAGATCAAACGCCTGGCCTTTTTCCTTTATTATATACCTATCTTCACCTATTATTGTATTGTGGCCAATCTGGATGTTGCCTACCGGGTTCTTCACCCTAAACTTCCTATTAAACCGGGTATTGTGAAGGTTAAGACCTCTCTTAAAACCCCGACCGGGAGAGTCGCTCTGGCCAATTCTATTACCCTTACTCCCGGTACTTTATCGGTTGAGATAACTGAGGAGGGTTATCTTTATGTACACTGGATTATGGTGAGGACAACCGATATAAAAGAGGCTACTGAGAGGATTGTGCGCAAGTTTGAGCCCATTCTTAAGGAGATTTTTGAATGATGACCAATGTTCCCCTTGTCTTTTCCATTCTTCTGATTGCCTCCTGTTTTTTATGTCTTTATCGAATCTTCAGAGGTCCCACTTCTGCTGACAGAATTGTAGCCGTCGATATTTTAGGGATTCTGGTAGTTGGTTTTTGTGCTCTTTTTGCCGTCTATACTCCCAGAAAATTCTTTATGGATATTGCCATTGTCTGGGTTCTTCTAGGCTTCATTGGAGCTTTGGCTCTAGCCAAATATCTGGAGGGTAAGGGATTCGATGAATGAAATAGTGGTAATTTTAGGAAACATATTTATCGTGGTGGGGCTTCTTTTTGATTTACTTGGCTGCATAGGTCTGGTGAGACTACCCGATGTTTATAATCGCCTCCAGGCTTCTACCAAGTGCGTAACTCTGGGAACCTGCTTCATTCTCTTTGGAAGCTTTCTCTTAATGGGTTTTTTATGGAAGGCTATCCTGGCCATCGCTTTTGTAGTAATGACTTCACCCACCGGGGCCCATGCTATTGCTCATGCCGCTCATCACTCCGGAATCAAGCTCTGGAAGAAGAGCGTGGTGGACAGGTATGAGGAAGACAAAAAATGAAATATCCTAAACTCCGAGAGCTAAAAGAGGCATTTACAGCTTTGGTAAAGGGTCCTTACACTACGAAATTCCCTAAGGTCCCTTCTCCGGCGGCTCCTGCTTACCGGGGAAAGCCAGAGTTCAATCTCGAGGAATGTGTGGTTTGCGGCGCTTGTGCCAATGTCTGTCCGGCCGAAGCCATAGAGGTAGTTGAGACACCTCCCCAAGGAAAAGAGGCGAGTAGGGTAGAGAAAGAAACCGAAAGTGAGCTTCCCCCACCAGGTTCTCGCAGAGTCATTCTCCATTATGATAACTGTATCTTCTGCGGACAATGTGAGGTCCACTGTCTCACTGAAAAGGGGGTTCACCTAACGCAAAAGTATGATTTAGCTGTCCTCGATAGAAAAGAGTGTATAGAAAAGGTGGAGGACAAGCTCGTTTTCTGTGAGCATTGTGGAGCAGCTATAGCTACCCAGAAGCACCTTCACTGGCTGGTGGAAAGACTTGGTCCTCAGGCTTTTTCCAACCCCAATCTATTTCTAGCTTCCCATGAGGAGATAAAGCTTATGGAAAAAGGACTACCCAGAGAAAAGGGACTTCCCTTAGGGCGTTTTGATCACTTAAGGATTCTCTGCCCCAAATGTAGAAAGCAGCTTACTCTCAAAGAAGAATGGGGATATTAGAACTTATTTTTCCCCATTTTAGGCTCATCTCCTAAACACTTTCCTTCGTGTTAACCTAGCCAGTTCTACCATGAAAATCCTTGATTCACAGTGATTATCTTATAGAATTAAGTAGAGGGGGGAGAGGTGCCCACAGGGGTGTCTTCGCTTTTATGGTAGCCGCAGGCTTCAGCCTGCTTAGAAAAGTGATAAATCCTGTGGCTACCAAATCAAAAGAGAAAGGAGAAATTGATGAAAGAAGTAGATGTGGGCTTTATGGGTTATTTAAAGGAGACATTTGAAATGATGAATGAGGTGGGGCTGCTCCTCGCATCCGGCGATATGGATAAATCCAACGTTATGGCTATAGGATGGGGGACAGCAGGAATCATCTGGGGTAAACCCGTGTTTGTAGTACTGGTCAGACCCTCCCGTTACACCTATGGATTAATAGAAAAGATTGGTCAGTTTACGGTAAATGTTCCCTCTCCTGAAATGGAGGAAGTAGTTTCTTTCTGCGGTACGGTATCTGGCAGAAATTACGATAAATTCAAGGAAAAGAATCTCACTGCTGTACCCGGAAAAAAAGTCAAGTGTCCAACTATCAGGGAATGTTCTATTAGCTATGAATGTCGGATAGTTCACAAAAACGATGTGATCCCGGCAGAGTTATTCCCGGACATCCCGCCCGAGTACTATCCTCAAGGGGACTACCATAGAGTTTACTTTGGTGAGATTCTAGCCGCCTATAAAGGGCCTTGTTAGATCTGCTGAAAACCTTGAGCTTGAGGAAGAAGATTAACAAATAAAGGTTTTTAAATAAATTTAAATCTGACCTATGAAAGAAGAAGACACCATGAAAACTAAGATAAAAACCAACTATGAACGTTGTCCGAAGAAGGAGTCTGTTTTGGGTTCATAGGGCAATTCAAGAAGGGATCGATATCCGAGGATATTTTCACTGGTTCTTGATTGACAATTTTGAATGGAGAGAAGATTTTAAGCCGAGCTTTGGTTTAATCTGAATTAATTACAAAACTTTCCATCGTAAACTTCGACCCAGTAGTTTGTTATACAAAAAAATCTCCAAAGAAAATGGGTTAGAAGTCGAAGTTTAAATTACAATCTATTCCGTTACCTTTTGTCGTCTTCTGTGTAAAATAAGACATTGACCACCACCCTTTAACCTAAAACTCCCATGGGTTAGGGGGTTAAATGATTTGACACGGATTGTCAACCCCCTCGATCTTACAAAAATGTCTGAAACTGTGTTGTATGGTTAGCTTGGGGGGGAGGGAAGAGGTGTAAGTTTTCGTGTTTGTAATAGGAATGCGAAATTGAGCCGGCCCTCATCCCTTCCTTTGGAAAAGAATTTGATCCTCATAGCTGCTCTCGAGGGAAGATTAATCTTTAGGGATAACTCTCCACTTTGTGACAGGATCCTTCTTTTTCCCAGGGCTACCCCTCCCTCTACTAAAAAGGAGAGAACCTCGGGACCGGGGGGACCCGAGCAATAGGTAAAAAAACAGAAGGGATGAGAAGAAAGATCCTCGGTGACATAATGATTAATTATT
>Ga0209986_10000939_pt1 | contig 28608 bp, 29 predicted proteins | sample BlataG_FD_183168 | JGI IMG/M metagenome (GOLD analysis project Ga0209986, IMG submission 183168) | Deep subsurface microbial communities from Black Sea to uncover new lineages of life (NeLLi) - Black_00105 metaG (SPAdes) (version 2) | ecosystem: Environmental > Aquatic > Marine > Oceanic >...
CTGAAGCAAGTTGGATCTTTCTTGATAAAAGAAGAAAAGCTGGAAATTAGGGCCAGAAAAGGAGGTGAGGAGGTAGGTAAGTCACTTCAGCTTGGGAATGGAAGTTGTCTAAAGAGAAGCGTTGGATAATTGATACTTTTTCTTTGGGAACTTCCACGAGAAGTCGAACCGTGTCCTCAAGAAAATTGGGGAGGAGATAAAAAATGTGGAAAAGAATAATATTACTTAGTATTGTATCTGTGATGGTCCTAATGTCTGGTTTCTCCAGTGTTATGGGTCAAGAGAAACCCTTCGCTGGTCAGACGATAAATGCGTTATTAATCGGGGGAGTCGAGTATGAAGCGTTGTGGAAAAAAGCAACTCAAGAGTTTGAACGAGAAACGGGTATGAAAGTAAATTACAGCACCTTAATTTTCGAAGACCTAATGACCAAGGAAAGCATGCTCGGAGCAGCAAAAGACAGTAGCTACGATGTTTACTCCAACCACTTTGCTCAGATCGCCTCGTTCAGGTATTTCTTCGAACCATTAGAAGAGTATCTGACTGTAAAGGACTGGCGAGACTTTTTTGGTGCGGCTATTGGTCCAGTAACGTTTGATGGTAATATCATGTTCTTACCTCGATACTTTGACGCTCGGCTACTGTACTATAATACCGAGATGTTTCAGAAAGCTGGTTTGTCTAGACCCCCCACCAATTGGCAGGAGCTCGTGGATTTTGGAAAGAAATTGACTGACGCGCCCAAACAGTATGGCTATGTCACGTGTGGAAGGGGCGATCCGATACTCCGATGCTATAGCGATTTTCTATGGCAAGCGGGAGGAGAGTTTTTGGATGAACAAATGAAGCCGATATTTTACAACTCTGCTGGCATCGAAGCCTTACAGTTTATGGTTGACCTTATTCATAAGTACAAGATTGTCCCTCCTGGTACGCCCAGTTTTGGATGGGAAGATATGACAAACATGTTCACACAGGGTAGAGTAGCTATCAACTATGAATGGCCGGGTTTGTTGGAGGTTTACAATAATCCAGAAAAATCAAGAGTTGCGGGAAAATTTGGTATTGCTCCTATTCCCGGATATAGGACCAATAAGACTACTGCTGTTTGCCACGGCATAGCTATTAATAGATACTCTAAGAAAAAGCGTCCGGCTTGGGAGTTCATAAGCTGGCTAACCTCGACTGAGACTCAAGTTGAAGAGTATGAATTTAGAGGTATAATTCCATCACGAAGGTCTGCACTCAAACAGATCCTAGCTGGAACTCGAGGGGATGAATTGGTAAGAATGCAAGCTTATCTCAAAACCGTAGAAGAAGGAGGAGCTTGGCCTAAAATTCCTGAATGGTCACAGATAAGCAAGGTTATCTGGGACGAGCTTACGAAGGCTTTGACCAAGGACAAGACGCCTCAGCAAGCCTTGGATTATGCTGCTGAGAAGACTGAAGAAATACTGGAAGAGGCTGGTTATTACAAATAAATGAAGTTTTCGTGAGAGACACTTTTTGAAGTAAGATGCAGGTGTGGAGAGAAGGGTCAAATTGCTCCGGAGTGAAAATAAGAATTCGCTCCGGAGCATGAGTTACATTTTGAAAAGAGTCTCAATCAAAAATTAAAACCGATTCTAAGGAAAAGAAGGTATAGGTGATCAGCAAGAGGAAACCGTATACCTATTTTTTGCTACTTCCCGCCTTGGTCACAATTGGCCTAATATTACTTTACCCTTTGGCTTCCGCATTCAAACTTAGCTTATTCAAGTACAATTTGTCCTACCCTCCCCCTTACGCTTTTATAGGTTTTCGGAACTACATCAAAATCTTGACTAGCGACATATTTAGAGCCGTATTCAAACAAAATGTATTGTTTGCCATTGGTGCTTTTTCGATCGAATTCTTGGGTGGATTTGGAATAGCTTTACTCCTTAATTTGAAGTTTAAAGGACGAAAGATTTTTCGCATGATTTTCTTGCTACCTATGCTGGTTGCTCCGGTTTTGGTTGGCTTTAATTGGAGATGGCTCCTTAACACTGACTATGGATTAATCAATCAAATTCTTATTGGTATCGGCCTTGAACCCAAGCTTTGGCTTGCTGATGCCGAATTGGCAATGTTTTCTATCATAATAGCTGATGCGTGGCAATACACTCCCTTCTGTATATTGCTTCTTTTATCAGGACTTCAGACACTTCCTTCTCCTTTGTATGAGGCCGCTTCGATTGATGGTGCTTCTGTCTGGCAGAGGTTTGTTCATTTGACCTTACCTTTGCTCCGCCCAATTATATTTTTGACTATCATATTACGGATTGTGGACTTGTTTAGAGTTTTTGACATTGTGTACATAATGACTCAGGGTGGACCTGGAGGCTCCACCGATCTCCTTCCTACTTATATTTACCGCATTACCTTTCGTGAATTGCGCTTCGGTTATGGAGCTGCTTTTTCCTATATTGGGCTTTTTATATCTTTACTGCTAGTTCTTCCTCTGATTCTTAGAATGGAGAGGCAGTAAAAAGGACGATGAACAAACTAAAGAGACTTGTTTAGGTAGATGAAAAATGGGGAAAAAGGTCGCATTTTATATAATAATCGGAGTAGCTCTCTCTTTAGTTCTATTACCGATTGTGTGGCTAGTTTTGACATCATTTAAGACGAAAGCTGATATCTTTGCTGTTCCTCCACAATGGCTTCCGTCAAAAATCGTACTTAAAAATTATACTGAACAATTCACAGAAGGTCCTGTTTTCAGGGTATTTATTAATAGCGTAGTAATAGCGGTAGTTACAGTAGTTAGTGTGATTATAATTGCTACTCCGGCTGCTTATATCTTTGCAAGATATAGGTTTAGAGGGGAATTACCCATCTTAATCCTAATCTTGGTTATGCGTATGATCCCAGTAATATCAATTGTTATACCTCTATTCATTGTTTTTAGTCGGTTAGGACTTTTAGATACTTGTGTTGCTCTCATTATAATTCAAATTGCCTGTAAAATACCTTTGGCCATCTGGATTTTGAAGGGCTTTTTTTCTACTATACCAAAGGAAATCGAGGAATGTGCTATGCTCGATGGGTGTTCATTAGGTGGGGTGCTGACCAGAATCATATTGCCCTTGGCTAAACCCGGAATAGCTGCTTCTGCAGTAATAGCTTTCATTTATACTTGGAACGATTTGCTAATTACTCTTGCCATTAGTGCTACAGTTGCTTCTCGCACCCTTCCGGTACAACTTACCCAGTTTGTGATGGAATTCCGCGTAGTATGGGAGCGTATGTGTGCTCTCGGAGTTATTATGCTTATTCCCGCAGTAGTATTTGTCTTCTTAGCGGAAAAAGGCTTGTTGAAAGGATTACTTTTGGGTAGTATCAAGGAGTAGCAAAGTTGTGTAAACAAATAGTATATTGTACCAGGAACAAACGATGAATAGCAAAGATAGGGTGTTTATGGCTTTGGAGTACCAAGAACCAGATCGAGTTCCTCTGTTAGAATGGGAAATTCATCCAGATGTAATTGAGGCTATTTCTCCTGGCTCTACTTACGAGGATTTTGTAGAAGAGTTCGACGTAGATGCGGTTTCAGCTTATGAGGATATAAAATATAGGGATCTTTCTCCTACAGAGAAGATTGACCACTGGGGAATTATCCGAGACTTTAGTAAGAAAACTTCCCTTTTCTGGCCTATGCCTCTAGAAGGACCTATTAAATCTGAAAAAGATTTGGAAAAATATAATCCCCCGGATCCTCATGACCCAAGAAAACTTGCCACTCTGCGGAGATTGGTAAAAAGGTTTAAGGGAGAGAAGGCAATCGCTTTTTGTGTCTTCGATTCCTTTCAATGGCCTGCTTTTCTTCGGGATATAGAGAATTTCTTAATGGATTATGTGAGAAATCCAGAATTTGCAAAAAAAGTTGTGGAGATTACTACTAATTACTATGTAGAGCTTACAAAGCATGCAGTTGATGAGGGAGCGGATATAATTTGGTCTGGAGATGATTACTGTGGAAAGAGTGGTCCTTTAATGTCTCCATCTCACTTTGAAGAATTTGTTTTGCCAGGAATGGTGAAAGTTATGAAGGCAGCCAAAGAAAAAGGAGCATACTATATTAAACACTGTGATGGTTATCTGTGGCCAATTTTAGATAAGATAGTAAATGCAGGAATAGATGCATTGAATCCAATTCAACCCGATGCTGGAATGGATATTGGGGAAGTCAAAAAGGTATATGGAGATAAAATTTGTCTTATAGGTAACATCGAATGCAGTCATCTTTTGACTTTTGGAAGTCCTAATAAGGTAATCAAAGCAGTCAAAGAATGTATTCTCCAAGCGGCTCCCGGTGGTGGCTACATTCTTTCCTCTAGCAACTGTATCCATAAGTCAGTAAAGCCTGAGAATTTCTTAGCCATGATCCGGGCCACAAAAAAATATGGGAGGTATCCGAGAAAGATATACTGAAGCTCCGGATTTCCAGACTTAAAGAGAATCTACTATTAGGATTAACACATAATATTAGAGTTTCGCAAGAAAAAGTTAAAAAATAGAAGGAAACTTTTATGATTTCTTAAAAATAAGTGTCGGTCTTTGATAATCTAAGATTTAAGAAAAAAGTTACGTCTCTCCTTTAGAAACTCAAGTTTTTTTGCTGGGTCTGCATAAAATACGACAAGCAGCAAAGGATCAGCCATTTGAGTCATAGCCTATTTTTCTTAAAGCTTTAGTGAATAGATTCTTGTTCCCTTTCACATAAGAACCCTTATTGAATGTAACTCACCTCCATAATTACCCAGGGAAGGAAATATGGTTATAAAAAAGGAGGTTTATTCTGATGCCGGAGATTATCTGTTTGGGCGAGGTCTTGGTAGATATGTTTTCCATGGGAGTCGGAGAGCCATTAGAAAAAGCTCCTAGCTTCTTGCCAGTTCCTGGCGGTGCACCGGCGAATGTTGCCATTGGACTAGCAAAACTCGGTGTAGATTCGGCTCTCATAAGCAAAATTGGTGACGACCCCTTTGGGAGATTGTTGCGAAGTGTTATTTTGCAGAATCGAGTTGATATTTCTCAACTGAAAGTTGACAGAGAATCCCGAACCACGTTGGCCTTTATTTCGACCAGAGAAGATGGAGAAAGAGATTTCTGTTTTTACCGTAATCCGGGTGCAGATATGATGTTAAGTGCAGAGGAAATAAGCGAGGGTTTTATAAAAACTGCAAGGGTTTTCCATTATGGCTCCATCAGTATGATTTCTGACCCAAGTTACTCAGCTACCTTAAAAGCTCTTGAGTATGCCAAAAAATATGGGCTGGTGATTTCTTACGATCCAAATGTGCGATTGTCTTTGTGGGATAGCGAAAACCAGGTAAAACAAAGAATCATCGAAGGATTACATAATTCGGACTTGGTCAAATTAAATAATGACGAATTAGAATTTATCACTGGAATTAGTGATATAAAGCAAGGAAGCGATATCCTCCTGAAATATGGTCCTGAGATGGTAGTTGTTACCCAAGGAGACAAAGGAAGTTTTTTCAATAATGGAAGAACTTGTAGCTTTATTGGAAGTTACAAAGTTCACACTATTGATACAACAGGTTGCGGTGATAGTTTTACTTCGGCAATATTAGCAAAATTTCTACAGAAAATTAAGCAGGGCAAAGATCCGTTTGATCTTGATTGTGAGGAAATGGAGGACATTTTAAGATTTGCTAATGCTGCAGGAGCATTGACAGCAACCAAAAAGGGAGTAATTCCTTCCCTTCCCACTCAAGAAGATCTGTGTATCTTTTTGAATGGATATGGCAAAATTAATTGAATTCAGAGTAAATTTATTAAAAGAGAGAAGCAGTCTGTTGAAACACTCAGTTGAGCTTGTTAGAGGATTGAAGGAGGCAGCCATCGCTGTTCGCCAAGAAATTGTCAAAATGACAAGCAATGCTAATTCAGGCCACTTAGGAGGCTCGCTTTCCTGCGTAGACATTCTCGTAGCTTTGTATTTTCATCAACTCAACCACAATCCCCAGAGTCCATCTTGGCCAGGTAGAGATAGATTTGTTTTAAGCAAAGGGCATGCTGCTCCAGCTCTTTACGGTACTTTAGCCCTCAGTGGATGCTTCCCAAGGGAAGAGTTAAAGACTTTCAGAGACATCGATAGTAGGCTACAAGGCCACCCAGATAACAAGAAAACTCCCGGAGTTGAGATTTCTACAGGATCTCTAGGTCAGGGGCTCGCCGTCGCTGTGGGGATGGCATTAGGATTCAAACTGGCCGGCAAGAACAATCAAGTATACGCTTTGGTAGGGGATGGTGAGTTGGATGAAGGAGAGATCTGGGAGGCGGCAATGTTTGCCAGCCATCATAAGATGGTGAACATAACAGTTCTGGTGGATAGAAACCACGGTCAAAATGATGGAAGAACGGAGGAGGTAATGTCCATAGAGCCCTTGGCTGCAAAATGGGCATCCTTCGGCTGGAAAGTCTTTGAGGTTGACGGACATAACATAAAGAACATTCTCAATGTTTTAGACAGATCAATGGAAAATAGGAGCAAACCGACTGTTATAATTGCTCAAACGGTAAAAGGTAAAGGGATCTCTTTTGTGGAAGGTAATGACGACTACCATGCCAAACCCCTACCTAAAGAGCTGGTAGCTCAAGCCATAGCTGAGTTGGGAAAAAGATGAAAAATACTATAAACTCACCCCAATTGATGTCTACCAGAGATGCTTATGGGCAAGTTTTAGTTGAGATAGGGAAAGAACAGAAAAATATTGTTGTCCTCAATGCGGATCTTTCTCAATCCACGAGAACTTCATTATTTGCTGAAACTTTCCCGGAAAGATTCTTTAATGCTGGAATTGCTGAGCAAAATATGATGGGAGTAGCAGCTGGTCTTGCTACTACTGGATTTATACCTGTAGTATCGACATTGGCCATATTTGCCGCTGGCAGAGCGTATGATCAGGTAAGAAATACAATCGTTCATTCAGGTCTCAATGTTAAGATTGTAGCTACTCATTCCGGGATTACTATGGGTAAAGATGGTTCTTCTCATCAATCAATAGAGGATATCGCTTTAATGAGAGTTATACCTGATATGACGGTCATTGTTCCAGCTGATGCTCTTGAAACAAAAAAAGCTCTGCGAGCTACCATTGAATACAAAGGTCCTGTTTATATTAGATTGGGACGCCCAGAGATTCCCGTTGTTACAGACGAAGAATCACCCTTTGTCATCGGTAAAGCCGATATTTTGAGAAAAGGGAATGATTTAAGCATTATCGCCTGTGGAATAATGGTCTTTCAAGCTTTAAAAGCTGCCGATGTTCTAGTCTCACAGGGGATAAAGGCAAGAATCATAAACATGCATACTATTAAACCTCTTGATTTAGAAATTTTATTTAATGCGGCCAAAGAGACAGATGCCATCCTCACCGCAGAGGATCACAGCATTATAGGTGGCTTGGGCAGTGCAGTTCTGGAGGCCCTTGCCTGTAAAGAAACGAGACCACCAGTATATCGGATTGGGGTCCGCGATGTCTTTGGTGAATCTGGTGAACCGGATGATCTTATTAAAAAATATGGTCTTTCTTGGAAGGATATAGTCAAAGCTGCTAAGGAAGTTTTATCATTGAAAAAGGGTTAAAATAAAATGCTTACACTTAAAACTAAACTGGAGGATTTAGAAAGGGATAAAAATTCAATCTGTAATTGACTTTAATATTTTCTCAATCCACCTCTTTACCTTCGAGGTTAATCCTGAGTTTACCCCAAAGGATGCCTCCGATTTTCTTTTCTTTATCCAAAGGAGTATATACGGATATACTCCTCATTCTCCCATCCACCTCTTCCACGATACCTAAAGCTAGATTCCCGCCTTCGGTGTCTCTTAGGCAGATCAAGCGATTGTGAAGATATTCCTCTGAGACAATGCCCCCTAGTCCAATTCTGTCCCCGGCCAAGACCAAGCTTTGAGCACGTTCAAAATAAGCTTTGAATCTCTGCTCGCGGTAGCTGACTCTTTCAGAATAGTTCTTTTGTCTAACGCCAGGGGGTACTTTCATACGATAGATTTTGGGTATGGTCATCCCCCTAAAGCCAATGAGAATATGTTCCAGCTCATCGGTTCTCTGGAGAGCTAAGATTATCCGGGGTTGAATTATATCTGTCATGCATCTCTTCAAAACTCTTGCTGGTCCTCCTCTTATCATGCCGGTAGTGTCCAATAAAATCTTATCTACCTGGGGCCTAGCTCTTTCATAGATAATCTTGATTCCAGTAATCATGGGAAGGAGATTGCCGGAGGGAGAGGTGGCTCCCACGAAGTAGAAATCCTTTACCACCAGATTCTCCCATCCCTCGAATTTTTTTTCTAGAAGCCCCCAGGCTATCGTAGTGGGAGGACCCACATGAGACTGCCCCAGATCAGCATCTACCACTCCTACTCTAAAAGTTGGTAAAAGAAGTTCTAAAAGATCCTCAATGAGAGTAGTTTTTCCGGTGTCTGATCCGCCCACAACCATTATTGTTCTATTTTGCGATTCTAATACAGCATCTTTTATCTTCGGGTTCAGCACGAATCTAGGATCAGTCATAGTATCTAAACATATCTTTTGTTGATTTTCACATACTTTTCAGTCAAATCACATCCCCAGAAGGTGGCCTGGTCTTTTCCTTGGTGGAGATCAATGGTTATTTTCACTTCATCCTGCTTCAGGACTTCTCCTAGTTTTTTTTCTGCCCCATCTACTCCTAAACCTCCTTTTGCCACCAAAAAATTGTCAAAATAGACATCTACCCGATGGGGTTTTACTTTGGCATGAGCTGCGCCAACCGCGGACATCACTCTTCCCCAGTTAGGAGAGGCACCGGCGATGGCGGTCTTCACCAACATCGAGTTTGCCACTGCTCTAGCAATCCTCCTGGCATCCTTGGGGAAAGGAGCTCCCTTTACTTTTACTTCGATAAATTTTGTCGCGCCTTCCCCATCCCGGACAATGAACTTGGCCAAAGATTCACAAATCAAATTGAGTGCCTGGCAGAAGCCATCAAAGTTCTCATCCTCAACTCTCATTTTTTTCTTCTTGTACCAGGTTTTTATTATTTTGTTCCTTGAAAGTTCGTTAGCCATGACAAATAGGCTGTCGTTGGTGCTCATATCCCCATCCACACTAATCTGGTTAAAGGATTTGTTGACCGCAGACCTCGTTGCCTCTTCCAGAGCATCCTCAGTTATACAGGCATCGGTAGTGATAAAACAGAGCATGGTCGCCAGGTTCGGTGAGATCATCCCCGCTCCTTTAGCCATACCTCCAATTACTACCTTACCTTTTCCCCTTGCTGGAATGTCGGTTTCCACTGCTATTTCCTTGGTAATCTTGTCGGTGGTCAGAATGGCCCGAGCTGCCCGATGGCCACCTTTAAAAGATAGAGATTCCACCGCTTGTTCTATCCCAGCCTCAATCTTAGACATAGGCAAGGGTTTACCTATCCTTCCGGTAGAGGCTACCAGAACCATATCTTCCTTTACTCCTAAATGATGAGCTGCTAATCTGGCCATTTTCTCTGCGTCTTTAAGTCCTTTTTCTCCGGTGCAGGCGTTGGCGTTGCCGCTATTTATAATGATTGCCTGGGTCTGGTGGCGGCGAATCTTCCTTAGAGAATAATGAACCGGCGCTGCCTTTACCTTGTTGCTGGTAAACATCCCAAAACTCATCGCCGGAACCTCTGAATAAATCAGTGCTAGATCAGGCTGAGTTGCTTTTATCCCGCAGTGCACCCCTGCTGCTTTAAATCCTTGGGGGGCTGTAATTCCTCCTTCTACTTCTTTCAATGGTTTCTCCTTAGCTTAAGCCCATGGTTTCTTCAAATCCACACATTATATTCATGTTTTGCACTGCCTGGCTAGAGGCACCTTTGCCTAAATTATCGATAGTGGAAATGACTATTACCTGACGTTTTTTTTCATCGACCATAAGTCCTATTCGGCATCTATTTGAATTGACTACATCTTTTACCTCAGGAAAGCAGCCTTGAGGGAGAATTTCCACGAAAGGTTCCTCTCTATAGAAATCCTCAAACGCTTTAATTAAATCCTTGGGCTTTAAAGAATCCTTCAGGCCAGCATAACAGGTAGAAAGTATTCCTCGATTCAGGGGAACCAGGTGGGGAACAAAGGTGATTTTAACCTCTTTTTGGGCAAGTTTAGCTAACTCTTGTTCTATTTCGGGGATATGGCGGTGACATCCTACCTGGTAAGCAGATAAGTTCTCATTGACCTCGGGAAAATGGGTTTTCAAGGTAAGTTTTCTTCCTGCTCCGGTAACTCCGGATTTGGAATCTACAATGATGCTATCCTCTTTTATTAAATCAAACCTTAGTAAAGGAGCCAGCGAGAGTAAAGCTGAAGTAGGGTAACAACCTGGATTGGCTACCAGACGGGCTCCTTTTATTTTTTCCCGGTAAAGCTCGGGTAGGCCATAGATTGCCTGTTTAAGTAGATCTTTTTTTTTATGGGCTACTCCATACCATTTCTCATAAACCAGGGGATTGGCCAGACGAAAATCAGCCGAGAGATCCACCATTCTTTTTCTTCTTAAATAAAGCTTTCCCACCACCTCCATGGAAGCTCCGTGAGGAAGAGCTAAGAAAATAAAGGAAGAAAATGAGACTATTCTTTCTACATCGAGTAATTGACAAACAAGATCCGTACTCAACCAGGGATAAACCTCTGAGATTTTTTTTCCGGCAAAACTTTGGGAAGTTATCGTCTCGATCTCTACTCTGGGGTGTCTCAAGAGAATCTTAACCAGTTCTGCCCCTGTGTAACCGGTGGCTCCAATGATCGATACTTTCAACCCTCACCTCTTTAAAATTATGATATGCTCAAGATACTCGTGTTAGTTTAGCAAAATGGGAAGGACTTGGCAAACAAAGGGATTTTGGGAAAGGATGGAGTCTTGAGAAATCTCAATAATTTCCATTTTCTTGAATTTTGTCTTTTGTATGTCTGGAGATCTTACCAATGGCCACACTCCAGACTAACTGTGATCTGTTTAAAACGTCAATAACCTTTTTTGGATCACGGGTCAGGGTGAAAACGCTTTTCCCATTGGTGAGAAATTTAAGCTCGGATAGAGGCTCTTTTATTTCTGGCTCATGTTTTTTCAAATAATCTACGCTTTTTCTTATCTTCTGTAGTGAGATTCCACTCTCCAGAAGGCTTTTAGCTGTTTTCAATCTTATTAAATCTCCAAAGGAATAAAGCCTCCTACTTCCTTTCTTGGCGCTTTTTATACTGGGTTTAATGAAATCAATCTTGGCCCAGTATCTAAGTTGGTTATAGGAGATTCCCACCACCTTTAAGACCAGTCCTGCTCTGTATCCTTTCATAGCGCTCGATTTCATATCTTCCTCTTATCAATCAGTCTTTTCGCTTTGCCTGTGGTTCTGGGCAGAGTAGCCGGCTCTACCAGTTCTACCTGAGGAGTCACCATTAGCTCCCCCTTAAGTCTAGCCTTAATCTTATTCTGTAATCTTTTCAAATCTTTGAGGGAACCCCTAAAAAATCTTTTCTTAATCTCCAGGATCACCCTCATCTCCTCCAGGCCCCCATGTCTTTCCAGAACAATCTGGTAGTTTCTTCCCACCTCGGGCAGGTTCATAAGGATTCTTTCCACCTCTGAGGGAAAGATATTTACACCTCGAAGGATAAACATATCATCTACTCTGCCTTTGATTCGGGATATGCGACGGTGGACTCGTCCACACCTACAGGGATCAGGGTATATATGTGTCAGATCACCAGTCCTGTACCTCAGGATAGGCATTGCTTCTCTATTTAGGGTGGTTAACACCAGCTCTCCCTCTTCACTGTCCCTTCGAATCTCCAGAGTCTCTTGATCAATAACCTCCATAATGAAATTATCCTCCCAGAGATGCATTCCGCACTTTTCCTTACACTCAAAAGCAACTCCTGGACCGTTCATTTCCGAAAGACCGTAAGAATCATAGGCATCCAGGGAGAAAATTTCCTCGATCTTACTCTTTGTGGCCTCAGAATAAGGCTCTGCTCCTAAATAAACTGTGCGTAGGTTAAAATCACCTCTGGGGTCCATTCCCATTCTTTCCATAACTTCAGCTAAGTAAAGAGCATAGCTAGGGGTTATATGGACTATGGTGGTTTTGAAGTCATGCATCAGCTCAATTTGGCGCTCTGTGTTGCCAGTTCCACTTGGAATTACCAATAGTCCTGCTCTTTCCGCTCCGTAATGAAAAATGAGACCTCCGGTAAACAACCCATAGCTCATCATGTTTTGAAAAACATCTTCAGGTCCTGCTCCTGTCATGCTCATACTGCGAGTTATGAGCCGGGCAGCTTGATCGATATCTTTCTGGGTAAAGAGTACCGCTTTAGGTTTACCGGTGGTACCGGTAGAGGTATGTAACCTTACCAGACGAGATAAGGAAGAGGTTAAAAACCCATAGGGATAACCAGCACGTAGGTCTTCTCTGGTGGTAAAAGGAAGTCTCTCCAAGTCTTTCAGATTTTTTATATTATCGGGTTTTACCTTGCGTGCGTCAAATGCCTCTCGATAGAAAGGTACTTTATGATAAACTCTGTCTAAGACTTTCTTTAGCCTTTTTAACTGAAGTTTCTCCAGGTTTTCTCTATCGAGATATTCTAGATCTATTTCTCTGGACATCACTAAACTTTTCTCTCTCAGCTGGACTCTCTTTTGTCGATTACTCTCTTGCCTTTAGTTTCTCTGGCGAAGGAATCAGGTTCAACCAATTTAACCTTGACACTAATGCCCAAATCCTGGTAGATCTCTCTTTCCACTTTTGATTTTAAGTCCTGAAGTTTCTTCATTTCGTCAAAGAAGATTCTTTCGGAGACCTTCACCAGAATATTGACAATGTCCTGGTTGCCCCGTCGATCAATCTCCAGACAACTACGAGGTTCAACTCCCCAAATTTGGGAAAAAATGTGTTCAATCTGCGAGGGAAAGAAGCTCACCCCATTGATGGTGACCATCTCGTCAGTACGACCGGCTACTTTTTTCATCCGAATCAAAGTTCGACCGCATCCACAGGGAGAAGCATCCAGGGTAGTGATGTCTCCCGTTCGGTATCTAATCAGGGGAAATGCCTCCTTAGTTATGGTGGTAAGCACCAGTTCTCCTTCCTCTCCGAGGGGAAGAACCTCTTTAGTCCGAGGGTCTATTATTTCTGGGATGAATTGGTCCTCAAAAATGTGAAGCCCCTTCTTTTTTTCACATTCTCCTGCCACTCCTGGCCAGGCTATCTCGCTTAAGCCGTAATTATCGGTTGCCTTTATATTGAGCTCGTCTTCTATCTGCTTCCTGGTTCTTTCGGAGAAAGGCTCACCTGTAAAAAGACCCCTTTTGAGATGAATGTCAGCAGGACCTAATCCCTTTTCCCGAACCACCGCAGCCAGTCTAATCGCAAATCCCGGGGTAGCTATTAAGGCTGTGGTGCGGTAGTCTCGAGCAATTACTACCTGCCGGGCTGGATCGAGATTGGAGCCCGGAATGACTGATGCCCCTACTAATTCAGCACCATAATGAAAACCGAGACCTCCGCCGAACAGGCTATAATCAAAGCAGATCTGTACCACATCATTCTTTGTTACACCGCCGGCACAGAGTACCCGAGCGCTTACTTCAGTCCAATGAGTCAGGTCATTCCTGGTGTAGCCCACGCCGATGGGTTCCCCGGTAGTGCCAGAAGTGCATTGGAGTCTTACGACTTCTCGAAGAGGAACGGCAAACATTCCGTAAGGATAGCTCGCTCGTAAAGTAGTCTTACCGGTGAAAGGAATTCTGGAAAGCTCGTCCAGAGAATTAATCTCGTCCGGCACCAATCCCATTTGATCAAACAATTTTCGGTAAAAAGCAACACTTCGATAGACTCGATTAAGAGTAGCCTGAAGTTTTTCCAGTTGTAGTTGTTCCAGCTCATCCTTTGCCATACATTCAAAATGAGGATTCCAGATCGCCATCTATTTTACTCCCAGATCTCTTTATATTCTCTGCCTAGATAGGCTCTTTTTACTTCTTGGTTGTGCAGAAGTTCTTCCGAGGCGCCCTGAAGAACAACTCTGCCAGTCTCGATGACATAGGTTCTGTTGGATACTTTGAATGCCGCTGCAGCATTTTGTTCTACTAGAAGGATGGTGGTACCCTGCTGATGTAACTGGGATATTATTTGGAAAATGTGGGCGGCTATCAAGGGAGCAAGCCCCATAGAAGGTTCGTCCAGCAAAAGAAACTTCGGTCCTGACATGAGAGCACGGCCAATGGCCAGCATTTGCTGCTCACCCCCACTGAGAGTTCCCGCCACCTGCGATCGCCTTTCTTTTAAGACGGGAAAGCGTTCAAATATTGTGTCCAGATCACTCTTAATCTTAGATTTCTCCTTCCTTCTATAGCGTTGATAGGCCCCCAGAGTAAGATTTTCCATAACCGTTAGAGGAGCAAACAACTGCCTTCCTTCCGGTACCAGACTGACTCCCATTCTGATTATTTCCCGGGGAGACTGGTGCGTAATGTCTGCATTAAGGAAGAGAATCTGCCCGGTGAGGGAGGGAACCAGCCCCACGATGGAGTTAAGTAAGGTGGTTTTCCCGGCTCCATTTGCGCCAATTAAGGCCACTATTTCACCTTCTTCAACGTGTAAAGAAACTCCCTTCAAAGCTTGCATACGCCCATAATAACTTCTAAGATTTCGTATGGTTAGCATTCTCTGTTTCTCTTTCACCAAGATAAACAGCTATCACCGCTTCATTATTTTGGACTTCGCGTGGAGTTCCTTCGGCGATGACTTGGCCAGAGTCGAGAACAATCACCTCATCAGATACCTCCATTACCAGCCCCATGTTATGCTCTACCAGAAGAATAGTGATTCCAATCTCTCGGATTCGGTAGACAAACTGAGCCATCTCGTCAGCCTCAGGAACGCTGAGCCCGGCTGCTGGCTCGTCAAGCAAAAGTAGGTCCGGCTCTGTCGCTAAGGCTCGGGCAAATTCTAATAACTTCTGTTGTTGAAAGGTAAGATTAGAGGCCGCCTCATCCTTCTTAGTTTCTAACCCCACAAAGGAGAGCATCTCCAAAGAATAGTCATGGATCCTTTTTTCCTCAGCTCGGGTTCTTTTTAGGTTCATAATGGCAGCGAAAATCTCTGATCTAGTTCGGCAATGGCGTCCTACCATTACGTTTTCCAGAACCGACATATTTTCAAACACCTGTACACTTTGAAAAGTGCGAGAAATCCCCTTTTCCGCAATAACATAGGGTTTCAGCTCATTAATCTTATGTTGTTTGAACCTAATTGTGCCAGAAGTTGGTGGACATATTCGGGAAATGAGATTAAAGATGGTGGTTTTACCTGCTCCATTAGGGCCAATGATGGCTTTAATTTGATGGGAATTTACCTCAAAATCTACTCCATCTACAGCAACTACTCCCCCAAATTTTTTCTTTAGTTTTTCAATCTGAAGAATAGGATCCATAGTTATTACCTTTCTTTCTTAATCAAACGAAGAATTCCCGCAAACAACCCCTTAGGCAAAAACATCATTATGAGGAGAAGAATCGAACCGTAAATAAGAATATCGTAGTCCTGAAATGCTCGCAGGTATTCAGGTAGAATGGTTAATAGTGCCGCTCCTATCATTGCTCCCCACACGCTAGCCATTCCTCCCACCGCCACCATAGCGACGAGGACTATGGAAAAGTGGAATCCAAAGGGAGTGGGATTGAGAAAGGTAATGAAATGCGCATAGAGACTGCCAGCGAGAGAGGCATAGACGGCACTCAACACGAAAACTTGAATCTTGTATTTGGCCGTATTCACCCCCATAATGTTGGCTGTCAATTCACCTTCGTGGATGGATCGTAGGGCCCGTCCAACCCGGGAGTGAATTATGTTCAAGCTCACCACTAGAACAACTATTACCAGGGTCCAGACAAGATAGTAGTAGTGAACATCGCTGCGAAGCAAAAAATTTCCCAGTCTAAATCGAGGAATCTGTCCAAAGCCTGAGGGACCACCGGTAAGGGAACTAGCCTGGTTAAAGACAATAAAAACAATGTAGCCGAATGCCAGGGTAGCCATGGCCAGGTAGTGGCCTTTTAGTTTGAGGGCGGGAGCTGCAATAAGAAAAGCAATCCCTCCGGTGACGAAAATACCCGCTAGAAGTGCAAGCCAGGGTGAGATGCCAAATTTAGTGCTGAGCACCCCTGAAGTATATGCTCCTAGCCCAAAAAAGGCGGCGTGCCCTAAGGAAATCTGTCCGGTATAACCCATGAGTAAACTAAGGCCAATGGTAATTAGACTATAAATACCCACGAAGACTAACACATTCAGGTAATAAGAATTGCCCAGCCCTAGCGGTAAGGCCAGAATCACCCCCGCTAGAATCAGCAGCGAGAGTATATTCTTCCTTCCCATCAATTCCCCTTTTGATTATTTCAATTAGAACTTCTTGAACCCTGCTCTTTCCCTACTTCCCAGAAGTCCGCTGGGCTTCAAGAATAAGACCAGAAGCAGCACCACCAGAGCGATGGCGTCTTTATACCCGGAAGATATGAAACCTGCGCCCAGGGATTCCATGATACCAATGATGAATCCGGCCACTACTGCCCCCACGTTACTTCCCAGTCCCCCCAATACCGCCACGCTGAACCCCTTCACTGCCAACATGGTTCCCCGATCATAGTTCATAAGAGCAATGGGCGTGATAATAATTCCGGCTGTAGCCCCGATACCTGCACTCAAGGCAAAAGACAAAAGAACCATGGTCCGTACGTTGATCCCAACCAGACTAGCTGCCGTGCGATTAGCGGCACAGGCCTTCATTGCTTTTCCAGTCAAGGTAAATCCGAAAAAGAAGATGAGAAGAGCGACCGTTGCTCCCATAATTCCCAGTATCCATAAGGTCTGAGGGAGAATAGTAGCTCCCAGCACGCTTATAGGCTTTTCTCCTGAAAAAGGAGGAAGGCTGAAGGTGTGTTTACCCCAGGCGAACATGGCACCACCTTTGAAAAGAATACTAGCAGCCACGGTGATAATAATAAGGGTAAGGACAGAGGGACTTTTCAGAGGATGGATAGCTGCTCTCTCGAAGGCAGCTCCTATCATAGTGACTATTAAGATGGAAAGAAAAAAACTCACTACCATCGGTAATTTGATAATTGCTGTCAGGTACACCATCATCATCCCCCCCAGCATGACAAACTCTCCCTGGGCCAGGTTGATAATACCGGTGGCGCTGTAGATTATGTTGAATCCGAGGGCGACCATCCCGTAGATGGCACCGATGGTGATACCGGTAAATAGATACTGCAACAGTTGGTCCCCGAGACTCATAGGTTTTTCTCCACTTTGATTGAAAAAATGGCGCCAGGCCCTCTGGAATCAGACCTGGCGCCCTATGGGGTTTGTCAGGTTGGCCTTATTCCAACACTACAAATTTCTCATTTTTAACGGTCAGCATTTCGAATGCATCTTTAGTCAGTCCACTGTGATCCTCTGGCGAGAAGTTAAATATTCCGCCCGTGCCCACAAAATTCTTAGTATTTTCAATGTAATCCCTGATTTTTTCCCGATCCGGCCCTACTTCTCTTAAAGCCGCAATTACTAGCTGCAGTCCATCCCAGGCATGTCCTCCAAAGGTGCTGACATCCTCCTCATACTTAGCTTCATATTCTTTCTTGTACTTAGCTAAGACTTCCTTTTGCGGATGGTCGTCGGGAAGAGTGTCCACGGCAAGCAGCCTTCCACAGGGGAAGATTATTCCCTCGCCTGCTTCTCCTGCTGTCTGGGCATACTTGATATTACCAAATCCATGACTCTGAAAAAGGGGAATCTCCATTCCAAGCTGTCGCATATTTTTGGCTACAATTACCTGTCCCGGCACTATGGACCAGTTAACCACGGCCTGGGCTTCGCTCGCTTTGATTTTTGTCAGTTGGGCAGTCATATCGGTATCGTCGGGCCCATAAGTTTCATCAGCTACGATCTCGATCTCTAATTCAGGGGCAAGTTTCTTGAGTTGTTTTCGACCTTGATCACCAAAACCACTGGTTGCGGTGATGATGGCAGTCTTTGATATCCCTTGGAGTTTCATGGTTTCATAGATTCTCACCGCAGCATCACTGTCCTTTTGAGGGGTTTTGAACACCCACCTCTTAACCGGTACGACAATGGTCTCGGCAGCCGCACAGGAAATGAGGGGAACCTTGGCCTCTTCCACTATGGGGATTACTGCCATGGTGGTACCACTTCGGGAGGGACCAACTATTGCCAGTACTTCGTCCTTGGTAATGAGTTTCTTGGTCGCCGTCACCGTCCTGGTTGCATCACCAACCGTGTCCTCAATGATAATCTCTAAAGGATGGCCGTTGATGCCTCCAGCCGCGTTTATCTCTTCCTCGATCATTTTAGCGGTGTTCCGCTCCGGGGTTCCTAACCAGGCTGCCGGACCGGTTATCGCGAATATAGCCCCTACCTTATAAGCCACCGCTGGCTTTCGAAGCACTGGCACCCAACGCCAGATTGACAGCGGTCCAACTAGCAATAGGACGATAACTATTGCTACTACTACACCCACTACTATCTTTCCTTTCTTTCTCACTTTCCCACCTCCTCTTTATAAATGCTATCTAGGCTCATGGTAACAATTGACAATATAATTTAATAAAAAAATTTGTCAACCAACTTTTGCAGGAGAAAATTGGTAGTCTTACGCAGACTTTAGCCTGCGTAAGACAGCGCAACCTAAAGGTTGCGGCTACCTTAAATGCGGAGTCTGTGATTTTGAAATTGATCTTTCTGTTCCTTGCCTAGACCGTTGTTAATGCAAATACTGTGGATTCCAAGATGTTCAAAAAATTTATGAGGATGAATTTCCTGCAAAAGTTGGTTGTCAAGAACTTCCTAAATCAAGTAGGCTCCTTGTTAAATTTTCAACATTTTCTCCTAGGGTTTTCATAAACTCTTTACCCTTTGGAGTTGCCACTGCTCCCTGAGGTGAAGGTCTTATGAGACTGTGCTGTTCTAAAACTCTCAAAGAATATCTGACCCGGTGCTGAAGAAATCCACTAAGTTCAGAAAGTTTTATGATGCCAATTGGTCCATGGCCAATGACAAATTTTAGGATAGCGGTATGTCTTGCCAGCCGTTTGATCTCTTGTTCAAGTTTATCTAACATTGTAATCCACTGTAACTATTCAGCCTTATCATATTTCACCGCAGAGCACGCCGAGAACGCTAAGAATAAGAGAATCTTGGTCAAGTTTATGGCAAAATATAGCTCGAGACGGTTTTATTTTTCTAATTTTTTCTGTTATTTCATTAAGTTTTCCCTTTTGATTCATCTCTGCACACTCTGCGGTCTTTGCGGTGGACAGTTACAATTTACTAATCTCCCCTGCAGAAAGAATTTTTACCTTCTTTTCTTGCAGCAAGTCTACGGTGGCTTTTTTTTCTTCGATTTTCAAAACCACCAGAGCACCCCTACCTTTCGGAGCTACGAAAGCATAGAGGTATTCCACATTGATACCTTCTTTCCCCAAAATAGCCATAACTTGTGCCAGGCCGCCCGGCTTATCTTCAACTTCCACTACCACAACCTCTGTTTGGGATACGGTGAATCCTCTCTCCTCCAAAGCCTCGTACGCTTTTTGAGGTCTGTCGACTATCATTCGCAAGATTCCAAATTCGGTGGTATCGGCAATAGCTAAGGCCCGGATATTAATTTCTTTATTTCCTAAAATCTGCGTAATTTCAGCTAATCTACCTATCTTATTTTCCAGGAATACCGAGATTTGCCTTACTGCCATCTTAGTCTCCTATTTCAATTTTCTTTTATCTATTATACGTTTTGCTTTGCCCATACTTCTCTGGATCGTCCTCGGCTCAACCAATTTCACTCCTATTCTAAGGCCCAGCGCATCTTCAATTTCTCTTTTAATCTTGGCCTCAATCTCTTCCAATCTTCTTACCTCATCAAAGAAAATATGAGGAGAAGTCTCCAGCTCCACCGTCAATTCATCTAAGCCCTTTCTTCTTTCTAAAATTAATTGATAATGGGGCTCGGCTTCATCTATCTGGATTAATATATTCTCTATCTGGGAAGGAAAAAGATTTACTCCTCTTATGATTAGCATATCGTCTGCTCTGCCTTTGATCTTACCAATTCTGGCCAGAGTTCTTCCACACTCACAGGGCTGATAATTTATGTGGGTTATATCACCCGTTCTGTATCTTACTAAAGAGGTTCCTTCTCGGGTTAAGGTGGTTAAAACTAGTTCTCCTTCCTCTCCTTCTTTTAAAACCTTACCCGTTTTGGGATCAATTATTTCAGGCAGGAAGTGATCTTCAAAGAGATGCATACCCTCTTTTGCCTCACACTCTTGAGCCACTCCCGGCCCGATAATCTCGGTTAATCCATAAATATCCAGAGCCTCTATACCTAATCGAGATTCGATTTCTTGCCGCATGCTTTCTGACCAGGTTTCCGCCCCCAGTATCCCTACTCTCAAGGGTAGATCCCTGGGATTAATCCCCATCTCTTCTGCCACTTCGGCTATATGCAAGGCATAAGAGGGAGTGCAGGTCAGAACTGTGGACTTAAAGTCCTGCATTATGGTGATTTGGCGCTTGGTCTGTCCACCAGAGATGGGAATAGTTTTTGCGCCAATGAGCTGAGCTCCATAATGGGTTCCCAGTCCCCCGGTGAAAAGACCATAGCCATAAGCATTATGAACTACGTCTCTGGAGGTAGTTCCAGCACAGCTCAATGCTCTAGCCATAACTTCTGCCCAAATCTGGATATCTTTTCTAGTGTAGCCATTGACTACCGGTTTTCCGGTGGTACCGGAAGAGATGTGAAATTCAACTATTTTCTCTAAGGGTGCAGTGAATAAGCCAAAAGGATAGCCTTCTCTTAGATCGGACTTACGGGTGAAAGGAAACTTTCTTAGGTCCTCCAGTGATTTTATATCATCTGGATGGAGGTGACTTTCCTCAAATTTTCTTTTATAAAAAAGTAGGCGCTCAAAAACGCGGTGAGCAACCTCTTTCAATCTTTTTAGTTGAAGATCCTCTAAACTCTTTCTATCCATACACTCGTATTCTTTATTCCAGATCATTTTTCCTCCTCTTACCCCCTCTGTTTTTTCCCCTCTAGCTTTGAAACAGCTCCCGATACTCTGGCACCACATCGGCGGAAAAGTTTTTAATTCCTTCCACAGTCTTGGGATGTTGAAGCATGCCTCTAATTACTGGAAAAGGTATAGTAGCGATATGTGCTCCTGCTTCTGCCATTTGCCTGATTTGTCTTGTATTTCTAATACTGGCAGCAATTACCTCTGTGGGTATCTCATAATTTCTATAGATTTTCATGATGCTTTTGACCAGATTTACTCCACTCCCTATTCCATTATCCTGGCCAAAGCCAATGCTGTTTCTTGTCTCTTTATTAAGGTAAAGAGAGGCTACAGGCTCACCCCCCGAATTTTTTAGGTGTTTATCAAGCCTTTGCCTACCAATTTTCTCTATTAAATCGAAATCAAAATAGTCAACCTTCCCAAATTCTATTCCTAATTTTTTCCTTATGTAATCATCTATTCTTCCGGCAAAAGGGCTGGCATAGCTAGCCCCAGCCTTGGCTGCTAAAAGTGCCTGTTCTGGGGTCATTATGAGAGTTGCATTTATAGGAATACCCTTTCGGCTTAACTTTTTTATAGTCTTTAAAGCGTCATAGTCTATTTCCTCTGATTCATCTAAATTTGTGTTTATGGGAATCTTTATGACTACATTTCCAGCAGCCGGATTAAATTTTCTATACAGCAGCTCAGCTTCCTCCACCATTTCTTTCATGGTTAAGCTAATCACCTCGAGGCTGACTGGTCTACCCTTACCGGCTGTTTTGCATATTTCCCGCACGTAGGTTTCCATATCAATCCCTTTGCCGCCTCCTTTTACCTCATCCACCGCTCTTTTAATTAGCGAAGGATTAGTCGTTACCCCATCAACTATGCCCCAGCTGCAAGCCTCTTTAATTTCATCCAATTTCGCTGTATCTACGAAGATTTTCATTACTCCCCCTTTTATTTTAAGACTTAATACTCCAATATTTATACCATCTCTTCTTGTAGTGTCAACGTCTCTTTCCTAATTCAAAAGCCTTCAAGTTGACCTCTATGGTATGGTGAGGAACCTCCTGACGAATGACCTTTTCCCAACTGCTGGATTTAAAGCTGAGAAAAGTTGACAGTTTTCCCAAGAGAACCAGATTGAAAGCCTTGGAATTGCCGGCAGTCTGGGCGATCTTTAAAGCTGGGATTTTGATGATCCGGGAAGTCCTCTTCTTCAAATGGACAAAGATGTCTTTAGGGTAGAGTTCTTTGCCGAGACTCACCATAAGAGGCAGGATCTCAAGATCATTTAATATCAACACTCCCTCTTTCTTTAGATAATCAGTGAATCTTAAAGCCTCTAGTTTTTCTAAAGCAAGGAGAAAATCTGCTCCTCCTTTTCTAATAAGCGGAGAATAGATCTTGGGTCCAAACCTTACCTCCGAGCTAACGCTGCCACCCCTCTGTGCCATTCCATGGACTTCGGACTTTTTAACATCATGCCCTTCTTCGAAGGCTACTTTAGCTAAGATCTCGGAGGCCAATAAAATTCCCTGTCCTCCCACTCCAACCAGCAAAACATTAATTATTGGCATTGGTATCTATCCTTTGGTTTTTAGTTGATTTTGATAAATCTTCCGGAGGTAATTGAAAATCTCAAGATACTCTCTGGTTCCATAATCAGGATAAGTCCATTCCCAGGGCTCGAAACTCTTCCCTTTTTTGTACCGCAGGGTAACCTCAGCATAGATTCCTCTTCCCAGATAAATCCGGTGCCGATAATCCTTGGTACTAGCCAGGACAAGTTTAGAGAGAGTAAGGTAGCCAGGATCAAGATTAATGCGACGATTGTCCGTGTCAGGATGGAGGAAATCCTGCTCAAGCTGATTGGTAAATAATTTAATTTCTCCAATCTCGGCCGGATCAATTAGACTTTGGAAACTTATAAATTTTCTCTTCAAGTTTGGTCCCATCTCAGACTCATAGTAGTGGGCATGTTGAAAAGAGAGAATAGGGCTCTTAAAGTCTACTAGACCAAATTTTTGGCTGAGTCTTTTTTCTGCTTCTTTAAATAGATTGGCCTCACCTGAGATCAAGCCTGTAAATAACTTCACTCCTGCTGGCTGCCTAACTTTGCCCATTTCTTTTAAGTCAGTGATAACCTTTTTTCACTGAGTGACCACTTTTACCGAACACCTGGAACAGTGCTTTGAGCGCTAGCCCCTCATGATCAGAATTAGAAAATATCCGCCCACAATGAAGGTGGCAACCATAGCTATAGTATCCCAGCCCAATTTCAAAAATGCCTTCTTAGATCTATAGATCAATCCTACTATAACTATAGCGGTGAGGATAATAGAGAGCATTAAAGTAAAGAGATGCTGAGAGGAAATTTCTCCTAGGAACTCCTTCTTTCGCAGTAGAACATCACAGAGGGGAATGATCATGATGTCAAAAAAATTGCTCCCTAAAATATTGCCAATGGCCATATCTATAGAAAACTTAAGAGCACTAACGGCGACTATAAGTTCTGGCAGGGAGGTGCTTAGAGCAAGAAGACTTGTTCCTACCAGGCTCTCGCTCCAGCCCATTGTGGTCACCAGCTCTTTTCCAATCTCAGCCAGCCAGATACCTAGAAAAACTATACCAACAAAGCATATTAAGAATTTGATGAGGGTTGATCTTAGGCTAATGCCTTTATACAGAGGGGACGATTTTTTCTCGCTCGGGGGAGGGGAAGGAGATTTTTTTTCATAGGTAAATATGAGTCTCAGTCCCAGGATATAGACAGCTAAAAGCACCAGACTGTCAAGCCCAAAACCAAAGATGCCTAATGAGCCATTAAGTTGAGATCTCAAAATAAGGGAACTGCAAACGATCCCCATAAGAATTATGCTCAAACCCCCATACAAGATATGACTTGATCTTGCCTCGTACATTAAGGGTCCTTTGCCCTGAATTAGATCAAGCAAAGCGATAATCATTAAGTTTATGAGCAATGACCCAAAGAGGTCTCCTGCGGCTAAATTCGGTGAGTGGACTACCGTTATGGAACTACCGCTGGTGACAAATTCGGGCAGGGAAGTAGCCAGAGCTAAAAGAACAAACCCCATAAGGGTCTTGGTAATTTGCGTCTTCTCGGAAATGATATTCCCGTACATAGACAATTTATAACCAGCATAAATCATAGCTATGCTACAAATAGAGAACTTTAACCAGACCAGCATTGACTGAACCTTCCCTTTTAATTTAAGTTAAGCCAACCTACTAAATCTTTGAACTCCCTGATATTGTTTCTCTGTAAATATTCTCCGATCCCCTCTTTTACCTTTATCATAGTTTTCGGGTCAATGAAATTTGCCGTTCCTATGGCTACCGCACTTGCCCCCGCCAGGATAAATTCTAAAGCGTCCACGGCGGTCATTATTCCGCCAACTCCAATTAGAGGTAGGTTCACTTTCTGGAAAGTCTGCCGGACCATTCTTACAGCAATTGGTCTTATAGCAGGTCCCGAAAGACCTCCTGTAACATTACCCAACTTTGGTTTTCTAGTCTCTACATCGATAGCCATAGCGAGCAGAGTGTTTATGAGAGACAGGGCTTCAGTACCGGCTTCTTCAGCCGCCTGAGCAATTTCGGTTATGTCGGTTACGTTGGGAGTGAGTTTGGTGATAAGGGGGATATCCGTAACCTCCCTTATTCTCTTCACTAAAGAGAAGACCAGGCTTGGGTTGGTGCCGAAGATAAGACCCCCGTTCTTCACATTAGGACAGGAGATATTTATTTCTAAAGCATCTATTCCTTTGACTCTGTTGAGCCTCTCGGCGAGACGCAGATACTCCTCCTCCTTTTCTCCCGCAATATTAACCACCAATGCGGTGTTGAACCGTTGTAAAAGGGGAAGTTTTTCTCTGAGGAAAATCTTTAACCCGGGATTTTCTAATCCAATGGAATTGAGAAGTCCTGAGGGAGTCTCTGCTAGACGGGGAGGCCGATTCCCTTCCTTGGGTTCCAGGGTCACCGTCTTGGTGATTATTCCCCCCAGTTCATTAAGATCAATGAATCTACTATACTCTTCCCCATATCCAAAGGTTCCTGATGCTGCCAGAACAGGGTTCTTCAAGCTAATCCGGCCCAGTTTAATTTTCAAGTTCGGATTCAACTACTCACCTTTCGAACAGTGTCCTTATAGTCTTTGGCCTTTTTCATTAAATCTCTTTTATTCCGTAGTTTTCTCCGATCCTAAAATAGCCGCCAAAAATCACTCTTTTTTTGGGGATTTGCTCGAGGTAAACGGCTTAATACAAGTAGTTATAGTTAACAGTAAAGTTGAGTTTAGCCCAACAGTAAGAATAAGTAGAGCGGTACATAAATTCGATTTTTTTCCAATTTTAGCCTATCGGAAATTACGATTCCCCAGCAATTATGGTCCGTTATGAACTTATCGAGTCCACTCAGTGCTGTAGGGCGTCTATATTTTACTTCGATAGGGAGTATCTTTCCCCTGGTCTCCCAAATTAAATCTACTTCCCACCTCTCTTTTTCTCGCCAATAGAATAGTTGAGACTTCCATCCATTTCTGTCAGAAAAACTCTGGAGATGGCTGCAGACCACCGTTTCAGCTAAGTTACCCTTGTCTTCCTCCCCGTATCCGACTAAAGCGTTACCCAGACCTGGATCAATAATATAGAGTTTCTCTGGACGACGCATCATCCTGGCATAACTCTTGGCATAGCTTCTGGTCAAGTATATTAAGTAGGTGTCTTCCAGAAACCCTAAGTAGTTTCTTACTGTATTAATGGCGATTCCTAGCTCACGGGCCAGTGTTCTTTCCACAAAAATATTCGAGGTATGCCTGGCTATTAATCGAATCATTCTATCCATTGTCTTGGGATCGCGAATATGAAAGAAGCTGACAAAGTCCTTCTGTATCACTAAGTCAATATAATCGCGGAGACGTCGAATGGCATCCATTAAATCCATTTCGGTAGCGACAATTTCCGGATAACCGCCTCTTTCCAAGTATTCCTGCAAAATAATATTCATTCTGTCCTCAATGGGAATGAGCAGTTTTTCTATTTGCTGACATTGGTTAAAGAAGATCAGCGGTTCTATTTTTTCAATACTCTCTTGCAGAGATTGGCCTAATTTCTGCCGAGCTTCTGAAAATCCTCGTTTTTCATACTCGCCTTTAAGTCGAAGACGAACAACCTCTCCATACCTCAAAGGTGGCAAAATAGTGAGTGATATCCTTCCGGCTAAAGATTCGGAAGCGCCCTTTAGTAAGTCGCTACTTGTGGAGCCTGAAATGAGGAACTTCACCGGTAATTTCTGATCAAACAAAATTTTCAGTATTCGGCTCCAATCTGGACATACCTGTATCTCATCGAAAAATATATATTTCTTGCTCTCAGAGAGTGGTTTTCTGAGGATTTCTTCGGAGTGAGCAGTTAAGATCTCCCTCAAGTCAAGACGTTTTTCTTCAAGAGCATCTCGCACATCATCAATAGGGAGATAGAGAATAGATCTGGGATTCTCACCTTTCTTAATCATGTAAGTGATGGTTTGAAGCATTAGTGTGGTTTTTCCAGTCTGGCGAGGGCCAATGATGGCCGTTACTTTATTTTCTCCTAGTTCTTTCTGGAGAGGCACAAATGCATTTCTTCGGAAATGAGGAATTCTGGGTGAGATACCTTCCCACCAAGGATTCCAGCGATGAAAAATCCTCAAGAGTTCAGGCCGTTCCATATTCTATTACCCCATTATCACAAAAGAAATATGTTGCATTAGTTCAATGATACAAAACAGGTCTATTTTGTATCATTGTGATGATACAATAGGGCAAAAAATAAATCTGTCAAGCTCAATCCTACAAAACTTGAAGAAAAATTAGAATTATTTTGCTCGCCGACTTCTTTTTTGGGCCAATTTTGGGTGAGGGGCAAAATTTGCCTGACAATTTTAAACTGGTATCAAAAACTGTCTTTCCAAAAATTCCCAATTTTCATAACGTTCCTAGCGTATCTGAAGTCCTGCGAAGCAGGATCTGGGCGGAGTGCCGAAGGCACGAAGCCAGATACGCTCTGTTATATAACGTTGCCCGCATATTATATTCCTCTACTGTTGTATGCAATCTCTTCATTCATTAAATAGCTCATTTCCTATAATTTTTTAACTCTTTTTGTTATGAGTTTCTTTATTTTCTCATAGGATGGTGGTGGTCCTGTTCTCACCTGCTTGCCGTCTATGAACAAGGCATCAGCAATGCCCCACTCTAAAAAAACATTTCTATCGAATGTGTCAATCTTTCGAAACACCACCTTATCCCCAAACTCTGAGGCGGCTCTCTTTGCCCTTTCAAAAACCAGATTCTGAGCCGGACACCATCCATTCAAAAATGTTGTCACCGTTACCTTGCCTGGTATGGTTTCAGGTTTTTTCTTTTCCTTAATCCATTTTGGAGGCATCGCATCGTCAACGAGAGGTTTCCATAAGAGAACCTGTCCCAAAATCCCTTGTTTATCCACCTTGGTGTATCCCTGCTTTTTAAACCACGATGCCTTCATCCAAAACGGCAAGGGAATTCCCCAGGCGACCATACCTTTTGCACCCTTAGCTTCTACATCAGTCTCAGCAGTGTGAAGCAAAGCCTTACCCATACCTTTCTTCCGAAAATTTCCTCTTCCCTTTTTATAACCGTGAACCCAGATACAATTTATAAGATACAGCTCCTTTCCTTCAACGAAAGAGTGCTCTATAGGAATATATTGTATCATTCCTCCAACTTCCCCATTGTCATCCACTGCGAGTTTCACCCTGAGGCCTTTGTCCTTCATTTTATTGTACCAGCCCTCTTTATGGTCCCCTGCCTCTTTCATCTCTTCAGACCAATCTTCGAGACATACAAAATATAATTGCTCATAATCCTCTGTTAGATCTATTACTTTCATTTGTTAGGCTCCAAATAGGTATAGTACATAGCCTTTTATCATTTTAGGATGCATTTTCTAAAGTGGACAATGTCATATAACTTAAAATATCCGAATTACTTCGTTTATGCTCCCAAATTGGCATATTTTGCAAAGTGTTTCGTTCATGCACGATTCTAGGTGAGACCTCAAATTGTAACTTTTTGTTGTCATTTTCTTCCAAAATCGAAAGGGCTTTTAATCCGTCCAATATCTCGCTGGCTGAGGTGAGTATAAATTCTGTAGTTTTCGGACTCTTATGTCCAAGTAGTTGTTGAATGTATGGCAAATTTGTACCACCTTCTAAAAGATGGATAGCGAAACTATGGCCTAAGGTGTGAACTGTCACAACCTGTCCCAGAGGATTTGGTTTACTGTAAAAACTGGGCCATCCTTACAGACCCGCAGATATCCTTCTCTCGCTCTCACTACACATCCAAAACAAGCGCCTATTCCGCAGCCCATCCTCTGTTCCAGTGAAA
>Ga0209986_10000940_pt1 | contig 28599 bp, 25 predicted proteins | sample BlataG_FD_183168 | JGI IMG/M metagenome (GOLD analysis project Ga0209986, IMG submission 183168) | Deep subsurface microbial communities from Black Sea to uncover new lineages of life (NeLLi) - Black_00105 metaG (SPAdes) (version 2) | ecosystem: Environmental > Aquatic > Marine > Oceanic >...
ATACCGAGATTGAAAGTAAGACCAGAGAGAATCTAGAAAAGCTCGTCCTTTTCAGGGAGGCGCTATCAGCAGAAACTGAAAGATTAGCGGTTTTAGAAAAAGCCTGTGAGGCAAAATATGTCACTTTAATCGAGGGGTGGATTCCAGAGAGTAATGTTGAGGCTACAATTTCCGAGCTCAAAGAGAACATAGACCTTGTGTTCGTTGACACGAGGAAGCCAGAACAAGCAGAAGAACCGCCCACCAAGATGAGGAATCCAGCTGCGCTTAAACCGTTCGAAGTCCTGGTCAACATGTTCGGTACACCAAAGTATAGAGAATGGGATCCCACACCGCTAACAGCCTATTCATTTGCAGCCTTCTTTGGTCTCATGCTTTGTGATGTTGTCTATGCTATTGGCATTATACTGGCTGCGAGATTTTTAATACGTAAATTTGTTGATGACCCCTATTCTGAGGGTTACAGGTTATTCCAGCGAGTGCTTTATATCAGTGGGGCAGTGGCTCTGGTACTCGGCTTATTGACCGGGAATTACCTCGGCGATATATACTACTTGCTGTTTGGGGTTGACAGCGTGCTGCATTTAGGGCCTGTCAGAGAATGGCTTACCGATCCCATTTCTTTCATAATCCTTTCTATTATACTGGGGCTTATTCATGTAAACATAGCTCATGTGATGGCATTGATTGGTGGGGTGAGAAAAAAGGACAAAGGCATAGTGGTCAACAAGATTGCGCTCTTCGCGCTCCAGATCTTCGGCATCCCTGTGATTCTGCTGTGGTTATTCAACATATCGCTGCCGATAAGCCCAGGCGTGTACACCATCTTTCTGTATATTGTGGGAGCCAGTGTAGTAGCCATAGTAGTGTCATCTTTCATGCAGCGAGGTGGGCTGGGGGCTATCTTCTGGATCTTTGACCTGACCGGTCTTCTTGGCGATGTAATGTCGTATGCCAGACTGGCTGGAGTTGGCCTGGCTACATTTTACTTGGCGTCGAGCTTTAATATGCTGGCGCAGTTGTTCTCCGGAATGATACCCGGCGTAATCGGAGTTATCATTGGTGCTGTCCTTGCAGTTGTAGTTCTGGTCTTCGGGCATCTTATCAACCTGGCTCTTAGCGGTATCGGTTGCTTCGTACACTCCCTGAGACTATGCTTTGTCGAGTTCCTGTCCAAGTTTTACGAAGGTGGTGGTGAGGTGTATAGTCCGTTCAGGTTGAAGATGCGACCTGTACTTATAAAAGGGAAGGCTTAAAACAGGAGGTATAAAGAGATGATAGATCCAATCGCATTAGCTAGTATCGGTGGGGTGGTGGCGTTGATTGCTGGTTTAGTCGGTTCAGCTATCGGGATTGCCATTGCTGCGTCAAGTGGGCTGGCTACATTATCCGAGGACCCCCGGCAGTTCAGGAATGTGCTGTTACTAGCATCATTACCGATGACACAGTCCTTTTACGGGCTAATAGTGCTCATACTTGTATTAACAAGCGTACTTCCCAATATACCTGCCGAGGGCAGTGCTGGTGCTGTTGCTCTTGGTGTTAGTCTTATAGCCGCTTTCGCCTTTGGTTTCTCAGCAGTATATCAAGGTATGGTTTGTGCCTCAGGTATCGCGATGTTACCTAAGACCGGAGGGAAAATACTAACCAGTTCTATGATGTTGGCAGTCTTTGTTGAGCTGATAGCTGTTCTCGCTCTGGTGTTCACAATAATGGCATTCACCCTGCTTGGTCTTATGTAGAGGTGCTTTATGGGAATGGATAAGATAAAAGGCGCCATCATCTCCAAGGTCAAGGCGGAGGCTAGCGATATAACAAATGAGGCTGAGGAGAAAGCACAGAAGGAGATAGAGAAGGCTAAAAGACAGCGTGAAGCGAAGTTCGAGGAAGAGAGAGGCAGAATACTGGCGGAGGCAGGGGAGGAGGCTGCTAGAATTTTGGCTCAGGCTTCTATCAAAGCACGTCAGAAGCTATCGAGCGCAAAAGCTGACATAATTGCTAAGATAGTTAGAGCGGCACGGGAGGAATTGGCGAGAATTTCAAGCGATGAAAGCCATTTTCTAAACTTGGCCAGGGAAGCCACCGAGGGACTCGGTGCTGCGAAAGTCAGAATTTACGTGACACCTAAAGATGTAGGCACTGTGAGAAAGCTTCTTGAAGCAGACAAAGAATTATCTGACAAGATAGTGGAGGTCAGGGAATCGAATTGCCTGGGGGGAGTCATAGCTGAAGATGTCGAAGGCAAACTCAGAATAGATAACACCTACGAAACCAGATTGGAGATGCTGCTACCAAGGCTATTGCCAGAGATAAGTAAGAAACTCTTTGGATCTCCGTAAAGGAATGCCGTGCCTAGTGTAAAGTATGCATTTATATCGTCTTATCTGAAGGGGCAGGAAGCCAGACTGGTGACTTCTGAGCATGTAGATAGCTTGCTAACAGCGTCCAGCATACAGGATGCCTTGGCAACTATACGGGAGACCGATGTAGGAAGCTATCTGGAAGAATTGCCTGTTAGAACCTTTGATTATCTGGACGAATGCCTGTGGAAATATCTTGCACAACGCTTTGCTTACATAGAGTGGTTCAAGCTCGTGCCGCAGGATGTGATGAAGATATTGAGGGCATATAGAGTGAAGTACGACATCTTCAATGTCAAAGCTGCTTTGGCAGGCATTGTGGCTGCCAGGAAAGCCAAAATGATACCAATGGGGATAATCCATAATAATGGATTACTAGGTGAACTTTTTAACGCTGAGAGTGTAGGTGATATCATCCAGCTACTTATCAAGTGCAAACTGGAAGACTATGTATCTATCCTGGAGCAATACAAGACATATGAAGATACAAAGTCGAAGCTCCGATTCATCGGGATTGTGGCTAAGCTAGACGGTGAGTATTATAAAAACATGTTAAACATGGCAAGAAGAATAAAAGATGGCTCTATACTTACCAAAGCCTTTGGCTTAGTGATAGACCTAACGAACCTGCAAATTACCTCAAGAGCTGTAATCGGAGGTACGGGACTCGATGCTGCCGAATTTACTATTGCTGGCGGGTATGAAATTGCAGATGACACTATTAGAGAATTGCTGTCTCTTAAGATAGCTGACATGCCCACCAGGCTGGAGAATACTCAATACTCAGATGTGGCAAAAGAAATACTAATTAGCTATGATAAAACCAGAAGCATCACGGCTGTAGATGAAATTATCGATAAGCATAAATTCAGGATGCTCAAGGAAATTTTGGCACCAAGAGTGCTATCCCCATTAGTGATGGTCTGGTATTTAATCCTGAAAGAAGTTGAAATACGAAATTTGAGGCTAATTCTAAAAGCAGTAGTTGATGGTGTTCCTGTACAGGAAATAAGAGATTATTTGGTGTTGTGACATGATGCCTATCCGACACTTAGATATAGTGGTCATAGGGGATGAGGAACTGGTCAACGCACTGAGGTTGGCCGGTATCAGCAAGCATTACATGATAAAAGGCGATCATGATGTCCGTGAAAATGTAAGAAAAGCTCTAACCGAGTTGCTAGCCGGGCCTGATATTGGCATAGCAATTATATTGGAAGACTATTCACAATATGTTGAAGATCTGGTGACCCAAGTAAGAAAAGGGAGAGGAATGACCCCTGTAATCGTCGAAGTTCCGTCGAAGTTTGGCACAAAGTACCCGGATATCAGGGAATATTACAGGGCGTTTATCAGAGAATCTATAGGGTTTGACGTAGAAATTTGAGATTATGGCAAGAATAGGAGGCTAACGATATGGGCAAAATATGGAGAGTCTCAGGGCCTCTAGTCATCGCCGATGACATGAAAGGTTCCCATGTTTATGAAGTTGTTGAGATAGGTGAAGAAGGGCTTATCGGGGAGATAGTAGGACTGGAAGAGAACAAGGCGATAATTCAAGCACACGAAGATACTCTGGGGTTGAAAGTGGGCGAGGTGGTGAGAGGAACGGGAAGAATCTTAAGTGCGGAGCTAGGCCCTGGACTTGTAGGTTCTATTTACGATGGGCTGCAAAAATCTTTACTCACACTGGGTGAGAATATTGGCCCGTTTATAAAACGGGGTGCCAAAGCCTCAGCTCTTCCCCGCGACAAAAAATGGCAGTTCACACCCAAAGTCAAGGCCGGGGATGCTGTTAGCCAAGGGGACATAATAGGCGTAGTGCCCGAGACCGATCTAATAGAGCACAGGATAATGGTGCCGGTGGGAATCAAAGGCACGATAAAGGAGATACGCAAAGGCGACTATACTATAGAAGAGCCTATAGCTTGGGTGGAATATGATGGGGAAGTGAAAGAACTGACGATGATGCAAAGATGGCCGGTGAGAAAGCCCAGACCCTACAAGCAGAGGTTCGATCCTTCGGGCCTGCTCACTACTGGCATGCGCATTTTAGATTACATGTTCCCGTTGGCTCTCGGTGGCAAGGCTTCGATACCCGGGGGCTTTGGTACTGGAAAAACCGTTGCCTTGCAGCAGCTGGCCAGATGGGCTCAGACACATCTGAACATCTATGTTGGCTGCGGCGAAAGGGGTAACGAGATGTCTGACGTGCTTACTAGCTTTAGGGAACTCAAGGACCCTAACACAGGAAGATTGTTACAAGAGAAAGAGATCTTTATAGCTAACACCTCTAACATGCCCGTTGTGGCTAGGGAAGCAAGTATTTTTGTTGGTATTACTATGGCCGAGTACTTCCGGGACATGGGTTACGATATTTTGGTGGTTGCTGATTCAACTTCGAGATGGGCTGAAGCCATGAGGGAGATGAGTGGAAGACTGGAGGAAATGCCAGGGGAGGAAGGCTTTCCTTCATATATGGGCTCTCGGCTTTCCTCTTTTTATGAAAGAGCAGGAATGGTTGAATGCTTAGGCAATCCTGAAAGAAAGGGCTCAGTAACAGTAGCCGGTGCTGTAAGTCCCCCAGGAGCTGACTTCAGCGAACCGGTAACCCAAAACACACTCAGAATAATAGATGCCTTGTATGCCTTGGATGTTTCGCTGGCAAACAAGAGACATTTTCCTGCCATAAACTGGCTTACTAGCTATAGCCTTTATGTAGACGCTGTTAAAGATTGGTGGAATGAGCACGATCCAGGATGGGAAGATACAAGAGCTAGTGCCCTGATAGTATTGCAGCAGGAGGCTGAGCTGGAGGAAATTGTGAGACTCGTAGGTCCAGAAGCTTTACCTGCAGGGGACAAATTATTGCTTCTTATCGCCCGGATGATACGCGAGGACTTTCTGCAGCAAAGCGCCTATAACGAAGTTGATACCTACTGTACGCCAGCCAAAGCCGGCCTCATGCTTAAAACTATAATGAAGTTTTATGAACTAGCTCAGGAGATGTTAAATTCGGGGGCAGGCATTGAGAGCATCCGTTCATCACCCATGGTGTACAGAATCTCCAGGATGAAGGATATACCCAATGAGGCCTTTGAACAGAGAGTCAAGGAATTGTGGTCGGAGATGGACCAAAGCTTGGTAACTGGCAAACGTGTTCCCTGAGAAAAGGAGGGCTTTTATGGATTTCTCCTCACTTTACGTTAAAGAAGGAAGAGCGATCAGCAAGGCTAAAGGGTCTTTGCTCATAGCTGAAAGCATACCTGGCATAAAATTTAATGAGATGGTTGATGTTCAACTTGGCAATGGTGAGGTGAAAAGTGGTCAAGCAATAGACATCAGTGAAGAAGCAGCTATAATCGAGGTATTTGGTGGCGTCAGCGAAGTGGACCTCATCGGAAGCAGGATAAGATGTAAAGGTGAAACTTTAAAGTTGCCAGTATCTATTGACATTTCAGGGAGGATATTCAATGGGATGGGAGAACCAATAGATGGAGGCCCGCGGGTAATCCCCGAAGATTACCTGGATATTAACGGTGAACCCATAAACCCCGCACTCCGCCAGCCCCCAGCAGAGTTTATTGAAACGGGAATCTCGACAATAGATGGGTTAAACGCATTAGTTAGAGGGCAGAAATTGCCCATATTTAGCGGCTCAGGCCTGCCTCATAACCGAATTGCAGCTCAAATAATCAGACAGGCAACCGTAAAGGGCAAGGAGGAAAGATTCGCTTTAGTATTTGCTGCTATTGGTATCAGTTACGATGATGCCTCCTTTTTCATGAGAAATCTCGAGAAGACAGGTGCACTGGAGAGAACTGTAGCCTTCATCAATACCGCGTCAGACCCTGTTATCGAGCGAATATCAACACCAAGGCTAGCTTTAACCGCAGCCGAATATCTGGCATGGAAACAGAATATGCATGTGCTAGTCATTCTCACCGACATGACTAATTATTGCGAAGCTCTCCGCGAACTTTCCTCCATGCGTGAAGAGATACCATCAAGAAGGGGATATCCCGGGTATATGTACACTGACTTGGCCATGATGTATGAAAGGGCAGGCAGGATTTTGGGTAAAGAAGGCTCAGTAACTATAATGCCCATTTTGACCATGCCTGACGATGATATAACACATCCCATACCCGATCTTACCGGCTATATAACTGAGGGGCAGATTGTTCTTTCCCGAAATCTAGAAAGGAAAGGGATATACCCGCCAATAGATGTATTCTTATCTCTTTCCCGAATGATGAAAGAGGGGATTGGGCCGGGTAAGACCAGAGAGGACCACAACAATGTTTTCATGCAATCCTACGCTGCTTATGCTGAGGGATGTTATCTCAGGGAGATATCCACCATTATAGGTGCTGAGGCATTGGGTGAAAGGGATAAAATATATTTGACCAGCGCAGATGAGTTCGAGAGAAAATTCATATCTCAAGGTGAGTGGGAGAAAAGAACGGTAGAAGACACCCTGAATATAGCTTGGGGGCTATTTTCAACACTGCCTGAAGAAGACTTGAAACTGATTAAAGAGGAGTTCATTAAAAAATACCTTCCTAAGTACCGGAAATAGAAGCAGGCTTGAGCGTGAGCTCGGCCGAATGGTGCAGAGGAAATGCCGGAATTAATCAAAGTTAGACCTACAAAAATTGAGCTGGTAAAACTAAAGCGCAAGCTTTCCTTGGCCCAAAGAGTACAAAAGATAGTAAAGGACAAACTTTCAATACTAACCATGGAATTCTTACAGACAGCGAGGGAAACAGCACAAGCTAAAAGAAAACTAACTGATGAGTTCTCTGAACTTTATAAGGCACTATCAGTTGCCGCTGGGTATCATGGATACATAGCACTGGAAAAGGAACTAATAGCCACTGAGGCTGACCTGAAAATCACCGCTGGCTCAAGAAATGTTGCGGGTGTGCGAATTCCGTCATTTGAGCTCATGGATGATACAAAGCCAATGAGAGGATATAATCTGGTTGATACCTCCTCGTGGCTGGACCGTACAGCACAGCTATCTGAGGAAAGTCTTAGAGCCATTGTGGAGTTAGCTGAACTTCAGAGGAATTTTGAATTGCTGGCAATGGAAATAAATAGGACAAAAAGGATAACCAATGCCCTAGAATATATAGTAATTCCGGGACTACAGGTGACGATAAATTACTTAAATATGAAGTTTGAGGAAAGAGACAGAGAAGAGAAAGTACGGCTGAAACGCGTGAAAGTCCTGGTTGCCCGAGGATAAACAAATGCCTGAGCCATTACAAGATGAAGTCCCCCCGGTGCAATCGGGAGAATCCCCCTATGAAAAGATGCTTCAGAATTGTTTGAGAGGCGAACTCAGGGTAGTAAATGCTGGGTTGCCACAGAGCCCAAAACGGCTATCGGACTTACTAAATGAGAAATATCCTTATGTGATATGTAATGACGGCAGTACACATTTCTTTAAGAAGAGTGAACTTGAATATCTTGCTAGCATGATAGATGCTGAGGAGCAAAAAGCGTTGCCATTACCCATGCTTATAGAGCTAGGGGCAGATCAAGCTGAGGCAACCATCCCGATTCTATCGGGATGCGAAGGAAAAGTAGAGGAGAAAGTCATATCAGAAGCGCTGAATATGCCGGTCACATACGATGAAACAAGGATCAGGATATATAAACCACAACTAGCCTTGTTAAGGAGGAAGTTGAAAACAACGACCGTATATGTATTCTCTCCCAAAATCGTTGCCTAAACTGCCTGCCTACGGTGTGATTTTCGCAAAAAAACCATTGACAAACATTTGCACTTAAGAGATAATCACCTTATCAAATGGTTAAAATCAGATTGCGCCGTATGGGAAGGAGAAACAGACCATTCTACCGAGTGGTAGTGGCCGATAGTCGCTCTCCCCGTGATGGTAAATTCATTGAGGTTATCGGCTATTACAATCCTTTGACTGACCCCGCAACTATCAGCATCGATGGAGAAAAAGCTTTAAAGTGGCTTAGATATGGAGCTCAGCCTACAGATACGGTGCGTAGCTTTCTTGCCATACTAGGCATTATGGATAAAGTTAAGCCGACCTCAGGCCAAAACTAACTGTTAAGGAGGTGAAATGAAAGACCTGCTGGAATACATTATTAAAGCCATCGTGGCAGAACCTGACGCGGTTAAGATCACCGAGGAAAATAGTGATGAAGGCTTACTATTTAAATTAGAGGTCGCTCCCGATGACAAGGGAAGGGTCATCGGCAGGCAAGGGCGCGTAGCTCAAGCACTACGAACGCTACTTCGTGTAAAAGCAGCTAAAGAGGAAACCAGGGTCAGACTGGAAATACTGTAATTATAATTGATAGCAGATGCTTCTCAGGAACTGCCAATCTCCTTGGTTGTGTATGTAGCCTTGCTCACGTTTTTCGAATAAACTGGTAGTCCTGAAGCTTCAATATCCACTTTCTGCCTCTTTTCACCAGGCCTCCCCAATTCTAATGCTGAGGTCACAGGGGGGTTGTGAGACCATTTCTCACGTAATCCAAAGTAAAGCCGCAAAATGCTTGAGAGTGCAGGGGAGTGCTATACTATGGATTAGAATTTTGAACCTTCAGGGTGGATATTGGATTTTTCGGCATTCAATGTTTAGAGCCTGAGATTTAAGGTGGATACACCCCGGCGTTATCAAACACAAGGCATCATTTTAAGACAAGCTAAGCTAGGCGAATTCGATAAGATTCTCACTATCTATACTCCAGAATTTGGCAAGCTAAGGGCAGTGGCTAAGGGAGCTTGTCGCCCCCAGAGCAAATTGGGTGGCAATGTGGAACCATTGACGCATAGCTTGATGTTGCTGGCAAAAGGGCGTAATCTCGATATTGTTACCCAGAGTCAGACAATAAATGGTTTCCTGGCTTTGAAAAGTGGTTTATGGCGTATGGCCTGTGGCCTTTACATCTTGGAGCTTATGGATTCCTTTACTGTTGAGGGCGATGCGAATCCTCCTTTGTTTGATTTATTGCTCGAAATCCTGAATCAGTTGAGCCAGACTGAGAGTGATGAGACTATCTTACGTTACTTTGAGATACATATTCTTCACTATCTTGGTTACCGTCCCCAGTTGCGCCGATGTGTTAGCTGTGATTTGCCCCTCAAGCCGATAGTCAATTTTTTCAGTCCTGGCAAGGGTGGGCTTCTGTGTCCTCATTGTAAGTCTGAAGAAAATAACCGTTACGAGCAAATCGAAGCAATTTCATTAAGAACATCCATCCCTCTTTCGGTCGGGGCTTTGAAGGTTCTTCGTTTGTGGCAGAGCTGTGGCTATGCTACTGCAAGGCGAGTCAGAGTAAAACCGGAATTATCCGTGGAGTTGGAGCAAGTATTGCACGAGTATATAAGATATATTTTGCAGCGGGAGCTTAAATCACTGGCTTGGCTTAAAGAGGTAAAAAAAGAAACCCGCCATGTAAACGGCACTTGACAATCATACTGGGGAGGATTAAAATCGCTGGACGATTAGCTGCAGTGAGATAGCGAAGTAATATGAACGGAGAGTGTCTGGTATTCTAAGTCAACCTTCAAGTTTATTTACTCGCTGATTTGAAACTCCCATTTTCAGCGATAGTCCGTTGGGTTATTGAAAGTATGACAAAGTTACCGCACTATTGAAGAGAAGTAATGTATATCGTAATAGCAGGCTTAAGCGATATAGGAAAGAATTTGGCAGAACTCCTTGTTCAAGAAGGGAATGAAGTAGTGGTTATAGACCGAGACCCGGGGAAATGCGCTGCAATAGCAGAGGGTTCTGACGTGATGGTCATCGCGGGAGATGCTAGCCAGAAGGCTGTCCTCGAAGAGGCGCGAGTCAGGAATTCTCATGCCTTTGTAGCCGCAGCTGGCGATGACTCGGAGAATTTAATGCTTTGTATGGTAGCCAAGGAGGTCGGGGCAAAAATGGTGATTTCCCTTGTAGATGCGGCAGAGCATGCGGAAACCTTCGAACAGGCTGGGGTTAGTTTGCAGGTTAGCCCCGACATGGTAGCAGCCGAATACATCTACCGACTGATTTCACACCCTTATGTGAAGGACTATCTCTCTTTCGAAGGAGCAGAGATCTTTGAAATAGAGATTGCGGGGGACATGAAATGTATCGGGCGAAGCATTGCTGAAATAACGACCCCAAACGGTGTAAAGGTCCTCGTGGTGCAAAGAGGGGGAAAGTATCTGGATGAGGGTAGTAAGATACAGCCTAAAGATTGGCTGACTCTTATTGTGAATCGGGAATCTGCCAAAAAGGGGACCGAGTTCATGAATAAATGGTTCACCAAAGGGTAAGATTAACCCTCAACATCATTGGCTCATTTCTAAAATACTTTGCCTTAGCCTACATTATCCCTTTATGTGCAGCTATTTACTATGGCGAGAAGTGGCACATCTACCTGTATGCGCTACTGATCACTCTCGGTATCGGACTAATTCTTGAATTTAGATTCAAAACCGAGCAGGTAATAGGGCGTGCCGATGGTTTTACCATAGTGGCCTTCACCTGGCTTCTCATTCCCCTTTTGGGCACACTCCCTTATGTATTCCCCCCTGTAGGGTTGGGTTTTCTCGATGCCTTTTTCGAGTCCATGTCCGGCTTCAGTACCACCGGGGCTAGCATACTAGTGGTGGTAGAGGAATTACCCGAGAGTGCTCTCTTATGGCGTAGCCTTACTCAATGGCTGGGTGGGATGGGAGTAATAGCTCTCTTTATTGCCATCTTACCTAGACTGGCGGTGGGAGGTTCTCAGCTTTTTGATCGTGAATTCCCCGGCGCTATGCCTGAAAGGCTTCGTCCCAGATTCAGAACTACGGCAAGGCTTCTCTGGACGATTTACGCGGGTTTTACTGCTGCTGAGATAGCACTCCTCTATTTCTTAGCCAGGCTTCCCCTCTTTGACTCAATTTGCATTGCCTTTTGCACTCTTCCCGGCGGTGGATTTACTCCGACCACGGAAAGCATTGGAGCCTATGCTAATCCCTTGGCAGAATACATAATCATGGCCTTTATGTTCCTGGCTGGAGTGAGTTTTCTTATTCATTACCATGTTTTGAGGAGAAATTTTAAGATACTTAGAGATGAGGAATTCAGGCTCTATCTGATTATTCTGGCGGTCGCTATATTTTTAATAATACTTGCGCAAGGTTTTACCTCATATAGAGAGGGGATATTTCAGGCAATCTCAATGATGACTACCACGGGCTTTGTTACTGCTGATTTCGGCTCCTGGAATTTTGGCGCTAGAATGGTGCTTCTGGTCTTGATGTTCATCGGAGCTTGCGGTAGCTCTACGAGTGGAGGCATAAAAGTGATGCGGGTTTTAACCCTGATGAAACATACCGGGGTAATGATGAGGAGGGCTATTTCTCCTAAAGCTGTAATTCCGGTGAAGCTTAACAAGAAGCCTCTCTCGGAGGGAGTAATCCGAGATATCATCTCCTTCCTCTTTCTCTACATTCTTGTTGCTGTTGTAGCTTCAATAGCGCTTGGTTTCCTGGGGCTTGATTTGGAGACAGCAATTTCAGCGGTGGCTGCTACCATGGGGAATGTGGGACCTGGCTTGGGTGGAGTGGGTCCCACTTCGAATTATGCCTGGCTTCCTGGCGCAGCCAAGGTCATCTTGATTATGTGCATGTGGTTGGGGCGGCTGGAATTGTTTACCGTTCTTATGATATTTTCTCCTCGCTTTTGGAAAGGCTAATCAAGCTACGGTAGAAGTTCAAAGGAGATTTAGGCTATACTTTGTAACAGGTTTATGGGCAAAGTTGCGTTCCAGGGGGAGAGAGGTGCATTCAGCGAGGATGCCGCGGCAAAGCTTTTTGGCGGGGACATTGGTGTTTTGCCCTGTATGCGACTGAAAGAGGTTTTTGAACTTGTGTCGCAGGATAAGGTTGAATTTGGGATAGTTCCTGCGGAGAATTCTCAAGCCGGCAGCATCAACGAGACCTACGATTTGTTATTGGCATATCCTCTCAACATCTTTGCTGAAGTTATTATCAAAGTAAGCCATTGCCTGATGGCTTTGCCCGGCGAAAGACTGGCTGATATAACAACGATTTACTCCCATCCTCAAGCCTTAGCTCAATGTGATGAATTCTTGAGTAAACTAAAAGTTGAAATTATACCTACCTACGATACCGCAGGCAGCGCCAAAATGATAAAGGAGAAAAGGTTGAGGAACTGTGCTGCCATAGCTAGCAAAAGAGCTGCCGATATTTATGGGCTGGAGATTCTGGCAGCGGAAATTGAGACTAATGTCAATAACTTCACGAAATTCGTAGCTATCTCAAAGCAGAAGGCTAAACCCACAGAGAGAAGTAAAACCTCTCTTGTTTTTGCTGCTGCACATAAGCCTGGAGCTCTATACAGGATTCTGGGTATCTTCGCCACCAGGGATATAAATTTGACAAAGTTGGAGTCCAGACCAAGCAGAGCTAAGCCCTGGGAATATGTTTTTTATGCTGATTTCGAGGGTCACCTGGATGGCGAAGTTTACCAGGAAGCTGTGCTAGAGTTACAGAGAGAGGCCGCCTTCGTTAAGATACTTGGCTCCTATCCTCAGGCTATCTGAAGCGATTTAGACTCAAATCGTTATTGCGACTCCGTCCCCGACTAAATCGGGGATCTCGGGACGTGGCAATCTCAAAAAGATTGCGGAGCTTTTTCCGAAGCACATGCAAGGAATCTCGCTCCTCGTGATGACACAATGCAGCTATTTTTGCAGTATACTGCAGCAGTCTGGCAACTATTCTTATAACTTCGCTCTCAGCCTTTTGTATGTAGAAATCAAGGCTTCCGAAATGACTTTGGTATCAGACAACACCGGCATAAAGTTGGTGTCACCTTCCCACCTGGGTACTATGTGCATATGGATATGCCCTGCTATTCCAGCTCCGGCCACTTTGCCCACATTCAAGCCGATATTGAAGCCAGACGGCTCCATTACCTTATTGAGAAGTTCTAAACCTTTCTTGATAATGTCAAAGTGCTCCTTTGCTTCCTCATCTCCTAAATCCTGTAAATTTGCTATATGCCGATAGGGAGCGACCATTAAATGCCCTGGATTATAGGGAAAGGCGTTCAGGATTATGAAATTGTGTTGACCGCGATAAAGGATAAAATTTGACTCGTCGTTATTTTCCCTGGGTTTCTGGCATAAAATGCAGCCGCTTTCCGGGGCTCTTTGTATATATTCTATTCGCCATGGCGCCCAAAGATATTCCATCAAACCTATATAGTATGCTGATTCTGAGTTAAATGCAATGGGTTTTTGGTTTGAGATGAGAAATCATGAATATGGCAAAATGAGTTGACTATGAGATTTAGCTAGGCATAAAATACTTGGGGGCTGACATGCTGGAAATATTGACCCAAAAACTGACCAGTGTATTTGAGAAGCTTGGCAGGAAAGGCAAGCTGAGCGAAGCTGACGTTGACGAGGCTTTACGCCAGGTACGTCTGGCGCTTCTGGAAGCAGACGTAAATTTTAAGGTAGTCAAGGAATTCTTGTCCAAGGTGCGAGAGCGTGCCATTGGCTCTGAAGTATTGCGCAGCCTGACACCAGCCCAGCAGATTATTAAAATTGTCAATGAGGAATTAATTGTTATCTTGGGCGGTGAGCCTGGCCGTTTAGCTTCGGTTCCTGACCCACCAGCGGTCGCTTTGCTCGTGGGATTACAGGGCTCTGGTAAGACCACTACAGCGGTGAAGCTAGCTGTTCAGCTCAAACATCTGGGGCAGAGACCTCTATTAGTAGCTGCTGATACTCGCCGACCCGCTGCTATTGAACAACTCACATTGCTGGGTGAGCAACACGATATCCCGGTATATAGTGAGAATGCTAACGTAGCATCAACAACAATTTGCCAGCATGCTCTAAAGCAAGCTAAGGAAGGGGGGGCGACCTGGGTTATAGTAGATACTCAAGGGCGCCTGCATATTGACGAAGCCATGATGAAGGAATTGGCTGATATTCAATCCCTGGTACAGCCTTCAGAGGTATTGCTTACGGTGGATGCTATGATTGGGCAGGATGCTGTAAGAGTGGCTCAAGAATTCCACAGTCGCATCGGGCTCACGGGACTCATTCTGACGAAGATGGACGGGGATGCCCGGGGTGGAGCTGCTCTTTCTATTAGATTTGTTACCGGAGTGCCCATCAAATACCTGGGCACGGGTGAGAAGATGGATGCCTTGGAGGTATTTCATCCCGACCGTTTAGCATCTCGCATTTTGGGTATGGGTGATATGCTAACCTTCATCGAGCGGGCTGAGACAACATTTGACCAGCAACAGGCAAAGAATTTGGAAAGAAAAATGCGCAGCGGGGATTTTGACCTTGATGATCTCCTCAATCAAATGCGTCAAATTCACAGGATGGGTTCTTTAGGGCGACTGGTGGAGATGATACCGGGCTTCTCTAAATTCGCCTCTCAGTTGCCAGATGTCGAGGGGGAGAAACAGTTAAAAAAGATAGAAGCTATTATTCTGTCTATGACTTACGAGGAAAGGCGCAATCCAGCCATTATTGATGGCAGACGGCGCGGCCGTATTGCTCAGGGGAGCGGCACGACATCCAAGGATGTTAATCAACTTCTTAATCAGTTTGGTGAGATACAAAAGTTGACTAAGTCATTAACGCGTGGCAAGTTACCTAAAAAGATGGGTACTATGTTTGACATTCCCTTAAGATGAAATCAATCTAGATAGCCTTTGAGCTTTCGACTGCGGGTGGGATGACGTAACTTGCGTAGAGCCTTGCCTTCAATCTGGCGTATTCTTTCTCGAGTTACATCGAATTCTCTGCCCACCTCTTCCAGAGTTCGAGCATGTCCGTCTTTAAGTCCAAATCTAAGCTGCAGCACCCTTTTTTCGCGCTCAGTAAGTTCATCAAGCACTTTATCTATTTGTTCTTTGAGTAGCTGGTGTGAAGTGGCTTCAGTCGGTGCTAAACTGGTGTGGTCTTCAACAAGGTCACCTAGGCGGCTATCACCATCTTCGCCAATGGGCATGTCTAACGACATTGGCTCACGGAAAAACAAAGCCATGACCCCTTCTACTTTTTCCGGGGATATATTCAAGCGGCTGCCAATTTCTTCGTAAGTTGGTTCGCGTCCAAGCTCTTGAATTAACTGCCGAGTTGCGCGTAACAACTTGTTAATTGTTTCTACCATGTGTACCGGAATGCGAATGGTACGGGATTGGTCAGCTATAGACCGAGTGATACCCTGCCTGATCCACCAGGTGGCATAGGTGCTGAACTTGTAGCCTTTTCTATACTGAAACTTGTCTACGGCTCGGATAAGGCCAATATTCCCCTCCTGGATAAGCTCAAGGAGGGGCATGCCATGCCCGATGTATTTCTTGGCTATGCTCACCACCAAGCGTAGGTTTGCTTCAGTGAGGTGCTTTTCTGATGCTTTTGCTTCAGTCTTTATCTGTTCAAAGTAAGCTTTGAACTCACTGCTATGAGGCTCGATTTGAGATAGGAAATTCTCGTCAGTCAAGAGAGTCTTTAGCTTTTGCCATGAAGTTCTATCTCTAGCCAGGAGCTCTAGCAACTGCGGGGGCAGCAAGTGACTGTTTATGGAAAGATTTATTATGGCTTCTTCGGATGCAGTGTTTCCTTTGTCTATCCCTTTCGCAGTTGCTGCTATTAACGCTGGGTCTATAACAACGTCGATGGCGGAGCGAAATTCAGGATTCTTGATCGTCTCTACCACATTGCTGGAGGGATCGATACCAATACGCTCTTCGGCAATCTGAACAACGGGATATGCCCTGAATAACTGAGAAATTACGTGAATAACTATGTCAACGGGTAAAGGGAATTTCTTGTATTTCCTTAAGTGGTTATCCTTGAGCCTTTCTACGTATCTACCCAGCTCTATCTTCCGGCATAGAAACTTCTCTTCTTGGACATTGAGAAGTGGTACTCTGCCGATTTCCTGAAGATACATACGAGCTGAGTCGTCAATTACATCATATTCCCCTAGCGGTGGCGGAGGCTTGACTTCTTCAGCTTCCTCAGGCAGGGATTCTTCGCTTTCTTCCCTTTCTTCAGCTTCCTCAGGTAAGGTGGTGACATCCTCCACTTCAGCTTCATCGCTGAGTGAGTCTTCAGCCTCTACCTCATCACCATGCGGGTTGATATTTTCTTCTTTCATTGAATCCGTGATTTCCCCCCTTTTTTAACAAAGATGTCCTGAAGTTGTTGCCCGGATTTTATTCCCTGCTCCTCTAGTTTGGACAACTCTGAGCTTACACCACCCTTTTCTCGCTCAATCTCGAGCGCCTCCCCCTTCTCAGTTTCTAGTTTCCGGGATAGCTTCTCCTGTAGACGGAGAATACAATCGCTCAAAACAGAGTGCCGTTTTTGTTCGCTTTCACGTACGACTGGCGGAAAATTTTCGTTGAGCAAATAGTATAAATGTTCTAATAGACCCCTGTCAAATTTACTTTCAAGGTTCGAGATTTCAGAAGAACGCTGCCATTCGACGAAGATCTCCCGATTTTCCGTGCATTCGAAGTGCTCTGGTGATAGTGATAGCTCTTGAATTAGAGGAAGGAGCTCGGGGTATTGCAGGAGAAGTGCCAGGCAGTGTTCTTCAACACGGCTGGATACAAGCTGGCGGGCAAGGAGAGATTGCTCTGTTGGCTTGCCGAGTTGCGGTTTTTTTCTGGCGGTCTTTAATCTCTGCAAGGCGGCTTCCACATTCCATCTTGGGATTTTTAGGGCACTGGCCAATCTTTCCACATAGTGGAATTTCTGGTCGGGGTCCTTTATCTCATGAATTAAGGGCAAGAGTTTCTCCAGCGCTAACGATTTGTCTTTGGCTTTGTTGATATCGACTTTGCCTATTACAGATTGAAAGGCAAAGTCTAGAATAGGCATAGATTGTTCTACCAGTTTCTGCCAGTGAGCAGGGTCCTCTCTTATTACTTCGTCCGGGTCTTTGCCCACAGGTAATAAGATGACATTTGCTTCGGCATTGGAGTAAGCTAATATCGCTCTGCCCCGCAAGGTAGCTTCCTCTCCGGCAAGATCGGCATCGAGTGCCAGGGCTATGTTACTGGTTAATCTTTTAATGCCTTCCACCTGCTTCTCGGTTAAAGAAGTTCCCATTGAGCCAACTACATTTTGCCAGTCGTGCTGGTGAGCGGTGAGAACATCCATGTAGCCTTCCACGATTATTACCAAGTTTTTCTTTCTAATGGCAGATTTAGCCTTATCAATGCCATACAAGATGCTACTCTTATCGAAAATTGGTGTTTGGGGAGAGTTGATATATTTAGGCAGAGAGTCATCCAGAACTCTCGCTCCGAAACCAGTGACCCGACCCTGGATATCACATATAGGAAACATCAGCTTGTTGCGAAATCGATCGTAACTACCGCCTGCCTCCTTCTCTATTATCAGACCAGCTTCTACCAGCTCCTTTTCTGTGTAACCTTTACCCAGCAGGTAATGCTTAATGGTTTCCCAGGTATCAGGACTGTAACCGAGACGGAACTCTTTGATAGTCTCGGGCATGACCTTTCTTCTTGCCAGATAACTTCTCGCCGCCTCGCCTGCCTTGGTGCTCGCAAGTAAGTGGTGATAGTATTCAGCGGCTGACTCATTAATCTGAAATAATCTCTCTTTCTTCTCATCCTCAGCCTTGCTTGGCGCCTCACGGGGGCTTAAAGTTATGCCTCCCCTTTGAGCTAAAAGGCGAAGAGCCTGGCCAAAATCAATGCCCTCCTTTTTCATGATAAAAGAGAAGATATCGCCGCCAGTTCCACAGGCACCAAAGCAATGCCAGCTTTGTTGCTCAGGAAAGACGAAAAAGGATGCGTGTTTCTCACTGTGAAAGGGGCATAAGCCTTTGAAGTTACGCCCCGCTTTTTGCAGAGTAACATACTCAGAGACAAGCTCCACCATATCTAATCTCTGCTTTACCTCCGTGATTACGCTCATTTAGTTTAAATTCCAAATCCTAATATCTAAACCCTGAACAAATTAAATTTTCTAAATTCAAAACCCTCTCATATTTTGGTCATTGGGATTTTGGATTTTGATATTGTTTAGCATTTCGTATTTAGTGCTTAGAATTTTCTCTTTATTACGTTCCACCTTTATGTATTAGTCCTTGGGATATTTCTTCAGCTAATCTTAGCGCATATTGATCGGTCATCCCAGCAATGTAATCAATGACTTTGCGCTCCTTGTTATCCGGCAAAGAGGCAAATTCCCGAGGTAATCTATCCTCGTGCTTCAGGAAATGAGAATACAACAGGCTCAATACCCTTCCCGCCTTTACTGCCTCCTCTCCCGCCAAGCTGGGATAATATACTTTGTCAAATAGAAACTGGCGGAGTAGGTTAGTTGCCCTGAGGACCTCAGAGCTCATGCCTATAGTTGGGTTGGTTAAATCGCCATCGCCACTGGCAGGCCAGGAGCAGTTTATGATATCACAAACCAGGGTATTAATTCGCTGTGAATGTGCATGTCCCAGAGTTGCTACTACCGGCTTGGGCAAATCATTCTGGGAGATAATATCAGCTCTTATGGCATCCTCGACGTCGTGGTTAACATAGGCCACGATATCGGCTATCTTGCATATTTGGCCCTCCAAGGTATTGGCATCTCCCCATTCCTCTCCTAAGGTCTCAGCTTGTCCCTTTGAATGATGGAGGATGCCGTCTCGTACTTCCCAGGTAAGATTTAGCCCTTGTCCCTCCTTCTCCAATAAATCGACTACTCGTAAGCTTTGTTCATTATGCTTGAACCCACCGTGATACAACTCGTTCAGGATCTCCTCACCTATATGACCAAAAGGCGTGTGCCCTAAATCATGCCCGAGAGCGATAGCCTCAGCGAGGTCTTCGTTGAGATTTAGAGCTCGAGCTATGGTTCTGGCTATTTGGGATACTTCCAGGGTGTGAGTAAGCCTGGTGACATAATGGTCACCCAAGGGAGCAATAAAAACCTGTGTCTTATGTTTCAGCCGTCGGAAGGCCTTGGAATGGATGATACGGTCACGGTCACGTTGGAAACTGGTTCTTATGGGGCATGGTTCCTCCCACTTCAGCCGACCACGACTGAACTTACTCTTAGCGGCATAAGGGGAAAGGGCTTCTTCTCTCTTCTCTGTCTGCTCACGTATATCAGGTTTGTTAACCATGGAATCACTATAATCATGGTAAGTCGAGACAAAATCTTCGATTTATAGCAGCAGCACCCTCATATCCTCACGTACGTTTTCTTTTGGTTCTTGATTTTATCCTATCTTCTACCTCTGCGATATTTAGCCTCGTTGACAATACCACATCCGGGTTTAAAGACATTGAGTCTATTCCACATTCCACTAAATAGTCGGCAAATTCGGGAAAATCACTCGGCGCCTGACCACATATCCCTACCTTTCTCCTTGGTTTGTGGCAATGTGCAGTATCTATGACTTGTTTTACCAGCCTTTTCACCGCTTCATCTCTTTCATCAAATATGTGTGCCACGAGCTCGGAATCTCTATCTAAACCAAGGGTTAATTGCGTTAAATCGTTTGACCCTATGCTGAATCCATCAAAGACATCGGCGAATTCCTCCGCCAAAATCACATTTGATGGTATCTCACACATCACATACACTTCCAACCCATTTTCCCCTTGCCTTAAGCCAAACTCTTCCATGGCTTTTATCACTTTCCTTCCTTCTTCCGGCGTCCGGCAAAAAGGAACCATCACCTTCACATTTGTCAACCCCATCTCATCCCTTACTTTCTTTATCGCTTCGCATTCTAGACCAAAGGCGGGCTTGAACCTTGCATCATAATAGCGAGATGCCCCCCTCCACCCTATCATTGGGTTCCTCTCCTCCGGCTCATAGCGATACCCTCCGATTAAATTGGCATACTCGTTTGTCCTGAAGTCCGAAAACCGAACGATGACCTCGTTGGGATAAAACCCTGCTGCTATCTTCGCTATTCCCATTGCCAGGGTGTCAATGAAAAACTCCCTTTTATCCTCATATGATGCGCTCTTCTTATCTATCTCTTCAATTACCTTTGCCAATTTCTCGTCATTACCCGCTGCTTTCTTCAACTCATCATATTCTATCAGCGCCATGGGATGTATGCCGATGTAAGAGTTGATGATGAACTCTTCCCGAGCCAAACCCACGCCGTCATTGGGAATTTGACTTTGAATAAACGCACCATCGGGAATGCCAAAGTTCATCATTATCCTGGTGTCGGGTCTGGGAATCTTGCTCACTTCTACTTCATCTACTCTGTATTTCAATTTCCCTTCATATATCCTGCCCTCACCTTGCGAACAATCTATCGTGACCTCCTTTATCTCCTTCAAGACCTCCGTCCCCTTGCCGGTGCTGATTACACAGGGCACCCCAAGCTCACGACTCACGATAGCTGCATGGCATGTCCTGCCACCTCTATTTGTAACTATGGCACTGGCAATCTTCATTATCGGTTGCCAGTCGGGGTCTGTCATATCAGTGACCAAAACTTGACCCCTCTTGAATTTGTGGATTTCACTACTATGTTCTATTACCTGCACCTCGCCTTGCCCTATCTTTGTCCCCACTGCTTCCCCTTTGAGCAGTAACTTCCCCTCTTCTTCAAGCACATAAGTCCTGAGCGAAGCTAAGTCCATTTGCGAATGCACTGTCTCAGGCCTGGCCTGGACTATGAAAAGTTCCCCGGTTATCCCGTCCTTTGCCCATTCGATATCCATGGGCGTGTCATAATGTTCTTCTATAATGCAAGCCCACCTGGCGAGAGTCAGAACCTCATCGTCATTCAACGTGAATTTTCTTTGCTCCCCAACCTTGACTTCTCTTTGCTCCGTTCCAGCCCTATCACTCTTGTAGACCAGTCTCTTTTCCTTCGTCCCCAGCTTCTTTTCCACAATGGGTCTGAACCCTTCCTTTAGAGTGGGCTTGAAAACATAAAACTGGTCTGGGTCAACAATTCCCTGTACCACATTCTCTCCCAGACCATAGGCAGCAGTTATGTAGACCACATCCCTGAAGCCTGATTCCGGGTCTATGGAAAATATGACACCGGAGCAGGCTAAATCTGAACGAACCATCTTTTGCACCCCAACCGAGAGGTAAACGCTGAGATGGTCAAAACCTTTATCCACCCGGTAGGAGATTGCCCGGTTCGTGAACAAAGATGCAAAGCAGTCCATGACCTTTCCCATAAATTCCTGTTCGCCCCGCACATTCAGATAAGTCTCCTGTTGCCCCGCAAATGAGGCTGTGGGCAAATCTTCGGCAGTGGCGCTGCTTCTTACTGCAACATCAACATTCCTTCCGTATTTTCTTTCCATCTCGCGATAAGCAGCTCGTATTTCCTCCTCCAATTCTTTGGGACAGGGAGAATTTGCTATCAAATCCCTTATCTTTTCGCCCCTCTCCGCTAAATTTTCCATATCATGCGTATCCAGGCCCGCCAAAGTGTCTTTGATTTTTTGGCTTATACCTGCTTTTTCTACCACATACTTATATGCTTCAGCAGTAATAGCGAATCCCGAGGGTACACTTACCCCTTTCTTACCCAGATTTCTTATCATTTCACCAAGAGATGCGTTTTTACCACCCACTAAAGCTGTGTCTCCTGCTCCAATCTCTTCAAACCATTTCACAAATTTCATAGTCCCTCCTCCGATTCATGAAGTATGTTATGAAGTATGTTAGTATCCCCACAAACCATCTCAGCTAAATCTGCCTCCTCAGTTACTCGGGCAGAAAAACCCAAAATACTAATTCATTGTATCATGCCTCACCAAGTTCAAAGCAACAGGCGCTTTTGCCTCTCTTGCCTCACTGCACTATCCTCGCTCTATCCTCCTGCCATCTGCTGCAGCGCCATTTTAATCTTCTCTTCTAAGCTTAGCTCCTCAGAATCTGGGAGCTTAGAGACAGCATTGGTGGCTTCTGTTAGGGAATAACCCAGGCCAGTTAAGGCAGCTATGGCATCGGCACTCTCCGGTCCTAAGGGCAGGGCTATATCTTTCCACTCCTTTTCCAACTTGCCTCTGAGTTCAACGACAAGACGGCTGGCAATTTTCTTACCGATGCCGGGCGCTTGACTAATGAGGTCTATATTGCCGCTGGTTATAGCCATAACCAGTTGTGCAGGATTCAAAGCAGAGAGTAGGCCCAAAGCTGCCTTGGGGCCAATGCCTGACACAGAAATGAGGTTTTGAAACAAAGCTAATTCCTCGCCAGAGGCAAATCCATAAAGAGAAACCTTATCCTCCCTGAGGTGGAGATGCGTATAGAGGGAAACTCTGCCTTTAACAGTTCCTAATTGGCTTAAAGTGGAGGTGGGGATATATACCTGAAAACCTATCCCGCCGACATTAAGGATGATGGAGTTGTTACCACGAGATTCCAGTATTCCTTCTAATGTCGCTATCATTTTGGCGTGTGTTCAGTGAGCCATCGGTTCAGCCGACTCTGTTGAATGTGGCAAATGGCTACAGCCAGGGCATCAGCAGCATCGCTAGGCTGAGGTAGCTCAGAGAGCCCGAGCTGGATTCTCACCATTTCTTGAACCTGTTGTTTATCGCTTTGTCCATAGTTGGTGATTTGCTGCTTTATCCTGGCTGGTGAGTAATAGTAGACGGGCAATCCCTGGTTGACTGCTGCCAGGATAGCTATAGCTTGTGCTCTGCCAATAGCGAACGCTGACTTTACGTTGTGGCCGATAAAGGGCTCTTCAATGGCTACTTCGCTTGGTTTATGCTTAGCGATAATTTTGCTTAATTCATTGTAGAGAGAGCGCAGCCTTTCCTCCATGGGAACTCGAGATGAGAGATTGATTACTCCGCAATCTACCATATGTATTTCCTCTTCGCCATCTACTACACCGTAGCCTAAATTTATAGTGCCAGGGTCAACGCCGAGAATGCGCATGTTAAGTTCGACTGCGCAGCCTTTCTAAAGTAGCCTCAGAAAAATCGATATTGGAAAAAACACGCTGTACATCGTCTAATCCTTCTAGCTCGTCGAGGAAATTCAGGGCTTGAACTGCCTTATTTTCCTCCAGCAACATTGTGGTTTTAGGCGTTAGGGAGAGCTCCGCCGAAATCACATGTTCTTTCTCTTCAATAACCTTTCTTACCTTTTCTAAATCCTGTGGTTGCGTGTAGATTTCCATATAATCCTTTTCGGTCTTAACATCTTCGGCGCCGGCATCGATAGCTCGTAGCGCTATTTCTTCGACAGGTGAGTCATTGCTTTCTATGGTAATCACTCCTCTATTCTCAAAAAGCCAGGAGACACAACCACTCTCACCAAGATTACCACCGTGGCGGGTGAAGAGACGGCGCACTTCCTGAACGGTGCGATTACGGTTGTCGCTTAAGGCTTCCACCAAAACTGCTACCCCGCTTGGCCCGTAGCCTTCGAGTTTTATCTCAGTTAAGGCACCTGCCCCGGCTTCACCGCTACCCCGCTTTATTGCTCTCTCGATATTCTCCGAAGGCATGCTATTATCATGGGCTTTCTGCACTGCTAAACGCAACTGGAAATTACTTTCTGGATTAGCTCCACCTTGTCGCACTGCAACTATGATTTCTCGAGTAAGCTTGGTAAATAACTGCCCGCGCTTGGCATCGGCTACTCCCTTCTGCCGCTTAATCTGTGACCACTTAGAATGTCCTGACATTGCTATCCTTTACATCATTTTATCACTGCAACCCTTAAAAAATAAAGCAAATATCACGTCGCAAACAATTTGATGGCATCGGCACTATCATGCTAAGCTTACCATAGCGGGTAAGTCCTGTGTTAAGTGTGTCACCGGAAGGTGGCATAAACTAGCTGTAAGCTAGTCGCTCGCAGGGGCCGCTTTTTTCATTTCCCAAAGAATCTCTCATCAAATTTTACCATACACAGTTGCATTTAATTTTCCTGTAATCCATCCCTAGCTTTGCCCACATCGCTAGGGTTTCCTTGCAGAAAGCAACTTCCTTATAATCATAAGTTTCTTTATCAGTTACCTTGTAGCCTCTTGCCAGAGTTGGTGGAGGAGGCGCTGGCGGAGTTTGGGGTCAAGGATGGAGCCAAGATAATCTTCAAAGACTTCGTCTGTTTTCTGTTTTAATCTTTCTAATTCAGGGATAATTTTCTCCAGGTAACCTTCATCTTTGGCTATCTTGATGCTATCCAACCCAGCCTCAAGCCAGACTTTGAGATAGCGAGCTTCTGCTTCTGAAGCACAATCTATATGTTCTCTGCCTGAGGAAAGACGCCAGCCAAAGAGTTCTTGCTCCAATTTAACTTCACCCGAAACCTTAGGCAAGCTCCGACTGCGCAAAGGCTTGTGGGTCAATATTTTCTCTCGGTAGAACTTCCCCAGAGTATTATCGCCAAGCTTATCCATCACCGTCTTCACCAGAAGGTCAATATCTATTCCCTCTTTGGTCTTTCGTCTCTTGCCAAAGCTCTTGGCTTTTTCAATTCTGGATTTCACCAAATCCACCACTGCTCGATAGACCTCAAGCTGCTCCTCATCACTCAAGCCCAGGATTTCACCCATTACGATTTTGTCCAATTCCCGGCGGTCAGACTTGACCTTATCGAGGGAGACTTCTGAAGGAGAATTGGCGCCGAGTTCATCAAAGATTGAGAAAATTTTTCTCTGCTTGAACTTATTCAATATTGGTACAAGTTGTTCTTGTTTTTTGATCTCGCCCCGGGGCATTCCAAGTCTTTCAAGTTGATAGACATTTGTATAAACTGCGCCTTCCCCTAAGCTAGTAATCCCATCTAGCTCGATCGTCAGTGGAATAATTGAGCTGTTCAGGTAAGAGTGGACTAAAACACAATAGTCAGCATCTTTCAGGTAGATATAGAAGAACCGTTTATCAGCCCAAGTTTTCTGAGTATCATATACACCGTACCTATCGTTGTAAGCATCAGACCACACAAAATGAGGTTTTTCCCAAAGGCCCAAGTCATACCACCTCTCTCTTGAAGCACAGGTGGGGCGGAGATGATAGCCCTTGCTCTCGCCCTCCTTGATATACTTGAGAACATTAGTTCCCTTTAAGTGCTTCTTGTCTTTGTGAATCATGAGCACTCGGTATTTCAAGTCTCCGGGCTTGACCACGATTGACTTGCATTCCCTGGGGCTCTTAATGACATAATTTGGCACCCAGTTTCCCTTCTCATCTCGGTGCATCCAGAATTCTTTCTCAATCCCTCGCCTCTTTATTTCTTCTTCCGTCAGATAGAAGAACTCGTTGGCACCAGTGGTGAAGCCACGCCTCACATCAGCGATTTCCTTCAAGGGCACTAATTTTCCCTTACCTTTCTCCAGAATCTTGAAGAAAATCTCCGGCGCCCTCAGGTATTTGCCCCACTTGGCACCAACATATTTCCCAGATTCTTTATCAAATCCTTCTTCCCACAGTTCCTTTTGTGATTTAGGGAAAATCCTCAAATCTTCATTTTGGTAAAACTCAGAATGAGCCATAATAGTCTTTATCAGCTTGTCAATTTCCTTTAGCCGCTCAACTTGCTCTTGCCACATTTCCTGAACCGGTGGGATGAAATAAGTTAAGGGCTGGAAGAGATAGGCAAAGCGGACTAGGTTTTCATCCCGCTCTTTCTTATCCTTGCATTTCTCTAAGATAACGATGCAAGTATTAACATCGGCTTCTTCAAACCACCTCTCCACCTTGGACTCGACGATAGCGGTGATTTTATAGTTATTGAGGAAGAATTCCTGAAGTCCTTTTCCGTAGTCTACATCCAGCCAGGAATTAGAGACGACAAATCCGAACCTACCGCCGTCTCTGAGGAACTTCATCCCGTGGACAAAGAAATAGGCATGGATTCCAGCCCTCTTTGAGATTTCAGCGATTTTCTTACCAGTATTATCTTTGAGAGCGTTCTCTATAATCCTCGCCTTGAATTCCTTGACCTGGGGAGCAATTTCTGGCATCTCTTCCTGACGGGTGTAAGGTGGATTGCCAACGACACAATCAAACCAGCGGGGATAGGTAATTTCCTTCTCCTTCATATCGAGCCTCTTCGCTATCGCCCTCCTTGATTTTGGAGATAGATCAAAGCCGCCTTCGGTGCTTAGGAGATTAAAGAAGTCTTCTTGAAGAATATTGGGGTAGTTCTTATCCACACCTAAATCTCTGATGGCCAGGTTTATGGTAGAAAGATGGGCTGGGAATTTGGCGATGTCATTACCCCAGAGTGTATCCAGTATATCCTCATGCCTTAAGCGCTGGCTCATCAATTTCTTCTGTTTATATGCTCTTACCAGGAATGTCCCAGCGCCGCAGGCGGGGTCAAGAACCTTATCGTCTTGGTGCTTCAGGCAGAACCTAAGAATGATGTCAACGACATAGTCATTGGTGAAATACTGCCCCAGATTATGGCGCTCATCCTGAGGGATAAGCCTTTCAAAAATTGGACCGATGATATCTCCTAACTTGGAGAAGTCATATTGCCCGAGCACATTCACCAAGTCATTTACTTCCTTGATTACCTCTTTCTCATCGAGAAAGGCAATGGCATCGATGAAATCTGCAGTGTAGATAGTCTGATAATCTACCTTAAGCACCTCATCAAAAAAGCTTTGCAGAATCTTCTGAAGTTGCGCACCCTTAAGCAAGCCCTCCGGTATTTTGAGAGGAGGCAGTTCACCTGGACGCTTGGCTTGGAGCACATCATAAAAGAGTATTTTGTTCACCAGCAGGTAGGCGGTCTGCCTCGCCGCTTTATCAAAGTCTTGAGGCTGCCAGGCAAAACTCCAACTTTGGGAAACAAACCATTTGCCAAGTTCCGCGGCAAAGGTGCCATCTTTGTGACAGCGATTCTCAATTATTGTGGTGTAATATCTGGAGAGCCTTCTTATCTTGTCTTGAAGCCTATAGATGAGGAATTCGTCGGTTGGCAACTTGGGCTCAGGCTCCTTGCCAGTATAAACGGCATAGAGTTTACTGAAGAAGATATCCAGTTGCTTTGTGATGCCTTCTTTATATCTTGCCTCCTCAATAAGGTCTAAATTTTCTATCTGTGAAAGGGAATATTTATGAACAACTTGTTCCTCTTCATTTCTTTGCTCATTGACTTTTTGAGTATTGAACCAGATTAGCTCTTTAAAGTTTGTGGTGGCGAAGTATTTGGCTTTTCGAGCATTTGCTTTCTCCCAGGCAGGCTTTTTAAGGTTTTCATAGTCAAAGACATCGAAATAAGGTTGCTTGGCTTCTATTAGACAGAGGACATTCTGGCTGCGGCGAGACTCACAGATTATAATGTCAGGTGATTTTCTATCTGCTCCAGAGGTATCTACATCTGGAAGTCCTAAATCAAGATTCTGCCGCTCGATAATCTCCCTCATCCAGTGCATAAGCACTGCTACTGCGCTGCGCTCCGTCTTCCGACTGGTAGCATCATAAGGGCTTGGAATTCGCCTTTTGCCTCTAAGCTCAGATTTCTTCATGCTCTTTTAACACCTCATTTACAACTCGTCGGGCGATTTCGAAGGCGGCGGCGATGCGAATAATTTTGGTATCGCCAAGCCCCTTTATATCCAAGAGCTTTTCTAAAGGCTGGTTAGCCATGCCCTTGAAGCCGCCAAACCTTTGCAGAATCTCCTCGGCAATCTTTTCCGCTGGCTTGCCTATAATCCCCGGAGCGATGAGGATGGACAGAAGCTCGGCATCGGTCAATGTTTCCGCACCAAGCTCCCGAAGCTTGCCACCGGGGTGCTGCCATGTTGGGGATTTCCTGTTCATCTTTAGTCTTCTCTCATCTAGGATCACTTTGCTATGTTTAGCAACTCCTTTCCGTAAGGCTCTTTTATTATACCTTTTTCGGTGATTATGGCAGTTATATAACTATGGGGAGTGACGTCGAAGGCAGGATTGGCTGCTCTTATGCCTTCGGGAGCAATGGGTACTCCCTGGATATGAGTTACTTCCTCAGGGCTTCGCTCTTCAATGGGGATTTTGTCTCCCGAGCTTAAGGAAAGGTCAATGGTGCTTGTGGGAGCAGCGACATAAAAGGGGATTTCGCTTTCCTTAGCCAGTACTGCCAGAGTATAGGTGCCGATTTTATTAGCGACGTCGCCATTGGCGGCAATCCTGTCGGCGCCAACAATGACACAGTCTATCTTCCTCTGCTGCATAAAGTAGCCAGCCATGGAATCGGTTATCAAAGTTACAGGGATGCCCTCCTG
>Ga0209986_10000942_pt1 | contig 28587 bp, 27 predicted proteins | sample BlataG_FD_183168 | JGI IMG/M metagenome (GOLD analysis project Ga0209986, IMG submission 183168) | Deep subsurface microbial communities from Black Sea to uncover new lineages of life (NeLLi) - Black_00105 metaG (SPAdes) (version 2) | ecosystem: Environmental > Aquatic > Marine > Oceanic >...
AAGCGTCTTAATGATTTGTAGATTAAGGCTTTAAGCATACTGTTTCTGCTTACCGGACGTCTTCCGGTCTTAGGTATGTTTTCTTGAAGCATTGGTAGGTTCTCAAAGAGTTTTTCATATTTAACAGTTGGCGGTAAGTCGGCCAGGTTAAAAAGGAATTCTGAATGGTGCATAATTGGTATCCTATAGTTTTGTGAAACCCTATGAGTTAGTTAGTTAGTTAGTTAGTTAGTTAGACCTGCCAGGGTACGAAGTACCTGGCAGAGTCTGTGAAAGGGCTGTAAATTGACCTGACAACATTTAAGCTGGGAATAACCTGCCAGTCTACGGTCTTCAGTCCACAACCGCTTAAAAAGAATGGAACTAAAGACCGTCCGACAGCATACGGATCCCTTCAGAAAATGTTGTTGCAAATGGTACAATCTGAAACAATATGAAACAAGGATTCCAGAACATGGGACTTTGAACACAAAACTTTAAACCTTGAACTCAGAACCCGTAACCCGTTACCTGAAACTTGAACGTTTGGTCGGAACAAAGTGGAAACCAAACTTCACGCCTGTCCCGTTTTTTCGGGGAGCAGGTCGTGGGAAGGCATGTGGGAGTGAGTAAACCAGAAACAAGGAACCTAATGCACAAGGCACTATATTATCAACAAACCGGGAACAACCAGGTTAAATGTATGCTCTGCCCGCATGAATGCTTAATAAACGAAGGAAAAAGAGGTAGCTGCAGAGTTCGTAAAAATGACCAGGGGGTGCTCTATTCAGAAAATTATGGCCGGGTCACTGCCCTTCATCTCGATCCTATTGAAAAAAAACCACTCTACCATTTTTACCCGGGAAGGACCATTCTTTCAATCGGTACTTTTGGATGTAGCTTAAAATGCAGATTTTGTCAAAACTATGATATATCTCAATCTTCCATTGAAAATTTCTCTCACCTGAAGGAATATACACCTGAGAAGATAGTTGAAGCTGCAGAAAAACACCCTGAAAACCTGGGCATTGCTTTTACTTATAACGAGCCTGTTATCTGGTACGAATTCATGTTGGATACTGCTGAAAAATCAAAGACGAAAAATCTCAAAAATGTAATGGTTACAAATGGCTTTATAAATGCGGCGCCGTTAGAAAAATTACTGCAGTTGATTGATGCGTTCAATATTGATCTGAAGGCTTTTACTGAAGAATTCTATAAAAATTATACATCTTCCAGACTTGAACCTGTAAAAAACACCTTAAAAAAAATCCGCAGTGCGGGCAAACACCTTGAAATTACCAATCTGATCATCCCTACCCTGAACGATGATGAAAAAGTATTTGAAGATATGATAAAATGGATCTCTTATGAATTGGGTAAAGAAACGATATTTCATATTTCCCGTTATTTCCCAGTGTACAGGATGAACATTCATAGCACCCCCATCCCCGTACTTAAAAGGCTTTACGATATCGCCAGCCATTACCTTGATTATGTCTATGTTGGTAATGTATCCCTGCCATCAGGTGGTAAGAATACAATGTGTCCTTCCTGCGGAAAGCTGCTTATCCGGAGGGAGGGATATTTCATAGAAATCACCGGTGTTGATGTCGGTCGTTGTACCGGTTGTGATCATTTGGTTTTTGATAATTTTTAAAATAAAACATCATGAAAACAAAAGAAGGTAAGGTTAAAATCAGGAAGCCGGCGGTAGCCGGCAGGTTTTACCCGGGGAATAAGTCGGAACTTAAGGAGCAGATAAATTCATTTTATCTTGCCGAAAAAGATCAGATAGATATTTCCTATGCCAAAAAAATATTATCGGCGGAGTAGTTCCGCATGCCGGTTACATGTTTTCAGGATATGAAGCCGTGCACTTTTTCGAAATTATTAAACAAACAAAAAAATCTGTTGATACCATTTTAATTCTGAATCCAAATCATTCAGGAATGGGAGAGCCTGTTGCTCTCGATACAAATCATTTTTGGGAAACACCTTTTGGGAATATAGAAATCGACCTTGATTTTAAATCAAAACTTGACATTCCTGAATCTGAACAGGCTCACAAATATGAACATTCCGGAGAAGTGATGCTTCCATTCCTGCAACATTTTCTTGACCAACCCTTTAAAATCCTTCCCATAAGCATTACCAACCAGAGCTATGAGATTTCAAAACTATTGGCAAACAGCATTTATGAAGCCAATCAGGATCTTAAAAAGGATATTTTGCTTATTGCTTCGTCTGATTTTTCACATTATGTCACACCAGAAGAGGGAGCCAGGAAAGACATGCTTGTTCTGAATGAGATCCTTGATTTTAATGCTGAGAAAGTTTACGAGGTAGTTCGCAAAAATCATATATCCGTATGTGGATTCGGTCCGATCATGGCACTGATGGAATATGCAAAACTGGTGTCGGAATCTCCAAAAGTCAAAATACTCAGAAAAGGACATTCGGGTGAAGTAATACCGTCGGGTGAAGTGGTGGATTATGTAACGATTCTTTTCTATTCTTGAGATTAAGGTGCTCTGGGTGCTGGGTTTGTGGTTCGTAGTTCATGGTTTGTGGTTTACAAATTCTCCTCCTTGGAAAGGAGGAGTACCGACCGAAGGGAGGGGGAGGTGGTTGATTGTTAGTTAAACAACCACCCCAATTTTGCGCTTTGCAAGTATCCTCCGCCCTTTGCGCTCTGCCCTTAGCTATATGTGCTCTTCCTAATTTACAGACTCTGCCAGGTCCTGCGGACGCTGGCAGGTCTTTTTCCCAACCAAATAAAATTCGGCTCTACATTCTTTGCCCTTCACACTATTTTCAACAATTTCCCAAAGGGACAAGTAACAATTTAACAATTTAACAACTTAGCACCGATGGCTCTCGGGGCGATCTCATGAAGCGAAGCGAGTAATTTAGCCATTTAACAATTTCTATTTTATTCCTTTCACAGACTGTGCCAGGTCCTGCAGACCCTGGCAGGTCTCTCCCCATCTCTCAGTCACTTTTGCTCTACGGTCTTCGCTCCATGCCCCTTGCTCTATCTGAAATATACAAAATTCTCACTAACTCACTAACCCACTAACTACCTACTTCACTATAAAATCAGAATAATTCATAACGGGCGCAGAAGAAATTTCCGTTTCCCTTATAATAGCCCACGAAGGTCCTTGTTTGACATGTTCGATAAATAGTTCCATATCCGGTCCCTCCCCTTCTGCTTCAATGAAAACTGACCCATCCGGTTCATTTTTAACAAAACCTTTTATATCAAATGTATTTGCTGTTTTAACGGCAAAGTATCTGAAACCAATATTCTGTACTCTACCTCTAACAGTAATCCGAACGTTCTTAATCATCTTCTTCCTTAGTAAATCAAAAATGAAACAGACGGGTTTTGCGTTATAAATTTTCACTTGAAATCCCCGGTACTAAATATGTTGTCGGTTGTTTCCAACCGACAGATTTACTTTCATTTTGGTTGTCAGGTGGAAACACCTGACATCATAATAAAATGTTTTTATTTTTTCCTGCCGGAAATTTCACTTAACCGCTCAAATGAAAGATGCACTTCCTTGTATAGCTTTTCGGCAAGTTTCTTATAATGTTTCTTTAGCAGTTTGGAATTTTCTTTGTCGTTTGGATGGTTTAGCTTTTCAATGATTTCGTTACGGATCTTTACCGTATCAGAAAGAATTTTACCAACTTCATTTCTGTTTTCCCCGGGATGTAGATCAAGATACGTTAAGCAATCCGAGACCAATTCATTTGTAAGCTGATTGATTTCTTTTTTGAGTGTTCGGATATTAGCCATAAAAAAAAGATAAAAGTAAGTGAGACTTGATTTTCGCAAACTGGTGCAGCGAAAAACAATAGTCGAACTTATCCCGATAAAAGGAGGGATATGAACGAACAAAGACAAAAATACAAAATTTTCAGTCAGGTTTTTCATCAAAACCGGGACGGACAAATGCCCTGGCATCGGGGAAGGCTTTTTCGGTATTTTTACGTAACTGTTCCAAATGAACTAATATAGTAAGAATTTCATCCTCCTGACTGGGAAAATATTTAAGCAGAATGCCCCATGCTGCCAGTGAGCGATCAATTCCGATAAGGGCAACTTTTGCCGAGCCGTCCGAGTCTTTCGGAAAATCCTCAATAATCTCAGGAACTCCCTTTAATTGACCTGTAACTGCCCTCATTAGTTTAACATATATCTGATATTGATACCATCGAATAACTTCAATGGCATCTTTAATACCGGTAGCCTCAACGGAGGGGTCCAAATCCGGTACCTCAAGAAGAATGTTTTTGACCAGTTCATCACTTTTTACTTTGAACAGATTTCCAGCAGAATCAAACCAATTATCCACTTTTTGGTGATAGGCTTCAGCCGATTTGGTGCATTCGTGATTCCTGGCAGATTGTTTAAGTTGTTTTTCTTCCTCTTCTATGGCTTCAGTGTCTATATTGTCCAGGTCAATACCCTGTTCTTCTGCCATTTCCTTAATCATTTCCATGGTTTGCTGAAATACTTCCGAAAGTTTTTCCCAAAATAGCTTATTATGAATATCCCGGGATTCAGGCTCAGAAAAATGCTGTTCACCGGTTTCGTAATTTAAGCAACGTGTTGTAAACGGGCAACGCTCACACCATCGATCGCAATAATTGTAAATACCAGAAATAAACCTTTTGTCCCTTGCAAGCTTTTTTAATTCCTCTTTATCCATTTAATACAAGATTAGTTTGATCACAAGTTTACATAAAAATCAGATAAAATTGTAATACCTCAGCCAGTAAACCGGCAAAAATAAGTATTTTCCGCAATCCTGCCTTGCCTTGGCAAACAGGCTCTCCGAGGTTCTTTTTGTTTTGCAATAATCTAATGTCTATGACTTTGCTGGTATTCCTCTGATAAGGATTAGTCTTGATTGTATTCATATGAACACCATCGGTGTTCGATTATTGTAGTAAAGTAATGATGCAGAAATGAATTCCGGTCCAACTACCATCGTTCATCAATGTGGTATCCCCTCATGGACCGGAACAGGAAAAAGATCATTTAATTGACAGGTAACTGCAATGTGATAATCTTGTTGTTATGGAAAATTTATCCATCCTGCCGGCTCAGCGAAGTCCTGTGAACCCCGGCATATCTTTAAACCAAAAAGTATTTCAGTATAATCATTAAGAAATATGTTGTAAAACATAAAAATGGGGGAGGTAATCTTGACTTTGGATATTAGTTTTCGTAACTTGTATAAATATTTCAGCAGAACGCGACCAAAACTTAAAAATTATCATCTTATGATAAGAGAACCACCTTTTTAAAGTAAATTTGTTCATAGCTAAGAATTTACCACCATGAAAACATTACTAATATTAATTTTGCCCTTAATGTTTCTATTGCCTTTCATACCGGGATGTAAAAAAGAAGAGCCTCCTTTTGCCTGTGGAGTGGAAAATCCCCACGAAAACCTCACTTGGTTGAAAGAAATTCTATATAAAAGTTATTGCCTTGAAGTCTATTTAATAAACTATAAAGGTGAGGAAATTATTGGCCTTTATGAGTGTGTTCCTGTTGGTTACGACAATGGTCGCTTTGGAGTTGTATGGTATAGGTGCGATGGTACAAGATTTTGCTCTTATTCAGGTCTTTCTGGAGATTGTGACTGTCCTGAAGATATTGAGGAGGCTGATAAAAATAAAACATTAATATATTATATTGATAAACCACTACCAAAACCAAAAAAATGAAAAAAATTATAGTTATTACTGTAAGTTTCTTCCTATTCATTTATTTAAGTGTAATAGCACAAGTAGTAAAGATTAAGTGTCTGTCCATAAAGTCAAACAAATTTTGAATTAATCCCGATACCCGATACCCGATAGCTATCGGGTATCGGGACCAAATAACAAATAACAACTGAACGAAGTGACCTCATGAACACCTTTGAAAATTAATTATTTTGTGAGTAAATAAATTCCTGCCAAAGGCATCCCTGCGGGAAAATATCAATTATTAAATGACCGAAACAGCTTTGAATATTGTTCCGATTCCGAAAGCTTTCGGAATTCGGAATTTGGTCATTGAGATTTACCTGCCCTGTGAAATACGAAGTAATTTTTGCAAAGCAAAAATTATTTCACAGGGTAAATATTTTGGTCCCGAAAGCTTTCGGGATGTCATTTGTGATTTTTAATATTTATTTAAACTTTTGGACTTTATAGACGGACTCTAATTATATCACGGATACTAGATTTAAATGATTTTTATATCTCAGAAACAGACCAGTATGGTAATGATATATTTAAAGTATTTAACAGTTATGTAATCTTGGGAGATTCTTCAATTATTAACAGAATACAATATCGAGCTGAAGAGTTTTTACAGTTTAATAAACAATAAAAGCAAAATGAAACCACTTAATAAAATATTAATTTTAGTGATAATACTTTTATATTGGAGCTGCCAACGTGATCAAATTATACCTGATTCTTACAAATTAGATTGCTCCAAATATCCCGTTTCTGGCGATTATAAATTCCCTGATCAGGGTACGAATGATGGGGAAAAATCGTTTTTGAATGTAACGGGGAATCCGGATTATCAAATACCGGCTAATGTTCTTGATACGATTTCAACCGAAGGTCTAATAAAAACCTGTCTGAACTATCCTTATTTTACAAGCATCTTTTTGTCTTCATGTCACGATGTACAGGGTTCTTTTGAACATTACATGGAAAACTTCAATGGATTTATCACCCTATATAAAAGGAACGATGTGTCTTTTAAGCTTCTGGAAAGATACATATGTTGCGAATGGGAAGACAAAAATTATACTCTCCCATTAACTGATGGGAATAAGTATATTCATTATTTTATAGAAATAATGCTTGCACAAGATGAAATTATCCAACAACTGGATGATCAAAACAGAAAGATACTTTTTACCAAAGCATTGGATATTTATGAAACCCACTTACAAGAAAATGATAAAGCATTTTCTGTCTTTTCTTTACTGATATTAGGAAAAATCATGGTGTTTGATGAATTTCAGCCATTTATGAGTGAATATAATAAAAATGACCATATTAAGTGGTTTTTTGAATCAGGCAGTTATTGCTGCTACAATAACTTTAGTGTTTTTAAAACAATAGAAGAGAATGCAAGATTGTACAATTGATATAAAATTTTTAATATTGAAAACTCGAGTATTTACAGCTTTATTTTTATTGATTTGTGCTTTTATTAAACCGGATCAGATTGCAGCCCAAACTCAAATTACAATTTATACTCCAAAAAGTCAACCAGTGACAGCCTATTATCAAATTCCTGAAATGCCCGATTCGGTTAAATTGGCTTGGAGTGATGAAGTAGCTTTAGTTTATCCCCAAGCCACAGAACTTTATCCTCCATCAGCAACTACAAGTTATAACTGTCATGGATATGCATGGCATGTTTCTGAAGGAGGTTTTAAGTGAGATTATATCACTACTTTTTCTTTAATATACTTATCCATAGAAGCTGCAGCCATTTTCCCATCCCCCATTGCCAATATAACGGTTGCTCCGCCACGTACAATATCACCACCTGCAAAAATATCAGGTATGGATGACTGGAGCTTATCCTTATTAACCTTGATTGTTCCCCGGGAAGACACATCCAGTTCCTTCATGCTTTTCGGGATCAGGGGATTTGGAGAAACTCCCACACTCACAACTACAGTTTCAACATCAATGAAATATTCAGATCCTTCAATAGGTACCGGTCTTCTCCTTCCGGATTCATCGGGTTCACCCAATTTCATTTTCTGCACTTTCATTTTGTTCACCCTGCCATTTTCATCTGCAAAATATTCAAGCGGATTATTTAAGCTTAAAAATCCGATCCCTTCTTCCTTAGCATGTTTTATTTCCTCATTACGGGCAGGCATCTCTTCAATCGAGCGGCGGTAAATTATCATAGCCCTTTCAGCGCCAAGCCGTTTAGCTGTTCTTACCGAATCCATTGCCGTATTACCCCCTCCTATCACAGCCACCTTTTTGCCACTGATTACAGGTGTATCAAAATCAGGACTTGCAGCTCTCATTAAGTTCACCCTGGTCAAATATTCATTTGCTGAATATATGCCAATATAATTTTCTCCGGGTATGTTCATAAAATTTGGCAGACCGGCGCCACTACCAACGAAAAAAGCCGTAAAACCTTCTTTTCTGAGGTCATCTATAGTAGAAGTCTTCCCGACAACAAAATTTGTAACGAACTTCACCCCCATTTTCCTGAGGATATCAATTTCAACATCAACAATCTCATTGGGTAACCTGAAGTCAGGGATTCCGTATTTAAGAACACCTCCAATTTCATGCAAAGCTTCAAAAACGGTAACATCATATCCCATCTTAATCATATCTCCTGCAAAGGCTAATCCTGATGGTCCGGAACCTATGGAAGCAACCTTAATACCATTTTTTGAGGAAATTTTGGGAACGGATATCTGTCCGTTATTTCTTTCGTAGTCAGCAGCAAAACGTTCCAGGTTACCAATTGCAACAGGTGGCTTTTTGAGTTTTTGAGTATAAAAACAAGTCTGCTCACACTGATCTTCCTGTGGGCAAACACGGCCACACACAGCTGGTAAAGCATTGGTTTCCTTCAGTACTTTTGCAGCATCGAGGAATTCACCGGCTTCAATTTTTTTAATGAATTTGGGAATATTAATTCCAACTGGGCAACCTTCAATACAGGTTGGATTTGCACAATCGATACACCTTTGAGCTTCATGTATTGCCTGCTCTTCTGTCAGTCCCTTATTAACTTCCTTATAATTCTTGTTTCTTGTATCGGGATCCTCTTCCGGCATCGCCAGTCTCTCCAGATTGGTTCTCTCTTTTACCTTTAGCTTATTCCGGAGTTCAACTCTCCATTCCCGGTCTCTTTCCTTTTTAAGATATGGTGGTAAACTTTCCATCACTTATTCTTTTCCGTATTTGCCCAAAAAATCTTCATAAGCTTTTTCTTCCTGTTTCTTATACGCGTTTAACCTGTTTAACATTTCATCAAAATCTACCTGGTGGGCATCAAATTCAGGTCCGTCAACACAAACAAACCGGGTCTTACCTCCGACAGTAACCCTGCATGCACCGCACATTCCGGTACCATCGACCATTATGGTATTTAAACTTGCCAAAGTGGGTATGTTGTACTTTTTAGTCAGCAGGGCTACAAATTTCATCATTATTGCTGGTCCGACCGTAACGGCAAGATCGATTTTTTCTCTCTTGATAATATCTTCCAATCCATCAGTAACCAGTCCCTTCTTTCCATATGAACCGTCATCTGTCATAATCACCACTTCATCCGAAAAATTCCGGATTTGTTCTTCGAGAATGATCAACTCCTTCGTCCTTGCTGCCAGGACCGTAATCACCTTATTTCCTGCTTTTTTAAACGCTTCAACAATGGGCAGCAAGGGGGCAACACCAACCCCGCCACCCGAAGCCAGGATTGTTCCAACTTTTTCAATATGCGTCGGATTGCCAAGAGGACCAACAACATCGGTAATATACCCGCCAACCTCCAGGTTTGCTAGTTTTGTAGAAGAAACACCAACCTTTTGAACAATAATTGTTATTGTTCCCTTTTCAACATCGGCTTCAACAATTGTTAACGGGATACGTTCTCCCTTTTTACCCAACCGGAGAATAATAAAATGCCCTGCCTTCCGGCTTTTGGCTATTGCCGGGGCTTCAATTACCAATTTAACAACCAGATCGGAAAATTGTTCCTTTTCAACAACTTTATTCATTTGATCACAGACAGTATAAAAAAAAATAAAATTAGTATTTTACAGGAATGTGTTTAAAATTTCAGGTATGTTTTATAACCTGAATAATTACCTTCGGTGAGACTGCTCGTCAGACGACCTGCCTGACCAGTAGGCAGGCTCCGGTTCGTCTGACGAATTATTGTTTATTTAGCTACCGGATAATTGTGCTGAACGTATTAGTTCACCTCTAATCTACTATGCAGTTTCGGCTCATTTATAAATATTGGTTGATCTACTTATCCGCCGGACGGCATAAAGCCGGTGGGCGGATAATGACCTCGTAGTGGTCAAATTATTGTAGCATAACGATGGAATTTAACTCAAAAAAATCTCCTCCTTAGACAAGGAAGAGTACCCGACCTCCCGAAAGCTTTCGGGAGGTGGTTGGATTGCGTGGTTAAATATCACACTCAATTTATTATCAACTACAGCAAAGTAATTATGCAGAAATGAATACCGGTCCAACGGCTATCGCTCATCATAAAGATATTTCCCAGTAGGCTGGATAAAAAAATGACCTCAGAGAGGTCACATTATTGTAGAAAGTAGTTGCAAAATAAAATGCCGGTCCAACTACCGTAGTTCATTAGCAAGATATTGCCTCGTGGACCGGAATATAAAAATGATCAATTAACGGCTGGATAATTACGCCGAAAGTACCGGTTCACCCCTGATGAGCTATGGCAGTTTCGGCGTGTTTACTTGTTGAACTTATAATCTACAATAATGGAACCCCTCCGATAGGGGTTCTTTCTCAGATTTGTAACTAATCAAGAGAGATATACCGCCCGACCGCCATCGTTCTTCAGGAAAAGATCGTTCCATGGACCGGAAGAGGGTAACTATACCTGTGAGCGGTCAAGGTACTACTGATTATCGTGTCATAAGGAAAAAGTGGAGTTAAAGACGATGCTTGGGTACAGCTTCAAATTACAACTCCAAGTGACGAAGTTGCGACCACACCCAAGAAATATTTTTGGGTAGGAACTCCAATACTTAATTATGTTACTGGACCGGGAAGTGGTTATACATATCATACTTATACCTTTTATGCTTCACCATATAATTCCGATGCAGGTGCAACATATACTTGGATTCTAAATCCATTATTAGGTAATTCTGTACATCCCTACGGCTATTATGCTGATATTGCTTTCTATAATCCATATGGTTTCTACCAAGTTATCACAAGAGCTGAAAACACTTGCGGAATGACCAACTACGCATGGAAAGGTATAAGTATAAGTAGTAATAAGAGTTATTCTTTATCCCCTAATCCTGCAGATGATTATGTTGAGATTAGTATAGACGAAAGTAAAATGGCGGAAAATAATATAGATGAGTATGAAGTGAGAATTTATAATGGTATGAATATAATGGTATCTCAAATAAAGACAAGAAAACCTACACTGCGAATTAATACCAGGCAATTTATTAATGGAGTTTATTTCGTACATTTTATTTTTAACGGTAAACTTCAGGTTAAGCAGTTGGTTATAAGCCATTAACATAAATACTATTTAAAAAGCCTGCATTTAAAAAAATGCAAGCTTTTTTATTATTCCATCCTTTAGTTCGGTCGGGGCACCTCCATTAAAAGCTGGAAAGGCCTTCTCACCAGTACCACAGGCATCTGCGGAAGGCATGCCTATGGCACCTACGGGGGAGTGGAATTTATACTTCAGCATCCAGCCGAATACAATTCGGCTCTACTTAGCCCTGTTTAAATTTCTGCCGTCTGTAAAATGCATATTGGCGATTTTCCCCTGCCTCCTGTGCTACTGCCGCTTAAAATGGTTTTCTGTTCCTTGTTCATAGTTTCGAGTTCCCGGTTTCAGGTTCCGGGTTTTCAATCCCGGGTCTCTGTTTTCAGTTAATTTTATTTCAGTCCCTGCGGGACGTGATGTTTCGTTCGTACCTTTTCCAGGCATTAAAATACCTGTCTATTTTCATTCTGTCCCTACGGGACGTATTGTCTGCAACTCAATTGGTTCCTTACTGAAATCACTTACCAATTTCCTGCAGACTCTTGGTTCTGTCTATTATTCTCCGGACAGCTTTGAGCCTACGGACGAATGACCCGGAAATCCGTCCGACCGCCCGCCTGCCCGTCCGACCGGAGTCATCCGGGCGGGAATGAAAGAATTCATTCTTTCGGGCAGGCTTCAGTCGGTCCGACGGTTGAGGGGCAGGGTTCATTATTGTAGAAAATATGGTCAATGGATAAGAGCGCCGAAACTACCATAATTGACCGGAGATGATCCGCTATATTCGGCGCAATTATCCGGCAGATAATTTTTAGAAAGACCCAAAAGGTTTACGCATCGCAGGCCCCTTGAAATGATTATATTGAATTTCACAGGGCACGTTCCGATTAACGTAATACGGCTAAGGTTGTAAAAAATCATGAATTTTGCGAACTTTGCGACTATCTGCCTAATTAAACACCTTGACAATTTAACAACTTAGCTCCGATGGCTATCGGGGCGATCTCATGAGCGAAGCGAGTAATTTAAAAATCATTAAACTCATTAAATGATGAAAAGAGTTATATGTTATGTCCTTGTTATCTTTCTATTTTCAGGTATCCTCATTGCCCAGGATCGCCTGACCGGAAGGAATTTTGCAACCCGGTCGGAAGTAATTGCACAACACGGGATGGCTTGCACAAGTCAGCCTTTGGCAACCCAGGTCGCTCTTGATATTTTAAAGAAGGGAGGAAATGCGGTGGATGCTGCCATTGCTGCAAACGCAGTATTAGGGCTGGTTGAACCCACAGGAAGCGGCATAGGGGGTGACCTTTTTGCTATCATCTGGGATGGGAAAACCAAGAAACTCTATGGTTTGAATGCCAGTGGCCGCTCACCCAAATCCTTAACTTTAGACTATTTCAAGGAAAAGGGTTATGAAAAAATCCCATCCTACGGACCATTACCTGTTTCTGTTCCAGGATGTGTAGATGGTTGGTTTGAAATGTTTAAAAAATTCGGCAGCCTGCCAATGAGTGAGATCTTGCAACCGGTTATCGACTATGCTCGAAATGGTTTTCCGGTAACAGAGCTTATTGCTTCGTACTGGCGAGGTGGAGCCAGGTCACTGTCCAGATACCCAAACATTGCGGAAATATATATGCCAAATGGCAAAGCTCCGCAAAAGGGAGAGATTTTTAAGAATCCATACCTGGCAAACACGCTTGAAAAAATTGCCAAAGGAGGCAGGGATGTCTTCTATAAAGGAGAAATTGCAAAAACCATTGATGACTTTATGCGAAAAATGGATGGGTTTCTGTTTTATGAAGATATGGCAAATCATACTTCTGAATGGGTTGATCCCGTCTCAGTAAATTACCGTGGATACGATATCTGGGAACTGCCTCCCAATGGACAGGGAATAGCAGTTCTGCAAATACTAAACATCCTGGAGGGATTTGACATGACCTCTATGGGGTTTGGCAGCGCTGAATACATACACCATTTCATTGAGGCAAAAAAACTGGCGTTCGAGGACAGAGCCAAATATTATGCAGATCCTGCCTTTCAGGACATCCCTGTTAAGAAGCTGATTTCGGAAGAATATGCCTCCAAAAGAAGAGAATTAATTAATCCAAACAGGGCAGCAATGAGGATTGATGCCGGTGAACTGGAACAGGGAAACACAATTTATTTGACCGTTGCCGACAGTGAAGGTACTATGGTTTCTCTGATCCAGAGCAATTATCGCGGAATGGGTTCAGGTATGGCGCCTGATGGATTAGGTTTCATCCTGCAGGATCGCGGGGAATTGTTTTCGCTGAAGGAAGGTCATTTCAATTGTTATGCCCCGGGAAAAAGGCCCTTTCACACCATTATACCCGGCTTCATTACAAAAGATGGTAAGCCATGGATTAGTTTTGGTGTTATGGGCGGATCTATGCAACCACAGGGGCATGTCCAGGTCGTTATTAACCTGGTTGATTTTGGCATGAACCTGCAGGAAGCCGGAGATGCACTAAGGATCCGGCACGAAGGCTCTTCCCAACCAACCGGAGGGAAAATGACCGATGGAGGAACTGTTTACCTGGAAAGTGGTATACCTTACGAAACGATCCGTGCTTTATTAAGAAAAGGTCATCGTATTCAATGGACTGTTGGCGGTTACGGAGGCTACCAGGCTATCATGTGGGATGAGAAAAATAAAGTTTACTATGGTGCCTCTGAATCGAGGAAGGATGGACAGGCTGCAGGGTACTGATAGTGTTGAGGTGACTGGTAGATGGGGAGAACGATGAAAGGGCGACTGGGTGAGACCTGCCAGGGTCCGTAGGACCTGGCAGAGTCTGGGAAGGAGACAGGGAGACGGAGATGGGGAGACTGAGTGACTGAGAGACTAGGTAGCTGGGTGCTGGGTGCTGGGTACTGGGTGAGATGATACTGGTTGCGATACTTGATTAAAATTGAACTAAAAACTGAAAACTATAACCATTCTGTGAGCTTTGCGAACAGAATGTCTCACGAGCGGGATTGAGCGAAGGGTAGTGGGAGTGAGTAACTAACGATTGGCTCGAACGAAGTAAGAGCCAATCGTTATGAGCTTGTTTCAGAGCCTGGATTGTGGGAGCGAATAACGGCAGTGGGAGCGAGTAAACCAAAAACCATTTAATGTAGAGCCGAATTGTATTCGGCTGGAACCCGGAATTTGAACGTTTGGTTGGAACGAAGTGGAGACCAAACTTCATGAGCAGGTGGTGGGAAGGCTTGTGGGAGTGAGTAAACCGGGAACTATGGTAATGTCGAACACTGGCAAACATTAAATACTAAAACACCATAACACTTAAACACTCAAACACCTTAACAATTTAATACTCAAACACTTTAACACTTTTTAACACCTTAACACTTAAACACTTAAACACTTAAACACTTTAGCACATTAACAATTTAACAACTTAGCTCCGATGGCTATCGGGGCGATCTCATGAGCGAAGCGAGTAATTTAACAATTTAACAGTTTAACAGCTTAACAGTTTAACCATTTAACAATTTAACCATTTAACAATTAGCGACTTATAACTTATACAACTCTGATTATACATGAATGAGCATATGAACTTTCTGGTTCTTGCCACAAAACGGCAAAGTGTCCGGGGATACCTGGATAAACCGGTCGAAAAGGAAAAGGTTGAGCGATGTCTCGAGGCTGCCCGGCTGGCTCCTTCAGCCTGTAATTCCCAACCCTGGTCTTTCATTGTTATTGACAATCCGGAATTAAAAAACGCTGTGGCTGACCAAACTTCAAATAAGATGTTGCCCATAAACCATTTTACAAAACAGGCACCGGTCCTAATTGCCATAGTCCTTGAAAAAGCTAAAGTCATAACACAAATTGGAGGGAACATTAAAAACAAAGAATTTCCCCTGATCGATATCGGGATTGCTGCTGAACACATTTGTCTTCAAGCTGCATCAGAAGGCCTTGGAACATGTATGCTGGGATGGTTTAATGAAAAGAAAGTAAAACAATTATTGAATGTTCCGTCAAGAAAAAGAGTTTTATTGATCATTACACTGGGTTACCCTTCAAATAACAGGATCAGGCTAAAAAAGCGGAAAGATCTGAAAAAAATCGTCCGGTATAATTCTTACAGGTAAAATTTCATATTTTCGACTCTGCCAGGTCCTTCGGACGCTGGCAGGTCTTCCATTGGAACAACCTTCCAGCGTCCATCGGACCTGGAAGAGTTGTTTTCAAAAACATAAACACCCATTTCCTCTTCTTCTTTAATCCGTACCAGAAAATGAAAATGGTTTTTCATCAAACACCAGGCATACGTGTCAGCGATAAGATCAACGTATTTAAAATACAACCCCATAAAATAGGAATAATTATCATTTGAGCGAAACAAATCCATACAATCTATTCCCCTGTTATAAATGTGGTAATAGTACCCGTATTCTATCGGTTCAATTCTTTGCATTTCAGTTTACATATTATCCAAGATATATGTAATTGGATTCATCATTAATTTCCCCGCTAATCTATAAAATCCAATCCTGCGCTTTCAAAAATCTCAATTAATTTTTTCTCTTCATTTTCCCAGCACAACTCTTCAGCAGCTTGCTCCAGATTCCTTTTCCATTCCCTTCTTTTATCTTCCGAATCAAGCATAAAGTTTAATTTTTCTGCTATATGTTTTGGTTCATGCGAATCAATTAATTCGCCTATTTCATAATTCCTGATGATTTTTTCCACTTCCACCAATTTCGATGCAAGAACAGGAACCCTCGCTTGAATATAGTCGAACAATTTATTGGGAAGGCTGTACCTGTAGTTCAAATTTGTATCTTTATCAAGTGTCAATCCAACATCTCCTAAAGAGGTATATTCAAGCAGTTTGGCATATGGCATTTTATTTATAAACAGTATCTTTCCACTCAAATCCATTTGGTCTGCGCTTTTTTTCAGTTGATCTATTACGTCACCCTCACCGATGATCAATAAAATGGCGTTTTCAATGTATAACATTGCCTCAACAGCTTCTTCTGCACCCCTTTCAATATTTATACCCGATCCTTGCAATATTAAGATTCGCTTCCCTTCCGGTATCCCCAATTTAGATCTGGAAGGTTTATTCACGGGTTTCCATCCAGGCGAAAGGTTCCTGACCACTTTAACATCCTTGTTATACTCTTCCTTGTAAAGATCAGCAATCGACTGGTTTACAGTATATATGTATTTCAGGTTCGGAAATATTCGCTTTTCAATCCACTTCCAAATTCCCTTTACTATCTTGCGATTCTGAAGTTCAGGAACTCCCGTAAAATATTCATGTGAGTCATATACCAAAGGGATTCTTTTTATACGCGAAACAAGATAATTTGCAGGCAAGGTATCCAGATCATTGGCAAGTAACAGATCCATTTTCCTGAAAAGCAGATAAAAAAACAACCGGAAATTAAAGCATGCATAGAACAAAGCTCCCCTGTTAAAAACCATCCTAAACCGTTTGATTTTAAACGGATTTGTACCAACAGGGAAACTCCCCTTCCTAATACGTCCTACCAGGGCAACCGAAACACCCGACGAGAGGATAGTCCGTGCTACTTTATTTACCCTCTGATCGGAGAGAATATCATTCGTAACGGATATATATATTTGCTTTGCCATAAATAATTGTACTTTTAATACAGCATCGAATTAATGCTGATTTAACCCAGTTAATTTTAGCCTCTATTATTCATAAACTATAGACTCAAAAATTTCAATAGCCCCGTCCTTTAGGGCGGGGAACAAAGTTAGCCTATTTATCTTCCCTCAAAATTTGGGGAATTTTATTTTCAAATTTATAAAATTCCCCAAATTTTGAGGGAGGTGAGTTGGTTTCTTTTCAAACCCCGCCTTAAAAGGCGGGGCTATTGATGAATTAATCAGGTTAGAACATAGCTTCGCAAATTAATTTAAGTTACGGGTTGCATGTTACAAGTTAATGAATATGAGGATTTTAATATTTTGGGTTCATACTATAATTTAAATATTAAACAATTAGAATAATATGTATCGTTTTGATTATAACCATATTAACCCGAATCTCGTAACCTGTAACTAGCAACTTAAGTTAATTAATTTAAACAATGGGGAATAATAAATGTAATCTGTTAATTTTGATACATTAAAAGATTATGAACACAATCAAAGAAAATTTCTCATTAAAATTATACAATACATTCGGCATTAACGTAAAGGCCAGGCACTTTGTTAGTTTAACGGATGTTCAGGCGGTTGAGGAGTTTCTTCAGAACAATCCATTGCAAGGGAATCCTTTTCTGATTCTGGGAGGGGGAAGCAACATTTTATTCACCAAAGATTTTCCAGGATTGGTTCTCCATCCTTACATAAAAGGTATTGAAATTCTTGAAGATACCAGTGAGTTTGTCAGGCTAAAGGTAGGAGCAGCAGAAAATTGGGATTTCCTTGTCGAATATTGTGTAAAACGAAATTATGGTGGTATTGAAAACCTTTCGTTGATCCCGGGTACAGTAGGTTCAAGCCCAATTCAAAATATCGGAGCTTATGGTGTTGAAGTGAAAGACAGTATTGAATCGGTTTTTACACTGGATCTGGAAAACAGCAATAAAAAGATTTTTAGTAATTCAGAATGCCAATTTGGTTACCGTGACAGTATTTTTAAGAGGGAACATAAAAACAAGTACCTGATAACACATGTAATTTTTGTTTTCATGAAACAGCCTGTTTTGATAACCAATTACGGAAGGGTGCAAGAAGAACTAAAGAATTTTGATAAAATCGATATTTCTACAATAAGACAAGTCATCATTCAACTCAGAAACAGGAAGCTACCTGATCCTGATAAATTGGGTAATGCAGGAAGTTTTTTCAAAAATCCCGTTTTAGAAAAAACAATAATAAAAACCATCCGGAAGCAATTCCCCGGATTGCCCACCTTTCCTGTTTCCGGCACCCATGAAAAGATCCCGGCTGCATGGCTTATTGAACAATGTAATTGGAAAGGAAAACGTTTTGGAGATGCCGGAGTTTATAATGGACATTCATTAATCCTGGTCAATTTTGGTAAAGCCAGCGGACAGGAAATTTTTGAATTAGCTCGGAAAATCCGGGAATCAGTAGTGAAAAAGTTTGGTATTCAACTTGATATGGAAGTAAATATAATATGATTATAGAATTTTTAAGTCGGCAATCTTCAGTCGGCAGTCGGCAATCTGAAGACTGTGGACTGTGGAGACTAATTATTTCCATATTTTCTGGCGGTTGAGGGCCTGCTGATATAATCTGGCATACCGGTTATGCTGAGTTAATGTTTCTGAAAAATAATGATATCCTGACATATCTTCTTTTGCACAAAAATACAGGTAATTGTGCTTTTCAGCATTTAATACTGCCTCAATACCCGAGATGGAAGAAATTACAATCGGGCCGGGAGGCAATCCGGCATATTTATATGTATTATATGGAGAGTCGACCTCAAGATGGTTTTTAAGAACCCTTCGTATAGTAAAATCACCTATGGCAAACTTGATGGTCGGGTCAGCCTGAAGTCTTATGCCTCTTCGCAGCCTGTTAAGATACACACCTGCAATAATTGATTTCTCCTCTTCCCAAAAAGATTCCTCATCGATAATGGAAGCCAAAGTGCTTACTTCAATAAGAGTTAATCCAATTTGTTCTGCCTTTCGTTTTCTTTCCTCGTTCCAAAATCTTTGGTATTCCCCTGTCATTCTTTTTAAAAACCCTGCTGCATCAGTATTCCAGTTAAACTCGTAGGTATTGGGAATAAACAGACTGGCAACCGTTTGAGGTGTAAAACCAAACCGGGATAGATATTGTTCATTGTTCAGTAAATTTATTATGTTAACAGAATCGGCTTCAATATGTAAAGATACTCTTGCTGAAAGTTGTTCTTTTGTACGTATGTTATGAAAAATCAGTTGCACGGGATCCTGATTCCCTGACCTTAACTTATTAATAAGGTCATTGTTATTCATCCTGTTTGCAAGTTTATACCTGCCCGGGTAAACATGAGTTTTATAGTTCTTTTTTTCTGCAACCCAATTGAAGGATTTGATATTCTTTAACAACCGGTTCTCCAGAAAAATTTGCCGTACACTATCCAGGTTCGAACCGGTTGGAATAAATAAATACGTATTCTCAGAGATGATAACATTCGGAGAAAAAACCATATGGTAGAATTGATATACCCGAATAGTTACCGGTATCATAAAAATAACCAGAATGAGTAGTACAATTCTCCAAAATATCTTCTTTTTTGTACCTGATTTTTCCACGGATATTGAGAATTATTTAAACATAAGGAACATAGTTCCGCAAAATAAAAAAAAACGACTAGGAAAGTTGTTTTACTTTATCCTCACGGGGCCTGCTTTTTTAACTTCGGGAGGGACGCCAGCAGAGTAAAGTTTAAAATTCTCAATATAACGGGCAGCCAAAGCATCATATTTCATCCAGTATTCGTCTTTATTACCCCAGGCATTAGATGGTTCAAAAACGTCATCAGGCACATTCGGACAGGTTAACGGAACCTCAAATCCAAAAATTTCATCCTTTCGGTACTTCACATTATCAAGTTTGCCCTCGAGAGCAGCATTCAGCATATCCCTGGTATGACGGATACTGATCCGTTTTCCAACGCCAAACTTGCCTCCTACCCATCCGGTATTTACCAGCCAGACTCTTGCCCCAGCTTTTTCGACTCTTTTTTTAAGCAGGTCAGCATAATAAAACGGATGATGAACCATAAACGGGGCGCCAAAACAGGCACTAAAGGTAATCTCCGGCTCAATTCCAAGTCCGAGTTCCGTTCCGGCAATCTTGGAGGTATATCCGCTTATAAAATGATAAATTGCCTGATTCATATCAAGCCGTGCAATTGGTGGCAGAACTCCCTGTGCATCAGCCGTAAGAAAAACTACATTCTTCGGATGAGCCTTGACCATTTTTTCATGTACTGCATTGGGTATAAAATCCAATGGGTATGATGCTCTTGTATTTTCCGTTAAATGATCATCGTCCAGATCTATTTTTCTTGAAGCCGGATCAAATATCACATTCTCCAGGATTGTTCCAAACTTACGTGTACAATTATAAATCTCCGGTTCATGCTCTGCTGAAAGCCGTATTACCTTTGCATAACAGCCTGCCTCAAAATTAAAAATACCTTCTTCGCTCCATCCGTGCTCATCATCTCCAATCAGTTTCCTTTTTGGATCGGCTGACAAGGTAGTCTTCCCCGTGCCGCTTAAACCAAAAAACAAGGCAACATCATTGTCTTTTCCAATATTTGCTGAACAATGCATAGCCATAATATTCTGCAAAGGAAGCAGATAATTCATTATGGTAAAGGCTGTTTTCTTTATCTCCCCTGCGTAGCTGGAATTGGCAATAATTGCCAGGCGACTTTCAAAGTTTATCACAATTGCCGTTTCACTGAGCGTTCCATCCACTCTGGGATCCAACTTAAACGAAGATGCAACAAGCAGTGTAAAACCCGGTATAAACTGCTTCAATTCATCACGGTCGTTTATAGTGATAAACATGTTTCTTGCAAAATGACTTTGCCAGGCTTTTTCAGAAATCACACGGAACGGAAGTCTGTAATCTGGATCTGCACCGGCATAAACATCCTGAACAAAAACCTCCTCTCCCTGCCAATATGCCTGAAGCCGGGTAAGGATTCCTTCAAATTTCTGTTGACTCATGGGGCGATTGTATTCACCCCAGTCAATCTTATCCGAAGTACCAGGTTCATAAACAAAATATTTGTCGTTCGCAGCCCGGGCTGTCCATTTACCGGTATTTACCAGGAAAGGACCTCCCATAACCATTTTACCTTCCCCCCTGAATACTGCCTCTTCATATAAAGCAGCAGTCGGCAGGTTCCAATAAACCTGATCCATGTGACGTAAACCATGATTTTCCAAACCAAAGTCACATTTCAGTTCTTCAGCATGCTTAATAGCAGGCGTATTGAATTCAAGATATTTTGTCATAACCAGTCCCTAACTAATTTACGTTCGCCAATATATAATTCATTGGGTGAATTAGGATCGAGAGCCCACTTTATACGCTCAATCCCTTCGATAATGTCTTTTATTGAACCACAAGTGGAAAGACGAAGATAACCGTCCAACCCAAATTCTTTACCCGGCATGGTTAAAACCCTAACCTTATCCAGCAGGAATTTTGATAATCTAACCGAATCCTTATCATAGACACTAAAATCGGCAAAAACATAGAATGTTCCGTCGGGTTTGGTTGCCTTAATTCCATCAAATGCATTAAGTTGGTCCATCAATACACGGCGATTATTTTCAAGTGTCAGCCTCAGGCTTTCCACACCTGATTGAACACCGTTAAGTGCACCCAGTGCTGCTTTTTGCAGTAAAACCGATGGTCCGGCTGTTTGGTGTCCCTGAATATTGGACATAACCTTGATCAGTTTTTTATTGGCTACTGCCCAACCTATCCTGAAACCGGTCATTGCATACTGTTTTGACACGCCGTTCACGACAATGATCTTCGAATTCTCACTTAGATCCGTTGCATGTTCATAACAGATCACTGCTTTTTTCCCGTCGAAAACCAGGCGATGGTATATATCGTCCATTATGAGATAGAGTCCCTCTTTTTCACAAAACTGCACAATTTCGGAAATAAATTTTTCCGAATACAGGGCACCGGTGGGATTGTTAGGACTATTAAGAATAATGGCTTTTGTGTAGGTTGTTACATTTTGCTCAATATCCTGAAATCGTGGATAAAAGGTTCCGTCTTCAGGTACGACCGGTACAGGTATGGCGCCGCAAAGTTTTATCATATCAGGGTAGCTCACCCAATAGGGAGAAGGAAAAATCACTTCATCCTGTGGATCGAGGATTGCCTGAAGAGCAACCATAATGGCTTGCTTGACACCTCCGGATACTATTACATTTTCGGGTTCTACTTTTCGGTGGTAAAATTCTTCGGTGTACCGGATAATAGCTTGTTTTAATTCCAGAATTCCATCAACCGGAGTATATCGTACTTCACCCGTATTAAGTAGCCCGGTAAGGCTTGTAATAGCATCAATGGGAGCCCTGGTCTTTGGTTCACCGCCACCCAAATGAATGATCGGCTCCCCTTTTTGCCTGAGGAGAACCGCAATCTCATTTAACTTTAACGTGGCGGATTCTCCAATAGATTTTCCAATAATGCTTATACTCATGTTTATACTATTTCTATAGGGTTCGTTAATTAACGTTAGTAACTATTCAGTTCTTTAGAATCAGTTTAATTGTTATAGGTTATAAGTTATACGTTATAAGCAACTAACATATAACTAATAACATATAACTAATAACATATAACTAATAACATCCTATTTTCTTTAGGAGTACAAAAGTCATAAAAAATTATGAGAAAATTACGCAAAATGATTAATATTGTATAACATATACTACCAAACCGTCATCAAACAATTACATAATAAAAATCCAAGACATGGAGATTGTGGAGATATTAAAATACACACTGCCTGCCCTGATTGTCTTTTTTACTGCCTATTTGCTTATCAGGTCTTTTATCAGAAATGATCAGAAAAGGAGAAGTCAGGAAATAATCCTGCAAAATCAAAAAATCATCACTCCTATCCGGCTACAAGCTTATGAAAGGGTTACCCTCCTTCTTGAGCGGATTTCTCTTGAATCACTGATAATGAGAGTTAATAAACCCGGTATGACATGCCAGCAACTTCACCAGGCCATGCTAAGCACGATCAGAGCAGAATTTGAACACAATCATTCACAACAGATTTATATTACCACTAAGGCATGGGAAGTAATTAAAAATGCCAGGGTAAAGATTACAAAGATTATAAATATATCAGCCGATAAGGTAAAACCCAGGGACCCGGCATTGAAATTAAGCACGCTGATCCTTGAGACAATGATGGAAATGGACAAGGCACCCACTCAGGTGGCTATAGATTTCCTGAAAAGTGAAGTAAACCAGGTATTTTAATTACATCAATTCTATACTCCGCTTCACAAATTTATTTAACTCTTCTCCTTTCAGCATATTATTAGAGAGCAAGGCAAGATCAATGATCTGCTTTACCAATTTGTTTTTCTTCCCATAGTCCGTCAGGATTTTAGTCTTTTTTTCTTCCAGTTCTTTTATCTCACCTTTCAGGTCAGCTATACGATCCTTTTCCTCCTGCTTAATCTCCTCGTCTTTCTTTCCTGCACTTGCCTTTTCCAGTTTAACTTTACCGGCTTCGAGAGGCTTCATCTTTTCTTTGATCTTTTCAACCTTCTCTCCTACCTTTTTTTCCATTTCATTTACAATTCTTTCAATAAGCGGATGATTGGCATTCACCACCAAATTATAATTATCGGGCATATCCCTGTAAAAGCCCATTTCACCACCAAGTGCAGACATGTCTTTCATTCTACGCATAAATTCGGATTGTGTAATGATCATTGGATTATCATCCTCCTTAAGACTTTCAAATATCACCATAAATTTATCGCTATTATGTATCTGGCTTTTTATAACAGGAGTTAAATGATCCTTTTGTTCACCGGTTAATTTTGACTCAGTGGTTTCTTCCTTTTGGATCAGCTTATCGATTACATCAGAATCAACTCTTACAAATCTGGAATCCTTAAATTTCTGCTCCAGCTGGTTAATGAAATGTGTATCCAATTGACCTTCCAATAATAAAACATCATATCCTTTGGCCCTGGCAATTTCGATAAAGCTGAATTGTTCTTCTTTATGGGTCGAGTAGAGATAAATAACCGTCTTGTTTTTATCGGTTTGGTTTTCCTTTATTATTTTTTCATATTCATCAAATGTAAAGTATTTCCCATCCGTGTTTTTCAACAGTGCAAATTTTGAAGCCTTTTCATAAAATTTTTCCTCGGTGATCATTCCATATTCTATGAATAATTTAATGTCATCCCATTTCTTTTCAAATTCCTTTCGATCTTTTTTGAAGATTTCGGATAAACGGTCAGCAACCTTTTTCGTAATATGGCTCGATATTTTCTTGACATTTGAATCACTCTGTAAAAAACTTCTTGAAACATTAAGAGGTATATCGGGTGAATCAATTACGCCATGTAATAATGTTAAAAAATCAGGAACAATTCCTTCCACTGAATCGGTGACAAAAACCTGGTTGCAATAAAGCTGAATTTTGTTTTTCTGAATTTCGATATTGTTCTTGATTCGCGGGAAATACAAGATACCTGTGAGATTAAATGGATAATCAACGTTCAAATGTATATTAAAGAGTGGATCATCGGCGACAGGATACAATTCGCGGTAAAAGTCTATATAATCTTCATCCTTCAGTTCAGACGGTTTCCTGGTCCAGGCAGGCTTTGTATTGTTAATGATATTATCCTTGTCAGTGTCAACATGCTTTCCATCTTTCCATTCCTTTACTTTTCCGAAAGCAATTTCAACAGGAAGAAACTTACAATATTTCTTTAATAGCTCCGTTATTCTTGATTCTTCCAGGAATTCTTTGGAATCCTTATCAATATAAACGATCACATCAGTACCAACATCATCTCTTTCACCTTCTTCAAGTTTATATTCCGGCGAACCGCTACAAGTCCATTTTGCTGTTTTAGCCCCTTTTCTGTATGATCTGGAAATAATTTCCACCTTGTCGGATACCATGAATGAAGAATAAAACCCCAACCCAAAATGCCCGATCATTCCATTTGCCTGGTCCTTATATTTTTCAAGAAAATCTTCAGCACTCGAAAAAGCAATCTGATTGATGTATTTCTTTATTTCTTCTGCTGTCATTCCAATTCCACGGTCCGAAACAGTAATGGTTTTCTTTTTAGCATCAATGGAAACACGTATTGTTTGATCACCCAATTCACCCTTATAATCTCCAGCCGATATAACGGTTTTTAATTTCTGGGTGGCATCAATGGCATTGGAAATCAATTCTCGTAGAAATATCTCATGATCTGAATAGAGAAACTTTTTGATAATGGGAAAAATATTCTCAGTTGTTACACCTATCTTACCAGTTTGCATTTTTTGAATTCTTTATGGTTAAACATTTCTTTCTTATATATCCCCGCACTTTTCAAAGTATATGCCATTTTCGGAAAACTGACAAATAGTCACTTGAAATAATTTATATCGTTAGAAAGAAAAATAATCAGGGTATATAAAGTAAACGATGGCCGTAATAATAACAACTAATAAAACAAAATAGATTAAAAGCTTTATAGAAATCCTGCTGGCTTTACGTTTCATTTCAAGATTTTTCTCACTGATCAGGCCTTTAATTTTATTAGTCATTCTCAACACCGCATTTTCATTCTTTTGAATTAAGCCTGATGCTCCCGAAGAAATAAGTGTGTTTTCCAATTCTTCACTGACTTTAAATGACAGTAAAAAAACCTCACTGAAAGGAATAATCTTTTTAATTTTTTGTAATGGTTCAATTACTTCCGGTTTATCGCCGGTTTGGTTATGATCCGTATTGAATGATAAAAATACAATTTGCAGATTGGTTTTCAGAACAGGATTTGATTCTAAATGCCTGATAAATGAAAGTACAGATGTAAAGGTATTGACTTTGTATTTTAAAGGATTCTCAAACCTTTCAGTAATTTCATTAAAATAGGCTTTTTGATCATCTATTAAATAGACTTGTGTAAGGTTTTTCAATTTTTTCAACATTTTCGACTAAAATTTAAAGTAAATAAACTATTTTGGTTTGTAGTTCCCTGTTCTCAGCCTGCCACGTGAAATGCGACGCTTGCCCTGCCTGCCCCGTAAGGAAGAATAACTGTATCGGGGTTCACCCTGTGAAACAGCAACTTCGTTGCTCCCAGCTATGCTGGGGTTTCACAGGGTAAAATTTGAGGTACGAAAACATTTCACCAGGGTTTACCCCGTGAAATTTGAGGTACGAAAATATTTCACTGGGGAAGGAGCATATTTCATGGTGGTTCCCGGTTTACTCGCTCCCACGTGCCACAACCACAATCCCGCTCGTGAGACATTCTGTTCGCTCCACTCACAAAATGGTTCTGGTTTCCGGGTACTGGTTACATATAATCAAGTATCCAGCAACCAGTATCATCTCTCACGGTCACCTCAGCATCCATTCCTTAACACAGACTCTGCCAGGTCCTACGGACCCTGGCAGGTCTCTCCCCAGCCGAATACAATTCGGCTCTACATTTCGGCCCAGGCTCTCCGCTCCGTGCCCCTTGCCGACTGCCGATTGCCGGCTGCCTACTGGTTTCTAACATCTATATCCATTACCAATTTCCACTTTCCGTTAAAAAAACGGAAGCCATCGTATGATGAATCGGGACCATAATAATGGAATTGTCCTTTGTATATGGGATCAGGAGGAGAGAGATGATCAAAGATGATCATATCCCTGCCTTTATCGTATTTCAAACTCATTGACACCATCGGAGAAAATTCAAAAATCACCCTGCTCAATACTTCTTTTTCATGAAAAAAAATCGGATAACCCATTAAAAGATCGCCATTCCCGGAAAAATGGATAACATCAATAAGCTTTTTCCTTGAAAACAGATCGTTAAAATCGACCCCCAATAAAACATAATACATCTTCCCGTCCACCTGCCTGGCAATGACCTGGTAATACAAGGCTCCAAACCAATTCAAATTAGACAATCCAAGGGTTTCCGGATTAACCAGTTCATCCGATTTATCAGTTAAACGATACCACCGGTATTGCTTCTCCTTCTTTGAGTAATATTGCACAAAACCGAAGTATTCATGCGTGCCATCACTATATGACAAATTCCATGTATATATCTTTACCTTTTTGTCGGAAGATAATAATTTTCCCAGGCTCGAAAGAGTTTTAAAGGGATGGTTAAATGAATTCTTTTCCTCGAATATCTTTTCAAAGGTTTCAATTACTTTTTGATTTATGTTTCGTTTCTCGTTATCGTCTGTACTAAGTTTAATTGTGTCAAAATAGGATTTCAGGGCGCTTTCCAACTCCTTAATATTTTCCGAACCTGTTCCGGTACAAAGTAGAGTCGAAACAATCAATATTGTAACAACAAGCTTTATATTTTTATTTAAAATAGCAGGAACTGTCATTTTGTTGAATCTTCAAGCGCTTCCAAAAGTATTTCGGAAGCTTTAATGATCTCCGGCTCACTAATAATTAAAGGCGGGGCAATCCGGAAAGAACGGTTATTGAAAAGAAATCCATCCAGCACAACTCCTTTTTCCATTGCAAGGGACATAACCTTTTCAAGTTGTTCAGGACTCCCTAATTCAACTGCCAGCAACAATCCCTTCCCCCTGATTTCTTTAATTTCCACATGATTAAGGTACTCTCTGAATAATTCACCTTTACTCTCAATATCCTTAATGATTTCCTCATCAAGGATTATATTCAGGGAAGCAAACGCCGATGCACATGAGACCGGATGCCCTCCGAAGGTGGTTATGTGCCCAAACCCTGGATTGGTTTTAAAAGACGACATGATTTCAGGGGAAGCAACAAGAGCTCCCAAAGGCAAACCCCCACCCAAACCTTTTGCCAACACAAGGATGTCGGGTAAAGCCTTATAATCTTCGAAAGCAAAAAGAGAACCGGTACGGCCAAAACCAGTCTGAACCTCATCCAGAACAAGTAAAGTGCCTGTTTCAGTACACCTTTCCCTGAGTAAATGCAGGAAGTCATTTCGAGGTAAAATAATACCCGCCTCAGCCTGTATGGGCTCTGCAACAACACATGCCGTCTTTTCCGAAATAATATTCAAATGATCAGGATTGTTAAACTCAATGAATCTTATACCGGGCAACAATGGCCTGAAAGCATTCTTGAAATGTTCGTCTCCAAGTATACTCAACGCACCATGTGTGCTCCCGTGATACGCATTTTTAAAAGCTATTATTTCACTTCTTCCGGTATATCTCTTGGATAATTTCATGGCTCCTTCAATCGCTTCACTCCCTGAGTTTACAAAATAAGTTACAGAAAGCAAGGAGGGTAAATTGTCTGCAAGAAGCTTGGCTAACTTCACCTGTGGTTCCTGAATAAACTCTCCATAAACATGGAGGTGCATGTATTTGTCAAGCTGGTCTTTTACCGCCTGAATGACCTTGGGATGATTGTGTCCTAAATTATTAACACAAACCCCGGATACAAGATCGATATATGCTCTGCCGTCCGGATCAAACATATATATACCTTCAGCTTTCTCTATTTCAAGAAGCATGGGTGAATCCG
>Ga0209986_10000943_pt1 | contig 28587 bp, 19 predicted proteins | sample BlataG_FD_183168 | JGI IMG/M metagenome (GOLD analysis project Ga0209986, IMG submission 183168) | Deep subsurface microbial communities from Black Sea to uncover new lineages of life (NeLLi) - Black_00105 metaG (SPAdes) (version 2) | ecosystem: Environmental > Aquatic > Marine > Oceanic >...
GAAAAAATGGATTCGGACCGTCTCCCACGGTTCATTACATGATACCATGCTCCAGGATATTCTATTCTAAGCGGACGTGACATGTTGTAACATATAACATTTTATCTCACATGGGTCAATAGTAGACTTGACCCCATTTTTGTAGCCATAAGAGAGAGATTGAGTCAGAGTGCCGCTCAAGGCCTCTGAGGTGATAAGCTTTCCATCATATCCATATGCAATTGCTTCCGTTCCTTTTGTGATCGACTCCACCTTTGTGCCACAAAGATACGTCAAATCAATATTTCCCTCCGGAGTCTGGATCTGCATTAACCTGGTTGTGTCATAAACGTTGCTTATCTGCTTCCCGGAAGGAAAATTTGTCTGGGTCAAACGCCGGTCTTTGTCATACCCATAACTGTAACTACCACTCAATGGGGTTTGGTAGGAAGTGTTCCGGTTAACAGTGTTGTATCCAAAGCCGTGATCGATGATCGATGGATTGGTAAGCACAGTCATGTTGCCGTTATCATCATAGGTAAAGCCAATGGAAGTGTCATCAGGCCGCTCGATTCCAATCACCCGGCCCATCGCATCGTAAGTATAAAATGTTGTGTGGTTTTCCGGATCGGTAATAGATTCAAAGAAGCCCTGAGCATTATAAGTGAGGTTAATCCTTCTGGTATTGGTATCGACAGACGTCAACCTTCCCCTAATATCATACCCGTAAGATGTATCAAAAAGACCGGGCACGCCCATACTTTCTGTCACCAGGGTAACGGGATCATAAAGCATAGTCACGGTCCTTTCTTCAGGAGAGGTGGCCATTGAAACAAAAGGCTCGTCTCAGGTACATAAAAGGGATTTGCGACCTTTGAATGCATTTATTGAGGAATATTCTCCCAGGAATGCTATTGTTGTCTGCAACGAAAGGGAAGAGAGAATTTATCAAAATATTCGTATCCTGCCATGGAGAAAGTTCTTGCGAGATTTATGGCAAGGGAAAATTATCCGCTGATTAAGCAACAGCTTTAAGATGCTATATTAATCGGTAATCGAACTACAAATTTGGCACCCTTTCCGCCGGGGTTTTCCAAGGCGAATGAGCCGCCATGTTTGCGGATAATTTCGTGGGAAAGATACAGTAGCAGGTCGGTACCCTTACCGGTCGCTTTGGTGGTGAAAAAGGGCTTAAAAATGTCCTGCCGGATTGATTCAGGGATACCAGACCCGTTGTCGGCGCATACGAAAACGACTAACAATCTATTCTTTTTCGGTTTTGCGGCAATGAGCCAATCATGCATATCGGGAATTTATCTGATGGTTCCTTGATCGGTAAAGGCATTGCCCCCTTAGACCCTTTCACGGCCCTTGTGACGGTCCTGGCCGAAGCGCTGACCCTTCATCTTTTTACCCAGATCGGGATTCCGGTCTCATCGTCTCAGGCTGTTGTCGGAGCAGTGGTGGGTGTGGGCATTGTGGGTGGTCTTCGGACGATTAATCCAAAGATGCTGGTAAAGATCGCCGTGGGATGGCTTATGACCCCTTTTGCAGCGGGACTATTGACCATCCTTTTTATTTATTTTACGCCTGCCTAACTCGTGCCCATCCATAAATCTATATTGGGCACAAATTAAGTTTCCAATGCAGAAATTAGCAATTTTTCGCAAGGTCAAGGAAATCAAGGAATTACGCAGAGGCGTACAAGTGGTACGCCGCACAAGTGATTCCGAAGATTGACGCAGAGATTGCGGAAAAGGGCAATTTCTGGATGGAAACTAACTCACTTTGACCTTAATGATATTGACGTCGCGATCGAAGAGGTTAATGTCTATCTTTCTCGGGTCACGGACCTGCATAGGAAAGGGGTCACCCATTAATTCAAGTGCCCCACAATGCTATTCGTTGTGCAATTGCAGCTTGAATTCACCGCAATTGAAATTATTCGAATCTTAACCGGACACAACTGAATACAAATAAATTACCACTATTGGCATACCCATTCGTAAGTATATTTTTCAGTGCACCAACAAGGTTTATAACTAGAACTCAAACAATCGTCTTCCTTGGGTTTATAGTTACCATCACAATCTGGTTTAGGGTTTCCAAAAGAATAACAATTATTACAGATCAGATCTGAGCAAGTTAAACCCGGACAACCTTGTGTACACCAATACTCCTTGTATTTATATTTACCAACTATAGTCTCAGACATACAATAACCCTTACCAGATCCACAATGAACAATTTCCTTCCATAATCCTGTCGTACATCTCACATGGCCTGTAACCGAATTTCCGTCACAGCCGGTAACCGTAATCGTTGCCGAGCCACATGCTGTACCATCAGCAATAAGAGTGTTCGTTAATCCTGTTGTCTGACTCTCTTGCAGGCTAAAGCCGTTTCCGCTAACTGACCATGTGTAAGGAGGACATCCTCCTATAATATTTATGGATATAGAACTATTTCGATCTATTTCATCCGGATTACTTGGATCAAATTGAAGCTCAGGTTCAGGAAGCGGTGTGTATTCTTCCGGAATAGTCGGCACATTAATACCTTCTTGGCTCTGTTTATCTTTGTCAAATGCGCTTTCAAAGTCAATCAATCCCAAACCCAAAACAATTGGCGCGGTTATCATGTCTTTGGCTATCTCCACAGCAGCTCCCGATGCTCCGACAACGGTTTTTAAGACGACACCTATTTTTCCGGCTACGGTGCCGGTTATGAGGCCGATACCGGCGCCTTTGGCGGCAGCTAAAGCCACATTTTTATTGGAAGCACCTGGATCACCTAAACGCTTGCTGACACCACTTGCAACAAATCCACCAAGTGTTCCACCAATTGCGCCTCCAGCGGTACCTCCAAACATAAAGCCCGAAGCAGCCCCGACGATTCCTCCTGCCGCTCCCCCGGCTATGGAAGCAAGCCATTTATGTTTACTACCGGTAGTAATTCCTGCTACAGCACCTGCAGCAGCCCCGGAGATACCACCAATTACAGCCTGAACAATAAGGGGGGCAAGCGTCACAAACTCTCCTCTAGGATCCATCATATTCACAGGATTGTTATTCGCATATACATACAAATTAATACCTCCTTTCAGCCCAATCGGATCCGCCTCAACATACCTTCCGATCTCCGGATGATAATCCCTGAAGTAGTTATAGTGGAGACCGGACTCTTCATCAAAAATCTGGCCCGGCAGCCTGAAATTATTATTCACCGTGGAAGTGGATTTCACATTAGCCTCGCCAAAGGGTTTGAATTCCACTTCCCAGACTGCGTTTCCGCTTGCATCGGTCATAATTTCCGGGGTCCCGAGATGATCATTGTGAAAATAGTATATTTCGCCGCTGCCGGCGTCTACCCTGGCCAGCCGGCTTGTTCCCATGTAAAGATATTCAGAGATAATAGTGCCGTCCGCCAGGCTTTCTGCAATCAGATTTCCATCAAAGTCATAAAGAAAGATTGTTGTGACTCCATTTGCCGTCTTGATTACTCTCTGTCCAAGTCCGTTATAAACATGTTCTCCGAGTATCGTCGAGTTCTCTTCCAACAGAACCAGCCGGTTGTTCTGGTTGTAGGTGAGCACTTTATTTCCGATCCCGGTGATGTTGCCGTTGGCATCATAGGTATATGCCACCGGTCCGGTGATCTCCTGAAGCCGGTTGGTACCGGCAATATATGTATACGTTTCTGTATCATCATTCGTCACTTTCGTGATGCGGTTGCCGACATTATCGTAGGTATAGTTGATGGTACCGTAGCTTCCGTTTGCCGAAATTAATCGGTTCAATGCATCATAGGTAAAAGTTTTATCCTTCGATACGTCATTGGTCACATTAATGGAGGTAAGATTGCTGTTGGTGTCATAGGTGTAGGTCCTTTTCGTCTGAGCACCGGGATTGGTGACTATTGTGCGGTAGAGTTCATCAAATACGTTGGTAACCCCGTTCCCTGCACCCATGCTCATTCCCGAAGCAGGTCCGAAGGGCAGATATAATAAGTTGTTTATAAGAGTGGTTGTGGTTCCGTTATTTGTGGTTGAAACACCGGAAATTTTCCCTATACTGTTTCGCGTATAATCGACTGTCCTGTCTGATGGGTAAGTTGTTGAAATTACCCGGCTGCCTGGGGTAAAGGTGCGGTCTGTTGAATACGTATGCCCGTCTAAGGTACAGGTCTTTTGTACGAGCCTTCCCCTGCTGTCATAGCCAAAGGTGGTGCTACCGGACGGATCCGTCATACCGGCTCTACGACCCATACCATATGTCCCGGTATCATAGGTATAACCGATGTTCTGGGAAGATTCCGGAAAACCGACATTCGTCAAGCGGTTCAAAAGATCATAAGCATACCCCACGGCAATCCCTTTGGCATCGGTTTTGTTGGTTAAATTGCCCGCTTCATCATACGCATAGACAGCAACACCTGTATCTGGTGAAGTACTTTTGAGCACTCTGCCCATGTCGTCATATTCATATGTGGTTACATGAGATTCCGCATCCATCACCGATGACAGATTCCCATGGGTATCGTAGTCATAGGATGTAATTACATTCCCCGGTTGCGTAACCGTTGTCAAATGGTTTAAGGCATCGTAATCACAGAAGGTGGTATTGCCGTTCGGGTCGGTCACGAAAGCGATGTTCCCTTCACTGTCATACCCGTACAGCATAAAGGTGTCATCCGGGTTGATCTCCTTATAAAGCTTGCCTGGCATACTGTGGGCAGGGTCCTGATAGGCAGATCGCTTCCAGTTGGTGCGATTATCTGACGGATCATAATAGCTCTTTTCAGTCAGGTTGCCCTGGGCATCATAATTATAAGAGATATAATTCCTCTCATGATCTATGCGTCTGGACAATCTACCGTAAACAGAATCATACTCAAAGCTGCTGATAACCCCGTCTTCATCGGTCCTGGCCTCGGGAAGACCGGCTGTATTGTACATAACGCTGGACGCGCTTCCGTCGGCTTGATGGGTGATGACCGTGATCCTTCCCCTGCCGTCATAGGTAAAGCTTTTGGACTGCCCGTTTACATCCGTCACCAGACCCACTTGCCCGGCAGCATTATAATTTGAAAAACCGGTGCTCCCGATCAGGGGCCTTGTGATGGAAAGAAGATCACCTGTCGCTGCATCGTAGACAAAAGACGTCGCATCTCCATTTCCGGGCAAAGGTCCGTCAATGGATAATATCTGTCCTTTACCGTTGTGTGTGAAGGTACTGATATACTCATATGGAACAATAACCTTGGAAATATCTTTTGTAAACCCTTTTTCAATAACGCGCGAGAGCAGATGGGTCGGGCTCTCATTGGGGATGGCATCACCGTCGTCGTCATAATCAAAGATGGTCTCTTTGTTGCCACTGCCCAGGACACTGACCTCGGTCCAGGTCAACGGCACATTCATATCCGGATGATAGGTATAGGTTATCACCCTTTCTTCCGGGGTGCCGAAGGCAAGTTTGATTGTACCCGGGTTTCCCCTGTCATCATAGTTCTGGTACTGGTGGATCGTATTGCCGGCAGTCTCCACCTCAATGAGGTTCATCTGGCTGTCATAAGCCCAGCGGATCACATTGCTGTCAATGTAGGGGGTGCCTGCAGGTCCCAGCATGGCCGTTACCCGCATTCGGCCGTTGATTTCGCCGATGGTATAGGACCGTATCGTTCCGTAGGCGTCCGTGACATTCACCTGTGTTTCATTGACATACTCGATGCTGACACCCTTTCCCTGTACATTAAAGTTGCTCACCGCACGGTCTTGAGCATCAAATGCCCATGTATTTATGAGATGGCCTGCTTTATCTCTTTTTTCGGTGAGATTGTGCACATCATTCGGATCTGAATAGGTGTAATCAAATCTTGAGCCGTCCGCATAGGTGACAGATATCAGGTTCTGATTGGCATCGTAACCATAGGTCACCCATATTCCGGAAGGAATGCCCAGGGTAATGGGGCCGGATATGGATTCCAAAAGGCCGCCGGCAGTGTAATTGAAGGTCAGCACGCGGCCGCTAGATATATCAGTAACGCTTTGCAGCCGATTCTGGGCATCGTAGCCCAGCACCAGACGGTTGTCATTTTCGTCATCGATCCACAGGAACTGACCTGTGGCTGAAAAACCGTATTTGCTCCCGTCAAGACAATACCAGACATATTCGCCGGCCTCAGCCTTAACCTGACTGCGTTCGTTGAATTCACCCTTATAAAAGCCGGCGGTTTCTTCCTTAAAATAGGCGGCACGGCCTGTTTGATCGACGATTTTAAGATATGTCTGGCCCGTCATATCATAAGCCGGGTCAAGAACCACCGAATAGGTGTGGGACCAGCCAAAACCCAGGGAACCGGGGATATCCGACCGGTTGTTGTAAGTCGCCTGAAAGAGGAATCCTAAACCGTTGGGAGACGAAAATTGGAGATCTAATCGTGGTTCCACAACGTTGCCGTTGAGTATGCAGATCCGTTCACCCACAACACCGTTTCCGCCCAATTGGCTATTAGGATGAAACCCGTTATCCAGATCTCTTTCTAATATAACGGCAACTTCAACCGTAGCCGTGGCCGTGCCGCCGAGACCGGTAGCTGTAATAGTATATGTGGTGGTTTCCGTGGGAGAAACCGAAATAGTACCATTGACATCGACGGCTCCGACACCCGGTTCGATCACGCAGGTATCTGCTGTTGTGGAACTCCAGGTCAAAGTGGCGGATTCGCCCAAAAGGATGGTTTCGGTATCGGCGCTGATGCTCACGGTGGGTGGAAAATACGTAACGGTGACGGTAACATTAGCCGTAGCAGTGCCACCGAGACCGGTCGCGGTAATGGTATACGTAGTGGTTTCCGTTGGCGAGACCTGAATGGAACCATTCAAATCAACGCTGCCAACACCTTGATCTATTTCGCAGGTATCTGCATTGGTTGAACTCCATGAAAGAGTAGAAGATTCACTAATCATAATAGTAGCGAGATCGGCACTGAAAGTGATTGTCGGCGGTTCTAGTTGCTGATCTTGTGTTACCTCAATGGAGAGATAACTCCCCGGGCTGCTCGCCAGTTCAACCGTAATCGAGTTGTTCTCCAAAAGATTAACCGGCGATTGAAGGAGATAAACATTTTGGTTAAAATCACTTGTACCAAATATCTGTTCCCCATTAACATAAACCGATGCACTGCTTATCGCATCGCTGATTCTGCTATTACCGTCTATGGCCCCATTTTTGACAATGAGCATTCCCGATCCCGAAATCGCAGTAAACGAGTCTGTAAAAACATCGGGAGGGCCTGTGGTTCGAACGTATTGATTCGGACCAAATATGGTCACTTCAGTTGCAAAGGAGGTGCTGGCAAATACACCCAGGATTAAACACAATCTAAGAACAGCAGCCCTTTTCATAATTTATCTCCTTCGATCTTTAATTTAGCGTATATTTGTAGACCTCTGATAAGCTCATCTCTACAAGACCCTTACCGGGAAATTTGTAAGGGCATCCGTTTCGGTGAATGTTTGGAAGTTTTTTATGAACATTGAGCATGGATACGTGCCCATATTTAGCAACACCTATGCCAAAAAGATGATTTCTTTTGAAACAACAGCTTTTGAAACAGATTTTTTAGTCCAAAACTCTTCGTAATCCCTGTATTGAAAAGGGTTCAGACGAACATGAAAAAATTTACTACTTTAAAAAAATAGATTGATTGGATGAGTTGGAAAGGCTTTAAGGAAGAAAATCAGATGGAAATTTGCACAGAAAAATGTGCATCAATACACCGGTTCCTGTGCATGCTATATTGGATGGGGACCGTGAGATTTATTCAGGAAAACTTTGACGAACCGCCCTTTATGTAAAAATCATAAAGAAATTGTATTTTGGTTAGTTTGACTAGACAGTTCATGTGTTTTGGAAAATAAAGGGGGTCAGACAAACCGTTTGCCCCTGTCTAAATTCCGGTACTGAACCGCTTCGGAAATGTGATCCACCCGGATATGGGATTCGCCGTCAAGATCTGCAATGGTTCGGGCGATTTTTAATATCCGGTTATAGGCGCGGGCGGATAGACCTAGTTTGTCAATGGCCAATTCAAGAATATTGCATGAGGCGTCGTCGATTTTACAATGTTTTTTAATATGCCGGCTGAACATCTGAGCATTACTGTAAATTTTTGTTCTTTTAAATCGTTGGGACTGGCGTTCTCGTGCTGCAGTAACGCGGGCTCTGATTTTCTCCGACGATTCTGCATCGGCTTCCCCTCTCAGGTCTTTATAGGGAACCGCCGGAACTTCGACGTGAATATCGATTCGGTCCATCAAGGGGCCGGATATTTTTGAGCGAAATCGGTGAATCTGCGGATAGGTGCATCGGCATTCGTGTTTGGGGTCGGAAAAATATCCGCAGGGACACGGGTTCATTGCCGCCACCAGCATAAAACTTGAAGGGTAAGTTATGGTTAAAGCGGCCCGGGAAATGGTTACCTTGGTGTCTTCCAAAGGCTGTCGAAGAACCTCTAATACATGTTTTTTAAATTCCGAAAGTTCGTCCAGAAACAGAACCCCATTATGCGCCATGCTTACTTCACCGGGTCTGGGGATATGGCCGCCCCCGATCAATCCCGCATCTGATATGGTGTGATGGGGCGATCTGAAAGGCCTTTTTGTGATCAGTGCCTGGTCTTTTTCAAGCATTCCGACGACGCTGAATATTTTCGTAGTTTCAATGGCTTCTTCAAATGTTAACGGGGGAAGTATGGTTGGGAGACGTTTTGCCAGCATGGTCTTTCCCGAACCCGGGGGGCCGACCATGATGAGATTGTGCCCCCCTGCAGCGGCAACTTCCAAAGATCGTTTTACATGTTCCTGGCCCTTGACCTCGGAAAAATCAACTTCAAAATCTTTGGCATCTTTAAATACGGCAGAAATATCGGTTTGTTCGGGTGTTATTTGAGTAAATCCCCGAAAAAAATTTACCAGCTGAGACAAGGTTTTTACCGGCAGAACTGCGATGTCCTCCACAACCGAAGCTTCGCGACCATTGTCATACGGTACGATGATTCCGGTATAATCAGCATGTTTCGCGGCCAGAGCCATGGGAAGAGAACCCTTGACAGGTTTAATGCGACCGTCCAGGGACAGCTCACCCAAAACCAGGTATTTGGATATGATTTGCTGGGGAATGATTCGGGTTGCGGTAAGTATTCCTAAAGCAATGGGAAGATCAAAACCGGTTCCTTCCTTTTTAATATTGGCAGGCGCGAGATTAACCGTGATCCTGTCATCAGGAAATCTATACCCTGAATTATTAATGGCGGACTTGACTCGCTCCTTGCTTTCTTTTACAGAAGCTTCCGGGAGTCCGACCGTGGTAAACGTGGGGAGTCCTGATGTGATATCGACTTCCACTTCAACTAAAAACGCATCAATTCCAATAACAGCGCTGCTTAATACCTTTGCAAGCACGCCCCCTCCTTTCAGATGCCACTACCCTGACGTTGCATAAATAACCGGACGGGTATTAAAAAAAAGGCCTAATTTAACAATTAGACGGAAAATCTTTTTTAGAGATGAAAACCGGATTCACTTAAAAGTTTTTGAATCATAACAAATAGCTGGGTATAGAACAATCTTTTTACCTAAAATCTTGAAATAACTTTTTTCAAAATACATAAATCGCCAGTAATTCTTATGCGGTATTCAGATGTTATTATCAATGATAATTAAATAATATAAAAAATCCTTGTCAAATATGATCAGCAACATATATTATATACAAAAATTTCAGCTTGATTTTTGATGGTTTGTATTTATGTTGTTGAGTCTAAAAAAAAATTGCATGGTTATTCAATAGACCATTTAGAAATTTTAGCTGTATAACACATATCATTTTTATGCATTTTAAACAAAGAACCGTTGAAAAACCGGTCAGTTGTTCAGGTGTTGGCGTTCATTCGGGGAAAAAAGTCAATCTGACCATCAAGCCTGCACCGAGCAATCATGGCATCAAGTTCATAAGGACGGACCTTCTTGACTGTCCGGGCATATCCGCTCATTTTAATATGGTTGTGGATACAAGCATGGCTACCGTCATAGGGTGCGAAGGCTTTATTGTTTCAACCATAGAGCATCTTATGGCCAGTTTTGCCGGCCTGTCAATCGACAATGCCCTGGTAGAGATCGATAGCTATGAAATGCCCATAATGGACGGCAGCGCCGGGCCCTTTACGTCCATGATAAGATCTGCAGGGATCCGGGAGCAGGCCGCGCCCAGGTATTTTTTCGTCGTTAAAAAACCCATAGAGCTTAAAAAAGACGGCAAAATGGTTGGGGTATATCCCTGCTCGACTTACAGAATAACCTGTACCATTGAATACGATCATTCTCTGATCAAAAGGCAGTCCTATTCCGTCGAGCTATCGGACCGGGTTTTTGAACGTGAAATATGCAGGGCCAGAACCTTCGGTTTTCTGCATGAATATGAATATTTTAAGCGCTACGGTCTGGCCCACGGAGTTTCCCTGGATAATGTGGTTGTCATTGATGACAAAGATGTGGTTAATGAAGACGGCCTGCGCTATAGGGACGAATTTGTAAGACATAAAATCCTCGACTGCATCGGAGATTTTTCACTTCTCGGCATGCCTATTTTAGGCCATGTGGTAGTCAATAAATCCGGCCATGAATTCAACCACGCCTTTCTTAAGGAATTTTTTTCTCAAAAAGAATCATGGGAGACCCGCACAATCAACACTGAAAATGAGTTGCCCTCCTGTCAACCAAAATCACTTGCCATTTAACAAGGTATCCGCTATTAATTAATTTTATTGTCCTTTGTTGTTATTTGCGAAAATTTTGTTTCTTAATTTATTGCATTTAGACTTGTGCGCCCGTGCGTAACGGGTGTTTTTCATCTTTATAAAGAATCCTAACCCGGACAAACCGGCCTCCGGCTCGTAAGCCTACAGCTTGGAGAGAACCAAAAATATTTGCCACAAAAACCACAAAATTTACAACTAAGGAACTAATTTATGGCCGTTTACCGTATTGATATGAAATCATTTATAAATCGAAAAACAGGTATCTGGCTCCTTGGCATTATCTTTTTTGTCCAGAATCTATGTTTTGCTCAGGATGCCAGGTTGACAAACATAATTGTTGCCAATACGCGAGACGACCTTCTTGTTTATCTGAAGGTTGAAGATGCGTTTAGAGAAGAAATGAAAACGGCTATATTCAGTGGTGTTCCCGCCACATTTTCATTTTTCATTAAGCTTTACAAGGTACGCAATCTATGGCTCGATAAAAAGATCGCCGATATAAAAACGACAAATACCATCAAGTACAATAACCTGAAAGAAGAATTTGTTGTAACACGCTCATGGGATGGGGGCAGACCGCAGATTACGCAATCTTTCGCAGAGGCCCAGAAATTAATGGCTGTCATTGACAGCCTGAAAGTTGTCACTCTCGGCAAGCTTGAAAAAGGTGGGCATTATCAAATAAGAGCTGAGGCTGAACTTAGCAAAATAACCCTTCCTTTTTATCTGCATTATATTCTTTTTTTTGTTTCTCTATGGGACTTTGAAACCGACTTGCATACCATAGATTTCATCTACTAGATCGACCAATGATCATGGCAAATAAAAGATACAAAAAGCCGGCATCTTATATTTCGGAAGAAGAGCGCGACAGAAGAAAGCGCGAGGTCATTATTATTTTTGTCATCATTGCCGTGGTGGCCATACTGACTTTTGCCGAGAGCAGGATAATACATTTTGGAGCCGGCATCCCCATTTCTAATACCATCCTGATGTTTATATTGATTAACATCAATTTGCTGTTGCTGATCCTGCTGATATTCCTTGTTTTCAGAAATTTGGTAAAGCTCCTTTATGACAGAAAACGCAAAGTAATGGGCGCAAAGCTTCGAACCAAACTTGTGGTAGCATTTATAACGCTGTCACTTTTGCCGACCATTATACTTTTTTTCTTTTCCATCAACTTTATTACAACCAGCATTGAATTTTGGTTTAACGTTCCGGTAGAACAGGCCCTTGAAAATTCACTGCTGGTGGGCCGGAGTTTATACTGGCATGCCGAAGAGAGCAGTCAGTTTTTTATGGAAAGAATATCATATCAGATAGAAACAAAAAAACTTTTGGATCCCGAAAAGGAAAAAGCCCTTTCCCATTACATTCAAATTGTCCAGCGGGAGTTTAATCTTCATGCCGTTGAACTTTATGACGCCAATGCAAGTCGCCTTACATTTTCCCTTTCTCCGGAATTGGAAGATATACCCTTTGGAGTGGTTTCCGCCGATAATCTTTTAAAACAAATGCCGCTAAAAGGTGTCCGGTCAATCTCTGAAAGTAATCTTTCAGGGGAGCTCATCAGAACTATCGGAACCATCCCTTTTGGAGCAAAGCGTACCAATGCAGAGGCGTTTGTTGTGTTAACCAGGCTGATGCCGCCGGACCTTTCCGAAAACATGGTGTCCATTTCAAGAGGGTTTGAAGAATACCAGCAGATAAAACTTCTTAAGAAACCGATTCAGGTGACTTACTATATCACCTTGTCCATCGTAGGGCTTCTGGTTGTATTTTGTGCGGTATGGTTTGGCTTCTACCTGGCGAAAACCATTACCATACCGATCATGGAACTGGCTGAAGGAACCCACAGAGTTGCGGAAGGAGATTTGAGTTTCAGTATCGGCCTGGTGGCCGACGATGAAATCGGGAGCCTTGTTAATTCATTTAATAAAATGACCAGAGATTTGCGAATCGGCAGGGATCAACTGGAGCTTTCCGCCCGTTTGCTTCGAGAACAGAATGTCGAGATTGAAAAAAGACGGCAATATATGGAAATCGTACTTGAAAATGTTTCTGCCGGGGTAATTACCCTTGACGCGGGAGGGTTCATTTCCACCATAAACAAATCGGCTGAAAAAATGCTGAACCTCAAGTCAGATGAAATCATCAACAAGAGTTATAAAAAACTTTTGGATGAACCGCTTCTGAATCTTGCCGAAGAGGTCATGGAGAATCTTAAAACCTCACGAAACCGTTCCGTGGAGTTGCCGTTAAAACTGACCGTCAGCGGAAGCCCTTTGAGTTTTTTGATGCATCTAACCGCCCTGGAAGACGACTCCGGTCAGCACATGGGGGTTGTAATGGTGTTTGATGATCTCACGGAACTCGAAAAGGCCCAGCGTATGGTTGCCTGGCGTGAAGTGGCTCGCCGGATTGCCCATGAAGTAAAAAATCCGCTGACCCCGATATCGCTTTCCGCCCAGCGTCTGAAGCGAAAATATTCCGAGCAAATCAACCAGCCGGTTTTTGATGAGTGCACACAGACAATTATTGACCACGTAGAACTGATTCGGAATCTTGTGGACGAATTTTCATCCTTTGCAAAATTTCCCACAGCAAACCCAAAGCCCTGCGATTTGTCGCCGATTATTGAAGAGACCCTGGCGCTCTATAAAGAGGGGCATAAAAATATTAAATTTGAATTCGATAAGATAGACGACATTCCCCTTCTTAACCTTGATCGTCAGCAGATCAAGCAGGCCATGATCAATCTTGTGGACAACGCCATCGCATCGATAAAGAATGACGGCGATATTTTGATTACATTAATCCATGATCCGATTTTAAAGATCGTGCGGCTGGAAGTTACAGACAATGGACCGGGTATTTCCGATGAGGGCAAGACGCGTCTTTTTGAACCTTATTTTTCAACAAAAAAGGCCGGCATGGGGCTAGGACTTACCATTGTAGGCGCCATTGTCTCTGATCACAACGGCATGATACGCGTGCAGGACAACCATCCCAGGGGTGCAAAATTTATTATAGAATTCCCGGCGTAAGGCAACCTTTATGTCAAGCTTTTTCCGAAATTTTGCGGCACCGAGTGAAGCGAACTTAAGTTCAGGATAAGGAGCTACAGCATATGTTTCCTTCTATTTTGATTGTTGATGATGAGCCTTCCATACTCCAATCGTTAAGCGGTCTGCTTTCAGATGAAGGCTTTGAGGTTTTAACCGCTTCCAATGGATATGAAGCGTTGAAAATCGTAGATACCGAGTTCCCGGATCTTGTTTTGCTCGATATCTGGATGCCGGGTATTGACGGTATTGAAACCTTAAAGGAGATAAAAAAGGGCAATCCGTATATTCAGGTCATCATTATCTCCGGACACGGGACAATAGAAACCGCCGTTAAGGCCACAAAACTGGGCGCATTCGACTTAATCGAAAAACCGCTTTCCATTGATAAAATCATTGTGGCAATTAATAATGCGTTAAATTTCAGGAGATTGGAAGAAGAAAACAGATATCTGCGCAAAAAGACGTTAGAAAAACACTCAATAACCGGAAACAGCCCTCCCATTGCGGCCCTGAAAAAACAGATCGCTATTGCAGCCCCGACAGATGCGTGGATACTGATTACCGGAGAAAACGGGACGGGAAAGGAACTGGTTGCTCGCACCATACATCAACTGGGTTCCCGTGCAGATTATCCGCTGGTTACTGTCCATTGTGCCGCGATTCCGGAAGAACTCATCGAAAGCGAGCTGTTTGGCCAGGAAAAGGGCGCCCTTACGGATGCCACAACAAAAAAGATCGGGAAATTTGAACTGGCCAACAACGGAACTATTTTTCTGGATGAAATCGGTGATATGAGCTTAAAGACCCAGTCAAAGATTCTCCGAGTATTGCAGGAAAAGCAGTTCCAGAGAGTCGGTGGAAGCAGAACCTTGAGGGTAAATGTCCGGGTCATTGCATCCAGTAATAAAGATCTTGAAAAGGAGATTGAAAAAGGCAATTTCAGAGAAGACATTTACTACCGGCTGAATGTGATCCCCATAGAGGTCCCGTGTTTAAGGAATCGCCGTGAAGATATTCCTCTTCTGGTTGAAACATTTTTTGCTGAATGTGCGAAACAGGATCGAAGTGAAAAAAAGAGAATGAACCGGAAAGCAATTGATATGTTATGCAATTATTCCTGGCCGGGAAATGTCAGGGAGTTGAAGAATCTTATTGAACGGCTTGATATCATGGTGGAAAAGGATGTTATTGACGAATTCGATTTGCCCGCACCTTATAACCCGGGTCCTTCGGGAGGGATGGCGCCGGTTGAATCAGAGCTTTTTTTAAACCTTTGTTTGAAGGACGCCAAAAAAGTTTTTGAAAGAGAATTTATTAAAAGAAAACTTTTGCAACATAATAACAATATCAGTGACACGGCTGAAGCAATCGGAGTTGAGCGGGCTTATCTGGATAAGAGACTCAAGAGTCTGAACGTTTCTTAAAGGTGCTTTGCGACGGGCTGAATTATTCTTGAAAAGGCATGGGATTGAGGATTATCAGCGGCAGATTCAAAGGTAAAAAGCTGCATTCGGTTCGGGGTTTGACCATAAGACCGACCGCTGATCGATCGCGCGAATCGATCTTTAATATCCTTTCCCATCGAGTGCTTAACGCAATGGTTCTCGATCTATTTGCCGGGACCGGCGCCCTGGGTATGGAGGCGTTGAGCCGGGGCGCTGAATCGGCAGTATTTGTGGACAATAACCCGGGAGCATTATCTGTAATACAGCGGAACATCACATCGTGTTCTTTTAATAAACAGGCTCATATTATTAAATGGGACATAAAAAAGAACTTAAATTGTTTAAAATCGGCAGGCACGGCCTTTGATCTTGTGTTTATGGATCCTCCTTACAATCGGGGCATGGTAAAACCGGCATTGTTCAACCTTGAGCAGACAGAATCTCTGGAAAAAGGAGCCCGCATTGTGGTTGAGCACTCCCCTCTGGAGCCGATCCCGGACCCTGTTTTCATGTTTGAGATTGCGGACCAGAGAAAATACGGGCAAACACTTGTTTCATTCTTAACTTATTTGGTATAGAAGGATTTTTTTAAAACAAGACATATAATATATTTTTCCCATTTTGTTTACAATCAATTAGGGTACTAAAAAGGGACTGATATAAATGAAAAAAATTGCCATATATCCGGGATCCTTCGATCCTGTCACAAACGGTCATATTGATATCGCTGAAAGGGGACTTAAACTTTTTGACAAAATCATTGTGGCCATATTGCATAATCCGGTTAAAGATTTTCTTTTTACCGTTGAAGAGCGGGTGGAAATGCTTGAATCGAGTTTTAAAGATTATCCGGATATTACAGTGGAAACTTTTGACGGTCTTCTTGTGGAATATGCGGCCAGGCGGAAATCTACTGCCATACTTCGTGGGATGCGCGCTGTATCTGATTTTGAATATGAGTTTCAGCTTGCGCTTATGAACCGCAAGTTAAAAAGAGAGGTTCAGACCGTTTTCCTGATGACCGGTTTGCGATGGATTTTTACCAGTTCATCAATAATAAAGGAAGCGGCACGGTTCGGCGGTGACATCACCAGTATGGTGCCGCCGCTGGTCAACAGGAAACTAAAAGAAAAGTTCGGTATTGCTTCTTAAGTTGATTTCCGTCTCTAACCTATCCCTGCTTTGGCATATAAATCAAAAAAATGATGGGTGGGGCCATAACCCTGCCCAATGGACAGAGAATGTTCTATGGCGCCGGTAATATATTCCTTGGCAAGTGATACGGCTTCAAAGAACGTTTTGCCCAGTGCGATATTCGCCGCAATAGCCGAAGAAAAAGTGCAGCCCGTACCATGGGTATTTTTGGTTTTCACCCAATGACCATGTAGTTCTTTATATTCCTTTCCATCATATAGGACGTCCGTGGCACGGTCTTCTCTGAGGTGACCTCCCTTTACAACCACTTTTTTTGCATTGAGCTTTAAGATATCACTGGCAGCGCTTTTCATATCATCTATGGTTCTTATCTTTTTGCCGATGAGCGCTTCGGCTTCATAAATGTTGGGGGTGATGACCTCAGACAGCGGAAAAAGATGATCCACCAGGGCATTCTGGGCATCTTGATTCAGCAAACGGTATCCGCTTTTGGAAATCATCACCGGATCGAGCACCACAGGAGGCGGATTAACGGCCTTTAGGGCTGTTGCGACGGCCTTAATCAGTTCAATGCTGGATACCATCCCTATTTTTACCACGTCGATTTTTATATCATCAAACAGACACGTAATTTGATCATGTACGATCCGGGGCGCCATCTCCTGAATGTCATACACTTTTTGAGTATTCTGGACGGTAACCGCCGTAACGGCACTCATGCCGAAAACGCCATGGGCCTGGAATGTTTTTAGATCGGCCTGGATTCCGGCGCCGCCTGAAGAATCCGAACCTGCGATTGTCAGGGCTACTTTCATGACCCCCCTCCCCCGGCAAAAAGTCTGGACTGCCTGAAGTTTACCCCCATTATATTATGTAAATCCAGTGTCAGCATAAACACTATGCGGATCGAATTTTCAAGATAAATTCTTCATTAAAGCATAACTGAAAAGGTAACATGCCTGTGCTATGGTTACCATTGTTTTGTGCTTGACATACCGGCACCGGAACACTATTTTTTTAAGTATAGCAGAAACGAAAAGGAATAGTGATGTAAAGAGCCTATCGAAAAAAGCTGCCGAAGAATTAAAAACAACCATAGAGCAGAAGCGAACACAATGGTTCAGGTGTTGGCTTCTCGAAATATATAATCAAGGAGACACGTTATTACAGTGAATCTAAGAGATATCGGTGAATTTGGTTTTATTAAAAAAATCAGCCGGGGGTGTTTAATTCGTCCTCAAAATATTATTAAAGCCATCGGTGATGATGCTGCTGCCTTTATTCCCACACCTCACGAAGTTATGCTTGTCACCACGGATTTGCTTGTTGAACGGATCCATTTTTTCAGAAATACAACTTCTGGATTTAACTTAGGCTATAAAGCGCTATCCGTGAACCTGAGTGATATTGCCGCAATGGGTGGAATCGGTCGTGAAGCATTCATCAGTATCGGCGTACCCGAAAACTGCTCTGTCGATTTTCTTGAAGATCTATATAACGGAATGAAAAGACTGGCTGCCGAATTCGGCCTTAATCTTCTGGGGGGTGACACGACCCGTTCAAAAACTGATTTAATCATAAATATCTTGGTGTTGGGATCTGCATTTGAAAAAGAAATATTGTACCGTAATACCGCTCAACCGGGCGATATAATTTGTTCAACCGGTTTTTTAGGAGACAGCCGGGCCGGATTGCACCTGATAACAAATAATATGGAATTGGATTCCGACGAATTCAAAGCGCTGCGTGACGCCCACATCATACCCAAACCCTATCTTCGGGAAGGTCGGTTTCTTGCACGACAGGGCGGCGTTCATGCAATGATTGATGTCAGCGACGGGCTCAGTTCCGATATTGCACACATCGCCGAGCAGAGCAACGTGGGTATCCGTCTGTATTCCGAAAAAATACCCGTCTCTGACCATCTGGAAAAGTTTTGTGCCCGGTTTGATTTTGATCCTGTTGAATATGCCCTCGCCGGTGGTGAAGATTATACCCTGTTGTGCACCATATCACCGGATAAGGTGGGTCATATTGCGGCTAATTATCTGAAGAGGTTTCGGAACTCGCTTTATCAGATCGGCGAAATAACCGATTCAGGGAAAATGGAACTGATTCTTTGGGACGGTCAGATCAGATCCTTTACGCCCTCGGGCTGGAACCACTTTAAAACCGAATGAATTTTACCAGGCGTTCAACTGACCCTTAGACAAAACCGTCTGCCGCCATTGGATTATTTTACGGCTGAAACCAACCCTGCCTTTATAAATTCACGGTTCAATCGGGCAATGTTGGATATGGAAATTTCCTTGGGGCATTCTGCTTCACGATGGGAAACGCCTTGGCACGCCACGGCAGAACCGCTGTCAAGGCCGGTTCCCACAACAATAATAGTATATTTTCTTTTATTGGCAGGATTGACAAGCTTAACTGATCTTTGACAGTTTGATTTTTAAATTTCAATGAAATCAAGGCACTAAGTCACCCCAAAAAGTTCTTGGCACTACCGACTACTATTATTAAATCTCAGGTTACTTCTCGGATCGTAGGTGGAACGGCTACTTTTACTGCCTGAAAGATCTTCCCGCAGTGGCCTTTACACTCACTGCGGATGGCAAAGTACTTGCCGTCTTCTTCGATGGTTATCTGCTGAAGAGCCTTAAGATCCTGTTTAATGTCTGACCACTCAAATAAATGGCCGGCCTGGTTCAAACGTCGTTCAAGTTCTTTTCTGAGCACCAGCGCCAGAAAGCTGCAGAACACGTGACCCCTGATGTTCTCGTCTCGTTGATGATATACGGGTCGTGTTTCAAGGATTGACTTGACATCGCGAAAGACACGCTCGACCTGCCACAACTCTTTGTATTTGAGCGCTACCTTGTCTGCCGAAAGATCCATGTTGGTTGTCAGAACCCACTTGCCGTCAAAGCGCGATTCGTACTCAACTTTGTCCATGTCGATACGGGCACTGTCTTTATCGAATTTCAGGTATTTACGATAACCCTTATTGCCGACCAGACTTTTGGGACCTTTTTTAAGCTGCTCTTTTAACGAAGCAATGATAGCTTCTCGATCCCTGGCATCCTTTCGGGCCTGACGCGGGTTTAAGCAAACGATGTAGCGCTTTTTGTTGTGAAGCACCTGTTTAACTTTCAAAGGGGCCGGGTCTTTTGAGGTTGCACCCTCTGGGTAAACTTTGCTGTACCGGCCGCCTCGGGACAACACATCGAGCTTGATTTCTTTGACCAACCGCATGCGGGTGCCCAAGATATAGGCAATATTTCGCTCTTCAAGTTCTTTGATTGTTTCGGCGCTGATCATGCCCCGGTCGGCAACGATGCAAAGACGATTAATGCCAAAGCGCTTGCGAACCCTATCGGTCACGGGAATCAGTGTCTTAACATCGGTGGTATTGCCGGGCCACATCTCACAGCAGATCGGCCTGCCCTTATCGTCGATAATGGCTCCGACAACCATCTGGTTCAAATCAGGCCGGTGGTCTTTGCTGAATCCTTTTTGCCCGATGGTTTCACCCCCGCGACCCTCAAAGTAGATGGAGGTCGTATCAAAAAAGACCAGTTCCAATTCTGAGAACAGGTCGCGCTGATCGTAGAAGATCATCTCCTCGATCAAGTCCTTGTTGCATCTGAGGGTAAAAGGCGTAGCATCTTCTTGATCTTTGAGTTCTTCGCCCAAAAAAGTCATAGCACGGTAAAGGTGATGCAGGTCCAGGTCTTCGGTACCCTCAAGAAGGTAGTCTCGCCGCCATCTTTCGCAGAAGCGGTCGGAGCCCGACACCATCAGCCTGTGCAGCACAGTGAGAAAAATGGCACGCTCAACATCGAATTCAAACCGGCGATCTTGCAGCAAGCCCTTAATGGCTTTGCCGATACCAGTTTCTTTCCACAATCGCTCAAAGATGATTGGCGGACCGATCTTTACAGCTTCGGCAGAGACATCACTTTTCCCGGTCAGGATCATCATGGTCCGCTCGGAGAACCGGGACAGAGAACGGATCAATGTCTCCACCCTGCCTTTGGCTTGCATCCGGTCTAGACGGCCGATGGTAGCGATAACGCGCTGTTTTACTTTCCCTTTCTCTTTACTGTTTTCGACGATTTGAAGGTACTGGTATTTTCCGGATTTTTTGATGCGTGCAAACAAGGGAGCCTCCTTTCTGTTGGACACTCCCTTTATAGTAATTTAAATGCTGCTATGTCAACAATTATAGCATTTTTTTGTGGCACTACCTTTTGGTGGCCCGCCAAATTCGGTTGCTGTAATTTCAAGGACTTATACGCATTGAAAGCCTAAAATCTGGGGCTAACTGTCAAAGATTAGCTTAAGTTCAAAACGGTGCTTGTCCCATTTTTCTGCAAGGGGGCCCGAAGGTATTTTTGCATCAAGGTGCATATTAAGCTCCTTAGATTAATAGGGCAATATAAACAGGAATAAAACCGAAACCGATTCCCACAACCACGCTGAATACAATGCTCAATCCCCTGAGAAAGGGGGTATATTTCGGGTGATTGCCCCCAAGGGTCTGGAACGCACTCCAGAGCCCATGGCTCACATGAATCGCTGCAATGATTACCGCAACCATATAAATGAATATATAGACCGGGTTTGCAAATGCATTCGACACCAGTTGAAAAGTGGTGGTTTGGGTTTTATCCACAAAATGAAAATTTATCAGATGAAAAATAACAAACAGCAGCAGAATAAAACCGGTGTAGGGCATGGTTGCCGACCCAAGGGTCCGGCCGCCCGCACGTTTGTTCACCGAATATCTGACCGGCCGGGCTTTATAGTTTTGATAAAAAAGAAGCGAGCCTGTCAGAACATGGATGACGGCAAAAAATAAAAGCCCTAATTCTGCCAGGGTTACAAGAGGTCCTAATGAATGGAGATGCTCCACATACGAGGTAAAGAAATCTTTACCGCCGTATATGGTCAGGTTGCCGGCAAGATGTATGGTCAGAAAACAGCAGAAGCCGAGGCCGGTGACCGCCATCATTAGCTTTTTCCCAACAGAAGTCCCAAGGGGGTTTGTAAGCCAGGTCATCTCTTCCTCCAATATTAGATCGGTTTAGGTTAGACTTCAGTGTAATATTCAGCACTTGGGTTTAAATAACATAAGGGAAAACTTGATTTCAATATTAGTATTCTTTCGGCATATTATTAAGCTGGGCCAGTGTAAAGACCGGACCGTCCTTACAAACATATTCTTTGCCGATGTTGCACCGCCCGCATATCCCGATACCGCATTTCATGCGCATTTCAAGGGACATTATAATATTATCATGAACATAACTGAGTTTGTCTAAAACCGGCTGGGTAAATTTGATCATAATCGGCGGCCCGCAAATAATAGCATAAGTCTCTTCATTACCCGGCGGTGCTTTCTGATCGGTAATGGTCGGTACAAAACCGATATTATATTTCCAGTCAGGATCGTCTGTGCCGTCCACGGTAATGTGCATGTTGATATCATCGCGCTTTTCCCACTGGGCCAGTTCGTCCCTGTAAAGGAGCATACCCGGGGTGCGGGCGCCGTATATCACATGAATATCTTTAAATTTTGAACGATTGTCCGGATCGAGCATATAAATAATGGATGAGCGAAGTGTTGTAAATGCAAAACCGCCGCCAATGATAACAACATTTTTGCCTTCCATGACATCCCAGGGGTACCAGTTTCCCAGAGGACCACGGATCCCCATAATGTCGCCGACCTTCATGGAGTGAATATAAGATGTTACCAGGCCCACCTTATTTATGGTGAACATTAAAAACCCTTTTTCCGTGGGGGATGACGCAATTCCTATGGGGATTTCTCCCTTTCCGGCCACGGAAAGTTCGGCAAACTGGCCAGCGCTGTATATGAATTTTTCTTGGTCATCCGGGTTTAAAAAGACGAATTTGAATGTTTTAAGATTTTTATCTTCGGTTTCAGTTATTATTTCCTCGATACGAACCGGATAAGGCAAATACGGATTTTGCACTTGTGTAACCCCCTTTGAGGATTGACGATTTACGATTGTTTATTGAGTATTTATAACACGTTAGGTTAAATATATTGTCGTTTCCAGTATAAAATTTAATCATACTTGAAGCTCGTTGGAAGCCGGGTTATGAATCCAAGGACTAAGTTTCAAAGCCGTTCATCAAGTCGCAAACCTTGCGTATATCGATATTAACCGGACAGTGACGAATGCATCGACCGCAGCCCACACATTGAATACCGTCTCCATATTTATCCACATAATATTTCAGCTTGTGCATAAACCGCTGGCGGACCCGCTGAATTTTGGTGTTTCTGGGATTGTGCCCTGATCCGTGCAGGGTAAAGAGCGGATACATACAGCTGTCCCAGTTGCGCATACGTATCCCTGAAAGTCCCAAGGTTTCGTCCTGAATGTCAAAACACCAGCACGTGGGACATACATAGGTGCAGGTTCCGCAGTTTATACAGGCAAAAGCCACCTCTTCCCAGAAAGGTGCTTCAAAAAGTTCGGTTGTTTTTTTATCCTTTAATTTGTCTGCTGAAACCCTGGCGGTTATTTTTTCCTCTGCCGCCCGCTTCAGGGTTTCAATCTCATGGCGTGCAGCATCTGAATCTGCCTCTGAACTCCAGCCTGCGGCCGTTAAAAACTTTTCTCCCTTTTGGGTGATTATTTTTAACAAATAACGATCTTCCGCATCAACAAGAAGCAGGTCGAGTCCCTGTTCATGAAACGGTCCGCAGCCGGCGGTGGTGCAAAAGCAGGTACTGCAAGGGGTGTTGCACGCATATCCGACGAAGGTAGTTGCTTCATAAGATTTTATCCAGTAAGGGTCTCTATATTCGGGTGTGTCAAAGTTTGCTTTTACCAGAAGAAAGGCCCTGACATCACAGGGCCTGATACCGATAACCGCTCGAGGGGAATAATCCTTATGGATTTCTTTTAAAATATGATGATCATCCCGGTTTTCATCCAGAGTGAATTCGAACATCTTTTCAGACTGGGGATAGACCATGGATTTTGCCGAAAGCCGGGTATTTAATAAATTCAGATCCGGCAGCTCACTTTTGACAAGTTCCCGAAAATTATGAAATTCATCTTGCTTAACCGGACCGAATAATCGAAAAGAATCATATAAACGCTCAAGTCCACCGGCCCAATCTTTCTTATGAATTGTTATGACTTTCATAATATAACCCTGTATCAAGTTTTTGAATATTCATTAACCACTTGCTATTTTATAAAATCATCCGGATCGTCAGGTCGGTAAGTGTCAAGAGGCGGCCGCTTTTCCAATGTCATGCCGGCTTCCCAGTCGAAGAGTTCCAGACAATCTTTTTCCAGTTTTTTTGTAAACATACGAACTTTTATTCCCATGGGACAGGCGCGCTCACATGAACCGCAGTCGGTACACCGGCCGGCACAATGATAGGCCCTTAAGAAATGGAATGTTCTGGTATCTATGGGATCTATGCTCTTTCCGACCCACTGGGGCCGTGATTCATCCACAAAGCATGTCGGGCAGTAGCAAAGGGGACATGCATTTCTGCAGGCATAACAGCGAATACAGGCCGAAAGGAGGTCATCAAAATATCTCCATTTTTCTTCCGGGGACATGGATTCAATTTTGCGGACATCCTCATATCTGTCTACATCCTTTTGCTCTTCAACCGGATCCCCAACAAGTTCATCATGTATTACCGGGTTGCGGTGAATGCACAATGCACAATTATCCTGCAGCATATCTTTTTTATCCAAGGTTTTTTCAAAACCCTCGCCTTTTATTTTGATTTTGTCATCAACCTCGATCACATCCTGTATCTCAGTTTCAAACATTGCTTCGATCTTGTGCCGGTCAATCATTCCTTTGCACGGCACGCCGATAATAACGAGATGATCCCGTTTGATCTTGTTTTCAATAATATGGGTGACAATGTTTCGAGAATCACATCCCTTGGCAACAATACCGATTTTTTCCTTTCTGTTTGTGAGGTAGTTTGCAAGATTGATTCCGCAGTTGCTGTCCCACACCAAGTTGTCAACATCTTCAGGCGTTTTTACAAACCAGGGTTCATTCATCATGGGCACGGTCCCCTTGCGGAAGCCGATGACCATATCAACTTTGCCCTCTTCTAAAAGCCGACGTGATATTTCCTTTATTTTGTCGATATACGCTAACATGTTAAGCCACCTTGGCTTCTGTTTTTAGAAAGTTTTTATTGGGTCCCAGAGCCTTGACCGCTGCGGTGACCTCGTTAACCACATCAACAAATTTGGTCGATTCAGCAGATGAGATCCATGAAAAATGCAGGCGGCCGGGTTCGATGCCCATATATTCAATAAGGTTGTTAAATAAAGCAAACTTTCTGCGTGCATAGTAATTACCTTCCAGGTAATGGCATTCGCCGGGATGTCACCCGGACACCCAGACTCCGTCTGCTCCCTGGTTGAAAGCGGCTAAAATAAACTTGGGACTCATGCGGCCGGTACAGGGAATGCGAATAATTCGGATGTTTGGCGGATATTCCATTCGGCTGACGCCCGCCAAATCCGCAGCACCGTAACTGCACCAGTTACACAAAAAACTGATAATCTTGGGTTCCCAATGTGACATCTTAAAAATCTCCTAGTGCCTAAAGCTTTTATACTGCTTCATTCAACGAAAAAATCTGCGCAAAAATCTGATCATTATCGAATCCTTTAAGATGGATCGCGCCTGACCTGCAGGATGCTACACATAGCCCACAGCCTTTGCAAAGGACAGGATTGATTTCCGCTCTGCCTGGAAAAAAACGGTCGTCTTCAGGTATAAAAGAAGGTGCTGAATACGGACATACGGAAACACATACGCCGCAGGAACTGCAAATTAAGGGGTTGGTTTCCGCAACAGTGCCGCTGGCCTGATAAGTCTTCCTGGCAAGAAGTGTTACCGCACGAGAGGCGGCGGCTTTTCCCTGAACAATAGATTCATCTATCGGTTTGGGTGCGTGTGCCAGACCACACACAAAAACACCGTCCGTAGCAAAATCGACCGGTCTGAGCTTTACATGGGCTTCGGCAAAAAAACCGTCGGCATTCCGGGGAACTTTATAAAACCGGGTTAATGTGTTGTCAGTCTCCGTAACAATGGCGGAAGCCAGGATTAAAAGGTCGGGCCTGATTTCCATTATCCGCCTGAGCACCCTGTCTGCAAAGGTTACTTTTAGGTAATTCCGGTCGACGTCTACGGTTAAGTTCTTGCTAGAATCGTAGCGGATAAAAACAATCCCTTTAGAACGCGCCTCCCGGTAAAGATCTTCACGCAGCCCATAAGGGCGCAAATCCCTGTACAGAATAAAAACGTCCATGTTGGGGTTGATCTCTTTTAGTTTCACTGCGCTTTTGATGGACTGGGTGCAGCAAACTTTGGAACAGTAAGGCCTTTCTTTGATACGTGAACCGACGCATTGGATAAATACAGCGGTATTGAGTCGAGCTAATTCCTGATCGTTATCAACAAATCGCTGCTGTAGTTCCAGACCGGTCACAACACGGGAATCCTTGCCGTATAAATACAGGTCAGGCTTTAACTCTGAAGCACCGGAAGCGATGATAGTGACACCATGCTCAAGAACTCTGCTTTCTTTGTCGTTTTTGATTGTTGTTTTGAATTTCCCCACAAAACCGTCAACCTGTGTGATCTGCGAATTCAGAAAAACCTCTATATTCTGATCGGTCCGGACCGCATCGATTAACGTGGTTAAATACTTTTGAATATCCTCACCTCGCCAGGTTTCATGGAGATGCCGTGCCTGCCCGCCGAGGGAGTCTCTCTTTTCGATCAGAAAGGTTTTATATCCCTGCTCCGCCATATTTTGGGCTGTAGCCATCCCTGCAACACCGCCCCCGATAACAAGAACCGACTGATTAATCTCCATGGTAGATTCTGACAGGGGCTCAAAAAGACGGGCCTTGGCAATGGCCATTTTGACTATATCTTTTGACTTCTCCGTGGCTTTTCCAGGATCATCTTGATGTACCCAGGAGCACTGATTCCGAATGTTTGCCATCTCAAACAGATATTTATTGACTCCGGCATTGATTAAAGTCTCCTGAAAAAGAGGTTCATGTGTTTTCGGCGTACAGGCTGCCACAACCACCCGGTTCAGCCGATGCTCCTTTATGACCTCGGTAATTTTATCCTGGGTGTCCTGTGAGCAACTGAACAGATTGTCCTCCACATGGACAACTCCGGGTTGATTTTTTGAATACTCCACCACCTCATCGATATTTACTATCCCTGCTATATTGGTTCCGCAACGGCAGACAAAAACACCGATTCGAGGCGGTTCCCCGCGCACATCCATCTCCTCCGGAATATGTCTTGTCTTTGTGAGGGACCATCGTGACCCGGCTAACATGCTTCCGGCCACACCCGCAGCAGCGCTGGAATCTATAACGGAAGACGGAATATCCTTGGGCGCCTGAAAAGCTCCGCAAACAAAAATTCCGGGCCTGGAAGTCTTAACAGGTTCAAAGCTGCTTGTGCGGGCAAAGTTGTAATGATCCAGATCAATGCCCCATTTTCCGGCCTTTTCCGCTATTTCCATGGATACCGTCAGGCCTACAGACAGAACCACCATATCGAATTCCTCTTCAACACTCTTTCCGGTCTCGTCAACATAACGGATAAGCTGCATCCCTGTTTCTTCTGCCGGGACAATATTGGTAATTCTCGACTTGATGAATCTCACCCCCAGATCATCTTTGGCGCGAATATAATATCTCTCAAAGTCTTTTCCGTAGGTGCGAATATCTATATAAAAAATAGCCGCATCCAGATCCCCATGGCTGTGTTCCTTGGCCAGCATGGCTTCCTTGATGGCATAGGTGCAGCAAACCCCGGAGCAGTATCCGTTGGCACCCAGGTGTACATCCCTGGATCCTATGCATTGCAGCCAGGCAATCTTTTTCGGCTCTTTCTTGTCTGAAGGTCGAACCAGATGACCGCCGTAAGGCCCGGAGGCCGATAAAATCCTCTCAAATTCCATGGAAGTTACGACGTTTGGATGTTTTGCATAGTTAAAGGTGTCGTACTTAGACGGATCATACGGCTTGGCACCAGAGGCAAGTATGATTGAACCGACATTTACCTCAACTGTTTCATCCTGTTGAGCATGGGTTTTGAGAGTAAGAGCCTCGGCCTCGCAAGCTTTGACACATTCGAAACATTCACAGCATACCATGCAGTTAAGGCATTTTTCAGCCTCAATAACCGCCTGGTTTTCGCTTAGACCCAGTTCAACTTCAGTAAAACTCTTCTTCCTCTCTTCCATGGATATCCTGGGCATTCCGGACCTTTTGACCTTTTCGATATCTTTACTGAACGGATTGAAGTTTTCCTGGGGAACCTCAAGAGGTTCTCGTCCCTCTTTCAAGTCCTCGGCATTCAGATATCTTGATATGGAGATAGCAGCCTCTCGCCCGGCGGCAACAGCTTTAATCGCAATGGATGGGCCGGTCTGTGCATCACCGCCTGCGAATACCCCCTTTCTTGTGGTTTCGAAGGTTAAGGGATCGATCTGTATGTTATGCCATCTGTCTAATTCAACACCCGTCGCTCTTTCAAGAAAAGACGTGTCGGTTCTTTGACCGATGGCAGGTATTATAATATCTGTATCAACAACAAATTCACTACCCTTAACAGGAACAGGGCGACGTCGGCCCGATGCATCGGGATCGCCTAATTCCATTTTAATGCATTTCAGACCGACCGCTCTTCCCTCTTTTTCGACCACCTCCACCGGAGCCATGAGGAACTGAATATCAACCCCTTCTTCAAGAGCATCTTCAATCTCCTCATTCCGGGCAGGCATCTCTGCTTGGGTGCGCCTGTAAAGGATGCTTACTTTATCTGTGCCTAATCGAAGAGCGGATCTTGCAGCATCGATTGCAACGTCTCCACCACCAATGATTACGACTCTACCCTCTAACTTCTTAATGTCATAAAGTGCTGAATCCCTTAAAAATTTAACGCCAGGGATAACACCTTTGGCATCTTCATTCGGAATATTAAGTTTCATGTCGGCGTGACAGCCAATGGCCAGATAGACCGACTTGTATCCGTCGTCC
>Ga0209986_10000944_pt1 | contig 28541 bp, 25 predicted proteins | sample BlataG_FD_183168 | JGI IMG/M metagenome (GOLD analysis project Ga0209986, IMG submission 183168) | Deep subsurface microbial communities from Black Sea to uncover new lineages of life (NeLLi) - Black_00105 metaG (SPAdes) (version 2) | ecosystem: Environmental > Aquatic > Marine > Oceanic >...
CCTCGCCTGCCAATATTGACATCTCTATGCACTGACTTTCAGCCATCAAAAAGTAATATGGTACTATATATTTAAATATCCCTGTTTTCCACTCCAACATATGTTGGGCACATATCTGAAATTTCCCCTAATACTTTTTGCAAGAATATCGCCAGAAAAGTTTTAAGATATAGGGTAGCTATACAAATACGAAAGATGAAATATTTCATGTTACATATGTTATTTCAAAATGAAAAGCAATTTAGGTAATATTATGAAAATCCTCATTGTTCAAGAATCGGATTGGGTTGAGAAAGGACCGCATCAAAGTCATCATTTAATGGAAAGAATGTCTAAAAAGGGTCATGAGGTGTGCGTGATAGACTATGAAATTCTGTGGAGGTTGCATGAAGATAAAAGTTTGATCTCTGCAAGAAAAGTCTTTAAGAACGAATGCAAAGCAGTTGAAGGTGGAAATATAACGGTTATAAGACCTTCAATCGTAAAGTTCCCTGTGTTGGATTATGTCTCTCTACTTTATACGCATAGAAAAGAAATAAAAAAGCAATTGGACGAATTTAATCCCGATGTAATTATTGGTTTTGGTATTCTTAACGCGATGTTGGCTATCAGATTGGCAAGAAAAACTCCATTTGTTTATTATATAATTGATTCATTACATAGATTAGTTCCTAAAAAAACATTTCAATCTCTTGCAAAGTATATAGAAAGTAAGAATATGAAAAAGGCAAATAGAGTTGTTGTAATTAACGAACAACTCAAGGACTATGCCATAAATATGGGTGCCAATCCAGAAAAGACATACGTGGTTAGAGCAGGCATCGATGCCGAGCGATACGATCCAAATATAGATGGCGGTGAAATAAGGAGGGAATATGGAATCAAAGATGATGATATAGTCCTCTTCTTCATGGGAACGTTATTTAATTTCTCCGGACTAAAAGAGGTTGCAACAGAATTAGCAAAGATAAAGGACGAAAAGCCAAACATCAAACTTTTATTTGTGGGGAAAGGAGATGCGCTTGAGGATATTCAAAAGATAAGAGAAGAACATCATCTGGAGAATCGGATTATCCTAACAGGAAGGCAGCCTTTTAAAAGAATCCCGAAATTTCTTGCGGCTGCTGACATCTGTTTGCTGCCAGCATATAACAATGAGATCATGCGCGATATCGTTCCGATAAAGATGTATGAATACATGGCTATGGGAAAGCCAGTAATTGCAACAAAATTGCCGGGCGTGATGAAGGAATTTGGCAAAGACCATGGGGTTATTTATGTGGATAAACCAGAAGATGTTTTGAAGAAGGCGGTTGAATTAATAGAGAGGGGAAGCATTAAGGAAGAGGGAAGGAAAGCGCGGGGATTCGTTGAGAAATATAACTGGGATGACCTTGTGGATGAATTTGAAGGAATTTTGGAAGGGGTTATTGAGGATAACTTTTAAACTAGAAGAGCATACAATTCATAGTATGAACTTAACCAAAGATGAAACACCACCAAGATTTTATATATTATCATTCTATAATTAGAACGTATGGTACTAAAAAGAGAACAATTTAACCTGGAGCGAATCGCAACAAAGAACACGATAAAGGTATTGAGGTTTTTAACCTCAAAGCCATATCTCGCTTTCGGATTGACAGAACTATCGGAAGATCTAAAAATATCAAAATCAAATGTTCTACGAATTTTGACGGTATTGCGTGGATATAATTTAATCATCGAGCAAAAAACAGGAAAGAAGAAGCTATTTAGAATAAATTCAGAGATGAGCATAATAAAAATCCTATGGAATTTGTTTATGTCTGAAAGGAGGTATAATCTGCCAACAAACTTCAAAAATGTCATTGATCTCTTTTATGAACAGGTAAAGAACGATGTCGAATTGTTCATCCTCTTTGGAAGCGTTGCACAGGGTCTGGCAACCGAGGAGAGCGATGTAGATATCTGTGTGGTTAGTGGAAAGGATATAAATGCCAGGAGATTTGATTTCTTACCCTATCGCTTTGAGGTTCATAATTATTCGTGGGATGACGTTAAGAATCCAATTGATTTCGTTATCTTAGATGCGTTGTTAAATGGGGTCGTGTATAAGGGAGATGTTTTTGAGATAGTTGCCAATTTGAAATCATTTCCAAAATCTTATTTGATTTATCGCCTCGAAAAAGCAAAAGGATTTTTAAAGAAGGCAGAATTACTGGATAATGAGGCGAAGGAATATTATAAAGGTATCGCAAAGATAACATTGGGAGAGGTCGCGGCTTTGCTGCACAGAAAATCAACGATTCCGAAGCGAGAGATAGTGTTTGAAGACATAAATATAGAAGCAAAAATAAAGATACTCGAGGAAGAGATTGTACGTGAAGGTGAAAGGATATGGCTGATTTAGACTTAGACCTGAAAAGAGCAAAAAGCCTCTTAGAATCTGCGAAGGCGCTTTATGAACGAGGTGATATGGCAGGAGTTGCAGGGTTGGCATACGCAGCTTTCGAATCCGCGATTATCGCATTGACAAAGAAAAAGAATGGAACGGATTATCCAAGCCATCTTTTGAGAAGGGAGAGGGCGAAGGTATTACTTGACAAATATCAGGATAAGATAGACGTTCTCTGGGAAGTGAGGAATATTGATTTCTATGGAAATGTGAAGATTGGTTCTGAAATGGGAGAGCTTTCCAGAGATGAAGTAGAAGATGGTTTGAATGCCGTGGAGGAGATTATAGAAGAAGTTGAGAATGTTTTGGGGGATGGTAATAATGCAAATTAAAAAGATAGGAGAAAGGATTTGATTTAAGGAATATTAGATCAGATGGAAGGCGATAATATGTATTCGGCGTGTTTAACAGGAATAACGAAGGAATTTGGCGAGGATCATGGAGTTATCTATGTGGATAAACCAGATGATGCATTGAAGAAGGCGATCGAATTGATTGAAAATGAATCGGTTAAAGAGTTTGGATCAAAAGCGAGAAAATTTGTTGAGAAATATAGCTGGGACGACATTGTAGATGAGTTCGAGAGGGTTTTAGAAGAAGTCATAAAGGTCAGAGGTGGTAAATGATGAGAGTACTTATAACGGGTGGTTCTGGATTTATAGGAACTAATCTTGTATCGTTCTATATAGAGCGTGGGGCAGAAGTTTGTAACATAGACATTGCCCCTCCACGAAACAAAGAGCATAGACGATTCTGGAAGCAGGTTGATATCATGGACTTGGAACGTCTACGGGAGGAGATACATAAATTCTCCCCGACACATATTTTCCATCTTGCTGCACGCACGGGGCTAAATGATAAAGACATAAACGTATATGCTGCCAATTTCCGAGGGGTTGAAAACTTAATCCTTGCATATAAAGGGTTACCTAATATACAAAGAGTTATATTTACATCGAGTATGCTTGTCTGTAAGCCCGATTATTTGCCGAAGGGGGATGAAGACTACTGTCCTGATAATCTATATGGAGAGAGTAAAGTTATGGGGGAAAAAGTAGTACGGCAGAAAGCAAAGGAGTCGTCTTGTTCATGGGTAATTGTACGCCCTATTGGAATCTGGGGTCCCTGGTTTGATACGCCGTACAAAGGATTTTTCTTAACTATAGCAAAAGGACTTTATGTTCACCCTGGGAAACGAGGTGCTGTTCAGACACTGGGCTTTATCGGAAACACAGTCCATCAGTTGCACAGACTTGCAACAGTCCAATCTGAAAAAGTTCATGGCAAAGTGTTTTATCTTGGGGATCTACCATCATTAAACCTACGAGACTGGGCAAATCTTATTTCGCAAACTGTTGGAGCGCGAAAGATACCAACCGTGCCCGTTTGGGCACTAAAGATAGTAGCTAAAGCAGGTGACATAGCTAAATTCTTGGGCTGGAAGAATCCATTGCTTACGAGCTTTCGGTTAAAAAACATGCAGACGGATCTTATATATGATATAGACCCACTTGTGGCTGAAGAACTCCCGTATACTTTAGAGGAGGGAGTACAAATAACGGTTGATTGGTTGCGTGAACACGGAGTAGACGGGCAGGAAGCAGGAGAAAAAGAAGTGGCAAAAGAAGAGGGGGATAAATGATAGGGGCGCAACTTCATATGAGGAAGGGGGAATAAAAATAAAAAATGAAAATCTTACAAGTGCTTTCTTTTTTCTCTCCTGTGCATGGCGGTTCCGCTGAAGTTCCATATCAGCTCTCTAAAGAACTAGCAAAAAGAGGGCATGAAGTCACTATTTATACCAGTGACTACAAGATAAGTCAGGAATATATAAATTCTGTTATAGGAACAGGAGTTAAGGTTTGCTCTTTTAAAACATGGTTAAGCGGGACTAAGCCACGGGTAACTCCGGGGCTAATAAGAAGTGCAAAGGAGCAGGTTAAATACTTTGATATAATTCACATGCATAGCTATAGAACTTTTCAGAATGTTGTAGTTCATCATTATGCAAAAAAATATGGAGTTCCTTACGTTTTACAAGCGCACGGTTCTGTATTACCTTTCTTTCAAAAACAAAGATTGAAGATGTTATATGACTGGGTTTGGGGATATAGGATATTAAAAGATGCATCGAAAGTAATTGCACTAACCAAAACAGAAGCAGAGCAGTATAAGAAGATGGGTGTGGATGAGGATAAAATTGAGATTGTGCCAAATGGGATTGATCTATCAGAATATGATGATCTGCCGGAGAATGGGGAATTTAGAAGGAAATATTCGATAAGAGAAAATGAAAAGATAATTTTATATTTGGGCAGGATACACAAGGTTAAAGGCATTGATTTGCTTGTGGATGCCTTTGCAGATTTATCAAAAGAATCAAATGACGTTAAACTTGTAATTGTAGGACCTGATGGTGGATTTTTGTCAATGTTAAAAAAGCAAATAAAAGATTTAAAGATCGGTGATAGAATTTTGTTTACGGGTCCACTTTATGAAGGGGATAAATTAAAGGCTTATGTTGATACTGATGTCTATGTTTTGCCTTCGATTTATGAGATATTTGGAATTACTGTGCTTGAAGCATGTGCTTGTGGCACACCGGTAATCGTTACGGATAGGTGTGGGATTGCAGATTTTGTTGATAATGTTGGATATGTAGTGGAATATGATAAAGATCATTTAAGGGATGCAATCTTTAAGGTTTTGAGTGATGGAGGATTGAGGAGAAAATTTGGAGAAGGAGGTAAAAAGTTGGTGAAAGAGGAGTTTGGGTGGGATAAGATTGTTTTAGCGGTTGAAAAGGTTTATTTAAGTTTAATTGAATGGTGATACCCATGAAAAAAAATATTGGTACAAGTCAAGGGCAAAACAAAGAACAAGGTGAAGACTGTGTAAATTCAAAACCTAAAATCGTATTAGTTACTGGATGGTGGAGAAAAAAAAATCGCTCAACTTTTGGGACTTGTTTAAAATTAATAAACCTCCTTAAACCGTTTTCTAATAAAATAACCTGGGTAGTTACAAATCATTCCAATGAATTCCTTTTAGATTATAGAATTCGTCTTATAAATATAGATAACAGAAATATAGAAAAAACATTTTTGAAGGCGCTTGTTTATTTTTTATTACACCAGGCAAAAATCATGTTAGCCATGTTAAAATTGATAAAACGTAAAGAAGTTGATGTCTTCATTTTCAGCTTTGGTGCTGATTTGCTTATATTTCCTATGCTACTTGGACGGCTTTTTAGAAAGAAGGTAATTTTGAGGATTGACGGTAGGTCTTCAATTATATCAAAAGAATACTTTAAAGAAACTAATAAATATAAAATTTTATTATTCGCCATAGTGGAGAAACTAACTTATTCAATAGCACATGAAATAGCCCCTGCGTTTGAATATATAGTTGAACGATATAATTTACAAAAATACCAACATAAAGTTAATGTTTGGGGTTTATATATTCCCCCATATTTTTTAAAAGAAACAAAAAAATTGACAGAGAGGACGTATCAAATTGGTTATATTGGCAGTCTCTTTAGAATGAAAGGTATCTTAGAATTTGCTGCATCGTTGTCTTTAATTCTAAAAAATAGACAGAGCAAAGCCATAATAATAGGTAGCGGTGATTTAGAAGAGGATATCAAAGAAATACTTGTTAATAATAATATCCAAAATACAGTAGAATTAAGAGGGTGGATTGAAAATAAAGAATTACCCCACTATTTAAACGATATAAAGATAGTAGTACTCCCGTCATATAGCGAGGGGCTTCCTAATATAGTGTTGGAAGCAATGGCATGTGGCTGTATAGTAGTGGCTACATCGGTAGGTGGAATTCCAGAAGTAATAAAAGATGGAGTGACGGGTTTTATCATGGAAAATAATTCGCCAGAATGTATAGCAGAAAATGTAATGAAAGCTTTAGAACATCCAAATCTCGATGAGATTGTGAAGAATGCGAGGGAATTGATAGAAAAAAAATATACCTATGAGGTTATGGTTGAGGGATATGGGAAAATATTTGGAAGCATTTTAGCACAAAGGGGTGAAAAGTTATGAAGCATTGCATTGTTTATCCGGATATGATGGAATTCCCAAAAATTTTCGATAAAGTTATAACTATAAGCAAAGAACCAACTTTACTGCCTCCTTTAGGTATTTTGTATATAATTTCGAACTGCCATACGAAAATAGATTTTATAGATAACAGAATTTTCAGATACTCCGATAAAAAACTATTTGAAAAGTTAAAGGGATATGATGTTGTGTACTTTGGGGGAATTATGACAGAAGTTAAGCAGGCAAAAAATGTATCTCAATTGCTCAGAAGAGGTGGAATTATTACAGTGTATGGTGGACCAAATGCAACGGTTAATTGGGATAAGTATATTGACTTTTTTGACATTATTGTGAAAGGGGAGGGCGAAATAACTGTAAACGAAGTTTTAGATTGCATAGAGGAAGGTAAAGATTTAGATGACGTATCGGGAATAGTTTACAAAAAGGATGGAAAAGCAGTTAACAATCCCGATAGACCGTTTATTGAGGATCTGGATTCTTTGAAATACCCTGCAAGAGAGATATTGGATTTAGAGAAATACCTACGAAAAGAAAAACCTTGGTTAGATGTATATCCTGTAGATACGGTTATAAGCAGTAGGGGTTGTCCTTTCGCATGCACATTTTGTTCATCTAAATATTTTTGGAAGAGAACTTATAGGAAAAGAAAGGCTGAAAAAGTTGTTGAGGAAATCGAATATATGATGGAAAAATTTGGAACAAAAGGCGTTTATTTCAGAGAGGATTTGTTTACAATTCCAAAAAAATGGGTCTTAGAGTTTTGCAAATTAGTGAAGCCTTTGGATATAGATTGGATGTGCGAAGCAAGAGTAGACACATTAAATGATGAAAATTTGAAAGCAATGAAAGGAAGTGGTTGCAAAGCATTATGGTTTGGTGTAGAATCTTGCTCTGATAAAACTTTAGAACTTATAAAAAAGGGTTTCAGTTTTGATGATTCCAAAAAAGGAATTGATCTTTGTAAAAAAAATGGAATGTTTGTTGGTGGAGCATTTATGTTTGGTTTTCCACATGAAACAGAAGAAGATATTTTACACACCATCAAAGAATCAAGAAATTTGGGTTTAGACGACATTTCTTATGGTAGGTTAATCGGTTTTCCTAAGTCAGAACTATATGATCTTATAAAAAAAGAAGGGCTGAATAGATACGAATATGAGGAGATAATTATACCCGATACACGCTACCTGCGTGCTGATGAAGTTACAAATATCGGTTATTACCATACACGAAGTTGGAAACTGAGAATGTATTCAAAGGTCCCTTTAAAAGTTAGGAACTTTATTAAGGAAAAAGTGGAGCAGATATCTCCCGATTTATATCATAAAGTAGAAAAGAGAATAACAGAAATGGGAAATAAATATAGATAGATTGCCTATGATAAACCAAAATATCTTTAAAAAAGCAATATCTAATTTGGACATAACGCTATCAATCTTAGGTCTATTTTTAGCTCTAATCTTAATTTTGGCATCATTTATTAGACATAATCCTATATATATTGTGGTTGGCATAATTGCGCTTTTTGTGTGTGCAATTTATTTATACATAGAGAAAAGCGAAGATTTTTTTTGTGTGCAGGAATTAGAACTACGGACAAAACCATCAGTCTATCTGTTATTAAATATATCCTTCTTTTTAATTTTATGTTACAGCATAATATCGTTATATCTCCGATTAGACCCGTATGTTAGACCATTAACTTACTTTATTTCCATAATCCTCATGGTAAGCATACTAACAGTAGAAATCTTGTTTCTTCCTCGCAACGAACGACATATTTACTTTGTTTTGTTAAAAATAATATTAATCCCGTTAAGCTTGGCGTGGTCACAATTGCTTATATTTCCCACTGTTGTCGGTTCTGACCCTTGGTTTCATCGAGAGTTTACTCAAAGTATATTAGATTCGGGATTTTTACCTGGAGGTACAGGCTATGCAAAGTTGCCCGTATTTCATCTTATAAGTGGAGTAACTTCTTTAGTAACCGGTTTAGACTATAAAATGGCAACAATGTTCTCTATTTCTTTGATGCAAATAATCTGTCTCGTATTATTTACATTCCTTTTAGGCAGATTTATATTTAACGCTAAAGTTGGATTACTTGGCGCGCTGCTTTTAGTAGTTTCAAACTATTTTATCTGGATGTCTTATTGGACAATCCCGAATACTCTTGGTATCGTCCTAATACCTACCATCATCTATCTATTATTTAAAATAAAGCAAGATAAGCCCATAATAGGTTCTTCTTTGTCTATACTTCTTATGATAACTTTAATTCTCACCCATCCAGCATGTAGTGCGAGTATGGCAATGCTTCTCTTTACATTTTGGGCGGGATTTGAATTTTATGCAGCACTATACATTGAGAAGCGTAATATAGCTATAACCCCTATCATTGGTGTGTTCTTCGTTGTAGCAATGTTTGCATGGTGGACATATGCCTCTGGGCACATAACAGGTTTCGCAGAATTGTTGAAGTGGGGATTTAGCATAGATTATTTTTCTCAATGGGAAGTTTATGGGGGAATTCGAGACCCGTATACTTATACTGTGCCAGTATTAGAATTGGTATTTAATGATATGGGGAAATATTTGTTTTTTGGTTTGTCACTTATTGGATGTTTTTTTATGATTTCTGAAAAAGTTAAGAATACATATAGTTTCAATTATGCAGTTGGCGGAATGACGATTATGGGTATTTATTTATTTGCTATAATATCATTTCGCCAGTCTATTGCTTATAGATGGCCTTACTTTACGTATGTTATGGTATCTATACCACTTGCAGTCACACTTTTTTTAGTTTCTACGAGATTGAGGAAGAATTATCTAAAAACTTTATTTATAGTAACAATAGTAGTAGCTTTATCTTTTTCAATGATTATGACACCAACAGCAAACATGGATAATCCATTATTTAAAAATACTGCAATTCGTGAGTACACATATACAGAATCCGAGCTGCAGGCGTTTGAAACTATAACAAAACTAACAGATAAAGATATAGGAACAGATGGGGATGTTGCAGGACATTTGATCCGTTTACCACATTTCTCTGGAAGGCTATTCTCAATAGGGGAATGTTTTTATACAAAAGATTTTTTTTATGACATACCTTTTTGGACAGAAGAAGGATATATTAGGATTGATTACCAAAATTCCATAACCATGGTTAGAAAAGAAATTAGCCACAGCACAATTACTGTCAGAGAACAATCGTTTATAAAATTGGATTATGATCCAGAGCAACTACTTACGGAAGAAGGTTTCTCCCGCATTTATGACTCTGGTTCTGTAAGTGCTTTTTGTTGGGAAAAATGATAAAGGGGGTTCAGAGGGAGGGATATGAGAAGAATTAAAGTAGCCATGCTGGCACATTATTCGGCACATTCAAAGCGTTCTGGTTCAGTGATACATATAGAGAAAACAATAAGGTATTTGTCTTATAGAGATGATGTCGAATTACATGTTGTAACCATCGGTAATAAAAACATGCAATTCAAAAAAGGTAATTTAGACGTTCATGAGATAAAGAAATCGCTTCCTTATCCTTTTTCCATTCCAAGTTTATTGTGGTTCTTAAGGCGCAAAACGATTGAGATCAACCCGGATATCGTACATGCAGAAGGAACAAGTTTTTCCTATTCTACAGTAGCTGCACTTGTTCGAAACAGATACCCAACTTTATTAACGGTGATGGGCGTCATATTGAAAGAGATTAAATTTAAAAAGGGAAGAATTAATTTTATTCTTGGTATGTTACTTAATAAACCAAACGAAAAATATGTTGTCTCTAAAACTCCACACATTATCGTGCAATCACCATACATTAAAAATCTTATTGGTGAGATGACAAAATCAAAAATATATGTTGTTCCCGAGGGCATCGAATGTGAAAAAATTCAAAATACACAACAACATGATTTAAATGAAAAAATAGACACTTTCATTGCAGTTGGATTGGTTCGATTAAAGGGGATAGATATACTGATTAAAGCAATTCCAAGGGTCATAAAATCAGTTCCTGATCTTAAAGTATATATTGCGGGGTCCGGCGAAGAAGAATATAAACTGAAAAGCATGGTTAAAGATTTAGGATTGAAACATCATGTGAAGTTTTTGGGATACATCTCTGACGAAGAGGTAATGAACAGATATTATAAAGCCTGTAAGATTGTTGTTGTACCGTCCAGATGGGATGTAAATCCCTTCGCTCCACTGAATGCTGCCGCATCAGGTAAACCAGCAATCGTATCGGATATGTGTAACTCATCGGTGGTAGAGGACGGGAAGACCGGGTTCGTATTTAAATCAGAGGATGTTGAGGAACTATCAAGCAAAATGGTGAAACTGTTAACCAATGATAAGTTGAGGGAAGAGATGGGGAAAGCGGCGATGGAAAAGGCAAAGGAATACGACTGGAGTAAGATCGTTGAAAGAAAAGTTGAAATTTACAAAACGGTGATAGCGGATTTTCACGAACGAAAGGGAAAGGGCAAAAATAAAAGAAAAAATGGAAAACATTTATAAAGAGTTGATAGAGAGGTATAAATCATGAAAATATTGGTAACCGGTGGGGCAGGTTTCATAGGAAGTCATTTGTGTGATAAATACACAAAAGAGGGGCATACAGTTCTATGCTTAGATAATTTTATGAGTGGAAACCTGATGAATATCCGGCATTTACTCGATTACCGGAATTTTAAGTTGGTAAAAGGCGATATCAGGGATTTTGATTTACTGGAGAAGATAATGCGTGATGTAGATGTAGTATTTCACTTAGCAGCGCAGATTCATGTGGACAAATCTTATATTGAACCCAAACTTACGTACGAAGTGAATGTAATGGGAACACAAAATGTCCTTGAAGTAGCAAGGCTATACGATGCCAAGAAAGTAATCTATGCTTCTACAAGCGAAGTTTACGGGTCCGGTGAATATTGTCCTATGGATGAAAATCATCCTTTGGATGCCCCACATCCTTATGGTGCGAGCAAAATCGCTGCTGATAGAATGTGCTATGCATATATCCAGACATACGGCATGAATATCTCTATACTGAGGCTTTTCAATATTTTTGGTCCCAGACAGAGAGATTTCGGATACGGTGGTGTAATATCTATATTTACCAGAAGAGTCCTGAGCAACGTGCCACCTATTATATATGGCGATGGCATGCAGACAAGGGATTACACATATATAAAGGATGCTGTCAGAGCTTACGATTCGGTTCTCAATCATACTAAACCAGTAACAGAGCCGATTAATTTTGGAACGGGTAAAGAAGTAACTATATTTGATTTAGCCAATAAGATAATTGAATTATGCGGTAAAAATGGAGAAATAAAGCCGGTTCAGGTAGAGCCAAGAATTGGTGAAGTGAAAAGGTTGATTGCAGACGCAACGAAAGCAAAAAGTCTATTAGGGTGGAAACCTAAATACAACCTCGAAGAAGGGTTGAAAGAGTTTATTCAATGGTATAGGAACTATGGATTTGAGGAGAGGATGAAAATTGAATGAGAAAATGGTATATTCACTCAACATGGATACCGCTACGAATATTCCTGCAGAGACCTTGCGGATGATGTGTAAGACAATGCTGAGGATCCGTAAGTTTGAAGAAAGAGTTGCAGAACTTGTTTCCAAAAATGAGATTATTTGTCCCTGCCATTTATATACTGGTGAAGAAGCGGTAGCAACAGGGGTATGTTCAGTCCTTAGAAAAGACGATTATGTTTTCAGCACTCATCGCTCTCACGGGCATTATATCGCTAAAGGTGGCGATGTAAAGGCACTGATGGCGGAATTGTATGGTAAAGCAACCGGATGTTCAAAAGGTAGAGGTGGTTCCATGCATCTTGCATCGCCTGATGTAGGGTTACCAGGGAGTTCTGCTATTGTCGCTGGAACGATACCCTTAGCGGTGGGAACGGCATTAGCGTTTTCTATGCAAAAAAATGATAATGTTTCTGTTGCTTTCTTTGGTGATGGTGCAGCTAATGAAGGAACATTTTACGAATCTCTTAACTTTGCATCGCTCAGAAAATTACCAGTAATCTTTGTATGTGAGAATAATCTCTATTCCACGCACATGCCTATATCAGCCTGTCTTGCAGATACGGACATTTACAAAAAATCCGAGGCTTTTAAGATGCTAGGCGTTAGAGTTGATGGAAACAATATAGCGGAAGTTTTTAAAGTGGCAAAGAGTGCAGTTGAAGATGCTCGTCGCGGTAAAGGACCTACATTAATAGAATGTATGACATATAGATGGCGAGGGCATGTAGGTCCAAGTTATGATTTAGATAAAGGACTCAGAAGTAAAGAGGAGTTGGATTACTGGATGAATAGATGTCCTATAAAGGCGTTGGAGGAGTTCTTGATAGAACATGATTTCATTTCAATATCAGAGAGAAACAAAATTTATGAAAGTATAGAAGAAGAAATAGAAGAAGCACTTGTTTTTGCGAAAGAGAGCCCTTATCCTGACCCAGATGAAAAATCATTTAGCGATGTGTTCAAAACTACACCTTTTTCTTTTAGAAAAAGAAATGGTGATTGTAATGTGCGAAAAATTTCTTATGTGGAGGCGATTAACGAAACCTTGTATCAGATGATAGAGAAAGATGAAAAGGTATTTCTGATTGGACAGGGGGTTATCAGCCCGTGGTATGTAGGAACTACAACAGTTGGACTTATTGACCGATTTCCCGAAAGAGTAATAGATACTCCAGTGTCTGAAAATGGTATTACAGGAACAGCAGTAGGTGCGGCATTAGCAGGAATGCGCCCGATTTTAATGCATCCAAGAATAGATTTTATGTATTATGCCATGGATCAGATAGCAAATCACGCTGCAAACTGGTATTATATGTTCGGTGGGCAATTGAGCGTTCCTATAACCCTTTGGGGAATTATCAACAGGGGAGGGGAACAAGCAGCTCAGCATTCACAAGCTCTGCAAGCGATGTTCATGCATATACCTGGTCTCAAGGTTGTTATGCCAAGCACACCGTATGACGCTAAAGGACTCCTTGTTGCAAGCATCGAAGACGATAATCCTGTTGTTTATATTGATGACCGGTGGTTATACGGGTATGTAGGAGAAGTGCCTGAAGAACTTTATTCAGTTCCTATTGGGAAAGGAATAGTGAGAAGAGAGGGGAAAGATGCAACAGTGGTGGCAACTTCGTATACGGTATATGAAGCAAATAAAGCAGCAGAAAGTCTTGATAAAGAAAGTATAGATGTAGAAGTAATAGATTTACGCTCTCTAAAGCCCCTTGATGAAGAGATTTTATTTAGCTCGGTAAGAAAGACAGGTAGGTTAGTAATTGCAGATGGCAGCTGGAAGACATGCGGTGTAGGAGCAGAAATCTCCGCTTTAGTCACTGAAAACATTTTCGAGCATCTTAAGGCACCAATTATGCGGGTTTCATTACCTGATACCCCTGCACCTGCAAGTTCAGCGTTAGAGAAAGTTTATTATAAGAAAGCAGAAGATATAGTTCGAGTTGTCAAAAAGGTTTTGGAGGTATGATTATGGAGTATAAAGTACCATTTGTGAATTATCCTGAGCACTATCACCGTATATGGAATGAAGTGATTGATGCAATCATGGAAGTATTGTCTAAAGGCGACCTTATACTTCGTGACCAGTTAAGGCAATTTGAAGAGAACATCGCTTCTTTTGTTGGTGTGAAATACGGAGTGGGCGTTAATAGTGGGACTGATGCGCTATTTCTATCGTTAAAGGCGGCTGGAGTTGGTCAAGAAGATGAAGTGATTACCGTTGCTCATACTTTTGTGGCGACAGTGTCAGCCATTGTTTATTGTAGAGCTAAACCGATATTAGTAGATGTTGGCGAAGATATGAATATGGATGTAGAACAAGTAGAGCAGCTTATCACACTTCGGACTAAGGCTATTGTACCGGTTCATTTAAATGGACGGTTATGTGACATGGAAAGATTAATGGAGATTGCTGACGAACACAATTTGATAGTAATTGAGGATGCGGCTCAAGCGCTGGGAGCGAGTTCCGATGGAAAAAAAGCAGGTTCTTTTGGATTAACAGGCTGTTTCAGTTTCTATCCTGCGAAAATGTTAGGAGCTGCAGGAGATGGAGGGGTTGTAGTAACAAACGAGGAAGAAATAGCAGAAAAGATACGCCGGCTCCGAGACCATGGATATCAACGCTCAACAGGTGATATACTTTACTATGGTTATAATAGCAGGTTAGATAATCTTCATGCAGCTATCCTTGATGTGAAACTTAAGCATCTACCTAAATGGATTGAAAGGCGGCGTGAACTGGCAAGTCTATATCACCAAGGCTTGTCTGACTTGCCCGAACTCAAATTACCACCACCTCCACAGTCAGATGACCACTTCTTTGATGTGTACCAAAATTATATCATACGAGCAAAGGAACGAGATAGGCTTGTTACGCACCTGAGGGAATCATGTATTGAGATTCTGGTTTCATGGCCCAAACCTATGCACCATCATAAGGCGCTGGGTTTAGGGCATTTTCATCTACCTAAAACAGAGCAAATTTCAAACGAGGTTTTATCGTTACCTATGTATCCAGAATTGAGTGATGAACAGGTGGAATTTGTTATAGATGCCATACATAAAATCTATAAAATGGATACGTAGAATGAAAGAGCAGTTAAAGCACCTTTTGGAAAAGATGCCTACACTCTATCGTTTTATAACGAAAGGATATACAGATAGTTTGTTGAGATTTCGCTATCTGGAAGAATATTTATTGGGTACGAGAGTGAGAGAGAGAGAATGGGCTACGCGGCATCTCCGCAAGGGTGAAAGAGAACGAGATGATTGGGGTAAAGAGAGCGATGATTGGATTAAAGCCTATTGGAATTCGCGAGACCATTCTCATCGACATTTTTTAATAGAAAGGATATCGAAATATTCTCCAAATAGCATTTTAGAGATAGGATGTAATTGTGGACCAAACTTATACCTGCTCGCTAAAAAGTTTCCTAATGCGAAGATAATGGGAATTGACATTAATCCAATGGCTGTTCAAAAGGGAAATGAGTGGCTTGCACAAGAAGGTATTTCAAATGTTAAGCTATTAGAAGGTAAAGCGGGCGAGCTTGGGCAATTTCAAGATAAAAGTTTTGATGTTGTGTTCACGGATGCTGTTTTGATATACATTGGCCCAGATAAAATCAAGGAAGTTATGAAAGAGGTGATTCGTATTACTTGCCAGGCATTATTTTTAATGGAATGGCACCGTTTTGAACTTGAACATAAGGATCCGTATGGTCTTGGAGTTTACCATCGTGGCTGCTGGAGAAGAAATTATGTAGATTTGTTGAAACAAATCGTTCAAGAAGAACAGATTCGTGTTACTAAAATCCCGAAAGATACATGGCCAGATAAGAATTGGGAGGAAGTTGGAGCCGTTATTGAAGTTGCTATGTGATGAGGTAAATGCTAAGCTTGTTTAATCATAGTATGTATCTCTTTTATATCTTGGGTTGTAATCAGTTTGGATATAATTAATAGCAAAATGAACAGTGCTATGGCGGAAATGCTCAGGATATAATAATTTATAAGTTTTTCAAAGACGGTTATTAATAAAAACACAACACCTAAAGAAGCAATAACTTTTGCAAACATTAAAATCACATTACGAACTCGAATATTCAAAATCTTTCTAAATAGTATAATTGAAAGAATAACATGTGTAAGAAAGGAGCTTGCAGTACCAATTGCAGCCCCGGAAATTCCTAATATTGGAATAAGTAATAAATTCAATGTTACGCCAACAATTAAGTCAATAGTACAAATTTTCCAATTAATATCTGGTCTTCCTACACCACTAAATGCTGAACCGACAGATTCCTCTGTTCCGAAAAAAATCATACTAAGAATTAGTATTGTGAGAGGCATACTTGCAGGCAGAAATTCAGATTTAAGCAACAATAAAATAATGTCTTTAGAGAAGAAAAATATGAAAACACCAAAAATAGATAAAATGACGAGAGAATACTTCATTGATTTATTTATCAATGTCTCGATTGCTTCATGCTGTTTCTTGCCATTGTATTCCGAGATTGCAGGATATGTTATTGTACCCATTGCTCTCGGTATCATTAAAAGACCATTAGCAAATGCTAATGCGATGGCATAAATCCCAACATCTTTATCCATCAAAAAATATCCAATCAGGAGTTTATCTGCACTTGAGTTTGCCATCCAGATTGCACCTCCTATGAATAGTTGGCTGCCAAATCTCACCACCTCTTTCGTGGTTTTTATGTAGTCCTGTATAACAAAACAGAAAAAATTCTTTGAGAGGAATACTAACAGAAATAGCGTTCCTACTTCAGATAATAGCAATGCCAAAACTGCCCCTTTAATACCCAATCCAATGTAGATAAGCAAGATTACAAAACCAATTAATAAGACAGATCGGATGACAGTACGAAAGGAGTATGACTTCATTTCTCTCAATCCATTGAGTAAGCTGAGCAGCGTGTTGTTGACCACTAAAAAAGGAAGCGAAAAGGCAATTATTTTAATTAAACCTGTCAGTTCAGGCATATTAAAGATACCTGCGAGCACACTGGAAAGCGCAAATAAAACTGAACCAATAATCGCTCCAAAAATTGCTGAGTTGACAATACCACAAGAAACAAAAATATTTAGTTTCTCTTTGTTCTCTTTAAATTCTGCAACGTATTTCACAATCGCAGTAGGAATACCAATTCCACCAACCAGTGATGCGATGGTGTAAATTGTAAGGGTCATCGTAAACAGCCCGAAAGGTGCAGCGCCGAGAAATCTACCTAAAATAACGCTGAGTAGGAAGCCTGTGGCTAATGTTATGACTTGGCTTACGAATACCCAACTGACATCGAATGCGAATTTTCTTGCGGTCATGGTTTATCCCTTAACATCCACCCATAAATGAAGTGTCCGATATGGCTCTTTTAACCCGTCTTTATATAATAAGAATTCTAATTTTTGATTTTTACCTGCTCTTGTTGCCCTAAAGGTAAAGGGATGCTCCCACGTCTCATTATGCATCAGTTCAATCCTCCTCTCGTATATAACCTCACCATTAAGCCTCACCTCCAAACCATACATAACATTCGCATATTCATGATTTACAACGCCTATTATTACTGTTCCTTCTTCTCCTATTCCCAAATTCGTAGGATAATCTTCCGCCTTGCCTCCCGGACCGAGAACATAAAATTCAGTGAACTTCTCGCCTTCTTTTGGCGTTATTATGACATAAGCGGTCATGGAGATTGCGATGATGATTGAAATAATCAAAACAACAGTCAATATCTTGTCTATACACTTTTTCTTTTTAGAAAAGAAAACCTGTGCTAAAAGAAAATCTTTAAAGCCAAAATCAACACTAAAGCTATCTTCTTCTGGAATCATGCTTCTTCTTGCATACGCACCTAAGGCAAGCGAAATAGTGAATATTGACAGAACGATAAGAACAGGCGATAGTCGAATTCCAAACGGTGTGTAGTTCAACGCTAAACCCAATAAGGGGGTAATTGCGATGCTCAATCCAAAGCTGAGTGCAATTCGTTCTATTCCATCCAAATCGTCTTTTCTTGGGAATAAGGTAGCGATTAAAGAGTAGCCGGGTAGAAAGAGCACTAAGGGAAGACCAAGAATAATTCTTATTGGCGAAATTTCGTTTAGGGGTGGGATTAGGGCAAAAGGTATGCATAAAAGTGTGAGGAGGATAACGAGTGCGAGGTCAAGGTCAAAGTCTTTTGGGAAGTGCTTTATTTCCATTCTGTTCTTTGGTATGGGGGCTTTCATTTTATCCTTAGGGGAAGGGGGAAGAAAGGCTAAGGGGGAAGGGCTAAGGGCAAATGGCTAAGGGCGAAAGGTTTTCGACCGTGCCGAAATCAATTTTGATACTTGTTTACCGCGGAGCTCGCAAAGAACGCAGAGAGTCAGGAAATTATTTATCATCTTTTTTTTCGTCATCTCAGCGCTCTCCGTGCTCTCAGCGGTAAATAAATATTAGCCTTGATATCTCTGTACATTCTTTCTCTATTCTATCTCCTTAAATGTTTCTTTCTAGATATATCTTATTTGATAGATGTAAACAGCAAGGTCTTTACCCTTCTGCCAAACTCTACTCTAAATTCTTTAAATTTAAGACCCCCTTTACTCATTAGCCTTTCGCCTCTTGCCTTTCGCCTCTTGTCGGACATTTTTTAACCACAGATTACACGGATTACACGGATTTATTTTCAATCACAAAAGCAATTGCGATTTTTTGAAGAGATTGATTGACACTTTCGGACATGGTGTCACTTATGATGATTTTATACAGTCGCCCACTTATTATAAATTATCCTTGATTTTTAACGAAATTAGATACAGCAAGCAAGCAAGAGACAGCTAATAGAGGACCCAACGAGATGAGGTAGTTGTTGCTGTATATCAGGTGTAGGCAGTCTTCCTTAGCTTAATCCGGTAGATGACAATTGTTTTATCCTTTTGATCAATCTCATAAAGTATTCGGTATTTCCCTACCCTGATTCTATACCTATTTTCTTCACCAGTCAACTTCTTCACACCCCTTGGAAAAGGGTCATTTATTAATCTTTGGATGTTTCTATCAATCCTGATATACGTCTTATCATCAAGAGCATCGAGATCTTTATTTGCACTCTTCTTGATCCTGATATTATACATCCTGCTTCAACCTGCTCCTTCGATATTCCTCGTAGTCCATTGTTTCTTCAGTCTTCAGCGCTTCAAAATCCGCTGCGTCTTCGTAATCTTCCAGCATCTCCATTAACGCATCGAATGTTTGAATATCCATAATTACACCTTTCTTCTCGTTCTTTTGATAGATATACTGTAAATCCCCTTCTTTTATCTTCGGCATCTTTACCCCCCTTTTATCTATTCCTATAATTATAATTTCATTCTTCAACATAATATTTAAAGATTATGATTTTCTTCCTCTACTCTATATCTCTGGTACTTTTTATTACGCAGAGGCAATGTATGAAGCATGTTCGTATTTGGTCACATAGGGGTCACGCTTGGCATCGCATTCGTCATATCAGGATTGGTTCTTCCAGGGATAAGGGAAGGGATAAGACCGAAGCTCAATTATTTAGTTATTGCAGTTGGAGCGATTCTTCCGGACCTGATAGACAAGCCGGTAGGTCGTATACTGCTGGGCGAATCGGTAGCAAATGGAAGGCTGTTTGGGCATACGCTGCTATTCGTTTTGATATTGATAACGATTGGTTTCTTCTTAAAAAATCATCGTGATGGAGTCTTTTGCTTAGCCTTCGCCACGTTCTTGCATCTGTGTGAGGACAGGATGTGGGAAATGCCTGCAACTTTGTTGTATCCATTATACGGATTCGGGTTTCCCAAGGGGATAGTAATAGGAGAAAACTGGTATGATTATTTTCTGCTTATGTTTAATGGGTCATACCAGCCCTCGCTGTCTTATGTGTTTGTATCTGAGATTATGGGTATTGTTATTTTGACGGGGCTTTCTGTTTTAACACTTTTTCTTTTTTTCACAAAACACTTTCTTTTAGAAAAAGAACCTGTGCTAAGAAAATAATTCTTTTGGTAAAGCTTTTCTTTAAGCCCTTACAGGGCTTGCGGGGTCGTGGGGCGGAGCCCCACATAAGAAAAGGTTTGTGCTAAAAGAAAAACATGGGGATATTTTTAATCAAGATTTTTACCGAAGGTAAAAAAGTTGTTGGTAAACCTTTTCTTCAAGAAAAGGTTTCTCCATTTCTTTGGTAAAGCTTTCTTTTCAAAAGAAAGGTTTGTATGCATAAAAGGGTGAAGAGGATAACGAGTGCGAGATCAAGGTCAAAGTCTTTTGGGAAGTGTTTGAGTTTGGGCATGATATATAATGTTTTCATGTTTTATTGTATATAAAGTAACCTCCTTCTATTTGAGACACTGATTTACACTGATTTACGCGGACTTATTTAAGTTACGTTAGATATTGTTGATCTTTATCATCTGTGTTAATCTGCGTTAATCTGTGTCAACAATTTATTTTTTCTTGTTTCACTCCACCGTCACACTCTTTGCCAGATTCCTCGGCTTATCTATTTCACAGCCCCGCTCTTTTGCAGCCCAGTAAGCGAGTAAGTGAAGAGCAACGGTATTGGGAATAGGCGAGAATATTGCTCCTGTTTCGGGAACTCTTATCACCGCATCCACGTACTTCTCCACCTCCTCGTCACCTTCCTCTGCGATTGCAATCACCGTAGCTCCTCTCGCCTTTATCTCCTTCACGTTACCCAAAGTCTTCTCATACGTGTTATCCGGGGTTAAAATCGCAATTACCGGTGTATCTTCTGTAAGCAGTGCAAAAGGTCCGTGTTTAAGCTCACCCGCCGCATAACCCTCTGCATGTATATACGATATTTCCTTCAGCTTTAATGCACCCTCCAATGCAATAGGCAGGTTTACTCCCCTGCCCACGAAGAACGCATGCTCATATTTGGAAAGATACCGGGCATGCTTTTGTATATTCATATCTGCCTCGTCAAGCACCATTTGGGCTATTTGCGGCATTCTCTTCAGCTCCTCGAGATGTTCCAAAAATACACTCGCAGGCATCTTCGAAAGGAATAAACCTAACAGATAGAAAATAACGAGTTGTGCTATGAAACTTTTTGTCGCTGCAACGCCTATCTCCAGACCTGCCCTCATGTATATCGTCTCATCTGCGATTCTCGTCGCCGAACTGTCCAAAACGTTTGTTATCGCTACCGTTTTACAGCCATATCTCTTCGCTTTTTTCAACGCCATCAACGTATCCGCAGTCTCCCCGGATTGTGTAATTGCCATTACCATCACTTCCGTTCCATCCAGCACAAAATCCGAGTAATTGAACTCCGATGCAAGCTCCACTTGAACAGGAACTTTCGCTAAATTCTCTATTATGTGTTTCCCGCACATAGCGGCATAGTAGGACGTCCCACATGCAACCATCAATATGCTTTTGCCTTTCGCACCGCCTTCCATCTTAAAATCCACACCAAAATTTATCTCTTCCTCCACTAAGTAACCTCTAAGCGTATCTATAATTGCCTTCGGCTCCTCATGAATTTCTTTCAGCATGAAGTGCTCGTATCCGCCCTTCTCGGCGTCTTCTATCGTCCATTCGATTAGTCTCTCTTCTCTCTTTACCTCTGAACCGCTGTTTTCTATGTATATCGAATCCTTTTCCACAACCGCAATGTCTCCTTCCTCTAAATAAATTATCCTGTTCGTTTGCTCAAGCACTGCCGGCACGTCAGAAGCAATAAAATTTTCACGGTCCCCAACGCCTATAACGAGTGGGGAGTCCTTCCTCGCTGCTACCAACCCATCAAAACCCTTTACCGCAACTATTATCGCATAAGACCCTGTCAAACGAGATAAGGCTTCCTTTACCGCTTCTTTTATTTGCGAAGCGCTTTTGATCAAACTTTTTTTAAAAGTTTGTTGATTGAACTTTCCTAAAGTTTTATGAATTAAATGAGGTATGACTTCCGTATCAGTTTCTGATACGAACTCGCACCCCTGGCTCAAAAGCATCTCTTTTATAGATTGAAAGTTCTCGATTATCCCGTTATGGACGACGGCAATTTCGCCTTTACCGTCGAGATGAGGATGTGCATTCTTCTTCGATGGCGCACCATGTGTGGCCCACCTCGTGTGTCCAATCGCTATTTTACCCCCACCCAGGTATTCCGATTCTGACAGGTTCTCTTTCAAATGGTCAATGGTTCCCGCATCTTTATGCAACTCTGAATCACCATCTTCTAACACAAACACACCGCATGAATCATATCCTCTATATTCAATCCTTTTTAACGATTCTAAGATGATTGGCAGCGCTTCCCTTTCTCCTACATAGCCAACAATTCCACACATCTTTTGCCCCAAGCCCTACTGCCTATTGGCTCTTACACCACCCAGCTCCCGTCCGGTATTTTTCCACTCAGCTCCTTCATTGATTTTATCCTACAACGATTTCCAATTATCGTCCCCGGATGAGCAATTACGTTACTACCCATCTCGCAATATTCACCAACCATTGCTCCAACTTTCACCCTGTGATGCTCACCCCCGATTTCTATCTCTGCTTCTTCACTTCGTGCTATGAATCCTCCTTCTGCATACGACCCCATATCAAATATTGAATCTTGAATGGAGGAGAAAGAGCCGATTTTCACCATGTCCGTTAACACTGAGTTCTTAATTTCTGTAAATGCCCCTATTGTAACATCAGTTCCTATACTCGTGGACGGAAAAATGCAGGCATTGGGTCCAATCTCGCAATTTTCTCCTATAATAACAGGTCCTTTCACATACGAGTTTGCCCTTATCACCGAATTTTTTCCTATTGACACTCGCCCATCTATTGTCACGCCACGTTCAATTTTTCCTTCTACCTTTGCCGGATTCTCTTTCAGGACTATGTCGTTCAAACGGAGGACGTCCCAGGGGTAAACGGCATCCAACCAGGCTCCATGCGTTTCACACGCTTTCACACGCTTTCCCTGATGAACCATGCTTAACAATCCGGACGTCAGCTCCTCTTCCAAAAACTCGTATATCTCCTCCCCGAAAGCGTATATTCCCGTATTGACCAGATTACTTATTTCTTCGCTCGGTTTCTCTATAATATCCTTAACCAGCCCGTTTTTCACTAATACCACGCCATACTTGCTCACGTCCGTGTGCACTTTTATCAATATCGCATTTTCGGTTTCACTCACATCTAAAAGCTCGGACTCTGAGAGTGTGTCTTCCTCAATTACGTTATCGCCCGACAAAACGAGAAATCGGTCATCTGTTTTATTCTCTGCCTGTTTCAGTGCATCCCCGGTTCCAAGCAGGTGTTTCTGAACCACATACTCAATTCCCACGCCTAAAGCTTTACCATCTTCAAAATAATCCATTATCTTCTCTTTTTTATAGCCCACGACGAATATAATCCGCCTTATTCCGTTTCTTTCCAACGCCTCAACCACGTACTGCAGAATCGGCTTATTCGCTACCTTTATCATTACCTTCGGCTTTGAAGCCGTAAACGGTCTCAGCCTTTCCCCTTCTCCCGCAGCAAGCACAACCGCCTGTTTAAAGCACATTTCTCATCTTTCCCTCCCTCTAAAAAAATCCCAAATCCCAATATATACCAATACTACCAAGTAAATCCAAAATCCCAATACTACCAATTTTCTTGGGATTTGGAAATTGGGATTTACTTGGGATTTGGTAGTATTTGTCATTGGGTTTTTCATTTAATATATCCTCGAGTCTTCTTCTATATACCCTGATGCGAAAGCACCCGGTCCGATAAGCGTATTGTTCCCAATAATCGCGCCGGCGTCAATACACGCATTTATTCCGGTCTTTACTCCATCACTGATTATTGCACCAAGCTTCCTTCTCCCGGTATCCAATCCTTTTGCTTTTATATGCGCATCGTCAAACCTCAGATTTGCTATTTTCGTCCCGGCACCTAAATTACACCTGCATCCTATAATGGAATCGCCAACATAGCTAAGATGTGGGATTTTCGTCCCGTCCATGATAATTGAGCTCTTAATCTCCACTGCGCTCCCTATATGGCAATTATCGCCAATAGACGTGTTTGCACGTATGTAGCTATTTGGTCCGATTTCACAATTCTCGCCTATCACGACGGGTCCTTCTATATACGAACCGGATTTTATCAAAGTGCCTTCTCCAATCGATACCCTGTCTTTGCCTTTTATCCACACGTTTTCTTCCAGTTCCCCCCGGTTTACAGCGCTTATCTTCTCAATTAAAAGCTCGTTTGCCCTCAGCAAATCCCACGGGTAGCTGACGTCTATCCAATGCTCGATTTTCTTCCAAAATACGTTATTACCCGATTCTATTAGCAACTGTAAAGAATCCGTGAGCTCAAATTCACCCCTTTTTGATTTATCTGTTTTTGACAGGGCTTTAAAAATACTCTCATTCAATAGGTAAACACCGGCATTTATCAAGTTTGAAGGCGGCTCCCTCATCTTTTCATGAATTTTCGTTATCTTCTCTCCTTCAGTCTCAATAACACCATAATCCTGCGGATTTCCTACTTCGATTACTCCAAGTGCAATATTAACATCGTCAGTTATGACTTTTTCGATATCCCCGGCACTTACAATTGTGTCGCCATTCAACATAATAAATTTATCTTCTACCAAACCTTCAGTCCTCCTTAGCGCATCAGCAGTGCCAAGCTGCGTTTTTTGCGTTACATATTCAATGTTGACCCCACTTCTTTCTCCTTTCCCGAAGTAATTACGGATGGTCTCGTCGTGGTATCCGACAACGAAAACAAAATCCACAATCCCTACCTCTTTCACTTCTTCCAGCAGATGCTCGATTATAGGCTTTCCTGCTATTGGAAGCATTACTTTTGGCCTCTCATAAGTAAGAGGACGCATCCTTTTCCCTTCGCCAGCCGCTAAAATTACCGCTTTCATTTATCGTTTATTTCTTTCTCGATTCAATGATTGCATTAACCAACTTTTCTATCGCTTCCCGGTATTGTTTCCGCTCCTCTTTCAATTCTTCCAGAATCCGCTCCATGTTCTCCGCTATCCTGCCGTATTTTGTATCCCGGCTGTCAAACCCCTGGATAGTATCATGGTGGAAATTGTCGAGCTTTTCAATCATTAAATCCTGTTTCCCGGCAAGCAGCTCATTCCCGCTCTCAATCGTGTTAATTATTTTTTCATCTCCGCTCTCAATCGCACCTATTATCTTCTCGTTTCCCTGCATAACAACCCCAGTAAGCCTTTCCAACACATTCGCAGCTTCATCCAACCGCTCAGCAACCTCATACAGCGTCCCGGAAATCACCTTTTTGAATGCGCTAAACTCTCCAGTCGCTTCCTCAAAACTGACTGAAACATCCAGCACATCGATTAAATAGTTCTTCATTTTAATTTTCTCGATAAAGTCATCCAAAACCGCCTTTTCCGCCTCTGCGACTATCCCGACCGAGCCATCATCCAAATTCTCCGCCTCTCCAACAATTCCCATTTCATCGGCAATCTCCTTTATCTTACTCCTATACCTTACCTTCTGCACTTTTCCTCTTGCGATGATGATTGCTCTTTTCATTTTCATATTCACTTTCGTTATCTTCGCTAATAAACTTAACTGCATTTTTATAGTCTAACTGAAATTTCTGCTGCGTGCTTCACCAAATTCCTGTTGCCAATACCATTCCGGTCTCTCTGGCGGTTTAAACCCCAGCATCTCTCGCCACTTCTCGTCCGTAAGCCGCTCTTGCATAGGCTGCTTAAATTCGTAATAACTCATCACAGGACCCGCACCAATTAAAATCTTGCCGTCCGGAACTTTGTATGCGACAACGATCAAATCAACGTAGCCGACACCCTCTTCCAGAACGACCCTGCCCGACTTCATATCCGGACCTGCGGTATGAACGTCAGCAACAATCGTTGTCTTTTTAGCTTTTTCATCTACGTCCTGGATTACACCATTTAACTGCTCTCCAAAGTTCTTGATAAAATCGTAGTCCTCCTTTGTTAATTCCTGATTTTCTAATTCTTTATTCGATATATCCACAAGTCGCTCTAATATAGAAATCAAACTATTTAGCCTGTTCTTTGCAGAATCATCAATTACATTCATCTCATCCAAACCGTCAGCAGTCATCCGTGTTAAAGCCAGCAGTCTGTTATAAAATTCTGGAACTGGCTCGACATATCCGACTACTTCAGGTTCCGGTGGTGGCATTGCTGTTGTTGCCATACCATAACTTTGCTTTGCATATAGAATAGTGTCATGCCTTAATTCAGTCCACGAAGCCAGTGCAGTAGTCAATTCTTTATCTCGCCATGCTTCCGTTTGCATAAATGTCGGGTAACCCGCATCAAATTCCTTTAATAATGGCTTTAAAGCGTATAACCAGCTCCAATACAGATTCTTATTCCATTCCGCAGCACTGAAACCATCAAATTCTTCTTTAACCCGATTAAATTGTTCATCATAATTATCATAATTAGAATCATCAAGTTGCTCCAATAGTTCTTTCGCTCTATTTGAACCTAAAAGAGCCATCACATCCAAACCTCTCGGCGGATCGCGAATTGGACCAGCATTTGGGTCCATTCTTAATGTAAAGGGTTCTTCTGTTCCTGTATAACTTCCAACTTTTGGAAATACTAAATTCTGGAACATATACGAATCCGGAATGAATCGTTGCCCCATCAATCTGAACCCCTTTGTGCTTTCCAGGCATTGGTCTGCCTGTTCAGGCGTAAACGGCGGTGGAATTTCACAATCCCCTGTGCCACCGTATATTTTTGGAGGCATGTATTCAGCCAATTCCGCCTTCAACTTTCCTACATTCTCTTCCGTTAACTCACTCGGTTCGAATTTGCCATTAAATACAGAATCCAAAGCTTCCATGTATTCATAAGGACCTAAATCGTCAGAAAGCCCGACGTAGAAAGCCGTTACGGAATAGATTCTATCCCATTTGTCTTTCAGTGCTTGACTTTCTGCAAATTCCGATGCTATGACCGCAGCGCCAATAGTCTGTATTTTGGCGTCTTCCGCAGAGACTAAACCCGTAGGACCTCCTTTTAGCAAAAAGCTCATTCGCCCATACCACATAAACGCCTTAAAATAGTTCTTCAGCTTTTCGCTTCGCGTATAATGCCCTCGTGGCACGTATTGTGAGTAATCCTCGTTGTATCCGAAGATAGTGGATTTTGCAAAGCCTTCGTGTTTTTCGATCAACGCCAGCTCTTTCTCTACGTCCGATTTAACAAAATCAGGAACCTCAAAACTATATTTCTCCAAATCCTCTCGGTCGAAGTACGCACTCGCTAAACCAGGGTCGCGGCATTTCCCCGTACACAATTGTTCCTCTTTTGGCTGTAACAGACTCAGTCCCACTGCGAAATAAGCAACGTTTCTTCTCGAGGCTTCTTTTATGTCGCCACCACACATGTTATAATCCTCCATTGACTCATTCAGCAGCTCATTACTGATTTCCCATATCGTATCGTAAAATTCGCGCTCTTCTATTTGTCTTAGCGTTTCATCAAATTGGATATGATAAAGGTGCAATAGCGAATCAGAAGTGATAAAAACAGGTATTTCTCGCTCCTTCATTGTTTTATACGGCTCTGTAATGTATTCCTCTTCTGGATTGAACGGGTTGCTGATAACTACAAAACCGTTCTCCTCCAGCAGTCGTAACGCATCTTCGTCCAACGGAATCTTTGTAGAAAAATCGTTGAAATTGGTTATTTTCTCGGTCTTCAATGGCAACTCATACTGCGATGTTCGTAACGTGACATTCAGAGAATCTAATGAATAGTGCTCGATGAAACTTATCTTCTTATCTGTTTGAACGCCGGATAAATCAATGGGTTCCGTTTTTAATATGTGCAGTTCTTCTTCCGGTGTTGGTTGCTGAATGCACCCGCTGAAAAATATTCCGACCGCCGCTAATACCAAAATCAATCCAAAGATTAACGGTTTTGTGTTCATCATTATGATTTATTAGAATTTGACTCTTTATAAAGGTTCGTTTTTCAAGAACGTGATCGCCCTTCTCGTTCCCAGAACGCCCATAGATCACGTGCTCCATGAATGAATCCGATAATATATACCGTCTGCTCCGTTACTTGATAGATTGGCAGTGTCCCCGGTTGAGTTTATTATAGTAGATAAAACCTGACTTTCGGATAAACTAAATTTTCTACCATACTAAATGAAACAATATTTATATTTCAAACATAATTCTGTTCCGTTTTCTCAAGTGCAATACTATCGCTATTGCAGGACTCTTCAGAAACATGGTGAAGAAGGGCTCAGAGATAAGATAAAAGATGGGAATTATACGAAACTGACAGAAAGAATAAAAGATTACATTGTGTCCACCGTTAAGGAAAACAGAAGCATATCATCATCCCAAGTACAGAGTAAAATTATAA
>Ga0209986_10000946_pt1 | contig 28481 bp, 45 predicted proteins | sample BlataG_FD_183168 | JGI IMG/M metagenome (GOLD analysis project Ga0209986, IMG submission 183168) | Deep subsurface microbial communities from Black Sea to uncover new lineages of life (NeLLi) - Black_00105 metaG (SPAdes) (version 2) | ecosystem: Environmental > Aquatic > Marine > Oceanic >...
CGGCGATTTTTGCTCACGTTCTATCTCTGAGCGATCTTACCACCTTCCAATACTATGGCTACATCCTGATATATGTTTTGTTTTTTATGCTTGATGATCTGATTATTTTCGGCGCGGCTGCTCTTGCTATGACGTCAGGATTGGGAGACAGATATGCAAGGTATTGCAGACCAGTAGGGGGAGCGATACTAATCGCTCTAGGTGCATTACTCCTTTTTGCCCCTCATTTGTTGCCTTAATAGTTATACAGTTCTGATATCATGAGCGGCTTCAATGCCTTATAGGTTTTGCTTATACAAAGAATCTTGCCTGTTTTAGTAATTGCTTTCCTTTCTATAGGCGAGTGTACCCTACCAGACTATCCCCGATTGTCGCTGACTTAACAGCCGGCAGGGGTCAGGTCACTCTGCAATCTTAGGACATAGCTGTGACGTGGCGAGAATACACCAGGCATCTTTAGCTCCGCAGAGATCATGATAGCAATGATGGGGTAGCTGAGTTAACTTGCTGCTAGAGCCTGTGGCGTCGTGGCACCAAGTTGCGCCATAGGTACATTCGTAGCTGCCAGGCATAACCATATGGCCACGTTTGCGCAGCGTAGGGAAGAATGAGGAAAGTTAACCACTCCGAGGCTACTTACGACACATTCAATATACCACTTAAGCCACACAGACCTAAGACCAATGCTGCTCTCCGCCCAACTGCTTTCCTCGTTGTGTTCCTGTCGGCCGCCTATTGCTGTGGGCAAAATTACAGTAGCCTCAGTCCAAAGGATGCTTTTGTGTCAATAGTTGGCGGAATGCTTATGACCACGAGCACCTAAGTAGGTGACCGGGATCATGATAGAGCCAGCCTCATTTAACCCTGGCTTTTCTCGTCTATAGCGGGGAAATATGGCTTGATATCCAAAAGAGGCGTACCATCTATAGCATCCAGCCCCTTTACCTTCAAAATATTGCCTTCTCTTGCTACAAGTTCTACCACAGACAACCCTAGTGGACAGGGCCTATCTGGTGATCTGCTTGTGAAGACGCCGTGCGGCTTCGTGTCCCAGGATGGCGTCAGCATCAGAGAATATGCTTTGGATTTGTGAAACCAATATATGAAGATGATATGGGAAAACCTCTCTATGTCTCTTAGACCTTCCTGGAACTCCTTGAATAGCTCCACATGGCATATTTCCTCTCTTCCGGCACCCTGACGTGGTGCTTGAGCCCTGGAAAGATAAGGCGAGTGGATTATCCCTATGGGCTTCAACTCCAGTATCTGCTCTTCTTCCATGATATGGCTCTAAACCTTGAGCAACTAGCCTACCATCAGAGCTTTGGCCTTCTTCGAGATGTTTCATTTGAATCTAGAGGCGTCACTTCAGGCCTGGGTGTGTGGTAAGCTGAGATCACGTTACCGAGGTTGCTAAAGTGTTTCTGAATGGAATCCATTTGGGATCGAGTCAGAGGCTTAACAGCACAGGGGCGTAAAGGAGTGTTAAGCTGTATTTCATCAGGTGAAAGCGAGCTTGCCACCTCGGCTATCTGCCTGGCAAAATCCTTATTCGACTCGATGAACATTATTTGAAGACATAACTTACCTTTGAATCCACTTCTGAAAAGCTCAATACCTTTGAGTACATGGCGAAACAAAAGGCCTGTTACGGGCCTATTGACTTGCTTGAACAGTTTGTGGCTGTGAGCGTCTATTTTTGCTACCACCACATCCGCTCTGGCAAGGTCAGCGCAGACGTCCTCTCTGGACATCAGCGATGAATTAGTCAGGACTGCTACGGGGAGGTGCAGAATATTCCTGGCCAACTCCATGGACTGCCCCAGATTGCTAGCCAGAGTAGGCTCGCCCATCCCCGAGAAGGTGACATAATCCGCAGCTATCCCTCTTACGCTCTTTAGTTCCTGGGTTAATTCGGCGGTCTGAATGAACACCCTCCGCTCTCTAACGAGATTGGCAGTTTTGCCCAGTTGGCAGTAGACGCAATTGAAATTGCACGTTTTTCCCTGTGTGGAGAGGAGGTCTACACCCAACGATCTACCTAGTCGCCATGAGGGCACCGGACCATAGATGACAGAATTCATCGCAGCTCCGAAGGCTGATATCACAGAAGCGAAGGCACAAATTGTAGAGTCACACATATCTCTTTCAGTGCCTTTGGCTGGCTGTAGTGTAGCACTGAATTGCGTACCGTTTCAAAGGAATGTCTTGAAATCTGGACAGCAGACCTGCCCCAGGCAAGGAAGATGGATGCTGTGCACAGGGTAAGGATGGGGTTTGGCGCAATAAGGTGATGAAGAACATGGATGTTCACAAGGACAAATTCATCGTTAGACATTATCATAAGCGACAAATCGAGCTGAAAGGGCACAAGAGAAAGCTCAAGGACTATTTTTGAGGGGAAACGAACTAGGTTCATATTTGGAGTTCTTGCTGGAAGTGAAAAGGAATACAAATATCACCGAAGCTATTATGGCTAGATAAGAACTTTCAGACAATAGGTTGTTCTTATCCTTAGTTGCATATTATAATAGGGATCAATTTACGATGCAGGGTGTAGATAGTCTTCAATCATAGGCATTCGCTTAGGGGAGGAGTGGGATTACTATGAGTGATGTAGAAGGCAAAATAGAAATCAGACCCATGGCTGTTGGAGATATACACGCCGCGCTTGCGGTTGATAGGGAAGTAAGGGCAGCAGGAAAGGCCATTACCTATGCAAATTTGACTACTGAAAACATCTTATCTATTGACAGGAGAATAAGCCACGAGGAGAGTCCAACTAGCTACGCAGATTCGATTACTGGAAATGTGGCAGCACTGCTTGACTACAGCTTTGTAGCTGAAGTTGATGGTCAAGTTCGTGGCTTTATCTTAGGCCAGATAGCGCATCTGCGCGAAGCTGCTACCGAATTCGGCGTGATCCAAATGATAGGTGTTCACCCCGACTATAAGCGGAAACGTATTGGCATCAGCCTGGTCAATGCACTAGCCGACAAATATCGCTCCAAAGGCATTAAGACAATGCGCATAGGAATAGACTACCGAGACAAGGACTTGCGCAGTCTAATTGAGCATATGGGCTTCGGTGTTGGTCGCCTCGTAGTGTACTCCAAGATCCTGTGAGGCATCGCCTTTCCTCAAGTTTGAAAGTAACCTTACTCGTGGATTGGTGGCAGAGGTATAATGCAGAAATGACCGTTCTGTGGCTAAAGTCGGGCTATACGTAGGAGGCTATTGCCATAAATGCAACCGGATATGAAAGGAGGAGAGTCATGGTATCAGAGATCACGGATGAGAATTTCGAGGACGAGGTTTTGAAATCTGACATACCTGTAGTGGTAGATTTCTGGGCCCCGTGGTGCGGGCCCTGCCATATGATTGCACCAATAACTGAGAAGCTATCGAAGGAATATGATGGAAAACTCAAGTTCTGCAAGATCAATGTGGATGAGAACCATCGGACGGCCGTGGGATACCAAGTTATGAGCATACCTCTGCTGCTGTTTTTCAAGGGTGGTCAGCTTTTTGATTCTAGCGTTGGAGCGGTTCCCGAGAGCATGATCCGGTCTAAGGTGAAGGCACTGCTGTAGCCTCCCTGAGCGCTCGCTGGACGAGGCCACAGCAATCTCAGAACTTGAAAACCAACCTAGGCATACGGAAAGATGATCGACCCAAAACTGAAGGTAGCGGTGGACTATGGGAAGTGCCACCCAGAGAGATGCAATAAAGGAGTCTGCGCTGCTGTTCTTGAATGTCCCACTAAGCTTTGGAAGCAAGAGGACCCGTACGATTTGCCCTATCCTGTCCCGGGCTTTTGCCAGGACTGTGCTAAGTGTGTTGAGGCTTGCCCCTTGAAGGCGAGGCAACTCCTGCAAATCCCTGACGAAGAGTGGCTGCTATCGGTAGTCGCAATCGGTCATCCTGCGGAAACTCCAGAGAAGGGTAGGAAGGAACTGGACGAAATTACCTTCACTGATAAGTATGGTCTTTGTTAGGCAAATGCGCCGGTTTTTTGGGTGGCCCGTGCTGGATATTTAACCACTTTAAGGACTCCTAACTTCGAATGGAACAAAGACTAAAGGAAGAAGTAGAAGGTGTCTTAGCCAATATGAGGCCAAGCCTGGGAGGAGCGGATGTCCAGTTACGGGACATTAGCCAGGGAATAGTGACACTGCAGTATCGTAGGCTACCATCGAATCCCTCTGCCTGCCATGTAGACAGGACACGAACAACTAAGGAGGTAGTGGCTGAGGTACTCGACGATGAGCTGAAGAGAGTGGTGCCCGGGTTTAGGAAAGTGACTCTCATTGGGGAGGAATAAGGGTTAATCCGTAGACGAAGTGATGAAGATTTCGATTTGTGGAAAAGGCGGTAGTGGCAAAAGCGCTATAGTTACCTTGCTGGCAAAGGGCGCTCGAGACAGAGGCTACCAAGTGCTGGTTGTTGATTCGGATGAGTCAAACCTGGGGCTTTATCGGATGCTCGGCTTTGACACCCCACCTGTTCCTCTCATGGAACTGGCAGGAGGCAAGAAAGCAGTGCGGCGACAAATGAGATCTGAGTTCTCTCGTGGGCAATCGGAAGATAAGATGAGCGTGCTAGCACAAGGCAGTATATCCACCGAAGATCTGTCTTACCCATATATTGTGCAAAAGGATGGGATAGGGCTAGTCTCTATAGGCAAGATACTTCAGTCCCTTGAGGGATGCGCCTGCCCTATGGGGGTATTAAGTCGGGAGTTTTTGAAGAAGCTTCGTTTGAAGGACAAGGAGCTGACAATTGTGGATATGGAGGCAGGCGTGGAGCATTTCGGCAGAGGGGTGGAGACGAGCATAGATAATGTCCTGGTTGTGGTTGAGCCCTCTATGGAATCTATGACGCTTGCTGAGAGGATAAATGACTTGGCCACCGGGAGTGGAGTAAGCAATACCTGGGCTGTGCTCAACAAGGTAAGCTCGGATGAGATGGCCTCCAAGTTGAGAGACGAGCTAAGCAAGCGAGGCATTGCAATCGTGGGAGCCGTCCACAATGATCCAGAGATTTTTGACGCCTGCTTTGAGGGGCGTCCACTGCACGGAGGCAAGGCAACGGAGGAGATTGGAGAAGTCCTGGATTTCTTGCTCCCAGGGGTTAAGACAGGAAATGAAGGGAGACAAGAGGTGTGAGGTGGCAAAGCTGGGTTTAGGAGTCAATGTCAAGGTAGTGGACACGAGTCAAGAGAGCGTCGGGCTTTCTTGGCTGTGGAGTGTTAGAGTTAGGAGGGTTTGTGGCTTCAGGGACTATGAGATGGAGGTGTGCAATGGCTAGATATGAAGTAATCATTATCGGAGGGGGTCCCGCTGGGCTTACCGCCGGGCTTTATACCTCGCGTGCGGGCCTCAAGAGCTTGCTGGTCGAACGCGGTATATTTGGAGGCCAGATAGTAAATGCTACGCTAGTAGAGAATTATCCTGGTTTCCCTGAGGGTATCTCCGGCTCCGAGTTGGGTTCACTCATGCACCAACAAGCAACGAAATATGGTCTAGAGGTCATAATTGCCGAGGTTACAGGTCTTGCCCCGGGGCAACCCTATAACGTCTCCACCACCGAGGGAAGCTTTGAAGCCGCAGCTATGATCATCGCTGCTGGCTCAGAATATCGTAAGCTCGGAGTTGCTGGTGAGGAAAAGCTTTCAGGTCGCGGCGTTTCTTACTGCGCCACCTGTGATGGCTTCCTCTTTCGTGACAAGGAAGTGGCAGTAATCGGGGGAGGGGACACTGCCATTACGGATGCTCTGGAATTGAGCCGGCATGCTAAGAAGGTCTACGTAATACATCGGCGAGACCAGCTTAGGGCTGGGCAGGTTCTTCAGGAGCGGGCATTTGCCCATCCCAAGCTAGAGTTCATTTGGAACACGGTGGTGGAAGAAGTCTTGGGGGACAGATTGTTGGAAAGGCTCCAACTACGCAATGTCAAGACAGGGCAGCTGTCTAACTTGAAGGTGGACGGCCTCTTTGTTGCGGTAGGGCTCATGCCCAACAGCCAGCAATTTTTCAAGATTCTGGAGATTGACGATGCTGGCTACATCGTCACTGATGAGATGATGGCTACCTCGGCTACCGGCGTCTTCGCTGCTGGTGATATACGCAGGAACTCGGCACGCCAGATTGCTGCTGCGGTTGGGGATGGCGCTACTGCTGCCATGTCCGCTTTCAGGTATCTTCAGGGGATGAGCTAGAATCCTTGCTCAGAACTGCCAGTCTCAATATTTGGGTTCGATTAACACTGGAGACTACTACTATCAAAGCTAGGTTATGGAAAACATATCGCTGATAGTTGCTTTCGGCGCTGGGCTGTTATCTTTCCTGTCACCCTGTGTGCTGCCTCTAGTGCCCGTATACGTCGCCACCCTGTCTGAGCCTGGCATATTTGGGACCGGGACTCATAAGAGGCATATCCCCGTATTCCTTCATTCCCTTAGCTTCGTAGCAGGCTTTACCGTAGTTTTCGTTATCATGGGAGTTGCGGTTGGATTGGCTGGATTTGCCCTCAGTTCTCACCTAACAGTAATTCGTCAAGTAGCGGGCGCCTTGCTTATATTCTTTGGGTTGTTTATGCTGGCTAGCCTGAAAATCCCATGGTTGAACTACGAAAAACGCTTATCTCTGTCCCGGGGGTCGACGATCGGTTACCTGCGCTCTTTCTCGATAGGAGCCGTATTTTCTTTGGCCTGGACCCCGTGTGTTGGCCCTATACTAGGGGGTATCTTGACTCTCGCCTGGAGTTCCGAAACGGTGTGGCGCGGCGCTCACCTGCTAGCCATTTATTCTCTGGGGTTGGGAATTCCCTTCTTGATCATAGGAGCTGCCTTTGATTCTGTTACTCCACTGCTAAGACGCATCCATCGCTATTCTACTGCAATTTATATCTTTGGTGGAGTACTACTTATAACTGTCGGCATACTCATCCTGACCAATACGCTGGTCTGGTTTTAGACTTAGTTTAGAGGCGAAATTATGTCCCGAGAGGCTAGTTATGAATAGAGCGAAAGAAGTCGTGCTGGTAATAACATTGGCCTTAGTTCTGACTGTGGGGTTCTCAATGTCAGGATGCTCGTCAGACTCTACGCCTCCTACTCCTACTCATGACACAAACGTGGGTAATCTAGCGCCAGACTTTCAGTTCTATGATTCTCAGGAGAGACTTGTTTCTCTCAGTGACCTCCGGGGTAAACCGGTAGTACTCAACTTCTGGGCTACCTGGTGTGGGCCTTGTGTTTATGAAATGCCCTATCTACAGCAGGTGTACGAAGAATGGTCAGACAGGGGCTTAGTGCTACTGACTATTAACATGGGCGGCACCTCTTCCCAGGTGGAAGAGTTCTTGCAAAGTCATAACCTTTCCCTTCCAGTGTTGCTTGATACCAAGCGGGATGTAGCGGCGCGGTACAACATCAGGTATGTTCCCACTACCTTCTTCATTGACAGAGACGGCACTATTCAAGCTGTGAAAGTCGGTGCTTTCCCCAATAAGGAAGCAATAGAAGGCGACCTTAACAAAATCATGCCTTAGCTGATTAGATTCCCCGCAATATCCCGGGAGCGAAGAACAATATGAACCTGTATAGAAGCTAGATGTGGGAGAATGGAGTTGGAATTACAAGTCCTTGAGGTATTAGAAAGAACGGGGCTCAACAAACGCCAGATAGTATTGGATTTTGGCTGCGGCTCCGGCACATACACCCTTCCGGCTGTCAAGATAGTTGGTAAGCAAGGAAGAGTGTATGCCTTAGATAAAGATACGCAAGCTTTGGATGAGCTGATGCACGAAGCGGAATCCACAGGGCTGCGAAACGTAACAAGAACGGACACGTCAGGAAAAGTGAGAATCGAGTTGCGCGACGAGTCTGTGGATGCAGTTCTTCTCTTTGATGTCTTTCATTCCTACTATTTTCCGCAAACAGATGACAGAAGAAATCTGCTAAACGAAATTCATAGAATTATGAAACCCTCTGCCTTTATTTCAGTTTGGCCAAAGCATATGGAATCAGAGGCCAAGGGTGAAATTGAGGAGGCCAACTTCTATCTGGAAAGGGAGTACTCTGAAACTCTCATTCATGACAACAAGGACAGCGAAAGGGGCCAAATCTTGAACTTCAGAAAAGGGTGATGGAATAGAAAGGCAAGAGATGCAAAGCAAAGAGAAAAATAGTCTGGTTTTTGTGAGATTATTCCCTAACGAGGATATACACTGGGAATTAAGAAGGGTGTGTAAGAAGCACGAAGTTGAAACGGCTGTAATCTTGTCTGGCCTGGGCCAGTTAAAACAGTTCCAGCTAGGCTATTACAAAGAGAAGGGGAATTACAGACCACAAGAATTCCAAAAACCCCACGAACTGCTTTCCCTCACCGGTAATATTTCCAACCAGCAGGGAGAGTATAATCTTCATTTGCATGCAGTTCTAGGAGACGAGGAAAAGAACGTCGTCGGGGGCCACTTAATTAGCGGTAAAGCTGAGGTAACAAACGAGATTGTTTTGTTCAAAACAGACCTGAAAATCAAAAGAATACCAGAGGAGAGCACTGGCTTGGAAGGAATGTTTTTGGAAGGAGAAATGATGGTCATGTAGGTGGGCAAGACAATGGTTATAGGTTAACAGTGAATCTAAAAGGAGGTAGCATGAGCAAGGTAATAGAAGTCACGGATCAAAATTTCGAAGAGGAGGTTCTAAGGTCAGACCTTCCCACAGAGGTCGATTTCTGGGCGCCCTGGTGTGGTCCTTGTAGGATGGTTTCACCCATATATGACAAACCTTCTGGGGAATATGATGGCAGATTCAAGTTCTGCAAAATTAATGTGGATGAAAACGCCCAGACGGCAATGAAATACCAGATCATGAGCATACCTATGCAAATGTATTTCGCTGATGGGGAGAAGGTTGACGAAATCCTTGGCGCAGTTCCCGAGCACACGATTCGAACAATGGTTGAGGATATTCTCAAAAAATTTCCCCAGTGATGGAAAGGGGAGGCTCAAAGTGCTTCTAACCTCCTGGGTCGAGCACAACAGGCAAAATACTGACAAACTTAGGAAATGGGTGGAGAGGGCTAAAGGATCAAAAGACTTCCCAAATTACAATAGCGCAATAGAGGCAGCACAACAGGTGAAAGAAGCAACTCAGGGGTTATCGCAAGCATTGGCGGAATTATAGGACAGATGGCAATGGCCAGTAAGGAGAAGATAAGGAAGATATATGAAGTTTTGCCCAAGCTCAATTGTGGCCTTTGTGGCTATGGTTATTGTGGGCAATTCGCTAGAGCAGTGGCAGAAGGCAAAGCATCGCCTTTTGGCTGCCGTCAGAGCCCCTGGGCAGGCTATGGAATAAGCGAAATTATGGGGGTGAAAGCTCCCGCCTTTGGCTATAGATATGCATCCTATCAGCCTGTTCTTGCTCAACAAGCAGCCCCTCTTTCTTCAGCATCATTGAGGAAAGAAGTAGAAGGACTATCCCAGAGAGTTGATGACATTCTGACCAGAATCGAAAAGTTAGCCCGGGGGGAATCCTGAGTGAGAAGCGCCGTTTTTGGGTTTCCAGACGGAAGAAGGGCGTGACTACCTCCTCGAATTCTTGGGACAGAATTAGCTTGCAGTGACAAGGTGGTGAGGTGAAATATGTGCGTACAGCCACTATCTACTTGGATGGTGGGGGGCACCGGGAAGAGGTTATACGCGCTGTAGTCCGAATCGAAGCTGAAAGGAATGGTTTCTTGCTCGTCACCTTGCTTGGAGAAGCGAAATGTGTTGAAGGTAGGCCAAAGAGCGTTGATTTCTTGAGGGAACGCTCAGTAACAATCCAAGAGGAAAAATCTTAAATCCCACCCCGGCATATTGGCCTCACTCAGCCCTGGTATTCCTCTGGGCATTGCTTTTGGGCAAGCCCTTGTTGCCGTGAGCATTATCCCCTTTCACTTTGATCAAAACCTCTCTCACCTTTGAGATTGCTGTGGGGTGCAGACCCTTACCTAAGATGCCTTGCAGTTCAGTTAGTGCCTCTTCTACGCTCATGTGTTACCTCCTCTAATTGTTGCCTCGCCCAGGTTAGTGTGGCAGTCTTCGCTGACGGGGCGCTACGTCGCCAAGCTGCTGTGTGGGACAGGCTTCATCTCCTGTAAGCCCTTTTCCACGGTTCGTTCTTGAATGCCAGATAGTCCCTGATTGCCTCCTTGAGCGTATTTGCCGCCAGAAGGGCACAGTGAAGGCTCTCCTCAGGCAGTCGTCCTCCCAGGGCATCCAGGATGTCATCCTGCTTGATTTTTTTAGCTTCTACGAGGCTCTTTCCCCTAACCATTTCGGTGACCATGCTGCCGGAGGCAATGCTGGGTCCACAGCCGTCGGTCCAGAAAGTGACATTTATGATCCTCCCGTTATTTACCCTGAGATATATCTCCATGGTATCCCCACAGGGACCAGTTACGCTCGCAAATCCATCGGGAGCTTGAATTTGCCCCAGATTTCTTGGGTTCAAGAAATGATCGATTGTCTTCTCTGTGTAAACCCTGCTCATATCCTCCATGACAGATTGTTCTAGCTCCTTAAAGGAGTCATCAAATGCTGATGTCATTTTCCCGACTCCTCCTGTGGTAAGATTTGCAGGTAATACCTGCTTTGCGAACTGCCTGCACAATTTTCTCCTTCATGCTGTGTTCGCTATCTCCAAAGCAGAGGTGGCTCTTGCATCTACAGTCGCTTGAGCCGAAGCCAGGGATAGATTCGAATCCCCCGGCTAGAGCTTGAGCTAAAACGCATTCCTCTCTCTGCTTACTGGGGTACAAGAGTATTTCCCAAACATCAGCCTCATTAAGAAGGTAATCGATATGCCACTGAGGCTTTTTCTCCTCCTTTAGGTGATGAGCTAACCTCGCCTTGAACCCATTCATAGCGGAGCCCACATAGGCATATAAGGCCTTAGGGAAGTAGATATAGCCTAGCTTGCCTATGAGGATATCCTTCCCAGTAACAAGCCTAAGCAGCAATAAGTAGCTACCGTTCACCGTTTATCATTTAAGACCGCAGCGAGATTAGCAGAAATCTCAGATACGGCATCCGAACTGTACCTTTCAATCTCCCCTGCATCACAGAGTCTGGGTAACTCCGGGTCAATAGGCAAGCTCCCTAAGAGAGGCGCTCCAGAAGCTGTAGCCATGTCTCTGCCTTTACTCCGGCCAAAAATTTCCAGTTTTTCGCCTGTCTCGGGCAGCAAGAGATAGCTCATATTCTCCACCACCCCTAGCACACGAACATTCATTTTCTGTGCCATTTTCACTGCCTTCATCACTATCATCTCCGTCAAGTCCTGGGGAGTGAAAACAGCGACTACTCCGGAAAGAGCTACTATCTGCATCACTGTCAATGGCGCGTCTCCTGTGCCGGGTGGCAAGTCTATTATTAGATAGTGGAGCTTGCCCCAGAGTACCTCCTCCCAAAACTGAGTGATAGCTTTGGACATGAGAGGACCCCGCCAAATAACCGCTTCATCTTCACTGGGTAATAGAAGGTTCATGGACATAACCTCGATTCCAGACCTCGATAATATGGGTAAAATGCCTGTCTCACTGCCGCTGGGGCGAGCATTTAGGCCAAACATCTTAGGAATGCTGGGACCAGTAATATCGGCATCAAGTATGCCGACATCTCTGCCTTCTCGAGCCAGGGAAGTAGCCAGTAAGCTAGCTACCAAAGACTTGCCTACTCCCCCTTTGCCGCTCATTACCGCTATGATTCTCTCAATCTGGTTCAGCTCCTTGGGTTTGACTTCGACGAGATCAACAGTAGCTTCGGTGACACCTTGAAGCTCACGAACTGCGCTGGCTGCTTTGTCTCTGAGCCAACCATGATACTCGGTGGGGAGCGCAGTCGAAGCCAAAGTGACTTTTGCCCTGCTATCTTCGACTTCGATGCTCCGGACCAAATTCATCTGCACCAGGCTGCGCGTCACTCCGGGGACTGGCACCTGGTTCAGCGCTTCCCTTACTTGTGCTTTGATGTCTGTGGCATTATTTTTCATCTAGGTTACCTTTTCCCTCCTTCGACAGTATGATGTATACTGTTAGCGAGTCTCACTTCTATAATATGCTCATGATAAGGGCCGCCGGCAGGAATTGACTTCCCATCCATACCTGCGGCTCATATGTGGGACTAACTGCAAACCTTCATCACCGCATTTCTCATTGACACGCTGGCAATCGCTCCTTAGCCGACCATAGAGTCCAACGACAATACGCCCATAGCTTACCTCCGCACTTGGTTCGTCACTACGAATCATGGCAATATCCCTGCCTGCTAGTGGTCGCATGGATTATCGTCCGTAGCTAACGTGCCTCTTATGTGGCTCATAACAGCTTTCTCCGGGTCATCTTCTAGCGTGCCAGTGACGACTTGAATGCGGTTCTCTGTGAAAATGCTCTGTGCTCTGGAGCCCATGCCACTGGCTATGATGACAGAGATCCCTTCCTCAGCAAGCCACCCTGGAAGAAATCCGGGCTCGTGTCCTGGTGAAGCTACTACATCCTTCTTCATGATCGCGTTTCTCGTCTCATCAACATCGAAGAAAGCAAAATGGCTGCAATGGCCAAAATGGGCAGCCACTTTACCATCTGTTACGGGCACTGCGTATCTCATTTGTAACTGTCCCTCCTGCAGGCGCTGTCTAGAGAGCAAGGAGGCGCCTCGCAACGTTCTGTTCTGCCACAGCATGTTCTCCCGGGCATAGAGGCGCTCATCCTTATATTATAAGAGGCAGAGAAAACCTTCTGCAGATTCTTGCTGCCGCACGACGGGCATTCAATACTCTCATTGCCACTCCGAAGAAGCATCTCCGAGGTGTCGCCACACTCTAGGCACCTGTATTCATAAATTGGCATTTCCTCCCTCCTATTTGTCTTGCTTGTCCAGTTCTGTCGAAATCGCTTGCCACAGCTCTTCTATCTGCTGAGTTACTTCACTGTTAGAATACTCCACCACTGGCAGTCCTTTGGTCAGTGCCTCAGTTATTATGTTATCAAAGAGAATTTTCCCCGCTATCTCTATGCCTTGGCTACAGCAATAATTCTCGATGCGATGAGTGTTCTCTTCATTAATGTCGTATTTATTTATGCAGACCATGGGAAGAACACCAAAGTGACGGCAAAGGCTGACAACTCGCTCCAGGTCCTGAATTCCCGATAGTGTAGGCTCGGTCACCAGCAACGCCAGATTTGCCCCAGATAGAGAAGCAATGGCGGGGCAGCCAATCCCGGGCGGACCATCAGTGATGATATGATGGAGATCTCCTTTCTCAGCTATGAGCCTGGCGTTGTTCCGAACCAGGGTTACTAGTTTACCGGAGTTTTCCTCAGCGATTCCCAACCTGGCATGCACAAGGGTGCCATAACGTGTGTCCGATGTGAACCAGTGTCCCGCCATGCATGAGTGCATGGTAACAGCATTAACGGGGCAGACCTGATAGCAGAAGCCGCAACCTTCGCAGGAGATGGGATCAACCGTGTAGTCCTGTATTGCCTCAAACCGGCAGAGTTCCTGACAAAGTCCACACTCGGTGCACTTCTCTTTGTCAATAAAGGCTACCTGTCCGCTCCAAAACTCATTTTCCTCCTCAACCTTGGGTTGGAGGAGGAGGTAAAGGTCGGCAGCGTCGACGTCGGAGTCAACCAGCACCTTGCTTCGAGCCAAGACAGCAAAGCAAGCCACTATGCTTGTCTTTCCGGTTCCGCCCTTGCCACTGAGAACTACAACCTCTTTCACTTATCCTGTTCTTGTTTGCGCCGAGTATAGACCCGGTAAAGCTTCTCACCGCTCGCTTCATAACAGTCGGTGCACCGGCTAACATCCTCAGGCTTGACCTCCTCAAGATATATCTCGAAGTCAAGCTCCTTATACATTTCTACCATCCTCTGTACATGATCACCACTATCTATAGCCACCTCTTCCCACCCCATTTCCACCATCTCCTTGCTCACTTCACCACCTGACTGGCTGAGACTATCTGTTCGATATCCTGGAAGAGCGTAAGAAAGGCATCACGCCATTGAGGCATACCCTCTATCAAGGGGATTCCTTTTGAATAGAGTATAGCAATCTCCCTGTCCAAAGGGATTTTGAGCAAAACAGGAATCTTTTCCTCAAGACAATAGCGTTCAACTCTGTCATCACCCACACCAACACGGTTGATGATGACACCACACGGAATTTGCAGTTTCCGCACTACTTCTACAGCTAGCGAAAGGTCATTTAGTCCGAAGGGAGTGGGCTCGGTTACCAAAAGGCAAAAATCAGTTCCCTTCACCGCTTCTACTACAGGACAGGAAGTCCCTGGGGGGACATCGATGATCACTGTCCTTGTGGGGTCGACATGCTTCTTCACTTCTCTGATGATGGGTGGTGCCATTGGTTCCCCTATAGTGAGCTTCCCTTGAATAAGCTCCACATTCCCGCACTGTCCTCTTTCAAGAACCCCTATCTCTCTCGACTCTTCCGTGATGGCAGATTCGGGACACAAGTAGGAACATGCCCCACAGCCATGGCATAGCTGGGCGAAGATGAGTACCTTAGTTTGAACTACAGCGATAGCATTATAGACACAGACTTCAGCGCATTTGCCACAATAGGTACATTTTGCCTCATCTACTTTAGGGACAGCGATAGATACTGGTTGGCTTTGGTTCACCTCTAAATTGAGAAAAATATGAGCGTTGGGTTCTTCTACATCGCAGTCCAACAGTTGCACCTTATCCTTATCGCTTAAGGCAAGAGCCCAGCTTGTAGCCACCAGCGTCTTTCCAGTGCCTCCTTTGCCACTCGCAACGGAAATTACCATTTGTCCATTAATCGCAGTTGCGCCAGGAATTATAGGATGACTTGAAGCGCGTTACGGGGTCTTGCGTGTAATGACTGCATGACAGCATTCATCGCCCGCCCCGGCACTGTAACTGTCTCCACTAACTCTAACTTCTGTTGCACTCAAACGTTTTATTATTTCGGGCTCGACTTATTCCCTAGCCGTCTTTTGTCCGCATTTAGGGCAACTCAGGTTGTAGCAGGGAACGCCTACTTGATGAGGAACTCTCGTTCCACAACTAGGGCAAACACAGTCTCCGCTGGGGCCTGCCCCAGCACGGTTTCCTCCCATCCTACCCATACCCCTACCGCGCCCTAATCCTCTTCCTGTTCCTGGCCCTTGGCCGTATAGGCCTGTGCCATCTCCTCCAGGCATGGAAAATACCTCCGGATTTCTTTCCTCGGTTACCACATTGGCGGCAGACCGCAAACACCGCTGCTACAAGTGGGGCAGCTCATATTTGGCGTTTCGCTTGGGCCCCCACTGAAGAAGGTAGAGAATACCTTTCGAGGATTTTGGGCATGGCACTTAGGACAATTCAGTTTAGAGCCATCCTCGCCTAGGGACTGGCGAACCTCAAACTTCTCTCCACACCCAGCACATTCATACTCATAGATTGGCATAACTCACCTCCCTATTTTTCTTTCCCCAACTCCTCAATCCGGCGCTGAATTTCACTTAATTGCTGCCCCAGCATCTGAGCTTCACTCTTGAGCAGCTCTATCTCTTGCTCTGGGCTCGTTGCCTGAGGTGCTGCTTGAGGCATGACTCCTGGCCCCATGCCCATACCTCTGCCCATACCTCTGCCCATCCCCATACCTCGCCCCATGCCACCACCCATTCCCGTTCCCATACCGGGAGTAGCTCCCATTCCGGAATGAGCAGCCACACTAGGTTGGGTGTCTGGTTGAAGCCTGCCTGATTTGTAGGCTTCAACCACATCTGCTACTCTGCCAGCAACGCCAGTGATCACCTGAACACCTGCCGCCGCAAGTGTCTGGTAAGCATTAGGCCCACAATTGCCGGTGAGAATTACCTGCACTCCTTTATTAGCAATCATTTGACCTGCGCTAATGCCTGCTCCCCCAGCAGCCGCCATGCTGGAATTCTCCAAAGCCTCAAACTCCATAGTCTGAGGGTCAACAATGACAAAGAATTGACATCGTCCGAAGCGGGGATCTACTTCAGCATCCAGGCTAGGGCCTGTTGCTGTTATCGCGATTCTCATGCTACACCTCTTTCCTTATTCTTCCGTCTCTAGCTCCTTCATTCTACCATCTATTTGCTCCAGTTGTCCCCTTATCGCCTCCGCCTGGCTCCTCAGGAAATCCAGTTCCTGCTCCCGAGTCATTTGCGGAGCAAAAGGATAACCTGCTGTTCCTCCATAATAAGGCATAGCCCCGGGGCTACCATAAGCTTCTGGAGCCGGCTGCCCAGGCATCGTGTCAGGAGGCGGAGCAGAGCCTCCATAATAAGGCGTAGCCCAAGGATTGGCATAATAGGGATAGCCTGGCGTCATGGGCATCCCTGCAGCTCCGCTAAGGAAATAGCCACATCGAGGCAATCCTCCTCTGCCTACACCAACAAAGGGCCAGGGAGGGGAACTTCCCCGAAAGCCGAATCCCCATCCTCCCCCTCTTCCAAATCCTCTACCTCCAAAACCATTTGGCATTTTTCACCTCCTATTGTCCTCCAAGTTCCGAAAGCCTTTTTCTCACTCCCTCTAATTCGGTTGTGAGAGATCTTTCCTGGTCTTCAAGCATCCTTATCTCCTCTTCCTTAGGAATAGCCCATAGATATCCGTAACTAGGCGGGTAACCATATCCATAGGGGGCCCCTCCCCAATGCCATCCCCAAGGATGCCAACCTCCAAACCAGGGCCACATTCTATCACCTGCTTCAGAAACTCACAAACCTAGTGCCAGGAATACCAATAAGGACTGCATCTCCATCAGCCGCGACGCCTGCAGAGCCCCGTCAACGCCACTGCGCCACTATCGGCACTCGACAAAAGCAGGCTGAGAACAAATCTCTCTCGCCTCCTTTCGAGAGCCATTGCACTTTGGTTTACCTCCATCTTGGATAACTGTAGGGATACTGGGAGTAAGGGGCATAACCTGGGCCAGAATGTGGGTAGCCAAAGGGATATCCCGAAGGCGGACCGTAACCGGCGCCATGGTACGGATATCCGTAGGGCCCTCTCGACGCCCGGAGCCAGCCTCCCGGTATCGGATTGGCAAAACCAGGTCTAGCAAAACCGCCACAAAAGCCCGCTCCTCTCCCCGTCATCGGTCCCAATCCCCTTGGTCCGGTTCCATCTCCAAACGGCATCTCGATCACCTCCTTTCTTCTTTAGCTGAGCTTACCGCTTACCATGGGTAACGGCTGTAAGGCTGCGGTATGCCATATCCATAGTATGGGTAACCACCATAGGGCTGCGGCATACCATAGCCACCGCCAAGCCAGCCTCTACCAAAACCTCTCCCCCAGCCTCTACCGAAACCCATGCCGCGGCCTCTGCCGCCACCAAACCAACCTCTTCCAAAACCTCTACCCCAGCCTCTGCCGCCACCAAACCAACCTCTTCCAAATGGCATCTTCCTTCACCTCCTTTTCCTATTGTTTATCTCCATCTCCCGCGCCGAAACTGCCTGCCGTGCCCCCTCCCAAATCCAAATGGAGGCAGGGGCGTTGCCTGAATATTCACGCTCGAGCAAATGGGACAAGATAAGGGAAGCTTGTTTGCCACAGCCTCGAATGGAACATCCCACTCGTGTCCATCGTTATTGCATCTGAAGCGATGCTGAGGCAATCCAAAGTTTCCTCCCTGAATCTGAATCGCCTTTCCGTTGACCAGAGCATCAGCTAATTTACTTCGCCCCGACTCCAGTACGCGGTGGAAAGTTGGCCTGGATATGTGCATCCTCTGAGCACATTCTTCCTGCTCCAATCCCTCCAGATCCTTAAGGCGAATGGCTTCGGTCTCCTCCAGCGAAAGGCGAACCTCTCGCAGAACACCTACAGGAACCCCTATCGGCCTGAAGAGACTTGTGCTCGGCAACTGAGCAACATAGCGCAGTTTCACTGGCCTGGACATGGAAAATCACCTTTTCCTGCTATGAATTATGAACATATGTCAATAACTATTCTAAAACACACCAGTATTCTTGTCAAATCCCATCCCTATCTGAACTTGAAAAAATAACAGATTAGGGGTATAAATTTGAAGGATTTTCGATGGAGATAGAGCTTTTCCCCAGTCTTTCCCATTGCATAGAAACTACTGCGAAGCAGGAGTTTTGGAAATCAGTAGACGAGTATATGGAAAAGCAAGGGGATAAAGAGCTAGAAGGGAAGATTGAACTCTTGAAAGCCTTTGTTGAATCGATGGATTTCAGAAAATTGCGCCGTGAAAGCGAGAAGTACCTGATAGAAGGGAAGGAAGTTAGATTCATAATCCGCTGGAAGGGAAACAGGCCACAGTATGAGATGATTGTGGATTGATAGCTATATCTTATGTTTCCATATGGTCCCTCGAGGGGTGTCCTCCAGGGCTATGCCCAAATCAAGCAAGTGTGCTCTGATTCTATCGGCAAGCTGCCACTGATAGGCTTGACGTAAGTCATCTCTGACAGATACTAGGACCTGGATGAACACTTCAGCATCAAGCGACAGTTTGGGTCTTTCCTTCAAAGTAAGACCCAAGATGGCAGCGAGTTCCGTCAAAGTACGCTGCGCTTCTGTTACATTCATACCTTGTTCACGAGCTCGATTGATCTCCCTTGCTAGTTCGAATAGCGCAGCTACTGCCTGAGCAGTACTGAAATCGTCATCCATAGCTTCAATAAACCTCTGCTTGGAGGGCTCGCTGTCGAGAATAGCGGCTCCTCCGTTATCATTGCTCTGGCTGACCGCCTGGCGCAGTCTTGCTGCACCCTGCTCACTTGCCTCCAAAGCCTCCTCGCTATAGGTGAGTGGATTCCTATAGTGTGAGCTCAGGACAAAAAGACGGATAGCATCAGGACTGAAGCGGCTCAGCATCTCCTTTACCGTCACCAGATTACCGGTGGACTTGCTCACTTTCTGCTCGCCCAATTGCATCAGCCCATTGTGTAGCCAGTATCGAACAAAGGGGGCAACCCCGGTGAAGCTTTCCGATTGGGCTATCTCATTCTCATGGTGTGGGAAAATAAGATCTTGTCCACCACCATGAATATCAATGCTATCCCTGAGGTACTTCAGTGCCATAGCACTACACTCTATATGCCACCCAGGTCTGCCTCTACCCCAAGGGCTATCCCAAAAAGGCTCGCCAGGCTTGGCTCCTTTCCATAGGGCAAAATCCAAGGGATACTCTTTTCCCACTTCGCAGGTGCCGAGGCTCGAGACGATTTCCGCCAGATTCTGATGACTCAGCTTGCCGTAGCCGGGAAAATTCCTGACGCGAAAATAGACGCTCCCCTCAGTTTCATAGGCGTAGCCTTTGTCAACAAGGCCTTCTATAATCTCGATAATCTTCGGTATTTCTTCAGTTGCCTTGGGGTAGATATCGGCGCGCTTTACATTCAAGCCATCCATATCGTAGAAGTACTGGGCAATGTATTTGTTAGCCAGCTCTGATGCTGTCGTTCCTACCTGTGTGGCACGATTTATTATCTTGTCATCAATATCGGTAAAGTTTTGCACATACTTGACCTTGTAGCCCCTGAATTCCAGATACCGCCTGATGACATCAAAGACTATGTAACTCATAGCATGCCCGATATGGCATTCATCATAAGCAGTAATCCCGCAAACGTACATGGTCACCACGTCGTTCTGGGGGCGGAAATCTTCCTTTTTCCTAGCCAGGGTATTAAATACCTTCATCTTGCGCCTCCTTGGCTGGGGGGTTAACAACTGCCCTGGCTTCTTCAGCAAATTTAGCACTCGCTAAGTCGGCTAACCGTTTTTCCAACTCCGCAATCTCCCCTTCCAGGTATTGAAGCTTCTCCCAAACTGGGTCGGGCAACTTCTCCACAGTGTCAGTATCAGGGTAGCGAATCTCGACTACCCGTCCCGGGACGCCAACTACAGTGGCGTGGGGTGGTACTGTATTGGTAACCACAGAGCCGGCTCCAATTTTGCTGTTGTCACCAATGGTAATAGCGCCGATTATTTTTGCACCAGCTCCAATGACCACGTTATTCCCTAGAGTGGGGTGACGCTTTGTCTTTTGCATGCTGGTGCCACCTAGAGTGACTCCTTGATACAGAGAAACACCGTCTCCAATTTCGGCCGTCTCACCAATAACCACTCCCATACCATGGTCGATAAAAAACCCCTCTCCGATTTTTGCTCCAGGGTGGATCTCAATTCCAGTGAGGAAGCGGGTGATATGGGCCATCAATCGAGGCAAGACGGGAATATGCCAATTCCATAGGGTATGCTCCATGCGATGGAACTGGCGAGCAAAAAAACCAGGGTAGACAAAAACAACTTGCCAGGCATTTCTGGCTGCCGGGTCATGCTCAAGAGCAGCCCGTATGTCCCTTCTAATACTCTTCAAAAGTCCCACTTCAAACTTCGCCCTTCCTGGACTAAAGCCACAGAGTGAGCAGCTATCCCCTCCTCCCTGCCAACAAAGCCTAGGCCGTTATTGCTGCTGGCCTTGATTGCTACCTGTGCTGAATCAATACCTAAAGCTTGGCCAACTCTGCAACGCATCTCCTCGATGAAAGGGGAAAGCCTGGGATGCCCCGCCATAATAGTAACGTCGATATTGGCAATCCTGAAGCCTTCCCTTCTGAGCAAGTTCCCAACTTCCGACAACAGAACCAGGCTGGAAATGTTCTCATACCTTGGCTCTTCAGGGGGAAACAAGGTGCCAATATTGCCAAGACAAGCGGCACCAAGCAAAGCGTCTATTATGGCGTGACTTGCTACATCGGCATCGCTATACCCCAGCAGCCCTTTATCAAAGGGCAGCTCCACTCCCCCCAAGATCAACTTACGCCCTGGGGCCAGAGGGTGAGCGTCATAACCAATGCCAACACGCATTTCCTTCTTCTCCTGAGCAATCACCTCGGCTACCTTCAGATCCTCTAGAGTAGTCACCTTTATATTACCATAGGAACCCCTGTAAATCTTTACTCTGCACCCCAGGCGCTCCGCTGCAGCAGCATCATCAGTCAGCTCCGCCGTAAGCCCTCTATATGCTTCGGTGATTATATCAAATCTGAAAATCTGCGGAGTTTGCGCTGCCCATAACCTGTCCCGCGGGAGCGTTTCCGTAATTAGCCTTTCACCATTAATGAGCTTCATAGTATCCTTTACTGGTACCGCGGCTATAGCAGCACCGGTTTCCGCAGCAGTTTTCAAGCCATTCTCGATGGAATCCAAAGTCAGGAAGGGGCGAGCACCATCATGAATCACAACCCAGTCGCAATGCTCTAGCTGGCGTAATCCTTCGGCCACGGAATCTTGTCGTCGTGCACCGCCAAGACATATGGTGGCTTTGGACCAGCCTCTTGCCTCCTTCAGTTTCTTCCCTAGCTCTAAACGTGCATCGTTCAATACAACCACTGTTTGCTGAACCAGGTCACATTTCTGGCAGGTATCCACTGACCAAGCCAGTAGAGGTTTGCCCCCAAGAGGAGCAAATAGCTTGTCTATGTCACCCATGCGCTGACTGCTACCAGCAGCAAGTACGATAGCTCCTACTTTGTTCACTCGTCACCCCCAACCTTCTTCGTAAGGCCTAGCTTTAGCGCCTCAACTACAGAGCCCGCCTTAATTATCTGGATATCTGTATGGTCAAGTGAGAGTCCGGTTTCGAGCTTGGGCAGGATACAGGATTTGAACCCCAATCTGATTGCTTCCGTAACTCGCCTCTCTATCTGTGATACCCGCCTCAGCTCTCCATTGAGGCCTACTTCCCCCAGCACAACCAGACCAGAAATCGGCTTACTACTGTGGAAACTAGAGGCAATAGCTGTGGCAATTCCTAAATCGGCCGCTGGCTCAGTGATCCTCAAGCCACCAGTCACGTTGACTATAATATCTTGGTTGAAAAGCTTCAACCCGGTACGCTTGGTGAGCACAGCAGTTATTAAGAGGAGCCGGTTGAAATCGACTCCATTAGCGATGCGCCTCGGCGGACCAAAACTGTTGAGGGTGGTCAGTGCTTGAATCTCCACCAACAAGGGACGACTTCCTTCAAGGGTTGCTACCACCACTGAGCCAATAGCTCCATCCCTGTACTGGGATAAGAAGTATTGAGATGGGTTCTCTACTTCTGTTAGCCCGCTATTGCCCATCTCGAATATGCCTAGCTCATTAGTAGAGCCAAAGCGATTCTTGACGCCTCGCAACACTCGGTAGCTGCTAAATGGTTCGCCCTCGAAGTAAAGCACCACATCAACGATGTGCTCCAAGGTTCCAGGTCCTGCGATAGCTCCCTCTTTGGTCACATGCCCAGTTATCAATATAGGGACGTTGTTTCGTTTCGCCCAATGCCCTAGCCTTAACGTACATTCTCTCACCTGAGTAATGCTGCCTGGCGCTCCGGATACCTCTTCCAGGTACATGGTCTGAATGGAATCAACTACTGCCAAGCTGGGTGAGAGCCCCTCTAGATGCTCTAAGACCGCGGACAGGTTGATTTCGGAAACAAAGTATAGTCCTTTGCCCTCCAAGTTCAGGCGCTCAGCCCTGAGTTTGACTTGATCAATGGATTCCTCCCCCGAAACATAAGCAACGCATCTAGTAGTCTCGGTCATCACATCTGAGATTTGAAGCAAAAGAGTAGACTTACCTATCCCTGGCTCTCCGGCGATAAGTACTAACGAACCACGCACTAACCCGCCTCCAAGAACTCGGTTCACTTCATTGAAACCTGAGTGGAGGCGCGGCACAGCAATCTTCTCTACGTGGGAAAGCTCTCGGGGTTTATTTCCAGTAGAGTAAAGGAGGCTAGGAAAGCGAGGAGACAAAGCGCTTGTGGTCTCTACAAAGCTGTTCCACGCTCCACAATTGGGGCAATGCCCTAACCACTTGGGACTCTCTTTACCACATTGCTGACAAATGAAGACGCACTTGGGTTTGTCCCGACTATTGGATTTCAAGTATCTAATAGGATAGTTTGAGTGGACTAGTACTCAATGACAACTATCTTTTCGCCGGTCTTGACTAATTGGCCGGGCGAAACTGCTACTTCTACCACCGAGCCTGTCACCGGGGCCACTATGGGATTCTCCATTTTCATGGCCTCTAACATACAGACTATTGCGCCCTCTTCCACGTGGTTACCCACACTCACCTCTATGCTTAGTATCTTACCAGGCATCGGTGCTTCCATTAACTCTTGCGCCATTCTTGAACCTCACTAGATTTTATTAGCTGGAAAACCAACACTTGCGTTGCTAGGTTTCGGCTTCTTGACACCAGAATCTAGTCAACAAATTGTCAGCTCTTAACGAGTTTTATAAATCTCCTCTTGCTGCCACCCCCAGGGCCGCGCAACGGATCACAATCTTTTCCTCATCACAGTCCACTACTACAACATCTCCGGGTGAGAACTCACCTCGGAGCAAAGCATCAGAAAGCTGATCCTCAACCATGTTTTGGATCACACGGCGTAGCGGACGAGCTCCGAAGACAGGGTCATAACCTTTGCTGACCAACAAATCCTTAGCTGAATCAGTGACTTCCAGAGTGATATTCTTTTCCTTGAGAGGAGTAGAAACCTGGTTAAGCATTAGGTCAACAATCTGACGGAGATGTTCCTTGGTTAGGGCATGAAAGACGACTGTAGCATCAATGCGATTAAGGAATTCGGGGCGGAACGTTTTCTTCACTTCCCCAAGTACCTTCTCCTTCATCTTTTCATGCTCCATTTGTTGCTTTCCTTTGGTATCGGCATGACTGACAAAACCGATGCTCGTCTCACGCTTGATAAGCTCAGCGCCAATATTGCTGGTCATCACTATGATGCTATTGCGAAAATCGACACGGCGGCCCTTGGCATCGGTCAAGTGACCATCATCGAATATCTGGAGCAAGATATTGAATACATCGTAATGCGCCTTTTCGATTTCATCGAGGAGAATGCAAGAATAGGGTTTCCGCCTCACTGCCTCAGTTAGCTGCCCACCTTCCTCATAGCCAATGTAGCCTGGTGGTGCTCCAACCAAGCGAGATACGGTGTGCCGCTCCATGAACTCCGACATGTCGAGCCTGACCAAAGCACCTTCACTACCAAACATGAATTCTGCCAGAGCTTTCACCACCTCTGTCTTACCTACCCCGGTAGGGCCCAAGAATACGAAATTACCGATGGGGCGACCAGGGTCTTTCAGGCCAGCTCGAGCCCTTCTCACCGCTTTAGCCACAGTATCTACGGCCTCGTCTTGCCCAATTATTCGACGATGCAAAGCCTCCTCCATGTGAAGAAGGCGACTGGTCTCATCAGTCGTGAGTTGCACCACTGGAATCCCCGTCCACATACCAACCACCTCAGCAATGTCCTCTTCTGTGACTATTGGCTTTTGTTGTTCTTGCTCTACTGCTCGTTGCTGTTCCAGTTCAGTAACCTTATCCATCAACTGAAGTTCACGGTCGCGTAACTCGCTGGCATATTCATATTGTTGAGAGGCGATAGCCGCTTCCTTCTCCTTGCGCAAGCTTTCCAAAGCTCGCCTTGCCTCAGCTAAGCCCATAGACGTGCTGCTGTGCCTGATGCGCACACGGGAACTAGCTTCATCCACTAGATCAATAGCTTTGTCGGGAAGAAAACGATCCGCTATGTACCTGGCAGCTAGAGAAGCAGCCACTTGCAAAGCTTCATCACTTATGGTCAGGCGATGGAATTCTTCATATCTGTGTCTAATACCTCGCAGGATTTCCAGAGTCTCTTCCACGGTAGGCTCAGTCACCAAGACTGGCTGAAAACGTCTTTCCAAAGCTGGGTCTTTTTCTATGTGTTTGCGGTAGTCACCTAGCGTAGTTGCACCGATACATTGTATTTCACCACGCGACAGCGAAGGCTTCAGGATGTTGGCAGCGTCGACAGCACCTTCGGCTGCTCCTGCACCTACAATGGTCTGCATTTCATCAATAAAGAGGATAATATTCCCGGCAGCCTTATGCTCCTCGATTACTCTCTTCAGCCTCTCCTCAAATTCACCGCGATACTTTGTTCCAGCCACCAGAGCTCCGATATCTAGGGCGATTATCCGTTTGCCCTGTAGTACTTCGGGAACCGCTTCAGCCACAATATGTTGCGCTAGTCCTTCCACGATAGCCGTTTTGCCAATTCCTGGTTCCCCTATCAGCGCGGGATTGTTCTTTGTGCGACGACTGAGTATCTGAGTTACTCGTTCAATTTCCTTCTTACGCCCGATAATAGGGTCGAGTTTGTCCGACCGGGCTAGAGCAGTCAAATCCGTCCCCACTTGATCTAGGGTTGGCGTACGGGAAGTACTGTGGCTAAGAGCACGAGAGCGGGAGGTATCTTGCTTAACAACTCGACTAGCCTCGTTGCGCACACGCTCTGACGTGATACCAAAACTGTCCAAAACCCCACATGCTACTCCTTCTCCCTCACGAAGTAGGCCGAGCAAAAGATGCTCCGTGCCTATATAGCTGGAATTAAGATGGCGTGCTTCATCAACGGCAAGCTCGATTACTTTCTTGGCCCGAGGAGCAAGTCCCACCTCACCAGTAGTAGTCTGTTTCTCCCCCTTGCCAACCAGAAACTCTACCGAGGATCGCACCTTAGTCAGCGGGACACCCAAGTTGGTCAATACTTTAGCCGCGACGCCCGAGTCTACCCCGACCAATCCCAGTAGTATATGCTCAGTGTCAATATAACTGTGCCCTAACCGCTGCGCTTCTCCCTGGGCTATGGTCAGTACTTTGCGGGCTCTGTCCGAAAACCTCTCAAATCCGGTAGGCATCCTATGCTCCAATCTTCAATGGATGTTTACTGATAGCAGAATTATAAGCGCGCTTACGCCTTTAGTCAACATCGCAACTTCATGCGACCTTGTGGCTGAACTGCATGATATCTTTCTTCCTCAAATGCAACATTTTTGCGCTCTGCTAAGATGCCTGCGGTAAGTCTATGCTGGGTGGGAGCATCCAAAAGTGGTCAGAGACCGCGGGGCAGCCTGCTGAAATCAGCGATTGAAAGGCTCTGGTGGCGTCACAAAGCGACGGCTTGATACGTAGTGCTCTTAAGAAGTCGGTCACAGCGAGTAGCTTACGTCAAGAAGGACGTAAGCAGACATGTAGATTGAGAAACCATTCATTTCACTTTTATTTGAATCAGAATGTCTCCTGGCTGTCCATCGGTTATGTGGCGGGCATTGGTCAGTTTGACCACACTGCCAGTTCTCACTCCTGGGGGGATTCGCACTTCCAGTTTTTTCCCTTTTCTGGTTAATCTCTTCTTCGTTCCCTCCAAGGCCTGTTTTTCATTGATTGTAAGTTGATAGCGGACATCTTGTCGCTGAGCTTTCTGAGCCTGGGCAAACAGCTCGTCTAGGTTGATTCTGCCTCCTGGTCGACTCTGAGAGCTTCTTCGCCCCGGCGTACCGTAGATTTTGAAGGAGAAGCCTCTCCCTTTCAACGATTCACCGAAAATATCATCGAGAAAGTCGTATCCAAGACCAGCTCCGCCGAAGTCCTTCATCAAATCTTCAAAGGTGGTCTTGGTGAAGGAGCTGCCAAAAATGTCGCCTACGTTCCCAACCGTGCCAAATTGGTCGTATTGGTTTCTTTTCTCTGGGTCACCCAGAACCCCGTAGGCCTCATTTATCTCCTTGAACTTCTCATTAGCCCACTTTTCATTCCCCTGATTGCGATCCGGGTGGAATTGCATCGCGAGCTTTCTGTACGCCTTTTTGATCTTCTCTTGGGAAGTATTTCTAGGTACTCCCAAGGTCTTATAGTAGTCCTTGTCCATCCTTGCCTCCTATATTAAGTATTGCCGATTTACGACTTATTTTCCAGTTTCGAGCTTAGTTTTTTTGTAAAACGCGGAAGTCTGGATTATGCTATTGAGTCCCAAGAAGACATGAAGGCATGATTGTTCAGAAGGTATGCTCAAGGCAAATATGAATTTAAGGGTTAGCGGTTCGTTAGGATGATTGAAGAGAATGTCAAGAAAATATTAGCTGAATTGCCATGCGAAGTTCAATTGGTAGCGGCAGCAAAAACAAGAACGCCTGAAGAAGTCTTGGAGGTGGTTGAGGCAGGGGTGAAAATCATCGGGGAGAATTATGTCCAAGAAGCAAGGAGAGCCTGTGAGGTAGTGGGAAAGAGGGTGGACTGGCATTTTATTGGCACCCTTCAAAAACATAATGTCAGGGCCAGAATGGTGGCGATGTTTGACATGATAGAAACTGTTGATTCTCTGGAAATAGCGAGGGAAATCAACAAAAGATGTGCTCAGATTGGCAAAGTGATGCCAGTATTGATTGAGGTGAATAGCGGCAGGGAGCCGCAAAAATCAGGGGTATTTCCGGATGATGTTGAACCTTTCATAAGAGAGCTCTCCGCTTTCGAGAACATACAGGTGAAGGGTCTCATGACTATGGGCCCACGATTTGGGAATCCCGAAGATTCCAGACCATACTTTGTGGTTACAAGGAAGATATTTGAAAGGATCAAAGAACTCAATTTGCCCAATGTAGAGATGAAATATCTGTCCATGGGGATGACAAATTCCTATAGAATAGCTATAGAGGAAGGCGCAAATATCGTCAGAATAGGAAGCAAGATATTTGGGGAACGCTAGAAGCTACAGTTCGACTACCAGCCCTACCCCGCATTCTAGGACTCGTTTTGGGTATAAGTGTTTGATGTCCCTCTTATATGCCGTGCAATGACAGGGATAAATCAACGATAAGCCCTCCAACGCCTTGAAGTCACGGAATCCGTGAAATCCGCCAAGGATTCCATATAGCTTTCCAAATTGCGAGGCAGCCTTTAGGATATTCATTACGCCTGGGTGAGAGCATCCGGTTACCACAAAAACCCCCTTATCAGTCCTCAGCGCCAAAGACTGCTCTATTCCCATAAGCTCACCAGTTGAGAAGACATCTTCACAGATTTTGGTAGTGGCCCTAACGGTGATTGTCTTTCTGCCGAGACGTAGCGTCCCAAAGGAGCTTGGAAGGTAAAGTTCAGCCGTTCCATTTATTTCGAGAATTCCAAAAAGCCCACCGGTGTGGTCTCCATGTGGATGTGAGATCACTATTATGCCTATATCCTTTGGGTCTATATTCAGCTCTTTCATGTTATGTAGCAGCGTAGGGCTATCGCCGCCTGTATCAAATAGAAGAGATGGCATATTTTCAGCTTCTATGAAACAGGAGAATCCATAGCCTGTCCATAACCCTTCCCTCTTCACCTCGTTGTCATAAACCACTGTGAGTTTCATTTTCTGTCCTCAAAAGGCTATCTGCGCACGCTAACTGGAAAGCTCCCAGCAAAGAGGTCTTGTCAATAGGTGTGTAAATGTCAGGCAACGGCGAGGACCTCTTCCCGTTTGATTTCTGCTCCCTCGTGTGCTTCTCCGACGTCAAATCCCAGGTAGACTTGCATCAACTTCTCCGGCGCG